>Ga0123353_10001396_pt1 | contig 29561 bp, 26 predicted proteins | sample TergutLab28metaG_3_FD_92763 | JGI IMG/M metagenome (GOLD analysis project Ga0123353, IMG submission 92763) | Labiotermes labralis P3 segment gut microbial communities from Petit-Saut dam, French Guiana - Lab288 P3 | ecosystem: Host-associated > Arthropoda: Insects > Digestive system > Gut ...
TGCATAAGGCCTGCTTGCAAATCACTTCGTGATTTGAGCAGCGCCATTTGCAGTGGATTTCACCAAATTATAAATTTGGGAAATCTTTGCATAAGGCCTGCTTGCAAATCACTTCGTGATTTGGGCAGCGCCATTAAGTACTTTACTCCTCTGCTTTTTACCTTGGTTCAATGATCAGCTTGATTGCGGTCCTCTCTTCTCCGTCGATCTGTATGTCCGTAAATGCGGGAACGCATACCAAATCAATTCCTCCCGGGGCGACAAACCCTCTTGCAATCGCAATCGCTTTAATTGCCTGATTCAGAGCCCCTGCCCCTATTGCCTGAATCTCTGCTCCCCCTCTTTCTCTTAATACTCCTGCCAACGCGCCTGCTACCGAATTTGGATTTGATTTCGCTGATACCTTTAAAACTTCCATTCTTATATCCTCCCTAAATAATTAACACCCCTTTTGACGGGTTTGTCTCGTGTGATCCCTATTATATAACGCCTCAAAACACACTTATAGCGCATTTCATTGACAAAAAAATGCCTAAAAATATTTTTTATAAAATTTTTCAACCTGGTGTTGCATTGTTCAACAAAATTAGTTATAATGTTTACGTGGTTATCCCCCTGATAACCTCATTAATCTCTAATCCCAATACCCCTTTTGAACAAAATAGGCTGCTCCCCTGCGGTCTATTTTGTTCTTCCCTCTTAATTAGTTCCATAGAAATTAATTAAGGTAGTGTAAAAGGGCGTTGTGCAGCCGCGAATTAGGTAAGGTGGTGATCGAGATGTATACAATCGAAAAGAGCTTTTCTGCTTCTGCTTACGGCCGCTATCGTTCCAAGGCCCTTGATCTTTATTTCGAAAACGCGAAAGTAGGCATACTTGATATCGAGACAACCGGGCTAACCCCCGACTGGTCTCATTTTGTCCTTGGAGGTCTTTTAAGTTTTACGGAAAATGAGGCAACTTTCAAACAATATTTTGTGGAAGATCTCGCGGAAGAGCGCCAAGTCCTTTCAGCCTATCTTGCAGAAGCCGCCAAAAATGATATTCTCATTACATATAACGGCAAACGTTTTGACTTTCCGTTTTTACACATGCGTACAAGCCGGCTTGGACTGAAAGAACCAAATTTTCCGTATAATTTTGATCTCTATCTCGTTTTAAACGGCTTTTCTCAACTGCGAAAGTTCTTACCGAATCTAACGCAAAAGACGATTGAGAATTTTATGGGCCTGTGGCAGTTTCGCCGCGATGAGATTTCTGGCAGGGAAAGCGCTGTGCTTTATCAGAAATATCTTGTATCCAAAAGAAATGGAACAGGAACTGAAGGGATCATCGAAAAGATGCTGCTGCATAACAGCGACGATGTGCTGCAACTTGGCAGGCTTTTGCCGGTACTTGAAAAAACAAATTTACATAATGCGATGTACTGCCTGGGGTTTCCGGTGGCGCCACTGATCGTCGAAAAAATAGCAATTGGAAAAAATGATTTAAAGATAAGCGGAAAGCAATCTGCTTCTTCATTTGATTTTATTTTCTATGGAAGCGATCAGCAAGATCAGCGCATAGAATTTGATCAAAGATCGAAAAGCTTCGGGATCAGTTTGCCAATTTTGAGAAATTCAGGATTGGTTCTTCTCGATTTGACCAAGCTCCATGTAAATTTATGCAACGAAGTCAGTATCTATCCAAATTTCGGAGATGGATATTTGGTGTTGCAAAATAGAAATAATATAAACTATACTGAAATTAATTATTTTATTAAACTATATTTGAAAAAGACGATCGAAAAGAACTTCGGAGGAATAGATGATGTTAAAAAAAATGAGAACGCGTATGAGGCTGGACGCAGTCTTTGAAAAAGCTTTTCCGGTGCCGTTTGACGACGGGTCCAAGTTTGTTTTTTTCAGCGATGTCCACAGAGGTGACGATAGCTTGTCCGATGAATTCGGCAGGAATAAACATATTTTTTATCATGCGCTCAACTATTATTATCAGAATGACTTCACATACATTGAGGTCGGCGACGGTGATGAACTATGGGAGCAACCAGACTTTGAAGTCATCCGTAGCGCGCATGCCACTACTTTTGACATGCTCAAAAAGTTTTATGACAGCAATCGGATGCTAATGCTGTTCGGCAACCACAACATGCGCTTTAGAGATGATAATTATGTAAAAAATACGCTGTACAGTGTTTACGATGAATACCTTGGTAAAAACGTGGAGCTCTTTCCGAACATCACCGTGCATGAAGCCTTAATCCTAACACACCGTGAATCCTTGCAGGAGATTTTTGTGGTTCACGGACATCAAGGCGATCTGATGGGCGACCAGCTTGCGCCGCTTTCCCATCTGCTTGTCAGATTTCTATGGCGTTTCATGCATATTGTCGGTGTTAAGTACGCGGCAAGTCCGGCTAAGAGCAGAAGGAAAAGGCACAAAGTCGAAAAACGCTATACCAAATGGAACGAAAACCATGATATAATTATTATATGTGGCCATACCCACAGGCCGAAATTTCCATCTCCAGGAGAACCCGCTTACTTTAATACCGGATGTTGCATGCATCCGAGAGGTATCACTTGCCTTGAATTGATTTACGGTAAATTTGTTCTTGTTACCTGGAGGGTTCACACCAAACGTGATGGCTCGATGTATGTAAAACGGACGTCAGTCAAGGGGCCGGAACCCATCCGCAACTTTTCAAATAAAACTACCGGAAAGGAAGAATAAACGAAATGAGCTACTCAAGCATCGCAAAGCAAATCAAAGCCGACAGCTTTCAAATGGCTGTTTTACCGGTTGAAATTCGGAACCGCGCGCTTTCGGAAATCGCACGCATCCTGCGGGAGAATCAGGAAAGTATTTTTGCCTCGAATCTTGAAGATTTGGAAAAAGCTGCGGCAGATCAATTGCCGGCTCCGATCATCAGCAGGCTTAAATTTGACGATCATAAATTGTCCGATGTAGAAAATGGCATACAAGATTTAATTAAGTTACCGGATCCGCTATTTCGTACACTTCTCAAACGGGATTTGGATGAAGGCCTGAGCTTGCATAAGGTCACTTGCCCTATCGGCGTCATCGGCGTGATTTTCGAGTCACGTCCGGATTCCCTTATTCAAATTGCCACATTGTGCCTGAAAAGCGGAAATTGCTCCATTTTGAAAGGCGGCAGCGAAGCAGCCAAAACCAATCGTGTCCTGTTCGATCTGATTTACAAAGCGGGCGTATCCGCAGGCCTTCCGGAAAATTTCATTACGCTTGTAGAAAACCGGGCCGGTATTGACGAACTGCTGACTTGTGAAGACTCGATTGACTTATTGATCCCAAGGGGTTCAAACCAATTTGTTCAATACATCATGGAAAACACAAAAATCCCCGTCATGGGGCACGCAGATGGCATTTGTCATATTTATGCGGACCGGGCTGCTGATATTGCAAAGGCCGTTCCGGTTATTGTGGATGCCAAAATACAATACGTCGCGGCCTGTAATGCGGTTGAAACACTTTTGGTGCATCAAGAAATCGCAGATCAGCTTTTGCCTGCACTTAAAAAGGTTTTTGATGAAAAAAATGTCCTCTTAAAAGGCTGCAGCCGGACACAGAAAGCAATCGTCTGCGATCCCACAAGCGAGGAAGATGACCGCATGGAATACCTGGACTACATTTTATCTGTAAAGATTGTCGATTCTCTTGAGGAAGCCATCGCGCATATCAATCGATTCGGCTCCCATCATACAGATTGCATCCTCACCGAAAACGATGAAGCCGCCCAAATTTTTATGGAGAGTGTCGATTCCGCCGGCGTCTATCAAAACTGTTCGACAAGGTTTGCCGATGGGTTTCGCTATGGTTTCGGTGCGGAAGTCGGCATAAGCACGGGCAAACTTCACGCCAGAGGCCCTGTCGGCCTTGATGGACTAGTCACCTATAAATACAAACTCTATGGGAGCGGACAAATCGTTTCTGATTATTCCGAAGGGCGAAAATCATTTAACTTTACTGATCGTTGATCGGCAGCAGACTTTACTTTTAATGGCGCTGCTCAAGCAAGCAGGCCTTATGCAAGGAAGTGAGATAGACGATGTTGGAAATACCAGAAGCCATTGTGTTGGCCGATCAAATCAACCAAACCGTGATAGGAAAAACAATTACGCATACCATCGCAGCCGCGTCACCGCATAAATTGGCGTGGTTTTTTGAAGATCCCGAACATTATCCGAACCTTTTAAACGGGAAAAAACTCGAACATGCATCGGCATATGGCGGAAGAGTGGAAATAGAAGCGCAAGGCGCAATCATTCATATCGGCGACGGTGTAGGGCTTCGCTATCATGCAGCTGGCGAAAAACGGCCGGTCAAACATCAACTGTTGATTGAATTCGATGACAAAACTGCAATTTCGGCTATCGTGGCCATGTATGGCGGTATCTGGTGTTTCCCCGAAGGCGCGTTTGATAATTTTTATTATCAGGTAGCAAAAGAAAAACCGCCGGTTTTGTCAGATCTATTCGATGTTGAATATTACTTGAGCCTTTTCAATGAAGCGACTCTAAAACTAAGCGCCAAAGCCTTTCTGGCTACGGAACAAAGAATCCCCGGGCTTGGGAACGGCGTTGTTCAAGATATTCTCCTAAACGCGAAAATTCATCCAAAGACAAAAATGAACACGCTGACCGACAAGCAAATCGAAACACTTTTCCATAGCATCAAAGATACAGTAAAAGAAATGGCCGCGGATGGCGGCCGGGATACAGAGCGCGACTTCTTTGGAAATCCGGGCGGTTATATGACAAAGCTAAGCAAAAACAGCCTCCTGCTGCCATGCAGAAACTGCGGCGGCCATATCAAAAAAGAAACATTCCTCGGCGGAAGCATTTATTACTGCCAGGAATGTCAGAAACTCAGCTGACATACGAGGTTTCAAAACTATTTTATTAAGCCTTATTTTCTCCATCATTCCGCCATATAATGATGGAGAAAATATATTTTTGAAGGAGTTTTTATTATTGAAGACATTTGATTATATCAACATACCCAAAGTAAGCGTAATTTTCCTTGCTCTCAAATACAGCGTCCGCCGCGATGTTCAGGTAATTAAAACGGCGTACGCTTTCTAAAAACGGAATCAGTGTTTTGCCGTCGTTTCTGTCCTGCGTGGCTATCGCGTTCACGATATATTCCTAGTCCACGCCTATCGTCACATTGTACCCTTAAACAGCAGGAGTAGGTTTACATTTGTGCCCAGCCAAACCGCAATGCGCGATAAAAGTTTTCTTCTATAGGGTATAAGAATCTGGTACAATTAGACAAATATATGTCAGTATAAAGAGGTTTTTATCGGGAGAGGGAATAAATGTTATCTATACTTATAATGTCGCTGGAAACAGAGCAAGAACGTAAGAAGCTGACTGAAATATATAACGATCATAAGCATGCATTTTTTAACGTGGCCCTAAAAATAACAAAGAATCACCAGATAGCTGAGGATGCTATACATAATACGTTTGAGCAGTTAATTAAAAAAAATAAAGATGAAATGTTTTCATTAAGCCACGATGATTTTAGGCGTAGGTATATCATCATCGTAAAAAATAAAGCGATTGATTTAATGCGGCGGGAAAATATATATTCAGATGCGCCTATCGAAGATTTCGGCGAAAGCCTGCAATCTGAAGAGGTTCCTGTTGATATTCAGATTATTAATAAAGAAAAATATTCCGTTTTGAAGGAGTGTATTGAGGCACTTGATGATGAAAGTAAAATTGTACTACAAATGAAATATGTGCTTAACATGTCCTATAAAGAAATTAGTGAAGCTATAAAATTAACCCCTGCACATATAAATGTAAAAATAACAAGGGCAAAGGCAAAAGTAAGAAAAATGATGGAAGAGAGATGACGATATGTATAGTGACACAGAGAATGATCGTTTATTTGATGCGCTTTTTAGCCAAGCTGTTATTGATAATTATGAAGATGAGATAAGATCGATTCCTTCGGAATCAGAGCTTGCAAAGCTATATACATTTTCAGACTTACATACCGCGCGTATGGAAAAGCTTATCCGGTCAGCAGAGCGGTTTGAAAAAATGCAAACGACAATAAAATGGATAAGGCGCAGCGCAGCCGTAATGGTAGTTGCCCTTACCGTTTTATTCGGAGCGCTTATGACAGTTTCAGATGTCAGGGCTGTTATCGTAAAAACAGTAATTGAATGGTTTGATAAGTTTACCAAATTCACCTCTGAACAGGCTGATCCGGATGAAATGGAGGAATGGGCGCCGTCATACATACCGGAAGGCTTTCTTGAAACCGCACGGGATAATTTTGCCGGAATGCTCACAATCAGCTATGAGAATGAAAATACAGTGATTGATTTCACATGCGTTGTTGCGAGTGGTTCGATTTCTGTGGATAATGAAAATCAAAATTATTTTATTGTTGAAGAAAAAGATACCACATACCATATCTTTGAAAACAGGGAGATTGGTGAGATGAACATAATTGTTTGGGATCAGGAGAGTTATCGTTTTAGCATAAAATCCTTATTGCCCGTTTCTGATATTTTACAGGTTGCAAAGTCGGTAGAAAAAAAATATTTAAAAAAATTCTTAAATTTCTTGTATTAGTTTTTGCTTCCCATTCGTTAACTATATGGAAGGATAAATATTCCAAAAAAACAAATGACGAAGGGAAGTGTTTAAAATGAAAAAATCTATTCTTGTAGCGATCGTTAGTCTTTGTCTTGCATTTAGTGCAAGCATGCCAGCGGCCGCTTCTGCATCTTCAGAATCTGCCCCTATTGGTGATGGCGTTAATCAGACCCGTTGGGCCAACGTTTCCGATATTACCCTTTCTATGACATACTCCGGTGGCGCAGTAAACTGGAGAGGTATTATTCAAGGAAAATCTAATGTGGTTAGAATCGACGCGACATTTACGCTTGAGAAACTAAACGCCAATGGAAAATATGAATATGTTGATAGTTGGACTGCAAGTACGACTACTATGAAACTTGATAAGTCAGGCTCTAAAACTACGGCGAAGGGAACATACCGTTTAAGCGTTAAGGCAACTGTTACGACAACATCAGGAGCAACAGAAACAGTGACAGACTCACTCGTTAAGACTTTCTGATAATGCTTTTGTAGGGATATCTTTTATAAGAATCCCTATGAAGATAAATAGAAGAAAGACCAGAGGAGGGCGCGCATATGTCACCGTAAATGATATGGCTAAAAGATCAGAATCGTTAAGATCTTGTGAATACAAAAAGAGATTTTTTATATTCTACATTCTGTCTTTCTAAAACGCTGGATGAAATGAATAAAGAAAATTTCTAATGACAACTCAGATAAAAAGGGCACAACAAATAAGCCTAAGACCAGACTGATTTTAGATATGGAGGGCATAAATGTATAATCAATCAGAATAAACTTCACCAAGTGCCATCTGATGGTATTTAATAGTCATAAATTTTTCTCCGTTCTGAGTGAGATTTGTTGTAGTAGTGCATAAACATATTTTGCCATAGCGGAGAAGGAATTTATAGATAAACGCCCAATGATAATTAAGAAAAGAGTGAAAAAGGTCTTAAAGCATTAAAATGTTCAAAATTAGTTAAAGTAATAGGATGATAATTCAGATCAGGAGGAAAAAAATGAAAAGAAAAATAATAACGTCTTTATTTCTTTGCGTATGTTTGCTTGTTACGGGAGCCGGAGCATTTGCAATGGAAAACAATTCGGAACAAAACATGGACTATTCATACGATGACTTAGATGTAAATCCACTAAAAGCAAGCGATCGAGCGATTCTCATAGACAACGATTTCAGCGAAAAAGACATTAGTATTTTAGGCTCAGATGCGAAAATAGTTGCAAAGTTGATTATAGATAATGAGTTCACAGATGAAGAATTATGGAATTTAAAAAATGGGTGGGTTACAAGCAGACCTGAAGCTCCAGAAGAGAATTATAAACGTTTAAAGAGTTATGAAGTTATTGATGGGTTGGTTCAGCATGAAAATGGAATTCAATTCGCAGTTCCAAATCTCGTTAATCCTAATGCACCAACAGATCTGACCGAAAGAGATTCAAAAATAGATCCATTGAGAGCTTCTTTGGAGGGATCCGGTCCTCATGTTATCACATATTCAAAAGCGTCATATAGATTTAATGAACAAACAGCATATGTAAAATTACCGTCGACGACAATTGCTACTGAATTACATCCAAATGGAGCCTTAATATATGCACGTCCGTACTGCATGTTCGGCGCATATCAGACGGTTTCTCCATGGAAAGGCTTTGATACAGGATTGGTATATATAAAAGAATTGGGGGGGTGGCAACTTTTCTTTAAAGGTTTGGGTTTACCTTGGTATGATACCACAAAAGTGCATAAATTATCAGCAGGCACTGAAGTTTATCTACATATGCAGATGCGTTCAGACTCATATGTTAATGTAATTGTCAGGAATCCAAGTGATTGGAAAATAATTGATCAAGTAAGTTATTGGTATAACGCTTCATTTAATAACCTCCCTGTCAACATACAAGTTACCAGAGAAACCACGATGGCACAACACGTAAGGGCCAATGCTAATAGCAAACTGTTAAACGCAAAGTGGCGTGCAGTAACTCTTTATAGTGCATCATCAGGATTAAATACGCTAGCCACTTCCACGTATCTCCAAGCATATAATACTTCGGAACGAATGCCTTGGAGCACGGCTCTACCATTATATATAATTGCAGAAAATGCATATGACAAGACAAAAGTAAAAATTTCTTCAGCAACCGGATATTATGCTGAAACTGTGTCTATTGACATTAATGCTAATCCTACTTGGCAATAGCTATACAACTATTAAGAAGTTCAGTTAAGAATTGTCAAGTAGTTTTGGGGGGGAAATTTAAAGTTTATTGACGTTCGCATAGCCCCCCTGCCACAGAGCCCGGATCCGGGCTCTGTGGCAGGGGGGCATGGAGACTGGCTATCCGAACCTTGATAATACTGTACACCGTCTACGTGTGGAAGTGAGCAAAAGGCAACATGCTAAAATAGGCGTACTTTAAGTAAAGCCTGCCGGTTTGTTCAAATTGTTTATATCAAGCGATAAGGGGCTTTAAGCTGGAATGTATCTCGTTTTGAGTTTTTCTGCCTGCTACACAAAGGTTGCTTTAAAAGTAGTTAATTGCTTAAAACGTATGATCCCGTTTTTTAATGTGGAATTACTTTCCGGTTTCATGGGGAACGCCGGGTCGTGAGGGCAGCAAGGGCGACCTTGATCATTGATGGTAAAATCCGGGTATTCCAAATCGGAACGTGCGTTTAAAGGTATGTACGCTTCTGAATCAAAATCAGATCAGTCTTCTTCTTAGCAGACTTTTGATCAGTGTCTTACAATAATCCTCATTAAATACTTTTGATGAGAGAAGGTGCTGCATAATGTCAGAAGCTGTTTTTCCGAAAGGGTCAGAAAGGATATTAGCCAGAGGGATGTTCGAAACGGTCATGCAGTTCTGATAACGATTGCGTTCGGATGTGCGCATAGCCACAAGTTTTAAGCGGTATCTGGCAAGCTCGCGCATAGCCCTGACACCCTTAGGCGGAATAAAAGAAGAATGGACCATATCAAACTAAAAAAGATCGGCAATCCATTTCGAATCTTTTTTATCGTGACTGCCGCCTAAGCGTTACAACTGACTTTGTTATACAAAGATAAGTGTACGGGCTCAATGTCCCAATTATTTGTGCTTGATAAGGCGGCGGCACATATAAATATGCGGGTTTAAGTTGGTTAACATCACTCATTCCTCCGTACTCTGTAGTATGCCGCTGTTTCAATTTAATATTACCATATTGGCTAGCGTATTTAAACGCTTTCATAAATTATTTGTGCCGTTGCTTGGCGGCGGAATGGGGAAAAATATGAAAATTCTAAGAATTGTGCCGACTTTACTATGCGCTGCAGTTATTTTGTGGCAGTCGGGCGCGGACAGGTTGATTTATGCAGAAGCAACAGACACTCTCGCAGTTGGGTCGTCTTTGGTTGCTGAGAATCAGGAAGCCTCAAGTGGAGGGTACTTATGGCCGGGGCTTGACGTCACATGGCTTGACTTCGGCCCGGAAATAAACTACCTTGCACATTATGGAATAGGTAGTGGACTGCCGGAATCCGGAGAAGGAACATTCTCATTAAGCCTTGCAGGTACTAATGGAAGCGTTAAAACAATACGTTTTGATGCGACGGGACGGGTTCTCGTAGCGCCCGGATACAATGTTATTGATGATTTCTATGACAGCTTGGCAATGGTTACGAAATATATCCCGTCAGGAGACAGAATGCCTTTTATGGAATACGGCTGGGTTGATAAAAACGGTAATGAAGTGATTACGCCGGGCAAGTTTAATCCCGGCAGACATCATTTCAGCGGCGGGTTATGCGGTTTTGTTGTATTTATTGAAGACGGAGAAACCACCCGGCATGGATTTATTGATAAATCTGGCAACATAGTGATTCCGGCGGAAAAGTTTATTGAAGCGGGAGCTTTTTTCGAGGAGCTGGCATGGGCAAAAGATTCGGGATTGGGTAAGTATGGCTTTATTGATAATACCGGAGCTTATATAATTGAACCAATTTACGACCATGTCTCGGATTTTAGGGAAGGGCTCGCCTATGCTGAAAAAGACGGTTTAGCCGGATATATAGATAAAGACGGCATGACTGTGATTCCTTTTGAATTCCTGCCCGTAGAGATTTGCACATACGACCCGCGGTTTTTTAACGGGCTCGCCGTTGCGAGAGGGCAGTCAGGCGATGTGGGGTATATAGACAAATCCGGCGAATTTGTCATTGAAGCAATGTACGTCGGCGCGTACCCGTTTACCGGCGAGGCGGCGTGGGTCACATATAACAACCCTGTATATGACCGATACTGCATGTATCTTATCAACAGAGAAAATACCCGGTTGACGCCGCTGTGGCATTATACTACTATTGACGGTGAAACCATGCAAAGCGGGATCGTCCGTGTAGGGGACGCTTCATGGTTTTATGGCGCATTAAATAAATATGGTGCGGAGGTGATACCATTAAGCATGGTGAGCATTACACCGGCTGTAAACGGCTACTCCCTTATAATACCGCCTCAGACCGGCGACAAACTAGTCGTTGGCATTTTAAAGGTATCTGAAGCGTTTGAGACAAATCAAAAGAGTAAACTGATAAAGGTTAAAATAGATGGTCAATCGTTGGAAATAAAAGATACTGACCCGATTATAGAAAACGACAGGACGATGGTACCTTTAAGGGTCATTTTTGAGGCGCTTGGCGCGGAGCTTATCTGGGATGAAGAAAACGAAAGCGCTATAGCGACAAAAGACGGGAAAGAAATAAAGATCACTATCGGAAAAAATACAGCAATGGTAAATGGCAATTCGGTAGAACTTGATGCCCCGGCTTTTATCAAAAATTCGCGAACAATGGTCCCTGTAAGGTTTATTGCTGAAAGTTTTGACATGAAAGTGGATTGGGATGCGAAAACCCAAACTGTTTTAATAGAGAGATAAGTATAAAGGCGATAAACTACGAAACAGCAGAGCAAGCGGTCTACGCGCTGGAGGAAGCGATTGACAGCCTTGGCGAAGTGTATTAAGTGGCGTAAATATACAAATTAAGTTAGATTACGGCCGACGCCAGCGTCGGCCCGCATCATCCAAACCGGCCTATTCTTTTAAGTAACAAGCTTGCGTAAGTGAGGCCGACCATGACAAACAGTTTTCAAGGATCGGCTCAGTTTTATTTTTTCGCCGCCTAGGAAGTTCCTGAAACAGGTAGTTTAAATACTCATATACGTTTAGCTTGTTTTCACGCGCGGTGATCACAATACTATATCCGACAGCGCTCGCTTTAGCTCCGGCTACGGTATCAATAGCGATGAAATTGTTTCTCCCTATCACAAATTTTCGAATATTTCCTTCTAAAATGTTGGTTGATATTCTAGCCCCGTCATTAAGGAAGCCAAGCAGCCCCATTTTGTTGTTTATTGAGTATTCCACAACTTTGCCCAAATTTGAGCCGACAAGGCAATTAAGCGATTCAATCCACGCAAAATACTCGTCCAAAACAGGTTTTGATTCGGATTTCCTTTTCTTGAACCGTTCTTCAGACGGCAAACCTTTCTACTTCCTATGACTTAAATCATTACCATGAAAAAATCCGAATACGAAAAGATGGCTGCAACGAAACTTCGTGAAAAGTATCTCAAAAAAACGCTTATAAGCAGATAGCCTCTTTAAACTTTATATTTCGGATTTCTCCTGATATTGATTCAACACGAGCGGCCTGACGGCGTACTTCCTGCTTATAGATTCGCCGCTTTTGTCTGATGAAACGGTTACACTTACTATATAAGCGGTCCCTGCGGCGCCCGTTGCGGGGTCGCACGAAAAACTGACGCTTTTTTGTTTGTAATAGCTTTTAGAGAAAACAGATTTACCGTTCCTGAGCAATACGCCATCGGTATCGACCGTATACTTCACATCGTTCAAATTATCTTTAACTATTGTTATTTCATTCGGTTTTCCCAAGTCCGGCATGTCCGCCGTGGCTTCCGACAGTTCGCTTACCATCTGGTTCGCGACGGTGTCGAGCAGTGTATTCCACTCGGCTATATCGTTCGCTTTTGCGTATGCTTTCATCATGGGCGCCAGGCTGGCGCCGGCTGCAGTCGCGATAATTGAAAGCAGCATGAGGCCGACGATCAGCTCCATTAAGGTCATGCCCTTTTTATTCTTCAAAATCTTCTTCATGGCTTATTCCTCAGGCGTTAAAGGTATGAACGCGATTATACCGTCGTCGTTTGTAAAATTCACCGTATGCGCCGCGCTTATTTCTCCGCCCGGCGCGCTGAAGACAATATCTTTCCCTTTGCCACTGAAAATACCCAATATCGCGGAATTCACAGTACCCGCCTGCGATTCCGTCGCGCTCACATTCGACGCGGCCGTCATACGCAGCGACGTCTGTATCATCATTGTTACCGCCATCAGGAGGATCGCTAAAACGAGAAGGCTTGCGATGCTTTCCATGATGGTTTCACCGGCGTTTGAACGCAATATTCTTTTAATTTTGAGAATCCGCTTTTTCATATTTTATCAGCTCCCATTTACCATAATCCGTAAATATCATATCAAATACTTCTGTCGTGGCAACTTCTTGATGCTCGCCGTCGGGATCGTCAGATAATTCGCCGTTCGTATACGAGTAGAATGCCCGCGACGTGATGAACCTGTCGTTTGCTTTAATAATAACAGTTATGATCATCGAAGCATTCACAGATGCAACTTTCGGTTCCCTGTATGCAACGCATACTTTGCCGGCCGGTTCACCCTCGTCGTCATACGTCGTCGAATATATTGCGGGTATCGGCTGTCTGATACTAACCTCCTGATCCGGGAAAGAAAGCGTTATGCCTTCAAGCCTGATTTTCCCGATATCATCGCCTGTCAGGTCGGTTCCGCCGACCGAAACGTCCATTTCAATATCCCCGAGCTTGCCTTCACCTGAGTCGTTCGCCTTGTATATAGCCCTCACAAGCTGGGTTGACAAGAATTCGTCTTCCCCGCCCTGAAGACTGTACAGAATATTTTGGTGGATCGAAGAATCAAATATCATGACCCGGTTATACTCCTTTTGTTTTAATACAAAACCCGTGTCCGCGCTTGCGGCAACAAGCGCCGAAACTCCGACAGCCATTAAAAGCAGCATGATCCCAAGCACTATGATAAGCGAAGCGCCCGATTTATTTTTTAATACTTTCCTAATCAATGGCGTCATCCCTCCCAATAATAATATTTTCTTCATTGTCACCTATGGCAGACTCTGTGACCGTACAATTAATGACAGTTCCGCCCTGCTTATTCCATCCGACTATGCCGCCCACGTTTTCATCCCCTGTAATAGTTGCATTCTTTAAAGAAATGTTATTTATTGAACCGCTGTTTTGGCTGAACAGGCCGACGTTTTTTACATCTTTGGCATTAATGAACAAATTCGTTATCGCGCCCCCGTTGAATATCCCCCTGAACTCGTCCGTTACCACGGCTCCGGCGCTAAAACCAAGTCCGATGAAATCAAGAGGCCGCTCCTGTGTAAACCTGACGCCTCCTGTTTTTGCAAGCGTGCCCGTCCATGTTGAAATCCGCTGCATTTGTTGTGGAGTGCGTATGTAATAGTCTTGTTGAAAACGATCATCCGAATATACGCCTTTTGCGAACAGCGTGTTGACAAACCGGCTCTCCGGGCTGTTGATTTGATAGTCGTTCATATAAACCTCGACAGCGGCGCTGTTTCCTGATGCGATGGGATTTGGCCCCGGAGTATTTGGCAAAACAAACGAAAACAGCACTACGTAGTACTTACGAATGTCCTCATCCCATACCGCGTCCGAAAGCGTATTGGCGCCGCTCGCCCCTTGCTTCACGCTGGATTTGCCGTCGTATTCCATACTCATGATCGCACAATATCCGTATTCCAAAATCTGTTTTGTACCGGTGTCATCGATTTTATGCACGCCCGAATATCCGGGATAGAAAAAGCCGATACCGTCCTCGTATTTTTCGTAATAGGCAATGTGTTCTGCGGCAAGCGTCGCAACAGGCCATGAGCCAGGCGCCTCCGTGCCCAGATATGGATACGGATACCGCCCTGCAGTCATCGTGTTGTCTGAAGCCGGAACGCCCGAAGGGTTCCACAGTTCATTGAAGCCCATTCTGTCAAGGTCCCGCGCAGTCATCGCATTCAACTGCTGCGTGGTTTTTCGTACGCCCTTGCCCGTCGCCGCGGCGAAATTATTGAACACAGACGGTAATGATCCGGACAGATAATAAGCGTCTGCCGCAGAGCCTGCACCGGTCGCGAAGATCGGGCTGCTGCCCGGGGCGCGGGCAATATACAATGTGTTTTTTATCGTCCCGTTGTTTGTCCATACGATACCGCCGGAATTTGTCCCGCCGATGGGCGCCGCCGTTTCCGCCGAAACAAAAGCGGCGTTCCGAATCGTTCCGTTGTTTATAGCAGCAAAACTACCGTTATTGTTTCCGCCCTGAAACGCGCAATCGGCCATCGTGAGATTTTCAATGACTCCATCCTGTCCAATGGTATTAAACAAGCCTTTGTTGTTCGTTGTGTTGGCGCCCGTTCGCGGTAACCGCAGCTCCTTGATGATCTTTCCGTTTCCGTCGTATATGCCGTTGAACGTGCCGGCGACTATATTTGCTGTGGATGCGGTGACGATCGGGTAAGTACCTTTCGCGAGGTCTGTCGTTGAATTGCCTTGAGAGACCGTAGCGCTTGCCACAGTCGTGGTAAAATCCAATACTGCGTCCTGAACAAACATATGCCCTGCCGAATAATTTACAGACTCCGTAGCCCTCGATATATTCTGCATGTGCCACGGCGTACGAATGAAATGTTTCGTCGGGTAGAGCGGGCTAAAACCTGTAAGTTGGCCGCCTGAAGCCGCGTTATAGTTAATTGGATAAATTTCCTTGGCAAACAGCGGATTGATATACGCGACGCCAAACGGGCTTGATTGTATATTATTGCCGTTTTGTCCGTTTACCCATATGACAAACGGCTCCACAGGGCTGATACGGTTAGCGCTCAGCCATTGGGCGATTTGTGAGCTGCTTAGCGCCACGAAATCGGTATTGACGTGCGGTACCCTGAACGTTGGGACCGGAACGCTTGGGCTTGTGGCGCCGAAGAGCGTTTTAAAATCGGAAGAAAGTCTGATCCATGTCGAATCTACGTTATTCTTTCTGCCAAACACCTGGTAATTGCCGTTTAACGATATCCCTTGGGGTACTGAAACCCCGTACCCGCATTCGACTATAACGCCCCGGTAATTTAAATAATCGAAATCGTCGTACCCCTTGCCCGCATCTTCCAGATCCTTGTACTGGCGAGTGTATACTCCGTATGTTCCGTCATTGTATTTCTCATAGTAAATAACGACGCGTTCGCTCAATTCGATGTCGGCCACTATCGGCCATCCGCCGGCGGCCGGCGGCGCCGTTCCGGTTGGGTACGGATACGGGTATGTCTGGTTAGTCTGGCTCACGGCCTGCTGATCTGTCAGCGTATTCATGTTCCAACCTGCGAATCGCTGCCTCTTTGTGATATTAAGCGTATTTTGCGGCGTGGGCGCGGCGGCGGCCTGCCCATCCCTGTCGATATAGTTATAGTCGGTAACGAGGTTTGGCGCCGCATACGTTTGATACGGCCTCAACGCTTTTGTGCCGGACAGATAATATTTGGCGGAGCCGACAGGCCCGCTGCCGGCAAACGGGTACAGGGTACCCCCTCCCCTCGGCGCCACCGCTAAATACATGATCCTGTCAACCGTACCTCCGCTTACGCTGCCAACGATCCCTCCGACTGTACCGATTGTCCCCTGCACAGCGGGATTACCCGAAGTGGAAACGAACGCGACGTCGGTCAGCGTCCCGCTGCTGTTTCCGGCGATACCGCCGACATTTGCCGTACCTTTCACGGCGGCGGGGTGAGCGCTATGATTGGACGGCGGCTTTGTGACGTCTGCGGTTTGCTGCACCAGGCAGGAGGATATCCTTCCTGTGTTCCTTCCTGCTACCGCGCCGACATTTGTCCCGCCTGTGATGCTTGGATCGCGCAAAGTGACATTTGTTATCGAGCCCTTATTGACAGCGAACAGACCGGCGTCGTTGGATGAACCTGACACCGTTACGTTCGCTATCCATCGCGAGTTACCGTTGTACGACCCGTTGAAATCCTCTGATACGACAGCGGCCGTATACTGCGGCATGGCTGTATCGTGATCGGCTCTGAATCCGCCTGGGACAAGCTCTTTTCGATAAACAGTGAAATCGATATTCAACTGCTGCGTATAACTGCCGCCGGGCACCCTGTTGATATTGTCGATATGCCTCGGCGAACGAACGGCGTTGTTCGGCGCAAACAGCACATTGCCCTGCGTATTCAGGGGTGAAACGCCCTCATCGCCGGGGGCTGTATCGAAGCCTTCGTATATAGCCATCGCGACAGGGCTTCCGGGAGGCGCCTCCAGGATATTGTTTGGAATATAAACACGGTAGTATTCGATATCATTCCCATCCAATGTCAACGGGACCGGTCCTTCTATAAACCAGTTCTGTTCATTGTTTAAGCTGTCCTTGATGCTCCAGCTTGCCCCTTGGTTGCCACTTTCTATCGTAAACGCCTTGCCCCCGATCATGAGTTTATACCCTTTTTTAATGAAAACAAATTCAACAGAGTAGCCGTCATGAACGGCAATTTCCGTTTGAGTCAGGGTACTCGCTTGATGGAAGACGCTCGACATGTAACCGCGCTGCGTCCCTTCCCTGTTATAAAGCTCATAGTATACGATCGCGGCAAGCGGCTTATCGGTGTCGGCGGGTTCGATATCCTCCCAGCCCCAGACGATATCCGCGGCTGTGAAAGGGTTGTTGTTCCCCAGGGCCGAATACGGATACTTATCGTAAGTATTAAAGCCTGCGGCGGCGCCATAAGCCAGCACGCCTTTGACAAACGGAATTTGCATGCTGATCTGCAATTCTTCTTTCGAAACAGCCCCTTCATCATCGCAGCCATTGGAAATATAGCTGCAGCCGCTTATCGCGCCGCTGCCCGAGCCTGCGATACCACCCGAAGCCGAACCGTCATAAATACCAACGAAATTAGTGGCATATGAATTTTTGACAGTCCCGTTGCTGCTTCCGGCAATGCCGCCTAAGCTGCCTCCTGTGAAAGGAGAATACTCGGGCTCATACGAAAGCCGCCCCTCCGCGGGAGGCGTGACCGAAACCTCTTTTATATTCACCCTTGCGTTATTAAAACAGTCCTGTATAGTGCCTGCGTTCGACCCCACAAGGCCGCCTGCATTGCCTCCGCCCGCCGTAACCGAACCGAAACCGCCTGACGTTTTAGTATCTTCATGCGCGTTAAAAAATCCGGCGTTAAAGCTCTGCCCGAGGACGCCGCCTGAAATGACCCCCACGAGGCCGCCAGTGTTTCCGCCTCCGCCTGTTACATTGGCATAGCTGTTGCTTTGGCTTATCTCGCCGCCGGTGACCCTGCCTGCGATCGCGCCGGCATTTGAGGCGCCTTTTGCTTTTATTTCAGCCTGATACAGCGAGAGCCCCTGTATTTTTCCGCCGGTTTCCGCAAACAGGCCGACATTTGCCGGGGGCGTTGGAAGGCCGGTGGCGTCTATTATAAGATTACTGATCTTCCATTGTGTATTGCCGTCCTTCATCGCGAAGTATTCACCGCCGAAATTCCCGATCGGGTCAAAATTGCTGATAATATTATTCTCGAGTCCCATATCGATATGGGCTGTTTGCCTGTATCCACCATCAGGAAGATAGCGGATATTGTTCAGGTGCCTCGCCGATTTTATTTCAAATGTGCCGTCGGCTAATCTACTTCCAAAATGCGTGTTGGCGACGGTGAGCGACGTTATCGCCGTTGTCACCGCGTTTTCGCCTTTTAACGTTTTAATAACTTTCGCGCGCACCTCCTGCGGTTCGAATAATACGCCGCCATCCATAAATCTGCCGATACCGTTTGGCTGGGCGCTCAGGATATCGCCCGCGATATAATCGATCACCCAAATATACCTGGTGTAGAACCCGCCTACGTTGACGCCGTATTGATTTACTTCAATTGACTTGGCGGTATTACTGTCTCTATAGATCGGTTCTTTGCCTGTGATCCCGTTGCTTACGGCGGCTCCGAATGAGTCCGTAAGTTCAGACAGGTCCACATCCGCACTTTTTATTACATATTTCGGGCCGTCACCGGTTTCTTTCGCGTTTACGGCTTCAAATGAATAGCTCGCCCCGCTTTCAGTATTTGCGAGCAACAGCTCGGCGTAAAGCACATTGACTCTTTCTTCGATACGTATCCCGACGGCGGATGTGTCAAGCGGCATATCCGACCCGTCGTAAATATTGACAATGTCTTTCAAGTCGCTGGCTATCTGTAATTCCCCGGTCGATTCTACGCCGTAGTAGCCCTGCTTGCGGGCGTCCGCAAATTCATACCCCCCGGCGGACATGCCCCGGTTGCCGGCCACATTGTTTCTGTCCTTTGAAAACGCATCCAAATTCTTGTATTCAAATTCTGTATTGTCGGTTAACATATCACCGTAGAAAACAGACAAAACCACGCCGGTCTCGATGTTATATTCCATCAAAATGGCGTCGTATAATATGGATTTATCTATGATGATTTCATCCAGCAGTTTGAAGAAGGCTTTCTCATCGCCCGCCAGGCCGGAGGATAATGTTCCAAGATCCTTGGACTTGTCCCACTTTGGTTTGCTTATATAATAAACAAACTCCTCGTTATCTTTATCGCTGGCCGGAAACGAGCCGCCGGATTCGCCTAACGCATCCGCGACACTGTTTATCCCTGTCAGCGTTGATTTCAATGTCTTTTCCGTCATGCTTTTGGTAAGCTGGTTCTGCGCCGCCAAATATAGCGTCCGCGCGATATTCATGCGGTTGACCTGTTTTCCATGTTCGATAAAGCCGATCATCGACGGCACTGTGATCGCCATGATTACGGCAAGCAGCATAAGTACCGCGATCACTTCTACCAGCGTAAATCCGGAACGGCGCCTGCAACGATTCATTATCATGTCCCCCCTCTTTATTTCGCAATGTCATAACCAGGTAAGTTGTTCAATAACGTAAGCTCAAATTTTACAGAAATATTCGGCACGTCCCTGTTGCCGCCTGACGCCGCTTTTGCCGAATAGTTTTCAAAGATGATGCGGATATATTCGATCTTTTCCACTGCGGTGACCAAATCTTCCAATGCCGAAAAACTGCTGTTTACATTCATTGTCGCCGTGACCTTCATGAAAACCGCTAAGCTGCCGTCATCAGCGCCGTCGCTACTCTCCCCCTTTTCCGTTTGAAGCGGCGCCGGATCTGAAATATACAGCATGATCGGCCTCAGCCCATATTTAATACAAAGGCCCGTCAGGATGTGATCGATCTCTTCATTGGGCATGAGCGCCGGGAATTTCTTTTTCAATTCCTCATAATCTTCGCGAGCCTTTTTATTTCCGTCCAATATCAGTGTTTCGCTTGCGATATTCCTTTCGTACGCGTCCCTCTCGTCGCTGAGCCTGAAAAATTCTTTCTGCACTATGTCATATCTGTCAAGCAGGGGCCTGACGCCGAACTGGACGGCAAGATAAGCCACGAGGACTACCGCAAGTCCGATGATCAGAATTCTCTCACGTTTACTCAATCCCGTCTTCATAAGCCTATTCCCCCTTTTCTCTTTCTGCTATCCGTATCTTTATGTTGGCCGAAAAATTATATCTCCCCTGACTGTCATAACTGTAGCCTGTATAGTAAATATCTTCGATCAGATCGTTCGTTTTCAATAATTCTACATATTTCGCCGCGTCGTTCTCCGTCGGACTGGCGCCGCTGACGCGGATTATCCCGTTCTCTTCACTGAACTCAAAATTGTTAATGACCGTGTTCGCGCCGTGATGGACGATCGCTTCCATCAGCGGCACAGTCGCGCGCGGCAGCTTATGATCCGCCATCTCCCTTTTTTCCGCCTGATTGATGATGTTCCGTATCCGTGACGTCTCCGCCATTATAATCTCCAGTTCCGCCGACCTTTCCGCTATATTCGTACTGCTCAAATAATCGTTGATCCCGGCGATCCCCTTTTCAGTGTCAGAAATCTGTTTCGCAAGATAACCTGCCGGCGCGGCAAGCAGTATGGCAAAGGCTATCAGCGCCGGTATCCACCATTTTCTCGGACGGCTCTTCTTCTTTGCCTTATTTAGCGCTTTTACGCCGCGTACCAAATCGTAAGCCGAATCGTTAGACAATGCGTCCAGGTAGGCAAAATGCGCTTCCGCCGGAAGCGATGCGCCGCCCCGCGCGTTTTTGTAAATATTCAACGGCTTTAATTGAATGTTATTATATGAGCTATGCAGCTCGACCAAATTCATATCGGATTCGTTAAGGCCCAAATAGAAACAGTGGGTAATATCGTCGAAGTTCTGCGATTTGTTAAACTGTATGAAGCCGGACAGCCCGTCAAGCGTGTTCAGTATCATTGCCTCGTGGTCTTCCCCGTAAAGGCGCGTCCTGGACAAAAAAGTATTGACTCCCCTTTGGAAAGTCATCGAGAGCATTGTGTCGCCGTCTACTATGTTGAGCACAAACGTCATATCCATAAGCTCAGGGTCGCCGCTTATATACCGCAGGACCGCTAAAAGCCCGATGCGTACGGCGGACGGTTTTATGCCCGCGGACTTCAGTATGGACAAGTAGTTTTCCAGATGTTCACTTTCCACAGCGCACGCCAAAATTGACTTTGACTGGTCTGCTGCGGTTTCAAGCATATAGTGATCGCAGATCATGTTTTCGTGATCGCCCGCGACCTCGGCAAACTCATCGCGGATCACCCCGTCGTACTGTTTCTTTTTCAGCTTACCCGGCACCGTTATTTTTTTTGTGAAGATAAAGCTGCCGTCCATGATGAGCGACAGATCCTTAAACAATTCCGGTTTTTTGCCCTTTAATAGATTCAGCCCCTCCGTCACCGGCCCGGCATCGATGATCTTGCCATTTATGATGCACTCTTCCGGCAGCGGATATGTCAAATAGTCTTTGGCTGTGACCATCTGACCGGTTTTTAAATATCCCAGGACTTCAATCTTTTCCGGTGAGATGTAAATCGACGATTTCATCGTAACTCCCTTCCTTTCTATTTATTTAGCCTATATTTTGATAAAGCGACAATATCGGCAGCATAACAGATAATATGATCGACCCAACGATTACCGCCATGATCACGATCATAACAGGCTGTATCAACTGCACTAATCTGTCGGTTGCTGTCTCCGCTTCGTAGTCAAAGTTTTCGGCGGTCGATTCGAGCATGGCGTCCAGTCGCCCGGACTCCTCTCCGATCAATATAGCCGTAGCCAGTTTTTTATCAAAACCGTTGACAGCGCCTACGGCGCCCGATAACGGCTCCCCGTTCCGCACATTCTTGACGACCTCTCCAAACTGCGCTTCTATATATTTATTGCCAACAATAGTCGAAGTGATCTCCAGCGCGTTTATCATAGGGATTCCGCTGGAATACAGTGAAGACAGCGTACGCGCAAACCGCGCTGTGTAGATCGTCTTCAAAAGCTTGCCCACGACCCTTATCTTCAGTTTAAAGCGGTCGGCCTGGTACGCCACCTTGTGTATCCTGAGCAGATATTGAAACAAAGCTATAACGGACAGCATTCCTATGATCGCCATATACCAGTAATTCTGAAGAAAACCGCTGATGCCAAGCATGATGCTTGTAAGGAACGGCAGCGGGATATCTTCAAAGAGTATGAAAAAAGTTGGCAGTATGAGCGTGAATATGACGATCACGACTATGAACACGATAACAAGCAACACGATCGGATATGTCGTAGCAGTTTTGACTTTGCTTTTTAAGCGATGTTCCTTTTCATAGTGCGCGCCCATCTTGCCGGCGACCTTCTCAAGCTGCCCGCTGGCTTCGCCCGAGGCATACATGTTGATCAGCAGCTCTGGAAAAGCCCTGCCCTGCATCCGCATGGCCTCGGATAAAGTGAACCCCTGCTGAACGTCGTTGTGCAGCTTCTGGTAAATGTGTTTTATCTTTTCTTTAAAATCACGGTCTTTTATGATCTCCATCGCGCGCACGATAGTTATGCCGCTCGCCAGCATATTCGCAAGCTGCCGCGAGAATTCAGCCGTCTCGTTCGGTTTCATACGATAAGACTGCGACTTGGCTTTCATTACATTGTATTTTAACGGCGTAAGCCCCTGCGCGCGCATGGCGCGCTTGAAATCCGCGTCGTCCCTTGCGTTGACGACGCCGGATACCTTCTTGCTCTTCATGTCAAGCGCGACATAATTATATTTCGCCATTTTATACTCTCCGTTCACATAAGAAGATGTAAGTAAAAATCGATCATTTCACTTCCGAACAGCAACGACGCCGAAATTCCGAGACACAGCGCCGGTCCGAAGACCATATGCTCCCCGCGCCCCCTCCTGCCGCTCGCCATGAGAAATATGGCATACCCTCCGCCAAAAAGCAGCGCGATAAAAAGTGCGGCCAGCGCGCTTTTCCAGCCCAGTAAGAAACCCGATACCGCCATCAGCTTTATATCGCCGCCTCCGAAAGCCCCGCTGACCGCTAAGGTTATTAAAAGCATCGGGAGGCTTATCGCGAAAAAGCCAATGGCGCGTTCTGTGACCGTTATATCCTGCCATCCGAACGCCGCGGCAGCGGCAAACGGGATAAGCGCGATTATCAGGCAGTCCGGTATCTCGACGGTGTCGAGGTCGATGAGCGATATCGTAAGTAGCAGCATCAAAACGCCAAACGCCAGCCCGGCGCGGAGTTCTAAGCCGTACATCCAAAAGCAAAAAACCGCCGCCAGCGCACCTGCGCCTTCCACAATCGGGTAGCGCGGGGATATCCTGGCCTTGCAATCCCGGCAGCGGCCTTTCAGTATAAAAAAACTCACGACCGGGATCAGGTCAAACCATCTGATGGTCCGCCCACATTCCGGGCAACATGAACGCGCCTTTGACAGGAAACCGCCTTTCGGCAGCCGCGCTATTACTACGTTCAAAAAGCTGCCTATGCAAGCGCCGAAGGCCGCGATCCATATCCATATAACGGCCGTCATCTTATCTTCTCGTATCTGACGGCAGCCTGTCTTTCCCCGCCGTCCATGATCGTCACGGTATAGAGCACAGACCCTATCATCTTCCGGTAATCCATACTCACTATAACCCCGTTTTCCACGATAAAATTCACGTTGGCCGCCTCCTCACTCGGTTCTTCGGCTAAAAGGATATCAGGTTCTAAAAGCGATTGCATCCGCGCCGAAATCTTCGCCTGCGTCCCAAGCAACATATCGTCGGCAAAGCCCGTCAGGCCCGCCCTGTATTCGCTGTCGCTGACCGGCTGTTCCGCGACGGTGTTCTCCAATATGACCGTATACGCCGCGTATAAGACCATACGGGCCTCGCTCATCAGCGTGTTTCCACGCGCTTTGTTTATCTCCCCGACGAGCGCAAGCGTCGTCAGCGAGATAATAAGCGCCAGCACAACCAATACGGCCAGCATCTCGATCAGAGTAAACCCCTTGTTGTTTCGCATGGTTGTCGCCTCGCTTTTAGTTGATGATCATACTATTCTTTTTCAGTTTCAGTCGTCTTTTTTGAAACAGTCGTCGTTCCGTCCGCAATAGTGATGATGTGCCCGGACTTTGCATTGTAAGTGATGCCGGTAACACGATTATTACTCTCATCAACTGTTACAGACGAAAATCCATTACTGCCCGCACCCGGTTCGCCTGGCTCCGGATTCGCGTTTTCTACATCTGCAGTCATGCTAACAAATGTCGGATGCGTAATTACATTTCCCTCATTATAGGCGCCGCCTGTAATACCTCCAGTCGCGTTAATACTGGTGGCAGAGCCGCTGGCAACCAGCTCGGTCACTACGGCCTGGGCGGCTGCTAAACCTACCCTTGCCTCGGCGACGTACGCTTTTCCGCGGGCGTCATTGACGAAGCTGACCATCGATGGTATCGCAACTGCAGCCAAAATCGCGAGTATGACCAGTACTACGATGATCTCTACGAGCGTAAAGCCCTTTTTGTTATTCATTGCTTTTTTCATAATCTCACCCTTCCTTTTAATTATTCATCATGGCGATATAAAATTAGTATTTCCTATTCTCAGTGTAAGCCTTCAAGTTGCTTGAATGTCAATGATTAATTTTATCAAAAGTAAATAAAAATTGATAAAACTTAATTAAAAAACAAAAAGCCCTTGATTTTCAGGCTTTTTCATGTTTCGCTTTACTCAAAAATATTTTCAAACAGCGCTGCCAATATTTACATTCGGTTGATTGCCATCCCGCCCCCGCCTAAAGCCGAGGTCATCTCGTTCTTATTGGCGGCTTTTTCGAGAGCCGCTTCCCTGGTCACGACGCCGTCCCGAACAAGGTTCGCGAGGTACGTGTCGAGCAGGATCATACCCTGCCGTATCCCCGTCTGGATGGATGAATTGATCTGGTGGCACTTGTTTTCGCGTATCAGGTTGCATATGGCGTCGGTGCCAAGCATGATCTCGAAAGCGGCGACGCGCCCCCTGCCGGTTGCTTTTGGCAGCAGTGTCTGCGTTATAACGCCTTTGAGTACACCCGCAAGCTGTGTGCGCACCTGCTGCTGGCTGTGGGGCGGGAACACGTCGATGATGCGGTCGATCGTCATCGCGGCGCCGGTGGTATGCAGCGTTGACAGCACTAAATGGCCTGTTTCAGCCGCCGTGATAGCCGCGGATATCGTCTCAAAGTCTCGCATTTCCCCGACTAAGATAACGTCCGGGTCTTCACGCATTGCGCTCCTGAGCGCCATGGAGAAGCTTTCGACGTCGGCGCCGACGTCACGCTGGTGTATCAGCGACCTTTTCTGTTTGTACACGTATTCGACGGGATCCTCGATCGTGAGGATGTGGCAAGCCCTGTTGGAATTGATGTAATCGACCATGGCGGCCAGCGTGGTTGATTTGCCGCTTCCTGTGGGCCCGGTCACCAAAATCAGGCCCCGGGGCTCGTCCGCTAGGTTGCGCAGCACTTCCGGTAAATTCAACTCCTCGAAGGTCGGGACGCTGTCGTTTAAGATTCGGATCACCGCGGCCAGCTTTTTCTGCTGATGGAAGACGTTGACACGGTGCCTCAGGCCCCCCTCGATCTCGTAGCACATGTCCACGTCTTTGCCTTGCCCGGCCTCACCGCGCTGCTTTTCTGTGAGCAGGGACATGATCATAGCCCGCTTTTCATCCGTTCCCAGCGCATATTCGGTCTCCTGAAGGGCGCCGTCGATCCGAAAGACCGGATTACGGCCTCCCGTGATATGTATGTCGCTCGCCCCCCGCTCCCTGGCGGTCAATATAAGTTCATTGATATGGATAATAATCCACTCCCTTTCTTTCTATATTTTATTGCACGAAGTAAGTCAGCTTCAGCAATTCCTCCAGCGAGGTCTTGCGCTCAGCCACCATCTTCATCAGGGAAACCTGAAGATTTTTCACCAGCTTATTTTCGTTAACGTAGTCGAATATGTCTTCAGTCCCGGCCTTCTTTGAAATCATATTTCTAATCTTCGTGTCGACCGAAAGTATCTCGTGTATGGCGATGCGGCCCTTGTATCCGGTGTTGTTACAGTTGTGGCAGCCCCTGCCGCGGGCAAGCCGCCGTATCTCTGCGCCGGCGCCCTCCATCAACCGCAACTCGCTATCCGTCGCGTCGTATTCCTCCCGGCAATGCGGGCATATCTTCTTAACGAGGCGCTGAGCGACGACGCCGACCAGCGAATTTGCCAGCAGATAATCCTCTACGCCCATGTCGATAAGCCTTACTATGGCGGAAATCGAGTCGTTGGTATGCAGCGAAGAGAGCACAAGGTGGCCGGTCAGCGCGGCCCGGACCGATATGCTTGCCGTCTCTGAGTCGCGGGTCTCGCCGATCATGATGATATCCGGGTCCTGGCGCAGTATTGAACGCAGGCCGCTGTCAAATGTCAGCCCGGCCAGCGGGTTTATTTGTGTCTGGTTGACCCTGGCAAGAGTCTTTTCCACCGGATCCTCTACAGTCGCGATGTTGACATTGCGCTTAGCCAGCAATTCCATGAACATATAAAGGGTGGTGGTCTTGCCGCTTCCTGTTGGTCCGGTGATATAGATCAGGCCGTGCGGAACCATCAGCAGCCGCGAAACCTTTTCATAATCGTCCTGCTCCATTCCGAAGGTCTTCGCGTTGTCGAGCACCGTGCTCTGGCTCAGGAAACGCATGACGATCTTCTCGCCGTATATGGTTGGCAGCGACGATACGCGGACGTTGATATCGATATCCTGCAGCCTGGCGCGAAAGTGACCGTCCTGTGGCGCCCGCTTTTCGGCGATATCCATTCCCGAAAGTATCTTTATTCGCGCGACCATTGAGTTGTGGAGCGACTGGGTGATAGATGAATAATCGATGATCTGGCCGTCGACCCTTATTCTGATCTGGGTCGTACTTTCATAGGGTTCGATGTGTATGTCGCTGGCGCCGGCGCTGTGCGCTTTGTAGAGCATGGAATTTATAAGCGTGACAACGGGGGTGTCTTCGGTCGTCTCGGTGATGTCTACATAAGAAAACGCGCTGGTCTGATTGGCTGCTTCATTGGCGCTTTTCGTCGCGTTCCGCGTCTCGATCTCCGAATAACTCTCGTTAATCGCCTGTATGATCTCGCCCCTGTTGCATATCATAACGTCAAGCTGCATTTTGGAGATCAGCTTTATATCCTCGATGGCGTAGTAGTTCAGCGGGTCGCTTATCAGTAAGCGCAGCGCGTTACCGTCGATGGAAACCGCGAGCGCCCCGTGCCTCAGCGCGACTGCCCTGGGGATCTTTATTACCGCTTCCAGATCGACGGGGCATTCACTTATCGCCACGTATTTTATGTTAAGGCGTTTGGATAACGCTTCGTTCAGGTTCTTCTCGGTGATCATGCCGTGTTCGATCAGCACTTCGCCCAGACGTTTCCCCCTTCTGTCGACAGCATCCTTTTGAATGCGGAGCGCTTCATTCAATTGCTCTTCGGTTATACAACCCGTGTCGATCAGGACTTCCCCGAGCCTGAGCTGTGTCTGAATCCCGGTAGCCATGTCTTTCTCCAATCTTATACGAATATTTAATCGTAGCAGTGGTAACTGGTTTATAATGACTTTACCACAAAAACGCCTAAAAGTAAAGCGATGCTTATTTTCGCATAATGACGTCTATTTCCCAGATATGCTTGATTTTCCCCTAAAAATATGATATGTTATAATTGTACAGTTCTAAGCTGCGCGAAGGAGGGAAACGACCGATGGACGATGAAATACTCACCGTTAAACAAGCGGCTGAATACCTAAAAGTTTCAGATAGATCGATCCATAAGCTTATAATCGACAAGAAACTTCATGCCTCTAAGGTTGGTTTGCGTTCGTGGCGTATTAAAAAAAAGGATATAGACGCATTTTTGCAAGCGAATGCTAATTTTACGGAGGGGGGCGCCGATTGATTCAAAGGAGAGATTAGATTATGAACGAACAGAAGCCTTGTGTTTTTTTAGTAGACGATAACATCGCTAACCTAAACATGGGCAAAAGCGCTTTGCAGCAAAAGTATACCGTGATTACTATACCGTCAGGCGAAAAACTTTTCATTGCGTTAAAAAATCAAAAACCCGACTTGATATTGCTCGATATAGAAATGCCCGGCCTGAGCGGGTATGACACGATAAAGGGATTAAAAATAAACCCCGAAACCGCGAATATTCCTGTTATTTTCTTAACCTCTAAGCGTACAAGTGATGACGAACTTTTAGGATTTTCACTCGGCGCTGTGGATTATATAGCCAAACCTTTTTCACCGCCTATTTTACTCAAACGAGTTGAGCTGCACTTATTATTGCAAGCTCAAAAAGATATGATAAGCGAATACAACAGAAACCTTATTGAGTTAGTCAACGTGCGGACGGATGATATATCCACCCTTCAAAACGCGGTCATCATGTGGGCGGCGGAAGTGATTGAGTTCCGGGACTCGGAAACAGGACAGCATGTTGAACGCGTCCAAAAGTATTTGGAAATAATGCTGAACGAAATGACGACGATGGAATCCTTTTCGGCGGAGGTCATTACGTGGGACATTGAGGCTTTTATCAAGTCAGCCCTCCTGCACGACGTTGGCAAAATAAAAATCCGTGATGACGTATTGTTAAAGCCGGCGCGGCTCACGGATGACGAGTTCGTAAAAATGAAATTACATTCATCATATGGAAAAGAGCTACTTGAAAAATTAGAAAATAAAATTCCCAGCCAAACATTTTTGGAATACGCTATAATCCTTGCCTACTGGCATCACGAAAGATGGGACGGCGCCGGTTATCCGGATGGTTTAAAAGGCGATGAAATACCGTTGCAGGCGCGGATGATGACTTTAGCCGACGTATACGACGCATTGATTTCAGAGCGCCCATATAAAAAGGCTTTTTCACATGAGGAAGCCATGAAAATTATATCGGAAGGACGCGGCACGCAATTCGATCCGGATTTAGCGGATTTATTCATAAGATTGTCTGACAAAATCAAGAGGATCAGTGAGGAGGGCATAAATGCATAGTCAATTTGAGGTTGATAATTATCTCAATGCGTTTCTGGACACCTACAGTTATTCCCTTATACTGGATCATGACGCAAAAATACGCAAATACAGCGATAGCCTTTTAACCCTGATGGGAATAATAGACGGCGCTCCGTATGTCGGCAAGTCATTATTCGACTTGTATAATTTACTCAATGAAAAAAACGCAAAAGAGGCATCGGACAGGCTTTCACGCATCATAAACGGCCGTGAAGACAAA
>Ga0123353_10001397_pt1 | contig 29544 bp, 10 predicted proteins | sample TergutLab28metaG_3_FD_92763 | JGI IMG/M metagenome (GOLD analysis project Ga0123353, IMG submission 92763) | Labiotermes labralis P3 segment gut microbial communities from Petit-Saut dam, French Guiana - Lab288 P3 | ecosystem: Host-associated > Arthropoda: Insects > Digestive system > Gut ...
AAATTGAAAAGTGGTCTATACACCAAGTTCAGTGTGTTGTGTTTGTCATATTTTGGAATAAACTCTCAGAAGTTTAGGGATAATTGGTTGAAGGAGTCATGTGTCAAAATTCTTTCAGTGGTTCAGAAATGAATAGTATTACTTCCCTTTATGGTTAAGCAGACGTGCCATTCTGGATGTCTTTATTATTTTTAAATCATGTCATTGGATTATTGTTTGATGGTGATCACAAATAACTTTCATGTAACAGTCAGGATGTATGTCTTCTTGACTGTTATTTAGTCTATAATATTTTTGGGCATTGCAGATGTCAAAGATTTGCACAGTTTACTACGTTTGTACACATTATGGTAGTGTCTTATAAACAAGCAGATCTGCCAGCACATATCACAAGTCCTTTGTATGATTCACTTGCAGTTAACATATAGTCATGTCATTTTTCTTCACTGGGGTGAATTTGATGAATCTGCTTTGAATGTTATACAGTGAAGACTACTAATTTACTCACACAATTTTCATTTCCAACAGTTGTAATGTAACAAGACAGGGACTGTACATATAACGTAACAATGAGGTGCATTCAAATAACCATTTTTACTGTGGAAAAACAATTGGTATTACATGTTCTGAGTGTGTGTCTGTAGCCTTAGGTATCCAGCAGGCAAAGCACATGTACTATATTGTCATCTATGGCATGTCTGGCTCTGCCTTATTTTTCTGCATTACCCTATAAACAGCATGATTTTCAGGAAAAAAGTTATTGAGCGTAAAATGTGTGTTTTGATTTTCTGTACAACTTCTGTCTGAAAAATTTCTCATTTTAATAAAAATTCATGGAGCTATAATCATAAATGTACTTACATCTTCATGTAAAATCTCCATTATTCTTGTCAAATTTTAATAAAACTTTAACTTTCTTGACAGAATATTGAAAAATACTCATCTCAAATTTCATGAAAAATCAGTGTAATGGGATCCGAGTTGTTCCATGTGGATGGTTGGATGGACAGACAGACATGAACGAAGCTAATAGTCACTTGTTGCAGTTTTGTGAACATGCTTAAAAATGACACACACATGGATTTATGGGGTGAAAACAGCACTATCACCACTGTTTTGAATGATTTTGAAGTGATGCGTGTCATCGGATCTTTGATAAATAACCAACTTTTCTTCTGGTGTTCCAGTTAGTAAAATGCAAAACAAAAGAATGGGGGTTGCTTGGAATTCTGTTTAGCTGTTGGTTTTATGGCAGTATCATTTGAAGAACCATTGAAATTTGGTATGGATGTAGACCATGCATGTATCTAAAAATTCTGTATGAAATGTTGTTTGTAGGGTGTCAGGTGAAGCAAGGCATTGATGTGAATCTTTCAGTTATGTGGAAAAATATTTAAGGAGAATGAAATGTTTACTTGAAAATTAGTTTTACCAAGAATAAAATAAAAAGTAAAGATTTCAGTCGGGGTTGCTATGGTGTGTTGATGGGAAAAACGGATGTACAAAGCATTGCTGAGAGGGCCTCCAATCTCAAAAACTGTATACTGCTGCTACTATTAATTAACTGTAACATGTTTTTAAACAACATGGGTACTCTACTCAGATTTTAACCTGTGGCCATATGAAATTGAGTCCAGCATACTGGCACATGGAGCTAAATTGCTGCTCACTGTTGAATTGTACATTCGTGTTAGCTAAAGGTAGATGGGCAGGTGAAAGTTCTTTGTCTTAAGTTAATAAATGTTTGGTGTGTGAACAGTTTGTTTCTTGTTCTAACAGAACCAGGGAGTGTTGCACCATCAAATGCAATGATATTGAATGTATTGGTAGAAACTAAAATGCAGTGTGTTTACATGTGGCACAGCATGGTTTGGCCAATTTACTCTTTATCACGGGCATATGAAAATCACCGACTACACTAATTGTGAATTATGTTTTCAATACTGTAATTGTGTTTTAGTGTTAGAAATATGGCTTGTGTAGTAAAATGTACTACTAAGTTACCACATAATATAGTGATAATATTTTCAGCGCTGCATACTTTGTATGTTTTGTATGTTCATAACTTATTCCACATCCTACCTTAATTTTAAGAAACTTGTGGATCTCTGGAATGTATGTATGTATGAATGTAGTAAGTAAGAAACAATTGTAATCTGTAGTTTTCATATGTCCCTGATGCTGAAAATGGGTCGTAGTGTGTTGAGCCATGTGTTAATAGACTGTAATTTATTTTCAGACAGTACATTTTGTTATATAGTTGCATTTGACTGTATATTTAACATTATTGAAGATTTGTGATTATTAATTGTTGGTGTGACAGCTGTGAACACATGACAAGCAAACATTAGATCTAGAAATGTGACAGGATGACTACATGTGTGTAAGTTATATCTTTTTCTAATTATATACCTTTTGTTGATACAGAGTTGGAGTGGAGGACAGTCTTCTGTGGGAACAACTCAACATCTTCCTACAGGCGGTCCACAGATACCAAACAGGGTTCATTTTCCACCACCAAGCTTTACATCTGACACACATGTTATTCAAGGAGTCAACACTTCTCCACAGTTACTCCGTTACACTACCCCGAATGGAGGAGTCACATCAGCCATCTTGGGTGGCAATATCATGGTCCATCCAAACACCTCACCTGTACATCTGAGCAACCTAACACAGCAGCAGCAGAATTTGATTGGAGTTGCAGGAAACAATCAACCTGCTATGAGCCTTCATCCTGGGAATCCAGTGCTGGAGCAGCCCAATACACAGAGTAGCGGCAGTAGTGTGAACCCCCACCAAGGTGGAATAGTCACCACTGGTAATGCAGCTGTCTTATCAAGTAATGCTGTTCATCCTACTGTTGTGAGTAGCAACACAACCAACCCTGTGATGATTGGTAACACAGGGAATCAAGTTGTGATGGGTGCTGGTGGAATGATGGTTCATAGTGGAGGAAATCCTGGTATAATATGTCAGCCTCAACAAAGGTTACCACCTTTGAGTAGCACTCCCGATGAAATGCACACTGCAAGTGGTGGTGCCATCAGTGGTAATAGTAAAGCACTTCAGCAGCAACACCATGTTATGTACTCAGGTGTCATTAATTCTTCCAGTTCCAGTCAAAATCCTCAGGATCTCCACATGTTAAGGATGCAGCAGCAGCAGCAGCAATTCTATGGGCAACCACAAAGTCAGTATCATGTTCCACAGCCTCGATTAGAAGATCAGAACAAAGTTCTGATGCAACAGCAGCAGCCTACTGCAGTGCAGAATGCCAGGCAGCCACAACAACATCATCAGTTTGTGTCTGTTCCATGCAGCAGTGGTGTTAGCATTCCAGGACCTGGTAATGTCTTTGTTGATCAGTATAACAGAGGGCAGCAGATAACAGGGTCACTTTCTCAACAGCAGCAGCCACAGCAGCAGCAACAACATCATAATATTTTACAAATGCAGCAGCCACATCACCATCAAATGCTATCATCAGGTTCAGCTGGCAGTGCAGGTATCATGATGATGCATCAGCAGAGAGCACCACCATGGCAGCAACAAAACCGAAACCATGCCAGCAGTATGGGTACAGGGGCAGCAGTGATGGCAGTGAATCAGCCGCATCATTCTCCAGTAGTTATGCCAACGTCACAATCTAATGCCTTGCCACCGCCCAGCACTTATGACCGCGTTCCTCCTCTACATCACCACACACCTCCACCACCTGTTTGGACAGAAGAAGTGTCAAGGAAGAAGCCTAAGGGGTCAGGAAAAGCTGGTTCGACCAGTAGAAAACAGAGATCATATAGTACCCTTGATCATCATCAGCATCATCGTGTAGGTATTGCTGGGCTACAAGGAAGTGGAGGACCTACACCCATGGATTCTCATGCCCCATGTCCAAACATTGATGTGCGTCAAATTCCTTTAGAACATAACCGACCTCCACCTTCTCATCCAAATAGTGACACCTCTAATCCCAATTATGCGGCGGGAACCAACCCTAATGTCCCGTCTTTTATGGAGGATCCTAGTGGCTATCTAGCACAGCAGACTGCGCTACTGAACAGCACCATTTCACGTCAGACTGGTGTTGGTGGCCCCAGCTTTTTGTGTCATAGCCCAGTTCGAAATCCCATAACTCCTGACCAGCAGGTGCCAAGTCCTCAGAATGTTGCTGTTAATGTTCCAACTTCCTGTTCATCACCAACAGCAGTTGGTGTTCCTCTTCCCAGTAATGTCCTTTTACCCAACCCAAAAGGAACCCCTGGTTTTACCTCAAGGACAAATTCAAATATTCCTGTACCACAACCAAACCTCAATGTTCATGCTTCGGTCTCAAACTCAGTAGCTATAACATCACATCACAGTATAGGCAGCCCAATTCCTACAGCTTCAGTAGCCATATCATCATACACTCAACCTCAAAATCAGGGCTCAGCAATGCTTAATGTTGGTGTACCTGACAGCAGTGTCCTGCCTGAACATAGAATGGAAGTGGGAAATCATTGTCAAGGTTGTGGTGTTAGTTCAGGTTCATTGCTTCCTGTTTCTTCGTCTGGAGGTGGTTCAGGTGATACTGTATTGTTCCATCATCAAATGCAACATCACATCCAACCAGTTATACAACCTGAACACACAAATTTGAATCCTGGGAGCCAGCGAGTGCACCAGCAGCAATCACAGCAACAGCATAACATGTCAAATGAATTTAAACATTTTCATGTGCAGCTTAATTCTGGAGGATCACCGAATGACACATTGATTCAACAGAATTCAAATAGTGGAACTCCAACCCCTAATATTGTCCAAGAAGAAAGTCCAGTAACATCTTCAACATTTGATAGGTTAGGGAATCCTGTACCTCAGCATCATCAGGTGTCGCTGACATCTGACTCAAGAGGACCGATCCAAGGGGGTACTGTTAGTACAAGTAATGGTTCACCCGTGGAGACGTACAGTTTACCACAGCCTGAAGTATCACCATCATCATCCACACCAACTTCATCACAGAATTGTCGAGTCCCTGACACCTCTTCAACGTCAAATATCTACATTTCGTCTTCTTCATCTCCATTCACAGTACCTAATGTAAGTCCACCTGGACTTTACTCCTATTCCAGTCCATCACAAGTACACTTTCAAGCTCCTAGAAGTGAGAATGTGGTTGCCTGTTCCTCACCAGGCATACCCAGCTCTCCTGTTATGAGGCATCTGAATAGACCTGGTGATAACTATTGCCATCATATACATGATCAAGCTAGAGGCCAGAAGTTCACAGTCCATTCCTCAACAGTGGTCACAACAATGGCAAGTGGCCATACAGTGAGCAGCAACACAATAACCTCAGTCCTAGCCGGAAGAGCAAACACTGCAACTGTGTCAGTTGGAAATCCTTCAGCACCGACTGCTAACACCCCACCTACATCTTTAATACCACTTCCACCTCAGCCTGTACCATCAGTATATACAAGTCAAGCGGCCATGATGACCATACCACAGCCTTCTGCATCAGTTCCAGCTGCACATTCACAAGGCATGCCAGTTGCTACTGTATGCAAGTCACCATTAGAGATGGTTCAGAGTGTTGTGAGCAGTATTCCGGTATCTCCACATCAACAACAGCAGAATGTGATGGCCGCAGGGAATGGAGTGCAGGCTCCTCAACAGCAACAACAAGCAGCAGCTATACTGAAACCCCCTGGGGCTCCTCCTGGACTGCCTCAAGGACACATCCTTGTCTCAAGTGGTGGTCAGTTGATAATGACAAATGCTGGAAGTGTAATGACCCAACCAGGTCCTGCTGCAGGTTTAATGGCCCCACCACCACAACCACCTCCTCCCCACTCTATGGCAAAACTGGTCAGCCACTCTTCTATGCCACCTATGTCGGTGTCACCCATGGTGACAAGTGTAACTGCGGCAGTCACTCAGGTTATTCCTGCTGTTGGAGTGGCACAACAAGTCTTGGGCCAACCTACGGTTTTAGTGAATGCTTTGCCCGCACCCTTACTTATCCAGCCGAGTGTGATGACTGTTGATGGAATGACAGGACTTAACCAGAATGCCATGCAAATTCCTCATCTTGCAGTTGCAACAGGAAATGTTATTCATCATTCTCAAGGACCAAACAGTGCAGGGAATGGAATAGGGCAGTTACTGGATACCATAAATCAGGAACATCAAGGCTCTCGAAATTCACAGACCACTACAGGGTATGTGCGTCATACACCCCAGCAAACATCTCTGCTCTCACCCCCTGAAATGTCACACCATTCTTCCCCAACACCTGGCAGTGGGAAGAAAAAAGGGGGGAATAAGAAACGAAAAGTGTCTCCCCAGACTGTTGCTTCCATGTTACACATAGCATCTCAGCAGAACTCCACAGCTGCTGCAGCTACTGCGACGGCAACAGGTATTGTCATGCAGCAACAGCAGCAACAAAACTTTCCACAGCAGAGTTTCACAATGTCTGGTCCACATCAGAGTATAACCACAACTGGTCCAATGCTTCAGGCACTGACTATAGTTCCTGGAAAGGCAGGTGCACCTGCACAGATTCTCATGAATGGGCAACCAGGCACCACAACAGGACATTTTGGAACTCAGCAACTTATAGCAGCTTCTGCCACTTCACAGCCTCCACAACAAATAAATCTCCTTCAACCTGTGAATCTCTTGAATGGTGCAGCTGGTGTTGTTCAGAACTTCCCAACATTTCAGCAGTTCATTGTCCCTAGTTTGGGAGGTATGGTCATGGCAACTGATGGAACAACTACCCTCCTTCCAGATGCCACCAACCTTGGGGTTCAGTTGCAGCTACAGAATGTCAATGGTCAAAATGTTCTAACTCCTGTTCAGAGTCATGGGGGAACTGCAGTATTTGGTCATCCAGCTGGACAAAGCATTCTTGCAGCAGGTCCTGCAGGCATGGTTATTCGAACTCCAACCACAGGAGGGAAAATGGCTACAGGGCCAGTGTTACAACAGCAAAATGGTGGAGCACCACAGTTCTTGACAAGTTCTCCCAATGGAGGGCAGTTTCTTGTGAATGGTACAACAGCATTTGGTGGGCAGCTCAGTCCATTGGTAGCAAATGTCAGTCCTAATCAGCAAATGTCTTTCACAGCCAGCAGTTCACCTGTAAGGCCTGCCACAGGAGCACACCAGTCTCAACAGGAATACATGCAATGTGGACAGATGGGGCAGACCTTGATGGTACCATGTACAGCTTCCACAACTCAGAACCACCAGAACACTACTGTAGTACAACAGAACACAACAATTGTCCAGCAGCAAACTACAATGGTGTCCAACAACCAACAGCTTGTTACAACTCCTCAGAACTTCCCATCCAGCAGCACCAGTAATGCTGTAGCGTCAGCCACCACCCTGAATGTAAACCAACAGAACTTCATTGTGGGGAACAGTACTGCACAATGTGTCCAGGATAAGATACAGACAAGTCCAGTCCAGCAGGGCAGTAGTAGTACATCATCATCATCACCTCCACCCTCCAGACAAGCCGGCCAACCACCTCAGATGATGAAACACTCTGTTTCAACTCAGACTGCTGTGAACCAGAGTGTTCAGGCATCCTCATCTCCATCAGTAACACCTGGATCGCTTGTTGTGACAACTAACAACACATTTTGTCAGACTTTGACAGCAGCTTCATCTGGTGGGAGTCCACCTGACACCACAACACACAGTCCAATAGATCCTGGGGGTGGGGGCAATAGCAGTGGTGGTAGTTCTGATGGTCATTCCCTGACACCATCTGCAGACACTACCACACATTCAACAGGTGTTGGAAGTACTGATGATGGTCTGTCTTCTCCATCCCCTTCTTCATGTCCAGTCACAGGCTCGTGTGGGGCTGTTAGTGCTAATGGAGAAAGTCTTCTAGGAAGGCAACAGTCCTCGTCTGGGGTAACAGTATCTCCAATGCCTATGGTGCATTGTGTGTCTAGTAGTAATGAGCAAGACTCTTCTGGTGTAGGAGACCAGACTGAATATGATTGGGGAGTAAGTAGTGGAAAAGGTATGTTTGTGAGTCCAACTGTTACTGAAGGGGGTTTCAGTAGTAATGCCTCAAGTCCACGCCAAACTGATTACCCTGGGAAGTATGTTGGAAGTGATGTTATGATGAGTGTGACAGGTATGGGACATATGATATGTGAAAGTGAGAGACGAAAAAGTGTTGGGAATATGTATGTGGAATCCTCTACAGTTTCTGCACTGTCATCATTTAGTGGGAGTGGTAGTGGCGAACTTCTTTCCAAACAGCAGCAAGAGGCTGTTGTCAGTTCCAGGCAATTGTTTGAGTACAATAACAGTGATGAGAGAAGAGTCATGCCACGGAGCAGTGTGAACTCTAAGCTCTGTAGCAGTAGCAGTAGTGTGGAGCTTGTTACGGCAGTGGCAGAACGTGGTGCAAAGCGCAAACACAGTGATGCCCTAGTTGTCATGGAGACACATGCACATGATATCCACAGTATGGAGGAGGATGATGAAGGTAATGTATGCAACTCTTTGTAAATATCATGTAATGGTGGCATGCTCATATGTTGATGGTAATATTTTAACAGAGTAATAAGTACAGTAGATCTGATTCGTTCAGTCTGTATATTGTGTTTATGAAAATCTCATTAATTCATCATATAGAATGTTTAAACTTAAGGGTGGAGAAGTACTGTACATTTTGTTATGGTATTCATTAATCGGTATTTTTTAGCTTTACTGGAGCAAAATGTGTACACATAAAATGAAGTGGCATTTGTGGTGAGAAATGCGTATTTTTTATTCTTGAGGCAAATTCTGGTGTATTTTGGATGCTTCTTCCATGTTTAGTTCTAATTGTCAGCACATGCAATCTGGGATGGGGGGGAGCGGAATTGTAGGATGTCCACTATCATTATTATGCAGGATATTGAATTTTAATGGATTTTGTGTTAATATTTTCTCTTTTATGTTTCAATTTACATTTCATATAAACAACATTTCTTACCATTTTTCATTACATGACATTTCTGCAAGATTGGCCACATGTTATGGATTAATGTGATTTTCCATTCATTAAAATTGGTGCCTTGAAGATCTCAGTTGCATCTTATGTTTATTGGACCGTGCATCATTGTGATAGTTGAAGAATAAAAGACCAACTTGATGTCACTTGCTATTTTATTTCACTTCTTATGTGCTCAACATGTTTCAGACGTTAATATATCCATCATCAGGAGCTTGGGACAATTCTGTTTAATTACCACATTGGTCGTGTTGTTCTTGGTTCGATGCGTGTTCGAGATTCGGTGTAGCTGGGTTGGAGTGGTATCTGTGTTGCAGGCTGAAGCTTCAGCCTGCAACACGGATACCACTCCAACCCAACTACACTGAATCTCCAACACACATCAAACCAAGAACAACACGACGAATGTGGTAATTCAAGAGAACAGTCACAAGCTCCTGATGATGGATATATTAATGTCCGAAACATGTCAAGCACATAAGAAGTGGAGTAAAATAGCAAGTGACATCAAGTTGGTATTTTATTCTTCAGCTATCTCAGTTGCACTTTACCTGTCTGAATGACAGTTCTATTTCCATGGGACTTCAAGTTATAGCTGTCTAGCCTTAATAGATGTTGCTGAACATTTAGTTATGTAATTTAAATTCATTGTTGAGTAGATGTACTTTCCTTTTTATTATTCATAACATCATACTGAATTGTTGTATTTCCTGTCGCATTTTGATTGTTATCCTTATCGTTGAATTTTCAATTTCTGTGCATGGCATGAATTTATGGGGCGGTTGTTGCTTGTATGATATAACGTGCATTTTAAAGGTTTGTTTAAATTAGTGGATGAATTTGTGATGGGATGATTGGTATGTATATGTGTATTTTGTGTTGATCCTTACCTTGCTAAATGCTCAGAATATCCTTAACCCGTGCTTGATTCGAGGTTCTCACAGCAGTGTTGCTGAAGCATCAAGTCTATTGGGATGTAACAGTGCATCATTGGATAAGTAGTTCTCAATACTTTGAAGGTGCTGCAGTGCTTCAAAACATAGCTAACTGCTCATCCGGTGACGTAGTGTCACATCCCACACTTGATCTTCATCTGTTACTCACTCAGGTAGAAATATGGCATGTGCGTATCCTTTAAAGCTGGAATTCTAGCAAAATAAGACATTTCCAACATCATTACTATTGTCAGGTTATTTATTTGTGTTTTTTTCTACAAATAAACATATCCGTGCTGTTTTTGACTCTGTTCAGGAATAATGACCCTTGTTAATACTTATGGTATATACTACTTTGACACATGGACCTGTACTGTGTGAGCAAGAGTCTTGGGGTATTCATTTGGAAGATGGGAACAGGCAAGATGTGTGGGATGTCAGCCTCAAACTGCCATGAGAAACTGAGATCATCTGTAGTAGCTGTAGGCCATAAAGCTGTACATTATCCCAGGTGCTTGCTTATATTGCCTCATGACTAAATGTCATGAACGAAAGTGTTAAATGAATTCACCCTTGAACTGAAACAGAGTTGATCGATTTTACCTTAATGGGTCCAGAACTGCTGTTTTATCTGAAAGAAATAATTGGACATGGCTAACATTTATTAGCATCCTACGTATGCTTGGATATCGTGCATGTTTTATACTGCTGTGTCAGGCTTTTTGAGCAGGCATGTAGCTTTTTGCTCACTGAACAACAACACAGCCTTCTTTTCTACTCCGTTGCTAAGAATCCAGACATTGCACAGTAGGTATCATGACTGAACTGGTACTGCCATAGGTTTCTTTTTTTGGTTGTTTACCAACCCAGTGCAGGAAATGAGAAAATTTCTGCCTTAATTATCATAGTTTACAGTAAAACACTGAATTGTGCAAACCTCAAGACTCGCATATAAAATTGTATTTTATCACGCTCATGGTTGTGACTCCTGCAGACTGGACAGCCAGAGTTCATGTGCCAGTACAGGGAAGGATTTTAATCATTAGCACCACACTCAGATCATCTCTTGGTGCACACATTTGTTCTGTTTAGTAGATAACAGGAGGACTGTATCCCTTGGTAAATTTGCCTGGGCTGTGAAGCTAATCACTTACCTCCATTTCCACCTGAAATTATGAATGTATGAGGCTATACTTCATCTTCTCCGTATGTTTTCAAGACATTAATAAATAACATGAACAACTTTGCCTGTCTGTGTTACCATTATTACCGTTATTGTGGATAAGTAAATACATTTCCCCCCCAGAAGGAATCCCTGCCCTGATGCAGTGGTGGGGCTTGTGTGGTAGGGCCTCTCATGCCAGTAAATTTATGTGTTTCATTTGATCCCCAGAACCTGAGTTCCGAATTGTATTTTGGGCCTACTAATGCCAGGAAGGCCGATCCCAGTGGTCGCTCGCTTACTGAGTCTGTGGATTCGAATCCTGCCAGAAGCATGGATGTCTGTCTCTTATGAGTGTTGTGTGACATGCCTATCACTAGTCCTGAGGAGTCCTATTGAGTGTGGTGTGTCTGAGATGGGGATTACACGAGGCTATTCTACACACTACTCACCAGCGAGTTCAGTCACCAGCTAGTGGGCAAGCAGAGAGTAAACTAGCCATGCCTATTATATGTAGGAATAAAAAGGCTGGGCAGTCAGCTTGTAGCACTTTAGTTCATCATTTGACATCTCATAGATGAACTGAAGAATTTTAATGTTTTGTCACAAGGTATTTACTGGCCATATCAATTACACTGAGCAAGTTTACAAGTGGGGTAGTGTACTAGCAAGCGAGTAGTGAGTGAAGTTGAACAGACTTCAGCTTTACTCGGTTGGATTGTCACCAGTGAGTTACAAAGCTAGTGAATGTGCTGCAACCAGCATGTAGTGTAGCCACTTGTAATCCACGCTTAACTGAGTGATACTCTCACGCTGTATCACGCCACAAAATACAGAACACACATCTGTAACAGGGCACTCTTGGCAACACAACACAACACGGCATGCTGCCACAAAACCAACTGGAATAGTAAAATTAATATGACTTTTAATACTGTAACTTTAGCAAGGATGATATAGCTCCCTGATGATGCTCCTAGGACCGAAACATGTCGGAGTCTTTTTAATGTTTTAATGTGTAAATTTTATAAATTTGTGTAAGTGCAGTGGTTGGTAAAATAATTGAGTGACTTGACAACATGCACGGTATAACAACGAAAATTGTTAAGATTATTAATAGCATAAGAGTTTCATTGTCCATCCCTTATATATTCATCAAAATTATGCTGGATATTGGCTCACGTGAGGCTGGAACGTTAAGAATTACCTTTGGTTGAATTATTGCTTGAATGTACCGTAATTGTTGCTACAATTGTTTTGTTGGTTGTCCATAAATAGGGATTTTTATGTACTTTTTATGCAATGGGAATGGAACCAACTTTATAACATATGAGTCTATTACTCAACTTTTGTATAAATTTTCAGGAATGAATTGTGTACAAAAGTCAAGGACTGCCTGTATTGGTAGATGAACTTCAGGATTGTTCAATAACCACAGCGTTGCAAAATTGCACATCCTTGTTTCCCATGATCCTTATAATTAAATTTTTAATTATTAGTGGCACTTTTCTGCACTCACCAAATAGATGTAGAATAAGAAGGGTGGAATGCAACATAGGAAGTTAAATTGGTATTTAACAATCTGGAAATTTTAACCATTTCTTACAAATTTAAATAGTTTTTATGTAGATAGTGCATTATGCTTGTATGACTTCTGAACAGAGTTGTGATTGAGGAAGGCTGTTAGAGCAGATTGGTTCACTTTCTTCGAAATATTTGTTGCCCATAAGAGACATATTAGGCTGTGAATGTCAGGTGTAAACTGTGTTATGTTTAAGAGGCTGAATTCTACTGGAGTGATGCCAGTTTGATTGATAATAGTGACCAAAGTTGGTGAGGATCTTTCTGCTTCCATCTTCAGGATAGTGCAACAAGACTGTTCTCAGGCTACCTCTTCTACCTGCCTACTAACCAATCGTGGTGTTGTATACAACAGAATATTTACCCTTCATCAACAGTGGTGTGAAAATTTCAAATTATGTACATTATGTCTTTTTAAATTATTAACAATGAATGCTTATTCTTGCGCTTAAGAAAACAATCCATTTTTATGACAGTATAAACTCAAAAACAGCAATTAATTTTTGTCACAACACAAGCTGAATGTCTTGTGTTCAGATTGGACTCATCAGTAGTGTGTCACATGAAGTAGGTCACTAATGTCCCAACTCAGACAAGAAAAGCCTTCCGACCCTTGCTGTAGAGGAAAAGTAGTCTGCAGGAATTGCCTTAGATAGTTTTACAGAGTTTTATTGTTTTTTTTTTCCTCTTCTTCCCCCACTGATAACCAAGTCTGGTACTGCAGTCATACAATGTTCACTTGCCTGGTATGTAACAAGCATTCCTGTTGTATCAGTTGTAAATCAGGCTGCCTTGTGAACAGTCAGTGTATTGTTTTGGTTTGGCTTATCAGCTTGTGCACATGCATGTACAGATATGGCATTTTATTATAATTTTTGTTACTGCAGCATGTTGGGAAAAGATATAAGAATGTAAATTTTTATTGATTATGTCTTATTAGTATATTGAATACAGTGATAATGTATATGTACTTAGAAGTACAGAGAGTTACTGAATTATTGGTAAGATTTGGCAAGAAATATTTGCTGAATTAACAGAATAAGTCAATAAAACATACATCAACCACCTTGACATTAACAGAGTTGGTGTTATTTTTTGTTGTTGTGTTGCCAGACATTTTGAGAAAAACTAACATATTCAAATGCTAAATGCTGAAATGAGATTGCATGTTACTACCTGACTTCAGGGTTGATACATTACAGAACTCATATACAGCTGAATATTAAATGTAGTTAGAATTATCACCAGCGGTAACAAGTTTGCATCAATTTCCATGGCATCAGAACAATATAAACCCAATATTGAAAGTACAATATTTGAATTCCCTTACTGAATTATAGGCAGAAGTCGTTTAATTATTCGGTATGCACAAGTGTACCTTCATGAGAGTTATACAGAGTTGAGTCCTTCGTAAAATATAATGCAGATAACAACATATTTACTTAATTCAGTTCTGTACCTATTACCTGAGACACAAATTATGATTATGGTCTGTAGTTAACAGCATAGACCTTGCTGTTCTTTAGTCTCACAAAATAGATGACTTTTTTTACTTTGCCAGAATGATCTCAGTTCATATGAGCAATTTGAGGTGATTCGCATATTATAGTTTGAGATAGGATTGTCTTGGTCACATGTTATAAAAAACATGTAACAGAGGTTAAGATGGTGAGTGTGGTGTTCATTTTCAGTATTTAGATAAGAATTTACTAAAAAGAGAATGTGTTTTACTCAGCATTCGGAAATATGATTCTGGTGTTTCCATCTAACTGCTCTGAATGTTTGTCTTCAGAAATTCATGTATTCCACTTTGTTAGTATCTGCTGTTAAGTTTGAAATTCTCTGTATGTTGCATACATCACCATGTACTTGTACAAAATTCTCCATAGAAATGGTGGTGTTGGGTGTAAAATTATCATCTGTAAGTTCCTAACCCAGGAAAGCAGTACTGATGGTCACTGTTACACGTTCAGTAATGTTATCTTCAACATGTATTGATGACTATATTTATCCACTCTTTGCATATGTAGTTACAGTTGTATATGTATTGTACTTGAGAACTGCGCTTTTTTGGGTTATTATGCAGCAAGTGTGGGTAATATATTACCGACGTTTCAGGACAAACTGTCAGTCCCATCGTCAAGGACGAATTGTGTGAAGATGGGATCGATAGGTTGTCCCGAAATGCCGGTAAGAAATTACCCCTACTCACTCCATAATAACACAGAGGAGTGCAGTTGTTATCTGCTTGGTGGCGGAAGCCTGAAATCATGCATGTATTATACTTGTCTGTTGTGATGTACAGGTAAGTGACCTTCAACATTGTCATTGCTTGATGAGGTCTGAGATCCTCTACAGTTCATTTTTGTATTCTGTGTAAACTGAAATCGGTTAGTGCGTTTCTGCCTTATGGATAACTAGCTCTAAAGAGGCTATAATATGACTCATTTACATTGTAACCCGGAGATGTTTAGGGTGTAAAGGTGTGTTTAGGAGAGTAGAATCACATTTGTACTTCATAACATAGAAATATTCAGCATTGTTTTTAGAGTACCAGTATGCTCATCATATGACAAACTTCTGTAATATTCGTGTGCTGCTGCACTGAAATACCATAGCAACACAATCCAATGAACCAGTCTGTGATGTCACACACAAACAAAACTAGCATAACTGGAGGTTCACCTGCGATCTAGTGGTTCTCTGCCAATGCACCACAGCCTCTTGTCACTGGTAACAGTAGAAATCAAACTGTGACTCAGTCACTCACACCAAGGGTATTTTTCAGAATCCTCATTTTATCTGCCCTATATCATTTGTCATTTCACAGACCATTTTGCCTGGGGGTAGGCAGCACAGCAGTTACTGCTATTCCACATTGCTGTGAGTCAGGTTTCACACATTTTATTTCAATGCATTACAGTTAATATTAGGGTTTTGCTCACCATGTTTAACGAGGGTGCTGGAAATGGCTTCCTTTGGCTTGCAGACATGTCATCACACCTAACAAAGAATGCGCTTCGTTGTTCCTCACAGTTCTGCTGGTGTAATTGAAGACAATACATCCTGAATTTTTTTTTTCATATTATCCCTTGTATGAGGATTATTACTTTATCTTTTAACATTAATCACAATTAAAAGCTGCATGTGTTCAGATCTGGTGAAAGTGAGGGCCACAACCGTGCTTTCTGTTCTGTTATCAAAAAACTATGTAAACAACACACAGAATTGCTTGCTGTGTTAGCTGCTACACTATCTTACTAAAAAAGGCCATGGGTTTTCTCATGATCGGACAGGTGACCAAACAGTGTATTCAGTTTATTGTACCAACTTTAAAATAAAGATAGGCAACAGTGTACTTCTAACATTGTGGAACGTTTACATAAGCATTGTTGCCGTGGAAATCCAAGAATGAGTTCTCTTTGTATTTTTGATGTGCAGATGTTGCTTTCACCAATATATTGAATATCAAAAGCATTGCCATAAAACACAACAGTGTGTTCTGTGTATTGTTGTGCTGCATGTCACTGCCAACAGTATGAAACATGTGAGATGTTCAGGTAAGAGTGCCTGATATTTTTGTTTGATTTTAACCAAATTTGGGTTTTCTTGACAGACTTATATAAAAGTTCCTAATATGAAGTTTTATGGGAACCTGTCCAGTTGGAGCCTCACTGATACATGCAGATATATGGACAGACATGAAGAAGTAAATAACTGCTTTTCATAGCTGTAGATAGGTGCTTAAAAATGGTGTCCAAGTGTGTAACCTACCAATTTGAATTTGTGGTCTCACAAAAAAAAATACCCAATAATCCTGGTTGCATTCACATTGTATCACACATTAATTATAATGTCATGTAATGGCACTTCGTTGATTAACATGGGATCTTCTCCAGACCAATACCAGCTATTTTAAAAGTTTACATATCTGCTACAATTGAAGCCAGTTTCATAGCTACACAGAACAAGTGTGGATTGTATTTCTTTCATCCTAATTTGCAACAAAGCTTTGTGTAAGGTCAGTATTAGCATATACATTGCACAGAAACACACGGTGTTGCAAGCAAGTGAAGACTGACTGTCTTGATGACTAGAGGCATGCCAACAACCTCTCTGTATAGTATCGGGTGAGTGAGGCAAGTTCCTTGTGATAAGGTAGCCAGCAGGATGATCAGTGTTATGGGGCTAGATGATCTAAGGGTGCAGTTGTACTGTACCATGTAGTTCTTTGACAATTGTGTAACATGCGAAACATCCCTGACATGATTTTGAACTATTTGCAGTGACCATTGAAATCAGAGGATGAAAGCAGTGTGCTTTCGAAATGTTGTATAGTATATTTTATTTGCAGTGACAATGGAAATAGTTCAGAATCATGTCAGTGATGTTTTGTAAGGGTCCTTTGTAACCCAACCCCACCAGTGATAGAAAATTGAAACTCATTTCATAAAATATATATATAAAACTTCAGTGAGACTCTTTGTTCATATGTGTCTTGAGCATTAACCGTAACAGTTTCTTGACTTCTTCCTTTTGTCATCACAACAGACATTTGGCCATGTCTGGGAACAGACCTGGAAAAATAAATGCCGGCGTGAGGCATTTGCTCTTCTGGGATGTTATGCATTGTTGATTGGTAGTAGTTACTCTCATTTTGGGACAGGTAGGCTCTCCCAAAACATTGCAAGCAACTGCCAATCAACACTGCTTAATACCCAATAAGAGCAAAGACCTGATACATCATGGTGGAAGCCTGAGATCAAGAAAATGCTGACATGATCAAATTATTATCCTCATTAATTTACATATGCTCAGCAAGGCCAGAAGCGCCAACCGTTGGTTGACTTCTCATTGTGAAGGGAAGGGAGCATTCACTTGATTCTGGGTTATTGTGAGGAGTGTAGATGCATTTACCTTTCTTGCTGCCAGTTATTATTTGCACGTTAATAAAATTTAAGTGAAGTCCTTTAACCAGTACTCTTTTGTCAGTCATAACCCCTTTCTGGGATCCAGATTCATAAGCAATAATAAAAACAGCCACTTTCAGCTTCAGCAAGTGTGACATCATCCCAGATCGACATTGGTTATTAAGGAATTTAATGGTAAAATCATTTTCATTGTTTGAATCACCTGCAGTTGATTGCACAGTATGATGGAGTCTTATTTTCCAGTAGTAAGCTCCAAGGTCTTCAGATTCAGTTCTTTTGCAGTCACATTTTGAATTGTTGGCCTCAACTATTTTGTCATTTCTATCCATCAGAATTTGATCACCATAAATGGTAGTGATGTTTTCTTGTCCACCATCAACCCAGGCGTGATTCATCCATTCACACACACACACACAATTAATATATATGCCCCACTGTACAGCCTTTTTCATGCATTGCTTCTTTATTCTTAGAGCAAACCATACATTAATCTCATCAGTGTTGTCATCTGGTTATGCAGTATTTTACTCTTTGCTCACTGCTTATCTGTTTCTTCATCCTCGTATATCCCACACAGAACACACACACTGTACAGTGTATCACGTCCTTCATGCTGAACTGTTTCTTCAGCCTGAGAATGTACCTGACAGAGAACACAGTCTAGCATAACACTAAAAATCAATGTCTGACATCAGGGTGTGACTGACCCAGTCAAAGAAGGTATAATGTATGCCAGACTGTTGACGAAATGAGTAGGTGAAGTAGTCTTTTAGTGTCGTCAGTGAAATGCGTTTGATACATAAATGAAAACGAGGGTGAGACCAGACTCAGGTAACAGCTTCTTTTTGTGTAATTTTTAATTGCAGTTTATTCTTATTGTTACTTAGGAAATGAACTATGCTGTATCTGCGGTGCTAAATGTGTTTCTCTGTCAGAACAGAGGATTATATGAATTTTCACAACTACATTATTGGCCTGTAATTTGTAGGCATATACTTTATGTGATTTACACTTGGCTTGTTACTTCCTTCTAGCTGAGGAACTATTAGCGTCTCAATATAGACTCTTCATCTTGGAATTAGTTGTTACTTCATTTCCATTTTCTGCACTTGTTTAGGTCTAAGTGTGAGTAAATTGCCTGAAAAGGATACATCTCCGTATGTTTATGCAAATAATCCCAAATTGCGGCCAAAAGGAACTAGTTAGACTGTAACAGACAAGCGTGATCTGCCTTGGTAATTTGTGCAGTATACGAAGCCAGTCCGCAGTGTTTCCAAACTTTTGAATTATCGCGCCAATGTGAAGGTGGAGCTAGATACTGCTGGTTGTGCTGCATAGGGTAGTTTGCTTAGTCATTGTGCCTGGTCTGTTGCAGAGTGAATGCGTGTCTTGCGTGCCGAATTTCTCGGGAATTAAGAATGATTGATTTTCCTGAGCAACATGTTTGTATGAAAATTTGTTTTAAATTAGGGAAAATGTTATCGGTGACTTCCGAAATGTTACAACAAGTGTTTTGGGATGAAGCCATTAGTAGAGCACAAACCTGTGAGTGGTACAAACGTTTTAAAGAGGGTCAAACTTCAGTTGAGGACAAATAAGTGTTCAGGGCGACCTTCAGCATCAAAAAATGAAGAAAACATCCAAAAAGTTTGGAAAATGATTTGTTCCAGTCGTCGTCTGACCGTTCGTGAAGTAGCAAAGGAAGCTGGAATTTCAAAAACCATGTGTCATGAGATTCTCACTGAAAATTTGGGCATGCATTGTGTTGCAGCCAAATTTGTGCTGCGTCTGCTGAGTGAAGATCAGAAACAAAATCGTGTTGATGTCAGTAAAGAGTTTGTCGACCGTGCAAATGCTGATGAACATTTTTCAAAGAACATCATCAGCGGCTATGGAACTTTGGTTTGCAGCTATGATGTCGAAACAAAAGCCCAGTTTTCCCAGTGGGTCTCAGAAATGTCACCCAGGCCCGAAAAAAGCACGGCAAGTTCGGTCCAATGTGAAAGTGAGGCTGACTATGTTGTTTCATTGTGAGGGCATAATTCATCATGAATTTCTATGTCGTGGCCAGACGGTGAACAAGAAATGTTATCTGTAGGTGATAAAAAGGCTGAGAGAGGCAGTGAGGAGAAAAACCATGACAACGCTTTGGTGCATTCCTGCTGATTGTGATTTTCTCAGAAAACATGAGATGACACTCATCCCCTAGCCTCTGCACTCACCAGAGCTTGCACTTCTCTTCACCCAGCTGAAATCCACACTGAAAGGACAATGATTTGAGTCTGCTGAGGAGATTAAAGAAAATTCACTGAAAGAGTTACGCAAAATTCCAAAAGAGGCTTTCCAGAAATGCTTCCAAAACTGGAGGAAACCCAGGGAGTGATGTATAAAAATTGGAGGAGAGTACTTTGAAGCGGACAGAGCCGAATATAGCTTCACAATAAGCGACAAAACGATTTATTTAAATTGTTCGAAATGGTTAGGGACAGACCTCATATTGCAGATAATGGGATATGATTCTTGCAGTTGAAAGAGTGAAGGAAATAGGATGAGAGTAATTTAACATAATCAAGGAATTTGGAATTATCTGTTTCAACTCAGAGTTTCCTTCATAAGTTCAGATGTCACAAATTCCATGTGTCACCAGTGTCATGTATACTTCACCCACACATTTTTGTATAGATACTGTATATATATATATTTATTTCAGATGGGAATGTTGTGTTTGTTTATGCATACAAACATGTTTCCTGGATTGACAGTTGGCTACAGGTAGTTGTGCTATAAATAGCTAAAATTGTGATTATATAATATCGGTTTCAATTATACCAGTACTGTACCTAACATAATACTGACAATAAATTATCCCTTAGCATAGGCCTTTTGAGAATCATCAGTAGCAATTGTTTGGTTACAGTAATTAATCATTTGTAAATATTTGTGTGTCACACAATACGTTAATTTAACAGTACATATCTTAAAGAAATATCTGTTGTATATAACTATCTGGAGCTGAGGGTTTAGTGGTGAAATTGTACTCAGTAATAACATTCCCAAAACAACATTATTAACACGTTTGTAAGATTGCATTTGGTCATTTATATTGCGGTGTCACATATCCACTGAACTGTTTCTTTCACAAGAAGAGTATGTAAGTCCTTTCTGCACCTAAAACAGAAGTAATTTCAGTTTAATGGGCTTAAATCCTGTTGAAATTCCAGTGATCTGTAAACAGATAAATTATCATAATTTAGCTGATGGTAGAGTAAGATGTAATTTCAGCACTGATGCAATATGCTAGCTCATCTGATGTTATTCTCCTTCTTACTTAAAATGTGAATGACCCAAAAATTATCTGAAAAAAATACAGGAAGTGGCACAGGTCATAATGTACTATAATTGTGTGTGTAAACGCACATGATGTTGTTTTTTTAATTGAATTTAATTCTGCAGTGAGTTGCTCTTCACTCTAAAGTTTCAAAGTTTTCTACAAAATTTTGTACAAGAACAGGGGGACAGATTTGTATTTTATTAGTAAATGAAAGGGTAATACCTGGTGTGCTATGTAGTGTACATATTAATGTGAGACAGGGTAATTACTTGTGGCTTTAAGAAGTTACAAATTGTGAGAAAATATTTCCTTTGACATAGTAAAACAACGTGAGGGTTATCCAGACAGTAAAAACCATTTGGCTATCAAGAAAAATAAACAATAAAAAAATTAATGTATCATTATTACAGACTCTTAAGTTATTTTTCTACATAGTCACCACCAACATGCAGGCACTTGTCATACTGTGTGATGAGTTTTTGTATGCCTTCGTCATAGCCTTCTGCCGCCAGTCCATTTGACCACTGCTTCACAGCATCCTTCACTTCTTCATTGCTTTTGAAATGTCTTTCCACCAAAAATTCCTTCATGTTGGGAACAAATGAAAATCACTTGGGACCAAATCTGGACTGTATGGTGGATGATCTGCGCGAGCACTGTGCCCAAACGGTCGTCACTTTCTGGATGACCTTCGTTCATTACCATTATGTTACACAGAATGAGGAGCTAGACATGAAATATATCATCTGTGTCTGTAAGTGTTTTTCACTATATTTTCTCATCTGTACAAATTGACCAGTTGGGGTTAAACATTCTGAGCCAGTTTTTCTCTACACAACTTCGTGACTTGAATCTTGTGAAAGCTCAAAATTGCAATTTTCTTCCTGTACCATTAATACGTTGTTGATGGAAGAGGTAGTATAATGAAATCAGACTTACTTGCTGATGGCAAAATGATATTGTTTTCATTGTCTGCGAAAAATGCTGTGGGTTATTTCAGCAGTCTAAATTACATCAATAAATACGAAAATTACACAGATTTTACATTTACAGAAAAATGAAGAATGCATTAAACCTGGGGAATAGTTGAAACCATGCACAGAATCGTTTGTCTTCCCATCTAATATGGAAAATACATGATAAAATGTAGAGAACTGTAAACTGACTGTTGTTGTGTGCATGAGGTATGTGGCCTTGCACCTTCTGGGGAAGATACAAGTCAAGGGTATTTCAGTACAGAATACTGGGGAGAATATTTGGACTACAGAAGAGAGAGGGTGGAGGAGGAGAGTGCAAGAAATTGTTTCATATGGTGCTTCTTAGTACATACCCATGACTAAATAACAGGATGGCTAATCAAGGAGGCTGTCAGTGCTTGTACATGTAGTGGAAGTGAGAAACACACACAGAAGTTCTGCTGGAAGACCTGAATGAAAGAGGTGATTTAAGAAAAGCAGGACAAGGGAAGTAGTGTAAAAAGAAAAGGGGTAAATCCAGGTTACACAAGTTTCTCACATATAAGGTGCGTTACAGTTTCATTGTCAAGGTTTGAGCTGTCACTGCAAATTGTAATATTCCCTTCTATTATCATTGTGGATTTATAGTCTTGTAAACTTTTGGAAACAGTAATACAATAATAATAATAATAATAATAAACAACTGCGTAATGATTCATTGAAATGTACAGTGCCAGAATTAGCCTTGTTTCCTATTCATCTACTCTTATGACAGGCAAAGAATGACACAGCTAAGTCACTGGTACTGAAGCCTGTTACTGGTCTGGTCTGGTATGGTCTACTTTAATGTGTCCACACCTCCACCCTTACTCCCTTGTTGAGAAATACATATTTTTATACTTTGGCTTTCCACCTTACATTCACCCTAAACATTGCAAATATGTTGCATGCTGAAACAGTTCCAGAATACATCATGGCTAACCCCATTAGCTGACATTAACATAATGAACTAGTGCTGTGAAACGCTAAGGCCAAAAACATAAAATTTGTTTGTGTGTGTGTGTGTTTTTAAAATTTACCTCTAGACAAATTGCCATATGCTTAGCTCCACTGATTATCACCATGCAACAGAATTGTAAATGTAGTTGGCATCAGTGCCATTTCCACCTTAAAAGTTTGTGTATCTATTATATTGATACAAAATTAGAATGTATAAACATGAGGTGGCCCCAGCAAAATGATTTTCATATGAAGTTTCGTCGTAGCATGTCACTTGTTTAAAAACTTTCTTGTAGGCTGGGACACACACAGACACATGGACATGTTCATACCATGAGTGTTTCTTCCTGATAAGGTATGCACAGTTGAGTAAGCCATTTAAGATGTTTGCAAATATGCGTGTGACAGAGTTAATGGTTTTTGACATAAGTGCATGCTATATAGTAATTTAATAATAATGTGGGATTCTAATTTCAATTATATTATAATTGTACCCTCAAAGAGTTCCATAATACACTAGATTGCAGTAGGTTGTGTCACCAGGTATTTGCCTTTCTATTTGTAGTTTTAATAAAAGTGACAGAATGATCAGATCTTGCAGTTTAAGGTATTAATCCAATTGTGTTTTGCTTGAAAGCTGCTTATTGAACATTGCTTGCTTGGTTGATCTACCCTCTTGAATGTGCACATGTATACACCTCTACTACCACAGCTGCTTATTGGCATTGGACTGGATTGGATTTGGTTGATGATTATTGCTCGTCACAACCTTATATTTGTTTCCTGGTTCAGTACACTACTGGTTGGACGGTATCATACTTTTAAACACAAAACAGACGGCTTGGTTTGGTTGGATTGAACTAATGCGTGTTATGACTGAAGCACGGTGGTGGCCAAGTGGGGAATGGGGTCAGACACTTGGCGGCTGGGGTGAAAGGAGAATGGGCATTCATCCTTCGAGTTTGTGGGACAAGAGATCTTCATAATTTTCAAGTCCTTTGGTGCTGCAGTTTTCATTATATTAATACATTTATGATGTTTGGCAGTCATGCTGTGTCATTATTCTTGTGATATTTATAAATTTTATGTACTACTGAAATTAATGGAAACAATTTTTTTTGTTTATTGTAGGGGATTATGAGGGTTGTCATGATGCCATAGTAATGGCCCAGGAATAGAAAAATTTGCACGGGGGAAGTCATTACAGTAAAAATAACCCTTATTGGGAAATTGGTGGATCATTTGTTTACAAATAAATTGTAAAAAAGACAGGAAGGAAGGAGAATAAAAACTTTGATTTCAGTTTTCTTGGTTTTGACACCATATCAGTTTATAGGTTGACACCAGTGTTTCAGAGGGACATGCTGTCTCCATTTTCAGGGTTGTCAGAATTATATCCAGGTAGAATCTGTAGTGTTTGTCTGGAAACAGTTCTTCCTATCTTGAAGATGGAAGCAGCAAGTTACTCTGAAACATCCTGCCAGTCCATGAACCTACATGGTGTTAAAACCCAGCAAACTCTTATCTGAACAGTAGGCCGACTCACTGTGCAAGCCTGAAAATTTTTATAAGGCAAAGATTATTTAAACATGTTTTGATGTTCTGTTTGAATGAAATTAGTATTCTAAATGACAGTTCCAGATTTTTATAACTTGCATTTTAAACTGCATTTAACAGTGCCTTCTACACATATTTGGGTATCACTAATGGTTAGGAATCCGAATAATTTACGCATATAAGACATGAATACAAGTTGGTCAAAATGTAGAATATTGAAACATCATATGATTGGTTGGAACTTGTCAGTGTAACTTGTAGTGCAGTCATGCAGATGAATTGCTTGTATTTACTTCTGGTATAATCTAATATTATTTGTAGTTTTCTGCATCCTGTTGTTATGCAGGTTTATAGGTATTTATTCATACTGTGTGTGTTTCAAGTGGTAATTACTAACACAAAGATTAGGTATTTAAATGTCATTAAAAGATGCATTGCAGACAGAGGGCTTGAAAAAATTTGAAGATAGAACTTAAGTCAATTTTGATTTTTATATGCTGTTGGCTTGAAATCTGTAGAAAGTTGAACCTAGAAAAGACAGACAGCATTTAAGAATAATTGACTGACAGCATATCTTGTCACTCGAAACCATTCCTGCAAGGACTTCATCTCGCTTGCTCAGAGTGTAGTGTGAGCTTTAGCGGGTCTTGACTATGGACAACGGTTGTTGCACATACAGAAAACGTTGCGGAGGAAGGTTCTGGGGCCCTTTCCGAGGGTGACCTTGTCTGGGGGGCAGCTCGGGGATTCCCAGCGTGGCCTGGCAAGCTGGTGGGACCTGTCACCGATGGGGACAAAGTTTGGGTGCGCTGGTTTGGAGGTGATCGAGCCCTAACCCAGGTCCCACTGCAGTCCCTGAAGACATTGTCGGAAGGGCTTGAGGCACACCATCGAGCAAGGAAGAAATTCAGGAAGTGAGTCAGCTTTGCCTTACACTTCATCGGCGATATGGCACAGTTTTTCATTCAGTGCTACATGTTAAGAACTTCGTACACAGATTTATTGTAATGTTACTCGTAACTTATACAAGTTTCATCATCTCCAGATGCAGCAATCTGGTGGATACTATGCCTGTCCTGTATATGTCCTGAATGTGTTGGTTCACAACAGAAACACTTATTTTGATTGTTGTTTGAGGTGTCAAGGATTAGAAGTATGCTGTAAGGATGTTAAAGTATAGGTCCCCTGTGAGTTGTTGCTACAACAGAGTACCTGCCATTGCTCCAGGTATGACTTTAGGGTAACCAGTACAATTTTGTATTGTTCCATCGCATAAAATTTTCAAAAGAAATTGTTTCTAAACTTTTGTCTTCTTGATGTTTTGAAGCAATTGACTGAGCAGAGTACAATTGGGATTGTGCAAGTGACAGTGGACTTAATGTCCTTGATTCTCATATTGTCAGAATAATTTTAGCATCTGCTTAAAACTAAAGAATTTTGTACCTACTAATCGCTTGCTTTCTCAGTGTAACGTGAAGGGTAGTTTAGTTGACTCTACTTGCATTGTTGATATGCATATGAGTGAACAGCACATCGTAGAGTAAGGCCATAAGGTTATTACATAATATTACAGTTACTGAACCACTTGACTCTTTACTTAAATTTTATTTCATTCATACCTCACCTTTTTACTGGCTTATATTTTCTCATTATGAAGTTTACCATTCATTATTTTTGAGGAGAAATATTGAAGACTGGTGATATTAGCTGTATAATTGACTTGGTTCTGGGACTGTCAGTCATCTTGTATCCCAACACATTGTGTTGTTTTCAGAATAGTAGATTATTTACCAGGTCAAAGAACAAAGTAATTCTGAGTGTAATATACGGTCATTAAAAATGTTTAAGAAGTGACATATCATATAGGTTAAGAGAGCCATTGGATTTAAAGGACAGTTGAACACTGCTGAAACAATGTGTACTGTGATGGTATGGTTAATGTAACATTTCACTTCAGCAAAGCTTGAGTTTGGTATCTGTTGCTAGTGGAAATATGTATAACAGAGAGCAAGGCAGAGTTACAAAGGTGGTCTCTATACTGTCATTCAGTGCCCATAGTAATGGTAGTGACACAGAGCATTCTGAAGAAAATTTTAGTCTCATCACAACCAAAGCCACCAAACAGACAGTCTGAAAGGTTGTGGTATTGAGTGAATATTTCATCGTGATTGTGAAACCTGTTGTTGGTACTACTGTTTTAGAGTTGCTATGGATACAGTTTTCTTTCTGTATTTAAAAATATATTTCACAGTACTTACATAAGTTTGTGTGATTTTTTTAAGTGGCAGCAATATTGTGACTATTTCAAGGGTGATTCTGTTGATGGTTTCTCCTTAAGGACATGTGAAAGGATCTAACTATTCCTCTTGGTTACATCACGCAGCACAATGTTACAGTATGTTGCCAGTTCAGTATTGTACCTGATGCTGCTTCAACTCAAGACCAATCTTTTCTTTTGTAGTTGCATGTAAAGGCAGTGCAGTTTTATCATGTTAAGTTTTTGTTTGATGTTACATTTATTTTATTGGAAACACCAGTCCCTAATTAAATAAAGTACTATCAAATGAATGATAACGGGTTCCACAAGCATGTTGTGTCTTTTAAGATCAAGCATTTGTATTTGAGCATTTTGACTGAGGTTCCTTAATCATGAAGCTAACATAACTCTTCTGCCATGTAGTTCAGACCAGAACATTTGTTAAGTGCAATTATGTTGACTAATTTGATGCAAATTGTAATTTTCAGGAGCCGTAAACTAAACAGTCAACTAGAGAACGCAATTCAAGAAGCTATGCTTGAATTGGATCGTATGACAGAACAGCAGCAGTCAGCAGCAGCTGGAACAGCATCTGCAGCTGTTAGTAACGAACCAACGGGGCGACTGAGGCGAAGCACACATCGGTGACCTTCTCCTTCACTCTCATGTTTTACAGCTTCCATCCTAGTGTTGCATACCATCCTTTTTCTCAGACAGTCCATATTCTGGTATGTTGCGATTATCAGCTCTTGCTCTTCCATTTCTGTGGTTTGATACTACCTTTAAATAATGATTTATAATTTCAAGAATGTAACAGCCTATAGTTCTCATTCATTTTGCAGCATACATAGCATAAATAATGAGAATAGATTGAGTTGATTATCTGTAAGTGAATGAGTACTACAAAGCTGACTGTTCAGTGATGTCATTCATCAGATTGTTCATTATGTTATTAGAGCAGTAAACTTGTACCTTGATTATTAACTGTTTCACTCTGAAGCTGTTAGTACTTCCTGCATGTCTCTTACAGAAAGTATTTAATTGTGTCATATTAGGGGAGAATGAGAGCAACATAGCAAGTGGCAGATTGGGTTTATAACCACTTGCATCTCTTGTACAAATTAGGCCTTAAGTGACTAAAAGTAATTTAAATCATATATAAAAATTCAGTTCCTTCCTCACAGACAACAAACTTTGTCTCCGTTAGGAAGACCAAAGACTGTTTAACGAATAATGGCTATTTATTGTGAGAATCATAATCAAATCTGTAAATGCTGTCTGTGGGAGAAGTTCAGAATTTTTTAATGTGAAGTGTGCTGGTACATACAGGAACCACCTTTAAAGAGTTGGAAATATATGACAAGGTGTGTCTTTCTTCATCCTGGTCTGCCTAAGATAAATTTGTTGCAGTTTATGTAATGTGTGAAAATTAGTTTGACTGAAGTATTGAGTAATAAATAGTTTTTTACCACAGCGTGATTAAACATAAAGCAGTTATATCCAGTCAAGTATTTTTCATTGACATTTGCAGGAAGTTCTTTTTAAATTTTGCCAACAAATGTGTGTGTGGGTAGTTACTATTGGAAAAGCTATTGAGAGCCAATAGTTTGATCCCAGAATTGGTAGGTGCTGCTTTTTACCATTGACCTTAAAGTAATGGGTCTACAGTAGACAGTTATCCTTAGAAGATCTAACCTGGTTTGGCAAGTAAAATGTTTAAAGTGCAATGTGCAATACAGTGTTGCATTCTGGAATGCTGGTTGTCTAAATGTTGCTCTCATTGCAGTCTCTTCACACTGTAAAGCTTGAATATAGTAGCAGTTGTGGCATAATGTCAGAAGTTCTTTTCAAATTAAATTTTACTTATATTTCATTTCTTGAAATTTCTGAAATTGATAAAGCAAATATGTAGCTACCCATATGACTGTAGGATGTACTACAAGTTTTAGTATGGTTGGAGACATTGCACTCCACTTTGACTTTTTTGTAGAACGTGGTGGTGGTCTGATTTACATGCTGCCTATGTCAGCTGTGTGAAGTAGGAAGGCAGTACACTTCGTGACACACCTTTCAGAATTATATAATGATGCTGAATTTTGAAAGCACCATTTTAGTACTGAAGTCAGGAAACTTCCAAATTACTGAGTGGGGTTATTATGTGGAGGCAGCATGCATATTATGAAAATATCCTTCTGATAGTCCCAAGATTGCAAGCAGTTCTGGAACACATCTCTTTCGATCATGCAAACAGTCTCTGTCATAGGGGCCTTGACATTGTCCACATTGTTAAAATGGTGATCATGTAACATTTATGTTCAATAATGAAAACACAAAAACTGGCACAGTGATGATGTTGGGATCTTTGGAGCAGTGCTTTTCAAAGGGTAGTACATGTACCACTGGTGGTACTGGGATGGTTGCTTGGTGGTATGTGAAGAAATGTAAGACTTATTTTTTTCAATAATTAAAATTTAGAAAGGTTAATTGCACTATTAAAATTGTTTTACATTGGTAAAATAAAGAGAGAAACATTTTTTAAACTCTATACCAAGATACTCTTTCATTGTTTGAATATAAATTCGAACTCTCCTTTGTCATCAGATGACATTAAATTAGAAGAGTATCAACCGCAAAATTTGAGGTTTTCACAGAGCAGTTGTTTTGCTGGTTCTCAAGTTTGAAGACTTCAAACCTGCCAACCAGCATAACATCCTGCAATACCAGTATCCTGAAATTAGGCATTAGTATTTGCAGTACCTAGTGGTACACGTACATGTTTGGTATTGTGACAGAGGTATATGAGAAAAAAAGGT
>Ga0123353_10001398_pt1 | contig 29542 bp, 29 predicted proteins | sample TergutLab28metaG_3_FD_92763 | JGI IMG/M metagenome (GOLD analysis project Ga0123353, IMG submission 92763) | Labiotermes labralis P3 segment gut microbial communities from Petit-Saut dam, French Guiana - Lab288 P3 | ecosystem: Host-associated > Arthropoda: Insects > Digestive system > Gut ...
CGTTTCCGAGATAGAGCTTGACGATCGTAAAGTTGATCGAGCCGCCGCCCCAGCCGCCCGGTGTGTCGGCGACTTCGGTGCGCACCACGCGCTCTCTGCCGCCGAAGGTTGAATTTTCATAGTACCATTGCGCGACTTCTTCATAGTTCATGTTGTCAATATTGGCGGGGTGCGCGATATTATCCATTGGGATCAGCGGGACTTCGCCGGCCTTTAGGGCCTCCACCGTGGTTCTGCCCCCGATTTTTCCGAGCATCGTGCCCGCCGAGTAGCCGATGACAATCATATTGTAATTGCCGGCGCTGGCAAACCGTTCGCTGTCCACCGCGTAGCGCAGAAACCAGCCGTCGCCGTTATATTCTCCGTCCACAAACGGCGCGCCGCTGAAGGAATAGTTCAGCCAGCCGTCGGGGTTCTCATAGTCATGCGGCTCCACATAACACTTCTCCACCAGATAGCCCGTGATATTGTAAAGCTCGCGCAGGCCGTATTGGGCGACGTCATAGTTCGTGGCGCCCGGCCGCTTGCCGTTGATATCCCTGTATTGCGCGCTGCCGTCCAGGCCACCGAGGAAGGTGATTTGCGCGGGGGCAAAGCCCGGCCTGTGTGCCGTGGGCAATTCGGGATTTGCGGGAATGCGGTCATAGGCCAGCGTTACACCGTCGTCGATGGGTTCGGGCACCGGCGTTTCGTCCGGCTCGGGGAGCGGCGTTTCGTCCGGCTCCGGATCGGGCGTGACTTCCACATAGAGCAGCGCCGGATCGTCGTCGTTATCGGTAAGCGGCGTTAAAGTCGCGCCGCGCGGGTTCCATAGCGCCAGCGCCAGCACGGCGCAGGCGGCAAGGGCCGCGCCCGCAAAGGCAAGCTGCCAGCCGCGGGGCTTGGCGCGTTTTAAGCCGCCCGCCGCGCTTTGCCTGATCTTTCTTGCCAGCCGTTCGTCAACCGTGAGGTTGTGCAATTCGTGATCGATCTGATCCCTGATATTCATGTTCGTACCATCCTTTCAAATTCGTCTTCAATACGTCCCGCGCCCGTTTTAAGCGCACGCCCGCCGTGCCCTCGGGAATGTTTAGGATCCGCGCGATCTCGCGCAGATTGAATTCCTGATAGTAATAGAGCAGCACGATCTCCTTGTACTTGGGCTTTAGGCGCATGATCGCGGCGGAGACCGTGTTGTCCCCCAGCCCCGCGTACTCGTCCCAGGCGCTTTGTCCGGCGGCCGCCCGCTCGTCGCCCCATACAAAGAAGCGGGATTTGCGCAGATAGTCCTTGCAGACATTGACGGCGATACTGAACAGCCAGGGCTTTACGCACTGCCCGTCCCGCAGCCGATCATAGCTGCGATAGGCTTTGAGGAACGTGTCCTGCAAGGCGTCCTGCGCCAGGTGCGCGTCCTTTACATAGAGGTAGCAGGTGCGGTAAAGGGCGTCCCCGTATTGCGCCATCAGACCGTCAAGGTCGAGCGCCGTGTTTGTGTTTGGCAAATGGTTGTCCCCCTTTTACCCTATTAGACGAATGAGAAAGGGTTTTCTTTTCATTTTAGCATAAAAAATTAACATAAAAAAGTTTGGATGGCTGATGATGGCTTATTTGCTGATGATGGCTTATATTGATGAAAATTGGGAGACTGGATTGCTTCGTCGTGTTTCCCCCGACACACAATTCCTGCGTGCTCCTCGCAATGACACCAACCCCTCCTAGCGTCATTGCGAGGAGCGCATACCCACATAAAGCACAAGCCCCACGACGAAGCAATCCAGCCTCCAAGCAACACAACGAACAAACGGGAGCCTCATGGAAGAGGTTCCCGTTTCTTGTAACGCGCAGCCCGTAATCCGCGCTCTGCTTACGAAAGTTAAGTAACCCCAAGCTCGTCGTTTATCAGATCCACGGTCAGCGTTGCGCCGGACGCGGGCTGGTCCGCGATGATCTTATGGGCCAGCACGGATTCGACCTTTGCCTGAATGAACCGCTTTAAGGGCCGCGCGCCGAACCGGACATCGCTGCCCCGCGCCAGAATGACCTTCTTGGCGGCGTCCGTGACGCAAAGGGTCAGCTCGCGCTCGGCCAGGCGCAGGCGCAGGTCGGAGAGCAGCAGGTCCACAATGTCCAGCAGATTCTCATCAGACAGAGACTTAAAGTACACCACCTCGTCCAACCGATTGACAAACTCCGGTTTGAAGTGCGTGATGAGCAGCTGCCGCAGCGCGGCCTGCGTGTCGGCCTCCTTTTCCATGCGCTTTTGCATGAGGTCGGAGCCCAGGTTTGAGGTCATGATCAAAATGGTGTTCTTAAAGTCCACCGTGCGGCCCTGGCCGTCCGTGATACGCCCGTCGTCAAGCACCTGCAACAGCACGTTGAGCACATCGGGGCTGGCCTTTTCCACCTCGTCAAAGAGCACGACGGCATAGGGTTTCCGGCGCACGGCCTCCGTCAGCTGGCCGCCCTCGTCATAACCCACATAACCCGGCGGCGCACCGATCAGACGCGAAACCGCGTGCCGCTCCATGTACTCGCTCATGTCAATGCGGACCATATTGTGCTCGTCGTCAAACAGTGCCTCGGCCAGCGCGCGCGACAGCTCGGTCTTGCCCACGCCCGTGGGGCCCAAAAACAGGAAGGAGCCCAGCGGCCGGTTCGGGTTTTGAATGCCCGCCCGCGAACGCAGGATCGCGTCCGTCACGCGGCGCACCGCGTCGTCCTGGCCCACCACGCGCTTGCGCAGCTGGGCTTCGAGTTCCAACAGCTTTTGCCGCTCGCCCTCTAATAGCTTGGACACGGGAATGCCCGTCCAGCGGGCGACGATCGCCGCGATCTCGTCCTCGCTGACATGGTCGCGCAGCAGGTGCGCGGGGCTTTGGGCCAGCTCTTTTTCGGATTCTGCCAGCTCCTTTTGCAACTTGGGCAGCTCGCCGTATTTTAACTCCGCGGCACGGTTGAGTTCATAGCGGTCCTCCGCCTGCTGCATTTCAAACGAGGCCTTTTCGATCGCCTCGCGGAGCTGCTGCACGCGTGAGATTGCGTTTTTCTCGTTCTCCCACTGCGCGCGCAGGGTTTGGAAAACCTCGCGGCGCTCGGCCAGCTCGGCCCGGGTCTGGGCCAGCCGCTCTCCGGCCTTGGCGTTGTCGTCTCCCGCGAGCGCGGTTTCCTCGATCTCGAGCTGAATGATCTTGCGCTGGATCTCGTCCATCTCCACGGGCATGGAGTTGAGCTCCGTTTTGATCAGCGCGCAGGCCTCGTCGACCAGGTCGATGGCCTTGTCGGGCAAAAAGCGGTCGGAGATATAACGGTGCGACAATTGCGCCGCCGCGATCAACGCCGCGTCCTGAATCTTGACGCCGTGGAAGACCTCGTAACGTTCCTTTAGGCCGCGCAGGATCGTGATCGTGTCGGTCACGTTCGGCTCCTCGACCAATACGGGCTGGAAACGCCGCTCGAGCGCCGCGTCCTTTTCGATATACTTGCGGTACTCATTGAGCGTCGTCGCGCCGATACAGTGCAGCTCGCCCCGCGCCAGCATGGGGTTTAGCAGGTTGCCCGCGTCCATCGCGCCCTCGGTCTTGCCCGCGCCGACGACGGTGTGCAGCTCGTCGATAAAGAGCAGGATCTCGCCTTGGCTCTCCTTCACCTCGGCCAATACGGCCTTTAAGCGTTCCTCAAACTCGCCTCTGTACTTGGCGCCCGCGATCAGCGCGCCCATGTCGAGCGAGAACAGCGTGCGGCCCTTGAGGTTTTCGGGCACGTCGCCGCGCACAATGCGCTGGGCCAGGCCCTCGGCGATGGCCGTCTTGCCCACGCCGGGCGAGCCGATCAAACAGGGGTTGTTCTTTGTCTTGCGCGAGAGAATGCGAATGGCCGTGCGGATCTCGTTGTCACGCCCGATGACGGGGTCCATCTTGCCCTTGCGCGCCGCGTCGGTCAGATCGTAACCGTACTTTTTCAGCGCGTCATACGTGGTTTCGGGATTGTCCGTGTCCGCCTGACGGTTGCCGCGCACGGTTTTTAATGCGGCCAGATAGGCGTCGCGGCCCACGTTTTGCCGCTTGAAGATGGGGCCCAACGTATTGTCCGCCTTCTCCATCAGCGCGAGAAAAACGTGCTCCACCGAGACATAGCTGTCGCCCATGCGCGCGGCCTCTTTTTCCGCCTGCGTCAGCGCGCGCTCCAAGGCGGGGGAACCGGCCAGGCGCGTATCGCTTGTGCGCTGTTTGGCCAGGCCCGCGATCGCGGCCAGCAGCGCGGTCTTGGTCGCCAGCACGTTTACGTTCATGACGCCCAGCAGCTGCGCGTTTAATTCCTCCCGCTCGGAGATCAGCGTGTAGGCCAAATGCACCTGCTCGATCTGCGTGTTCTGCTCCTCGGCAGCCAGCGCCTGTGCGCGGGAGATGGCCTCGAGGCTTTTTTGGGTAAATTGATTTAAGTTCATAGTATTTCCTCCAAACTACAATGTACAATGTACAATTGATGAGAAAACTGCTCCGCAGTTTTTTCCTTATTTGTAGTTTGTAGTTTGTACATTGTAGTTTTCCTAATTATAAATATTTGCAGATTTTCTTTGAAAACTCGTACGAATCTTCGATCGGCAGGCCCGCCATCAGCAGCGCCTGGTCGTAGAGCAGGGCCGCGTATTCGGCGAGCACATCTTCGTCCAGGGCGTCGAGCTTGGCAAAGACGGCGTGGTTTGGGTTGAGCTCCAGCACGAACGAGACCGGTAATTCCGGCTGATCCGGCATGGACCGCAGCACCTTGACCATGTCCACGGACAGCCCGCCCTCGCAGGCCAGGCAGGCGACCGTATCACCCAGCGCGTGGCTGAGACGCACCTCGGACACCTTGCCGTCCAATGCGGCCTTGAGACGCGCCAACAAAGATTCGTTCTCCTTGCGTGCCTGCTGTAAGGCCTCTTTTTCCGCGTCGGTGGCCAGCGCCTCGCCCGCTTCCGTCACGGCCTGGAACTCGTGCTCGCGGTAGGCGAACAGGACCTTGACCACGAACTCGTCCACATCGTCTGCCATGCAGAGCACATCATAGCCCTTGGCCAAAATGGCCTGCGTCTGCGGCAGCTTGCGCGCCAGCGCGGCGGTTTCGCCCGTGGCGTAGTAGATTTTCTCCTGTTCGGACGGCATGGTCTCCACATACTCGGCGAGCGTGACGAGTTTTTCCGACTTGGCGGAGTAGTAGAGCAGCAGATCCTGCAGCAGGTCGCGGTTTAGGCCAAACTCCTGATACAGTCCGTATTTGAGCGGGCGGGCGTAAGCGGCGAAAATTTTCTCATAGCGTTCGCGCTCGTTCTCTTGTATGCGCAGCAGTTCCTGTTGCAGCTTTTTCTTGAGATTGTTCGCAATCAGCGTGAGCTGGCGGTCGTGCTGCATCAGCTCGCGGGAGATGTTGAGCGAGAGATCGGGCGAGTCCACCAGCCCGCGCGCGAACCCGAAATACTCGGGCAGCAGGTCGGGGCTGGCGTCCATGATCATCACGCCGTTGGCATAGAGCCGCAGTCCGCGCTTGAACTCCTTGGTGAAATAGTCCGCCGGCGGCTTTGCGGGCACAAACAGCAACGCGTTATACGAGACCGCGCCCTCGGCCGACACGTGCAAGGCCACCTCAGGTGGGTCGGTATCGTGAAAGTTCTCGCGGTAGAAGGCCTCGTATTCTTCCCGCGTGATCTCGCTCTTGCTCTTGCGCCAGAGCGGGACCATGCTGTTGAGCGTTTTGTCCTCATCGCCGTTTCTCATGCGAATGGGATAGCAGATATAATCGGAATATTTGCGCACCAACGCCTCCAGACGGTAGGGGCGCAGGAATTCGGAATAGTCCTGCCCGTCCTCATCAGCCTTTAGCGTCAAGGCCACGGATGTCCCGACGGGCAGATCCTCTTGCGGGCGAATCGTATAGCCCTCCACGCCGTCGGACTCCCAGAGGAACCCTTCGCCGTCCTCGGCACGCGTGCGCACCTGCACCTTCTTTGCCACCATGAACGCGGCATAAAAGCCCACGCCGAACTGGCCGATGACGGAGAGGTCTTCCTCCCCCGCGTGTTCCTCGCGAAAGGCGCGCGTGCCGCTGGCCGCGATGGTGCCGAGATTTGCGCCCAGCTCCTCCTTGGTCATGCCGCAGCCGTTGTCCGTTACGGTTAAGGTGCGGGCCGCCTCGTCCACTGCCAGGCGGATCTCAAAGTCCGCGCGGTCCAAACCGCCCTTGCCCTTTTGCATGGCGGAATAGTAGCGTTTGTCGATCGCGTCGCTGGCGTTGCTGATCAGCTCGCGCAGGAAAATCTCCCGGTGCGTGTAGACGGCGTTGACCATCAGGTCCAGCAGCCGCTTGGATTCCGTTTTGAAGGGGGTCTTTTTCATGGGGTGCTCCTTTGAGGGTGGTTTTTGGCACTCTGTCTTGTCGAGTGCTAATTTTATCATACACCCAAATCCTTCCACGCGCAAGGGAAAGGCCGTGGATTTCACAAGTTTGCTACATTTTATTGTGCTGCCCCCTTGCCTTTTTCGGATAAGAGACTATAATAAAACTATCAAAATATGGCAGGAGGATTTATTTATGAAAACTTACATCTGTTCCGTATGCGGCTATGTGTATGACGGGGACATTCCCTTTGACCTGGTCGGCGACGACTATGTCTGCCCCATCTGCGGCGTGAGCAAAGATATGTTCGAGGAAGCGTAATGCAACTTCGGGAAAACATTTATGCCGTTGGCGCGAAGGATCCGGATCTGCGCATCTTTCACGGCTTTGCCACGCACTTGGGCACAACCTACAACGCGTATCTGGTGCTGGACGAAAAGGTCACGCTGATTGATTTTGTCAAAGCGCCCTTTGCCGAGGAGCTGCTTGCCAACATTCGGGCGGTTCTGGGCGAGCGGCCCGTCGACTGTCTCATCTGCAACCATGTGGAGCCGGATCACAGCGGCGCACTGCCCGCGGTGACGGCCGCCTATCCCGAGGCCAAAGTGTACGGCACCCTTGCCGCCGAGAAAGAACTGCGCGCGCTTTATCCCGACACGGTCTACCCCTTTGTTCCGGTGAAGGCGGGCGACACACTCCATACGGGCGCGTATACCTTCCACTTTGTGCCCATGCCGATGGTGCATTGGCCGGACAGCATGGCCACTTATCTGCCCGAGGAGAAGATCCTGTTCTCCAACGACGCGCTGGGCCAGCATATCGGCACGGGAGAATTGTTTGACAGCGAACTGCCGCTTGAAACCCTGCTCAAAGAGGCGGGCGCCTATTACGCAAACATCGTGCTGCCCTTCGGCGCGCCGGTGAAAAAGGTCCTGACAGCGGCGGCGGGGCTGGATATTGACATGGTTTGCCCCTCCCACGGTCTCATTCTGCGGGACTATATCCCGCAAATGCTGGCGTGCTACTCCCGTTGGTGCGAAAACGGGACAGATGAGAATCGGGTGGTCATCGTCTATGACACGGTTTGGGGCGCCACGGAGAAGTTGGCGCGCAAGCTGGCGGCAGAGTGGGCGGAAAAAGGTTTTGCGGTTGAGGCGCTGAAACTGCCTGAGACACCCATTTCCGATGTGATGACGCGGTTGCTCGAGGCAAAGTATATCTTTGTCGGCTCGCCCACGCTGAACAACAATATGCTGCCGACCGTCGCCGCCTTTTTGACGGCCATGCGCGGCTTAAAGCCCAAGGGCCGCGTTGGTCTCGCCTTCGGCGCGTACGGCTGGAGCGGCGAGGCCGCCGGACAGATCCAAGACATTCTGACCGCCTGCGGGTTTGAGACGCTTGAGCCAATCAAGGTCCAGTGGAATATCTAATGCTCCCCCGCTAAAAACTTCATCAACCCTGCGACTATGGCCTGCGCGAGAAGATCCTGGTATTCTTCTTGTTGCAGGTTTTCTTCGTCCTGCGCGTTGCTCAAAAACCCGCATTCCACCAGCACGGCGGGCGCCGTCGGTACGCGGGTGACCATATTGTTGCCCGGGCAGGCCAGGCGGCTCTTGGCCCCGACGGCCAGGGTCATGGCGTCAATGACTTCTTGCGCGAGCGCCTTTCCCTCCTCTGTCCCCGCCTGAAAAAAGGCCATCGGCCCGCGCACCTTGCGGTCCTTGATAAAGCGGTTCATGTGAATGGATACCACCGCGTCCAGACCCTCGGTTTTGAGGATCTTGGCGCGAATGTTCATGTCCTTCTGTTTCGTTTCCGCCAGCGCGTCCCCGTCGGTGCGCGTTAATATGACCTGCACGTTGTTTTCTGCGAGCAGCGCCGCGACCTTCCGCCCGACGATCAGGGTCAGGTCCGACTCCTTCACTTGGGTGTCCAACCCCACCGCGCCGCCGTCAAACCCGCCGTGGCCGAAGTCGATTGCTACAAAGTAATCCGGCGCGGGCAGCAGCTTGGGCTGCTTGCTGCCCTGCTCCGGTGCGGCGCAGCCGATAAAGCAAAGAATCAAAAAGAAAAGCATGAATTTCTTCATGCTTTATTATAGCGTTGACCCCAAAAGAATATGAATGGTGTTATCTTTGTCAAACCTTCATGCGCTCTATCATGTTTAGAATCAGATCCAGGGCCGCGCCTTTTTTCTCGTCGTTTACTTTTTCGATTCCCTTATCGGTGACGGTGAAGGCCATACCCGTGGCGTAGTTGGAAATGATACCGATGGACGCGTACTTCAACGCCCGCTCCGCCGCCAGCGGCGCCTCGGGCAAAATATCCATGCCGATGACCTGCGCGCCTAACATACGGAACATACGCACCTCGCTGGCGGTCTCAAAGCGCGGGCCGTCCGTGCCGGCGTAGATCACGCGGCCGGCGTAGGGCAGGTTGTTCTCTAAAATCTCCCGCTCCAATACATCGTTCAGCGCGGCGCAAAAGACTTCCTCCATGCCCGCGTGCGGGACAAGGCGGTGCTCGTAGGCAAAAGAGTTTTCGCGGCAATGCGTGAAGTCCAGAAAGTCGGTCAGAAGGCAAAAGCTGCCCAGCTTGTGCGCGTAATCGCAGGCGCCCACGCAGGAGACGCCGATGACGTGCGTCACGCCGCAGAGGGAGAGCCCGAAAATGTTGCCGCGATAGTTCACGTCGCGCGCGTCCCGCTCCTGGAGCATACTGTGGCGGGTGATGATCAGGCATTCCTTACCGCCCGCGAGCGAAACCTCCGCGAGGGTAATCGGGCCGTAGGGGGTTTCCACTTCCCGCTCCCGATACGGCCTGCCGATATTCTCCGTATTGCCGCCGATGATCGCGAACTTCATACGCTTACAGCGAGGCCGCCCATAGCCCGTGGAGATTGCAGTAGGCATAGACCGTGACGGGCCCGTCCGTGACGCAGGCGCGCGCGCGCGGCTCGCCCGTGGGCGAAAGCGCGACGCGGAAGGTGCTGTTCTCCTGCATGACGGCCACCCAGGCGATGTGGTGTTCTTCGGTCATGGGGTGCGGCACTTCGCCGACCTTGACGATTACCTTCTCGCCGTAGCGCGTGATGTTCGGCACGTGTTTTTCCGCCGCCGCGTCGACCGTGTTGGGGATAAGCTCCGTCATTTTCTCGCCGCAGCAAATCATGGGAACGCCGGCATTGTCGATCATGCCGACCAGATTGCCGCAGTGCTTGCACAGGAAAAACTTATGTTTCGTGATCATGGAACGCCCTCCTTAATATTTTGGTACTATTTGTATTATACTGCCAAATCGCGCGGCAGGCAAGGGGGTTTTGAGATTAAAGCGGCTTTTTCGCCGGAAGGCCCGCCTTGCGCGGATAGGCGGACGGTGTTGGTGTCTTTTTGGTGCATATGATCAGGTTGCGCACGCCGTAGTCGGCGGGCACCGCAACCTGTGATAGCGTACCGCCCAGGATAAAAGCCGCGTTTTGCGCCAGCGGCAGCTCGGCGAAAGTCTCACCCTTGTAGCAGATACTCTGCCCGCCTACGCGCACCAGCGGCAGGGTCAGCTCCAGCAGCACGGGCAGGGGCGCGACCGCGCGGGTGAGCGCGGCGTCGAACCGTTCCCGATACTTGGCGTCCCGCCCCATGTCCTCCGCGCGTAAGTGCAGGCAGGTTGCGGCCAGGCCAAGCTCCGCGCAGAGCGTTTCTAAAAACTTTACCCGTTTTTGCAAACTGTCCATCAGCGTCAGCTGTAAATCGGGCCGTGTAATGAGCAGCGGCACGCCGGGAAAGCCCGCGCCCGTGCCCACATCAACCACAGTCGCTCCCTCTTTCAGATAAGGCAGGGCGGCCAGCGAATCCAAAAAATGCTTTGTGGCTATCGCCTCCGGTTCGGTGATGGCCGTCAGGTTTATCTTTTGATTCCATTCAATCAGCAGCCGGATATATGCGACAAATTTGTCGCACTGTTCACCGGTTAGGTTGGGAATCTTCTCAAACAACAGTTCCCGCATGGGAGAATCCTTTCTTCACGTGAATCAATAATACGGACACGTCCGCCGGATTGACGCCGGAAATGCGTGAGGCCTGACCGATGGACCGCGGGCGAATGGCGTTGAGCTTTTGCCGCGCCTCCAGCCGCAGGCCGGACAGCCGGCCGTAGTCGATATCCTCCGGCAGGGGTTCGTTCTCCAACGCCTTTTCGCGGGCGACCTGCTCACGCTGTTTTTGGATATAACCGTCATAGCGCGCCAGCACGTTCACCTGCTCCTCCACCTCGGGCGCGAGCGCCTCCAGCCGGTCAAAGAGCCGCAGCAGGTCGGCGTACCGCACCTTGGGCCGCTTGAGCAGGTCAAAGAGCCGCACGCCCGTTTTGGGCGCGGGCTCGCCCAGGCTTGCCAAAAAGGTATTTAATGCCTCGGTCGGCGCGACATGGGTATCCAGCTTTTGCAGCGTCGCGTTTAAGCTGTCCTGTTTTTGCACCAACTTATCGTAACGCGCTTGGCAAATCAGGCCGGTTGCTCTGGCGCGCTCCGTCAGACGCAGGTCGGCGTTGTCCTGCCGCAGCAGGAGCCGATACTCGCAGCGCGAGGTCATCATGCGATAGGGCTCCGCCGTGCCGCGCGTGACCAGATCGTCCACCAGCACACCCAAATAGGCGTCGCTGCGCGAGAGCAGGAAGGGCTCTTCGCCCCGCGCCCAGCGGGCCGCGTTGATCCCCGCCAACAGGCCCTGCGCGGCGGCCTCCTCGTACCCCGAGCTGCCATTGATCTGCCCCGCTGTGAACAGGCCGGACACGGATTTTACCATCAGCGCGGCGTTCAATACCGTAGGATCCAGGCAATCATACTCAATGGCGTAACCCAGGCGCAGGATCTCGCAACGAGCAAGGCCCGGCAGGGTGCGCAGCATGGCGATTTGCACATCGGCGGGCAGGCTGGTGCTCATGCCCTGCACATACATCTCCGAGGTGGTCAATCCCTCCGGCTCAATGAAGATCTGGTGCCGGTCCTTGTCCGCGAATTTGACGACCTTGTCCTCGATGGACGGGCAGTAACGCGTGGCCGCGGCGTGGATCTTGCCGCTGTAGAGCGGGGAGCGGTGCAGATTATCTAAAATAATCCGGTGCGTCTGCGCGTTGGTATAGGTGAGATAGCAGGGCTCCTGCGCCATATGGCGCGGCCCGTTTAAGAACGAAAAAGCGGGCATGGGATCGTCGCCCGGCTGGATCTGCATTTGCGAAAGGTCCAGGCTCTCCCGACTGACGCGGGCCGGCGTACCGGTTTTGAACCGTTGCAGCGACAGCCCAAGCCCTGTCAGCACGGCGGAGAGCCCCTCACTGCGCGCCAGGCCGGCCGGTCCGCTTTCCCACGCATCGTCGCCGATCAGGGTGCGACTTTTTAGGTACACCCCCGCCGCCAGCACCACGGCGCGGCAGGAATAGCTTGTGCCCTCGGCGGTAACGACCCCCGAAATGCAACCGTTCTTGGTTGGAAGTTGCGTGACCTCGCCCTGCGCCAGCGTAAGATTTTCCTGCGTTTGCAAGGCGCGTATCATCCGTTCATGGTAGCGGCGTTTGTCCATTTGTGCGCGCAGAGAGTGCACGGCGGGGCCCTTGCCCGTGTTGAGCATACGCATTTGGATCAGCGTGTCGTCCGCCGCCAGCGCCATTTCGCCGCCCAGCGCGTCGATCTCGCGCACCAAGTGACCCTTACCCGTGCCGCCGATGGCGGGGTTGCAGGGCATTAAGCCCACGCTATCCAGGTCAAGCGTCAGCAGAAGGGTCTTTTGCCCCATGCGCGCGCAGGCCAAGGCGGCCTCCGTGCCGGCGTGGCCCGCTCCTATGACGACGATGTCATAACTCATATGACCAGGTCGCCCTCACGGATCCATTTGATTTTGCGGAAAAACCAGCCGAAGAAGAAACAGAGGATAGCCGGAAGAATGACGCAGAGGAAGGCCAGGGAGAACCAGTGCCAGGCGGTGACGGTGATACCGCCGTCCAGCCAGCCGGTGATCACGCCGATGGGGCCGACCAGCCCGCAGGTGCCCATGCCCGCCGCGACGGGCGGTCCGTTCATTTCCAGCTGAAACACGGTGGTCGCCAGCGCGCCGCCAATGGCGGAGGCCAGCAATGGCCCGAGCCAAATGCGGGGGTTTTTGATCACATTCGGCAGCTGCAGCTTGGCGGTGCCAAGCCCCTGCGAGACCAGGCCGCCCCAGCGATTTTCCCGAAAGCTCATGACCGCAAAGCCCACCATCTGGGCGCAGCAGCCCGCGACCGCCGCGCCGCCGGCCAGGCCCGTTACGCCTGCGCCCAAGGCGGCACAGATCGCCGCACTGCTGACCGGACCGGTGAGCGCCGCGCCGATGGCCGTGCCGATGATAATGCCCATGAGCAGCGGCTGCTGGCCCGTGGCCCATTGGATCACGTCGCCGATCCACAGCGCGCCGATACGGATATAGGGCGCGGTGCAGATCGCCAGCCCGTAGCCGACCAAGATCGTCACGGTGGGGGTGACCAGCAAATCAACTTTCGTCTCTTTGGAAATCGCCTTGCCGAACTCGCTCGCCACAATGGCCGTAACGAGCACCGCCAGCGGGCCGCCCTCGCCGCCCATCGTTGCGGTAAGCAGCCCGACAACCGTCAGCGAGCACAATACCAATGGCGGCGCGCCCAGCGAGTAGCCGATGGCCACGGCCATCGCAGGACCTGTGGCGTCTTTGGCGTACCCGCCCAATTCCACCAAGAAGGGGATATTGGCATGGGTGCCGATGGTGTTGAAAATCGTGCTGATCAGCAGTGAGGCAAAGAGCCCCACCGCGATCGCGCCGAAGGCGTCAATGAAATAACGCTTTGGCGAAATGACTATGTTCTTGCGCGCCAGAAAGGCCGAAAATCCCTTTTTATTCTCCACTTTTTCCTCCTAAATCCTTCCTAATAATGCGTACACTACAATCCCGACCGACTCGCGCATAAAATTATTGAGCGCGACATAGGACGCGTCCGGCGCGGCCAGCCCCTGGGCGGCAAGCCCCTGCGCGCGCGCCACGCGGCCGGCGCGGTATACATGAAAACCGGTGGTTACAAAGGCCATCCGCGCCTCGCCCGCGAACCGCTCATCAATCAGCGTTTTGGAGAACGCGAAGTTCTCCAGCGTGTTGGTCGCTTCTTCCTCGAGAACGATTCGTTCGGGCGCGATTCCTCGCGAAATCAGATACTTGGCCATAACCGAGGCCTCCGTCACGGTTTCGCCCGGGCCTTGCCCGCCCGTCACGACAACCACACAGTCGGGGTGGTTCTCCAGATAATGCAGGGCTGTGTTCAAGCGCTTGGTGAGGATCCAGCTCAATTGGTCGCCGTGAATGCCCGCGCCCAGCACGATGAGCGCGTCCGCCTCGACCTTTTCCTCTTTGTTGATCGCGGAGAGCATGAGGCAGCCGCAGACGATGAAAAGGACCAGCGCGAGCGCAAGCCCGCTGACCGCCGTCCATTTCAATACGGCCCAGATCCCCCGCTTCAAGCGCGGCCAAAAGATGCCGAGAATCAGCAGCGGCAGGCCCAGGATCGCGGGCATCACGATACCGAGGTTCATATTGGACCGCGTCATGGCAAAGATGGTATCGGCTATCAGCAGAATCCCGCCGAGGGTCATAAAGAAACGAATCACTTTCATGGTAGCACCTTCTTTAAGCACCGGCCCGTCGCGCTGTCTTCACAGGCGGCCAGCTGTTCCGGCGTGCCCGTGGCCAGCACTTGCCCGCCCGCGTCGCCGCCCTCCGGACCCAGGTCAATGATATGGTCGGCCGTTTTGATCACGTCCAGATTGTGTTCGATGACCAGCACGGTACTGCCGCCCGCGACCAAGCGCTGCAGGATCTCGAGCAGACGCTTGACATCGTCCGCGTGCAGGCCCGTCGTGGGCTCGTCCAGCACATAAAATGTCTTGCCCGTGTCGCGGCGGGAGAGCTCCGTGGCCAGCTTGACCCGCTGCGCCTCGCCGCCGGAGAGAGTGGTCGAGGGCTGGCCCAGCTTGACATAACCCACGCCCACGTCGACCATCGTTTGCAGCTTGCGGCGGATACGGCCCTGGTTGGCAAAGAAGGCGAGCGCCTCGTCGATCGTCATCTCCAGTACGTCATAAATGTTCTTGCCCTTGTAGTATACCTCCAGCGTCTCGCGGTTGTAGCGTTTGCCCCTGCAAACCTCGCAGGGCACATAGACGTCCGGCAAAAAGTGCATTTCGATCTTGATGATCCCGTCGCCCTTGCAGTGCTCGCAGCGCCCGCCTTTCACATTAAAGCTGAATCGGCCCTGGTTGTAGCCGCGCAGCTTGGCGTCCGGCGTGCCGGCATAGAGCGCGCGAATCAGATCGAACAGGCCGACATAAGTGGCCGGATTGCTGCGCGGCGTGCGCCCGATGGGGCTTTGGTCGATGTCGATGATCTTGTCCAATGCCTCGGTGCCGTCGATTCCGTCGTGATCGCCCGGGCGGGTGTTCGCGCGGTTTAAGGTGCGCAGCAGGGATTTTTTGATGATCTCGTTGACCAGGCTGGACTTGCCCGAGCCGCTGACGCCCGTAACGCAGACGAACTGGCCCAGCGGGATCGCGACCGTGATATCCTTCAGGTTGTTGGTTCTGGCGCCGCGCACGGTCAGGAAGTTCCCGTTGCCCGACCTGCGGGATTCGGGCACGGGGATAGACAGCGCGCCGCTTAAGTACCGGCCCGTGACAGACGCGGGATTTTCCATGATCTGCGCCGGCGTGCCCTGGGCCACGATCTGCCCGCCGCAAAGGCCCGCGCCGGGGCCGATGTCGACCACATGATCCGCGGCGCGGATCGTCTCCTCGTCGTGCTCGACCACGATCAGCGTGTTGCCGAGATCGCGCAGGGCGAACAATGTTTTTAACAGCTTTTCATTGTCGATCTGGTGCAGGCCGATGCTGGGCTCGTCCAGAATATAAAGCACGCCCACCAGCCCGCTGCCGATCTGCGTGGCCAGGCGAATGCGCTGCGCCTCACCGCCGGAGAGTGTCGCCGCGCCGCGCGAGAGGGTGAGATATTGCAGGCCGATGTTCTCCAAAAACCCGAGCCGCGCGTTCAGCTCCCGACGCAGCTGCTCGGCAATGATCCGATGGCTGTCGTTCAGCGATACGTCCCGCAGGAAGGCGCGGGCGCGGTCCACCGGCAAGGCCGACAGTTCCGCCAGATTCAGGCCGCCGACGGTCACCGCCAGGCTTTCGGGCTTTAGGCGCTTGCCCTTGCAATCAGGGCAGGGCTTGTGCATCATATAGCTTTCGATCTCGCGCTTGCTGTACTCGCTGGACGATTCGCGGTAGCGGCGTTCCAGGTTGTGCACCAGTCCCTCAAAGGGTACCTGATAGGTCCCGCCGCCGAACTCCTTTTCATAGACGACCGTGATCTTTTCCTTGCCCGTGCCGAAGAGGATCGCGTTTTGCAGGGCGGGCGACAAATCGGCAAAGGGGGTGTCCATGGATTCATTGTAATGCAGGGTCAGCGCCTTGAAGAAGGTTTGCGCGATTGAGCCGGGCGTGCCGCTGTTCCAGCCCATCAGGCTCACCGCGCCCTGACGAAGGGAGAGCGAGGGGTCGCGCACCAGCAGGTCGGGGTCGACTTTGAACAGCTGGCCCAGGCCGGAGCAGGTCGGGCAGGCGCCGTAAGGATTGTTGAAGGAAAAGGCGCGGGGCGTCAGTTCGTCCAGCGAGACGCCGCAGTCGGGGCAGGCGTAGTTTTGGGAGAACAGCTCTTCCTCCCCGTCCTGCACGGACACGATGGCCAGGCCCTCGCCCAGCTTGAACGCGGCCTCGAGCGAGTCGGTCAGGCGGCTTGTGATATCTTCTTTGAGCACCAGCCGGTCGACCACCACCTCGACGGTATGCTTGAATTTCTTGTCCAGCGGCGGCACATCGGCCAGGTCATAGACCGTGCCGTCCACACGCACGCGCACATACCCCTCGCGGCGCAGGGTTTCGAACACCTTGGCGTGCTCCCCCTTGCGGCTGCGCACGCAGGGCGCGATGAGGGAAAGGCGCGTGCCCATGGGCCATGACATCACCCGATCCACGACCACGTCAATGCTTTGCTTTTCGATGACCTTGCCGCAGCAGGGGCAGTGGGGAATGCCGCAGCGGGCGTAGAGCAGGCGCAGATAGTCGTAAATCTCCGTCACCGTGCCCACGGTGGAGCGCGGGTTGTGCCCCGTGCTCTTCTGGTCGATGGAGATGGCGGGCGAAAGGCCCTCGATCTTGTCCACGTCGGGCTTTTCCATCTGCCCGATGAACAGGCGCGCGTAGGAGGACAGGCTCTCCATATACCGGCGCTGGCCCTCCGCGTAGAGCGTATCAAAGGCCAGGCTGGATTTGCCCGAGCCGGATAAGCCCGTCAGCACAATGAGTTGGTTGCGCGGCAGGGTCAGGTCAATATTTTTTAAGTTGTGTTCGCGCGCGCCGCGAATGAAAATATCGTTCATGTTGTTTCCTTGCGTAATTTGCGCCGCAGGTTGCGGGCCAGCGCGGGAAGCGCCCGCACAAAAGCGTAGTCGCGCACCCGCATATCCCGCGCACTGCGCGGCAGCACATAGTTCAAACGGTCCTCGCGCCTGTCCGGCAGCTTAAACCAGGCCCAATTGGTATCCATATAGCGAAACCCGAGTTTGGTAAAGAGGTGCTGCATTCGTTTGTTCGAGCCCATGGTGCTCGCGTAGATACGCTTGAGCCCCATTCCCTCAAAGACAAAGGCAAAGAGAACCCGAAGCGCCTCGGTACCGTAGCCCTGGTTCTTCCGGCTGTCGTTCTGCATCACAATGCCAAAGGAACAATAGCCCCTGTCGCGGTTGATTCCCTTCAGCCCCAAAAGGCCAACGGGCGTGCCATCGGGCAGGAAAATGCCCAAACGCGGGTGCTCCATGGTCTGCGTCAAAGCGCGTCTGTACCGCTTCTCGCAAGCGGTTTCCTCGTAAACCGAGGTAGACATACCGGAAAGCGGGTCGTTCTCATAACCGCGCCAAAAGTCATGCCACTCCTCGCGCGTAAACCCCCGAATGCTTATGCGTTCCCCTCTCAACTCTTCCATAAACTATACCGTCACAAGCGCCTGCGCCGAAACACACAGCCCCCGCCCCTCGTCGTTTTGTCCCTCGGTCGTCGTCGCCTTGACCGAAACGGCGGATAGCGGCAAGCCCAGGTCGGCCGCGATATTCTCCCGCATTTGCGGGATATGGGGCGCGAGCTTGGGCTTTTCGCAAACGATCGTCGCGTCCACATGGCGGGCGCGCTTGCCCTGTTTATGCAAAAGAGACGCCGTTTCCCGCAGCAGCATACGGCTGTCCGCGTCCTTATAGCGGGGGTCGCTGTCCGGAAAATGCTGCCCGATATCGCCCAGCGCGCACGCGCCGAGCAGGGCGTCGGCAATCGCGTGCAGCAGCACATCCGCGTCACTGTGGCCCAACAGTCCCTTTTCGTAGGGGACCGTGACCCCGCCCAAAACCAGCGGCCGCCCCGCGACCAGGCGGTGGGTATCAAAGCCTGTGCCGTACACAGTAGGCCGGTAGGGGACGACGCCCTCGGCGTCCCGTTGTAACATTTGTTCGCAGTCGGACCAGTCTGCGGGGGTGGTGAGCTTTCGGTTGCGCTCACTGCCGGACACAAAATGAATCTTGCCCCAGCGTGCCAGAAATACGGTCGCGTCGTCGGTCGCGCCGGGGGTTGCTTGCGCGTAAGCCGCCTGTATCATGGGCAGGGAAAAGGCCTGCGGGGTTTGCATACGCCAGAGGGTTTCACGCGGCACAGGGACCGCGCCCGCACCCTCCCGCCGCAGCACGGTGTCCGCCATGGGAATCGCCGCCACGCCGCTGCCGTGCGTGGCCGCGCTCTTTATACACTTGCGCACCAGGTCCGCGTCCGCCATGGGCCGCGCCGCGTCGTGGATCACGGCGATATCCCCCGCCGCGACGGCCAGCGCGTTACGCGCCGAATGAAAGCGCGTCTGCCCGCCGGGCACAAAGGTGACGGGGATCGGCAGTTCGGCTTGTTCCAAAAACGCGCGAATGTTTTCGCCGCCCGCAACGACAAGGCAATCACACCCACCCTCAATCAGCGCAAGCGCGCTGCGCAGCAGGGGGGCCTGTCCGGCCAGGGGGGTGATCAATTTGTCAAATCCCATGCGCTCGGACGATCCGGCGCAGAGGAGGATTCCCGTTACTCTCATATGCTCTAATCCGAAAACTCCCGAAACAGTATATCTAGCGCAGTTGCATCATGAATTTCGCCCGTACTGATAAACCGTTCGACTTCGATATGCTCGTCCTCAAAAAACTCTACTTCCCATTTTTCGCCCGGCACAGTAATTTCAACCAATAGACTGTCTCTGATTTTGCTCAAAGAAAAGAAAATCTTTGCCTCTTCTAACTTTTCTAAAAAATCTATCACTTTTCCAATGCTCACAAAAAACTTCTTTCCTTCGTCTATTCAATAATCGTATACAGGCTGTCCGCGTCCTCTTTGCGGACGGCCTCGGGCGTGCTGTTTACGCGCAGGCGAATATGCCGCCCGCCCAGCAGCAAATCCAGCGCATCGCCCGCCTTGATATCCGTGGCGGGCTTGGCGACCTTGCCGTTGACCGTCACGCGGCCCGCGCCGGCGGCCTCGTTTGCCACACTGCGGCGTTTGATCAGGCGGGAGACTTTTAAGTATTTATCCAAACGCATTTGTTTTCTCCTTTTTCTCTTACCTTTCTTTTAGAAAAAAGAAAGGTAACCAAAGAAAATCATGGTTGTTCTATATTTTGCCCAAGAACTGTAACACGACTACCGCGACGCCCAGCACGGCGGTATAGACGGCAAAGCCCCAAAGTTTCTTTTGCGTGATGAGTTTGATCAAAAGCCGAATCGCAAAGTAGCCGGTCACCCCCGCCGCAGCCATGCCGACCAGCAGGGGCAGAAACCCCACGCCCAAACCGCCGCCTGAGAGCGCGTCCTTGCCTTCCAGCACAGCACCGCCCAAGATGGCGGGAATGGACAGCAGGAACGAAAAGTCCGCCGCCGCTTTGCGGTCCAGGCCGGAGAACACCGCGCCGGAGATGGTCGCGCCGGAACGGGATACGCCCGGCAGAATGCCCACGGCTTGCATACCGCCGATCACCAACGCGTCACGGACGGTCATTTCCTTCATCTCGCGCTTGCTTTTTGCCCGCGCCATGACCCCGTCACAACACAGCAATAAGGCGGAGGTGATCGAGAAACAAATGCCCAAAAATGCGCCGCTCTCCAGCTTGTCATAGAAGGAGGAAAAAAACTGCTTGAGCAGCAACGCCACGATTACGGTGGGCACGGTGGCCAGGATCAGCAGGCCGACCGTCTTTTGAAAGGGACGGCGGATCAGCGCCCACAGCGTCTTGCGATAGACGATACAAACGGCGGCAAGCGTCGCCATATGCAGCATGACAGTGAAGAACGCGCCGCCCTGATTCGGGTCCGCGCCCGTCAGCTTTTGGATCAAAAGCAGGTGTCCCGAGCTGCTCACCGGCAGAAATTCGCATACCCCCTGCACCAAACCCAGCAGCAGCGCCAGCCATATATTCATATTAACCTCCTAAATTGCCTTATTTATCATACTACGAAGTGTGTGATTATACAATAGAAAGAGGTGATTTTATGCTTTCTTACATTTCGGTCAAAACAGGAGACGGCGGAGCTGTGGGCTGTTTGAAGGTTCGCAACAACATGGCAACCCTTACGTTAAGGCAGCCCCTGCCCGGCAATGCCTTTTTGTTCACCGCGTCGGGGCTGCTCCCCATTCGGGCGGAGGTCGGTCTGCCCGTCACCGAGGCAGTGCTGGCGGTGGCGGCGCTCTCCGGAAAAACGCTCGCTTGGTGGGGACTGGCGCAGGGTTGTACGCTGACCCCCGCCACCCTGCTGGCGAAGCTGTTACAAAAAACTGTGGCGCCCCCACCCCCCGCGCCCCCGCGCCCGCCCGACCCGCCAAGGCCCGAGCCCCGGCCGGAGCCTGAGCCGGAGCCTGAGCCGGAGCCTGAGCCGGAGCCGGAACCGCTGCCCGACCCGCCGGAAGAGGATCCGCCCCCGCGTGAAGAACAAGAACGGGAGCCGCCAAGGGCCTTGTTTCCCTCCGCGCCCCGTTTTCCCGAGGCTTTCGGCAGGCCGCAGCCGCCGCGCGTGCCTTGGCCGCCTTTTGCCCTCTTTCGCCCCATTCGGCCGGCGCTGTTTGAAACGCCTTTCTTTCCTTTCGAGGCGCGCGAGGGGGAAGAGCGGCCCGAGGAAAGACGGCACATTGACGCAACCGCCTCGCACACGCCCGCATTTTCTGCGCTGCAGACCCATGCGGACCGGCTGTTCTCTCATATTGATACGCCGCAATCACCCGACGATGTTTTGGACGATCCGCCGGTCGCCCTTCAGCCGCCGGTCGCGGAGCGGGCGCAGGACGACCCAATCATCGACCCGCCGCCCATCGCGGACGCCGTGCCGGACGATCCGGACCCCGACCCGCCTGTTGCAGAACTTGCGCAAGAACCGACGCCCCTTCCATCGCAGGCGGAGTTGCCGCCGGAAGAACCGCCGCAGCCGGATCCGCCCAAACGCGGCACGTTTGCCGTCGGGCGGGACGACAGGAGAAACGCGTGGATGGGCGAGGTCAGCGCGCTGCTGCGCGGTTTGCCCGCCATGCGGGAAGATTTTTTCGATGAAGAGGATTCGCGCGAAGAAGAGGCCCGCCGCGAAGAAGCGCCCCCACGAGAGCCTTCGTCCGAGGGGGAGCGGCGCATTCGCATTGACAACCCATTCCCGCAGGCGTTTCCCGGCGCGGTCTGGCATAGCGTCACGGGGGAGGGCACGCTCTCACACCTGTCCGGCGATTGGCGGCGCGGCAATGAGCCGGTGCGTTTGATCGCGGTCGCGGGCGCCTATGCCCCGCGTCCGCCGCGTCACCTCTTTGGTTTTACCCGCTATATCCGCACAAAAAAGGACGGCTATTGGATTAAGGTTTTAGACAGAAGATAGGATTTGTTTGGGCGTAAAGGCCAGATGATCGGCGGAGACAAAGTGATAGGCAATGCCGTTTCTTTCGCCGCAAAACGCGGTTTTGCTTGCCGCGCCATGCAGATGGCCGTAGACCACATGGGCGACCGGAAATTCCTCCAGGACCTGCACAAAGGCCGTGGGCTCGCCCTTTTCCGAGAAGGGGGGATAATGCAGCATGACGATATTTGTCGTTTCCTCCGGCAAAGCCGAAAGGGAAAGCCGCAGCCGCCCAAGCTCCCGCTCGAAGATCTTTCGGTCCTTTTCCTCCGAAAAGGCGTTGTGCTGGGGCGAAAGCCAGCCCCGCGTGCCCGCGACCGTGACTTGCTCAAACCGCAGCGCGTTGTTTTGGATCGCGCGCAAACCGTCCGGCAGGCTGCCCGTGACTTGGCGATAGCTGCTCCACCAGTAGTCATGGTTGCCGCGCAGCAGGATTTTTTGGCCGGACAATTCGGCCAGAAAGGCAAAATCGGGCGCGGCCTCTTTTAGCTGCATGGCCCAGCTGATATCCCCGGGAATCAAAACCAGATCGTCCGCTCTGACCTCCCTTGTCCAGGCCTCGGCCAGGCGCGGGATATAGCGTTCCCAGCGCGCGCCGAACACGTCCATGGACTTTTCGGCCACGGCCAAGGAAAGGTGCAGATCGGAGATGGCAAACACACGGGCCATGAAGGGTTAATCGTCGTCCGCGTCCGATGGCTCTTCGCCCAGGCGCCCTTCGATCGGCGCGTTGGCTTCGTCCCGACGCACCTTATCCGCCAGGCTCTCCAGCGCGGTCTGCCGCTTTTGCTCCGCAAAGCAGGTCTCGCACAAGTCCCGACCGGTCAGCGCGGGGGCCTCACCGCATTCTGAGCAGAAAAGGGTTTCCTCTTCCGCTGCCGAGGGGCGTTTGTGCAGGCGCGCGCAGAGCGCGCAGAGGGCCTCGCCCTCCCGCATATAATTTACCTCACATTTGGGACACTTTTTCAATGCCATAATAAACTCCTGTGTATCACTTCAATATTTATATAGTATGCGATGCTATTTGTATTGCGTCATCATAAAGCGCGCCCAGCCGCTGCACCAGCTCGGTCCGGCCTTCGCCGTTTTCGCTGGAATAGGACAGAGCAAAGGGCACGCCGGTGAGAAGTTTCGCGTTGGCGTTGGCCTGATTTTTTCGGTGTGCGCGCGCGATTTTGTCCGCCTTGGTCGCAATCAGCGTGAAGGGGGTCCCGTAATACAACAGATAGCGATACATGGCTGCGTCATCGACCGTCGGCGGGTGACGGATATCCAGCAGCAGAAACAAATGGTTGACCCGCCCACTGGCCAGATAGCCCTCCACGAGCGCGCCCCAGGATTGCTTTTCCGTCTTGCTCGCCCGCGCGAAACCGTAGCCGGGCAGGTCGACCAGATAAAAGGCGTTGTTGATACAAAAATAATTGATCAGACGGGTCTTGCCCGGCTGGCCGGACACGCGCGCCAGCTTGTTGTTGCGGCAGAGGTTGTTGATCAGGCTGGACTTGCCCACATTGCTCTTGCCGACGATCGCGACCTCAAAGGGCAGCGGCGGCGGATAGGGCGTGCCCGCCGCGCAGCTGCCGATAAATGTCGCCTGTTTGATTGCAAAGTCGTTGCTCATTTGCAGTTAGTATATCAGAAAATCCGATAGGCGCAATAGAAATTCTTTTGGCTCCAGTTGCCTTGCGAGGACCGCTTGACAACCTTGCCGTTGCTGGAGGAGGCGTCGATCATCATGGTGTTGGAGATGGCGATCGCCACGTGGCCTTTGGTGGCCGACATCCTGTGCACAATGATATCACCCGCGCGCACGTCGGAGAGCTTGTCGATCCGTTTGAACTTGGTCGTGCTGCGCCAGGCAAAGGAGGTCATATAGTTGACAGAGACGCCGCTCTCCTTGAGACACCAGAAAACGAACCCGCTGCAGTCAAAGCTGGATGGCCCCTTCGCCCCACGCACATACTTGCAGCCTAAACGGCTCTCCGCGACGGCGATCAGCTTGTCCACGCCCTTTTTGCCCGCAACATCAGGCTTGGTGCCGGTGGTGGTATTGTTATTGGGCTTGGGCGTTTCTTTGCTGTTCGGTTTCGGGGTCGCGGGCTTTGCCGTGGGCTTGGCTGTCGCCGCCGCGCGCGCGTTGCCGCCGGTCAGCTTATCCAGCGTTTTCTTGCCCACCTTGCCATCGTCGCTCAGGCCGTTTCTGTGCTGAAATTCCTGCACAGCCTCCTCGGTCTTCTCACCGAAGTAGCCTGTCACATTGGCCGAGCTCAAATATTTCAGCTTGGCCAGCTCGCGCTGGACCTGTTTGACCTTGTCGCCGCTGTCGCCGACCATGAGCACCATGGGCTGGGCGTCTGCGGACATCATCAGCTGTTTCGTCTCCGGCCCGACACAGCCGTCGCGCTGGAGCCCGTTTTTCTGCTGAAACTCCTTGACGGCGGTCGCCAGCGTGCTGTCAAAGCGGGAGCTTTCGTCTCCCGTATAGTAACCCAGGATCTTGAGCCGCCGCTTTAGGGTGACGACTTCCGCGTCCTTGTCGCCGCGCTGCAGCACGCGGGAGACGGGGCTTTCGTCATAGAGCGCCTCTAACGTACGCGCGCCGACCTTGCCGTCCACCGAACGCAGTTTATTGTTCTGCTGGAACTCTTTGATCGCCTCTTCGGTCGTCTCGCCGAACTTGCCGTCCACCGCGCCCTTGGCAGTCAGATAGCCCAGCGAATACAGCCGCGCCTGCACCTCGCGCACATCGTCGCCGTGGTCGCCGCGCTGCATGATATAGGGCTTGGCGCCCTCGCTCATCAAAACTTCATAGGTCTGTATGCCGCACTTGCCGTCGTCGGGCAGGTCGTTGTGCCGCTGGAAGGTGCGGACCGCCTCGCTGGTGATGGGGCCGTAAAGCGTGGTGGCGTCGTCAAAATCCATGTATTCCAGCTCCATGAGCCGCTCCTGAATCAAGAGCACGATCTCCGCCTCCATGCCCTTGGTGAGCGCCTCCTCCTCCAGGGGATTGGGCGTCGCGGGCAGGTCAAAGGCAGCTGCGGCCAGGGCGGCGGCGGCCGCGTTCTCGTCCCGCACATTGGCGACAGGGCCCTCGTCCGTTTGGCTCAATTGCGCGCCGCGGCCGGGCAGGGCGATCAGCAAGATAACGATTGCGGCCAAAACCAACCCGCCGGAGGAGGCGGTCAGCAGACGGCGTGATTTATCCATGCGCCGCCAGGCGGACCCGATTCGGGCGAAAACGTCCGCGCGCCAAACGCGAAACTTTGCGGCAAGCGGCGCCAGCTTTTCACTGCCCCACGCAAGCTGCCGAGAAAGCCAACGGCCAAAACGCCGCATGGCAATGGTCAGCTTGCGGCGGGTCCGTGTCAAGCGTTGTTTCCACGTTCGTTTGTTTTGTATCGGTACGTTCTTCCCTTCCATTTGCGTCCTCCCCCTTCGCATATGATATGTTAAGAATACCCTACTAAACCGGCCCGAGACCTGTCAAGCAATCCGGCATCCTTTAACAGTTTGCTTGCAATTTGATGATAAATAGGTAAAAAAAATAACACATTTGGGCGTGGGGGGCAGGGGATAAAAACAAGGCCGACACCTGTTGCGCCGGCCCGTGGTTTGTATGATTGACACTTGGGCCGTCGCTAAAAGCCCATGATTTCCTTTTTCTTCATGGTAAATTCCTCTTCCGTAAGAATGCCGACATCCAACAGTTCTTTCAGCTTTTTTAAGGTTTCGATCTGTTGATCCAACGACATGGCGACGGCGGCCTTGGGTTCTGCTTGTTCCACTTTTTCCGTTTGCTTTACCTGTTTCGTCTGTTGCGAGCCATGCAGTTTCATAAACGCTTTGGAATCGGGAGAGAATTCTATGCTCTCAATGCCCACTTGCGTGACCTCGAACCCAAAGTTTTCCTTCCATTTCCCGACGCCGGTCTCTTCCTCGGCGATGATGGCGGTAATCTCGTTCGCCCGCGAGGGCAGCTGCGCAATACGGCAGGTTTGGGACAAGGTATTTAAGGCGAGCGCAAAAGATTGGAGAAAAGCCGGCAGGATCTGCGCGCGGGCGCTTGGGTCGTCAAACCCAAAGTCGTTGGTGCAGGCCGGCATAAAATTTCTGACAAACCGTTCGGGGTTTGTTATTTTCAAGGAGAAGGAGCCGAACGCCGAGACCTCCATGTCTTCATCATAGTAGGCGTCATGATACGCCACCGTGCCGCGCGTGCCGAAACGAATGCCCCGAATTTCACGCAAGTTGATAAATCCGAGCTGCTTTTGGTTCGCGCCTTGGCTGCCGTCTTTCGCCTGCTTTGCGATCTGTCTTCTGGACGCGCCGCCAAGCCCCGGGTTTTGATAGAGATAGCCGCCCCGGACCGCATAGACTTCCTCTACGCCAAACTGGCTGAACACAAAAACGGCCGTGTTGTCCGGCACGAAAACCTTTGCCCCGTGGAAAAGGCCGCTCTGGTTTTCGGCCCCCGCCGTATCCGCGCCAACGCCCGGTTGCCCAAGCACGCCCGGCACAACCGCCGCCAGTTCGTCGAAAGGCGCGGCGGTAATGCTATCATTCCATATGTAGACGGAGTTCTCTTGAACCGTGCCCTCAAAGGCAAGAAAAAGTCCCATTCGTTCTACCTCCTCAACCTATAATACCTGGTCGGCATCGCAGTATGGGCAACAGACAATCTGCCCTCTTTTGCCCGAGATCGGAGCGCGGCAAAAACCGCATTTTTGCGCGACCTTCTCGGCCGATCGGCGTGCCGCCGGTTGTTTGACTTCCGCAGACGCGGCGATTGCCTTGCGCTTGGGGTTATTTACGATGGCAAGTTCTTCGGGCGCGATTTTTTCCTTGAGCTCGGATATGTCTCCGACAAGCCTGACGAGTCTCAATCCGGTACGGATCAATCCCATTTTCGCTGTACCCCCCGCATGATTCTTACTGTATTTATATATAACATATTTGCGCGCGCAAAGCAATAGCCCACATTGGCAAGGGTGGAACGTATTGCGAAAGAACACGGATTGCGGTAAGATAAATGATATGACCTGGCTTTCCAAAACCTATCCGCGCGCGCTTGGTTTTGCCTTCGTTCACTTTGCGGTGGATCTGGGCTGCGCTTTTTTGATCTTTCGCCTGACCGTAAGCCCCATGCAAGGGCTTTTGGCGCTGCTGCTTTACAATTTTTGCGCCTTTGCCATGCAGCTGCCGTTCGGCATTTTGATCGACCGCTTTGGCTTTGGCCGGACCGCCGCCGCCTTGGGCTGCGCGTTGGTCGCGCTTTCCGCCGCCTTTGCGCCCCTGCCGCTGCTCTGCGCGATTGCCGCAGGCCTCGGCAACGCGCTCTTTCACGTGGGCGGCGCGGTTTGCGTGATGGACCTCAGCGCGTCCCGCCTTGGTCCGCTGGGCGTCTTTGTCTCCACGGGCGCGGTCGGTTTGTATCTGGGCGGGCTGTTGGCAAAGGCAACCGCGCTGCCCTCGCTTTATGTGGTTCTTCTGCTCCTGAGCTGCGCGGCTGCGCTGGGCCTGCACGCGCGGCGAACCGCTTCTTCTCCCGCTGCGCCGGCCACAGAAACGTTTCCCATAAAGGCCCTGCTGCCCGCCTGCCTGCTGTTTTTGGCCGTGGCGCTGCGTTCCTTCGCGGGGTTTGTGCCCGCCTTCCCCTGGAAGGCCGCCGCGCCTTGGGGCCACATTTTGGTGCTTTGCGTCGCGGGCGGCAAGGCCCTGGGCGGGCTGCTGTCCGACCGCTTTGGGGTTCGCCTGACGGCAGCCCTCTCTTTGACGCTTGCGCTGTTTTGCTTTGCGCCGGGGGCCTTTGCGCCGCTGGGCGTCGTTGGCTTTCTGCTTTTTAACATGACCATGCCAATCACGCTCTATGGCTTGACACGGCTGTTTCCACGGGCAAAGGGCGCGGCCTTCGGGGCGCTGACCTTCGCTTTGTTCCTTGGGTATCTGCCCGCCTTTTTGGGGCTTGCCCTGCCCCTGCCCACGGCGGTAATCCTGACGCTTGCCGCGGGCGCGACCCTGCTGCTGCTTTGGCCGGTGGCCCGATTATGGAAACGTTAGCGCTTGCCTTTGGTCTCTCGCTGGGGCTTACCCTGCTGATTGAGTTGGGCGTTGCCCTGCTTTGGCGCGTGCCGCGCCGCGATCTGTGGCTGGTGGTTCTCGTCAATATTCTGACCAATCCGCCCGTGGTGCTGCTGGCGATACTCTCCCGCGACATCTTGCGTTTATCACCCCTGTTGTGTTATCCTGTGCTTGAAGGGCTGGCGGTTTGGACCGAGGGCGCGGTTTACAAACGCTTTTCCCACATACGCCGCCCCTATCTGTTTTCGCTGCTCGCCAACGCGGTTTCGTTTTTCATCGGGTTCTTGCTTCAACGATTGTTTTAGGAGAGTATTTATGAAAAAGCTGTTTTCCCTTTTCCTGCTGCTTTGCCTGCTTTTGCCGGTAGGCACGGTCAACGCGGATGTGATTGTGGAACCCTGGGGCGATGATTTCTATGACCGCCATAGGAACGTATGCGTCAGGGAAGACCGTTTGTATATCGCAAACGGATTCGACGGGACCGTCAAGCTCTACAAGAGCCCGTTGGACGCCCGCGCGGTGGAGACTGTGGAGAATGGAACGGAGCTGTATATTCTGACAATCTATCGCGGAAAGCAGGACAATTGGGGCGCGGTTGGGGACTTTGAAACCAGCTGGGTGCGCATGACCGATGTGTATGTGACATATGATGCCCTTGCCTTTGAGCGGGAACATCGGAGTGAATTTGTATCATTTGCGGAGAGCGTGACCTTTTCAGAAACGTTTCTGATTTGGGAGTATCCCCGCTCGGCCTCTTTTGTTTCTATGGACTATTGGTTTAGCAATTCCGATGGGTTCGAAGAAACGTTTTTCTTTGACCACATCTATACGGACCGGGACGGGCTGAGGTGGGGCTATATTCCCTATATGTACGGCCAAAGCGGCTGGGTTTGCCTGGACGCGCCGAACGATCCGGATCTGACGCCCGTGCCTACACCCGCGCCGCCCGAGCCCATTCAATCCAAGCCGAGCATGGAACGAAACCCCCTTCTTTTCTGGGCCGGCGGGCTGGTGCTTCTGCTGGTCATTGTCTCCGCCGCGCTGATTTGGTTCGCCTACGGACGCAAACGCAAGCAAAAAATGTAACGCTATGTTTTGGAGGTCATTATGAAAAAGCTGCTTTCCCTATTCCTACTCTTGTGTCTGTTTCTCCCGACGGGCACGGCGCTTGCTGACATTATTCCGGAGCCTTGTGGCGATGATTTCTATGAAAGCCATCGGTCGGAATGTGTCAGCGAAAATCGCGTCTACATTGCGAACGGCGCCGACGGTTCTGTCAAGCTCTACAAGAGTCCGGTAGACGCCCGTGTGATGGAGACCGTAGAAAACGGAACCAAACTTTCTGTTCTGGCAATTTATGCCGGAGAACAGGGAGATTGGGGCGCTGTCGGTTATCAGAAAACAAGCTGGGTCCGCATGACCGATGTGTATGTGACTTACGACGCCATCGCCTTTGAACAGGAGCATGGAAGTGCGTTTGTCCCCTACAAAGGCGATTTTTCTTTTCAAGGGGATTTTCTGATTTGGGAGTATCCGCGCGCCGCCTCTTACTACTCTTTTCGGCATATTGACTCCTATTACTTTGATTCTTACACGTATGAGGACGAGTATGGGCTGGTGTGGGGTTATATTACCTATCTGGAGGGCCGACGCGGCTGGGTTTGCCTTGACGCGCCGAACGATCCGGAGCTGACGCCCGTGCCTACCCCAACACCGCCTCCACCCGAGCACTCCGATATGCAGCCGACACAAAACCCAAATCGCTACCTTTTGCTTTGTGCCGGCGGGCTGGTACTTCTGCTGGTGATTGTTTCCGCCGCGCTGATTTGGTTCGCCTACGGACGCAAACGCAAGCAAGCATAACACTATGCTTTAGGGGGCCGTCAAACACATTGGCGACAACGCCTTTGGCTTCTCGTTGGATTTCTATTACCACCGTTTGGAATCCATTACTCTGCCGGAGATTACTGGCAACTGGGACGAGCCCTGTATCCTGCGGTGGGGCGACGAGTGGTAGCAAGGCAGAAAGGCTTTATGATGAAAAAATTCTTGGTTTTATTCCTTTCCC
>Ga0123353_10001400_pt1 | contig 29524 bp, 28 predicted proteins | sample TergutLab28metaG_3_FD_92763 | JGI IMG/M metagenome (GOLD analysis project Ga0123353, IMG submission 92763) | Labiotermes labralis P3 segment gut microbial communities from Petit-Saut dam, French Guiana - Lab288 P3 | ecosystem: Host-associated > Arthropoda: Insects > Digestive system > Gut ...
ATATAAGAATTCCTTCAAAAAAGAAATAAGTAAAATACCTTAATGTTTTTTAGGAAAAATCGGTAAAATATAAATAGTGAGTAAAGAGTTTCTAACCTATAAAGAATCTTTTTGTGTTTTTATTCTATAGTACACTAAAAACCAAAAAATGGAGCGTCTAATCGTTATTTATTGCTATTAATAGACTTTATTAAACATTGTAGAGTGAGTTCCAATCCAATTTTGATATATTTTCCTGCTTCCATACCATCATGCTTTTTGCATGCTTCAAGCACTTTGTAATGAGTATCAGCAGTTATTACATAAGAATTATGATCATGCCAAAAATATCTTGTATATCGCTGGCATTTGTCTTTAAGATCATTAATACGATCCCAAAGGCGGGGTTTACCTGCGGCTAAATAGTGTATTCTGTGAAATTCTTTATCAGTCTTAAAATATGTTAAGATTGCTTCATCAGAGCCATTCTTGACTATTTCATCGATCTTGGCCAAACAGTCCGCCATCTTCTCAAGACCATTTTCGTCAATCTTCTCTGCACCCAAAACAGCAACAGCTTCTTCAAGCCCATAACGCATAAGGTACAGTTCTTCCGCTCCTTCTGCTAATAAGGGAGCAACGATTGCCGTTGCGTGAGGTTTTAATACAACAAGCCCCTCTGCTTCCAGCTCATGTAAGGATGTTTTTATAGGTGTCCGGCTAACTTTTATTTCATCAGAGATGATATTCTGGTCGATTGCATCTCCAGGCTTAAATTTTCCATTTAAAATGTTGGTTCTCAAATAATCCAACACATAGTCGGAAATAGTACGATACTTCAGAGTCATTATTTATTTTCTCCTTACACAAAGTATAGCATATTTTCTTCAGCAACATCTTTAGCGTTTAGTTAAAAAACCTAAACCTTTACAATACAAGGACTTAGCTTTGCCACCTCGGAGAATTGAACTCCAGACACGCAGATTTTCAGTCTGCTGCTCTACCAACTGAGCTAAGGTGGCCAATAAACAGCACCGCGTTAAGCGGTGTTCGTTATCAAACCATATATAACTGGGAAAATTATTTCAAGTATTAAATGAAGCTGATAAATAAACTATTTATGAAAATTTTTGTTGACAGATCAAATTTTCCGTGGTATTACAGGTATATAGGTTTATAAGTATATAAGTATACTGAAAGGAGCCATTTTATGTCGGCATCTGCAAATCTATGTCTAGAAAAATTATTTTCCTTAAAAAACAAAATTGTACTTCTCACTGGCGCTTCAGGGTGTATTGGCAGCGTGCTTGCCGAAGGTTTTGCGTCAATAGGAGCTACTATGGCTTTATGCGACGTGGACCCAGGAAAACTTGATTCCCTGGCCGGAAGAATAAAGGATAATAGCGGTAATTCTGCCTGCTATCATTTGGATTTTATGGATATGAGCACTGTTAAAAAATGTGTAGACGCAATTATCGCGGACTACGGGCATATTGATGTGTTAATAAATTGCGCCGGTATCAATAAACGCGAAGGGTTTTTGGATGTAGATGAATCAACCTACGACAGGATAATGAACATCAACCTTAAGGGCTTGTATTTTATTACCCAGGAAGTGGTTAAGCACATGATAATAAAAAAATCGGGGAACATTATCAACATTGCCTCCCATAACTCAGTAGGCATGTTGGGAGGGTGCAGCGTATACGGAGCAACAAAAAGCGCTGTTGCCGCGCTGACCCGCAGTATGGCGGTGGAATGGGCCAAACATGGTATCCGCGCCAACGCGATTGCTCCCGGCCATTTTCTAACCAGCCTGACCACTGTGACCTGGGAACATCCGGAACGCAGCAAATACCTTCGTGAACGCATTGCCATGGAGCGTCCGGGTAATCCGGAGGAATTGTTGGGCATTGCGGTGATGCTGGCCTCCGATTCTTCTTCATATACAACCGGTTCCATGCTGCATGTTGACGGGGGATGCCTTGCCGGAGGCGCCCCATGGCCCTACGACACCAGGTATTAAACGCCATGGGTATAAAACCAATCCGTCGCGTGAATGTAAGCGACCAGGTATTTGAGCAAATGAAAACCCTGATATTTTCAGGTGAGTGGGAACCCGGCAAAAAGCTGCCTTCCGAGCAAAAAATTGCGTATTTATTTGGCGTTAGCAGAATTACAGTCCGGCAGGGTATACACCGCCTCGTGGCCCTTGGGCTTGCCAGGACACAGCCAGGCGAAGGGACATTTATTAACACTATATCTCCCGGGCAATCTATAGCAAACCTGGTGCCAATCGCATATTTAAGTGATGACAAAATGATCTCGGTGCTTGAATTCCGCATGGCGATTGAAGGTTATACTGCCGAGCTCGCGGCAAAAAAAGCCAATGCCAAAGATATTGCCAAACTGGAATTGATACTTACGGAAATGGAAAAAGAAAAATCGGTTGTAGAAAAATTTTCCGAAGCGGACTACCATTTTCATCATGAACTTGCAGTCATCAGCCGAAATCCGCTAATTCTGGAAAGCTACAATCTAATCAGCGATTTATTCCGTTCCACAATGAAAGTCATTATAGAAAAACGCGGGCATTCCATGGGTTTGTATTACCATCGTCTTATATTGGACAGTATTCGCGAAAAAGACGCGGAAAAAAGCCGCATCCTGATGACTCAACATATAAGTAACACATATTCCGATATGGTATCACGCATGCAATCAGGTGAGGTAAAACTCTCAGATCACCTGGAAGTTAATAATGTAGTAACTGGAGGCATTAAATGAGCAATACAGATGAAATAAAATTGCTTGCCAATAAAATTCGCCGTGACGTAATTCAAATGATCGGCTGTAAAGGCCAGGTAGGGCATCTGGGAGGTTCCTGTTCCAGCGCCGAAATCGTTGCGGCTCTTTTCGGCAAAAGAAACGGAGTTAGCTTTTTACGCTACCGGGCTTCTGATCCGCAATGGGAAGGACGCGATAAATTTATATACAGCAAGGGCCATGCTGCCATCGCGCAGTATGCCGTCATGGCAGAGGTTGGCTATTTCCCAAGAGAAGAGCTGTGGAAAGTAAAAGAACTAGGCTCAATGCTCCAGGGGCATCCAGACCGGCTAAAAACACCGGGTATAGAGGCTGGCACCGGAAGTCTTGGACAGGGCTTGAGTGTCGCAGTAGGCATGTCACTCGCCATGAAATTGGACAAGCACTTAGAAAATAAAGTTTATTGTGTAATGGGTGACGGAGAGATGTGCGAGGGACAGATATGGGAAGCAGCCATGTCCGCCGCCTATTATAAGCTGGATAACCTCGTAGGAATTATTGACCGCAACGCGATGCAGGCTACCGGCTTTATTAAAGAGCGGTTTAATACAAATCCCCTGAAAGAAAAATGGATCGGATTTGGTTGGCATGTCATTGAAATAGACGGTCATGACATCGATGCCATATTATCTGCATACGAAGAAGCAGACAGCAAAAAGGGAGTACCTACAGTCATCATTGCCAACACAACAAAAGGCAAGGGTATTTCATTCGCGGAAAATCAGGCGTCCTTTCATAACGGAGCTTTGACAAAAGAACAATACGATATTGCGCTTGAGGAACTGGACAAAGAAACTGGGGACAAGGCCGTCAGGGGGTAAATGGATTTATGGAAAAACAAAATCAACGAAAAGCGTATGGAGAAGCACTTGTTGCCCTGGGCGCAGAAAATCCCAACGTTGTAGTTCTTGAGGCAGACCTTGGGAAATCAACCATGTCTGCCATGTTTCAGGCGGCATATCCTGAGCGTTATTTCGAGATGGGTATTGCCGAGGCCAATATGATATCGACTGCGGCGGGGCTTGCGGCATCCGGAAAAATAGCTTTCTGCTCATCTTTTGCGGTATTTGCTTCAGGGCGCGCCTACGATCAAATCCGTCAAACGGTCGCAATCGGAAAATTAAATGTGAAAATATGCGGTTCTTCTTCCGGCCTTTCCGACTTTGGTGACGGCAGTACGCATCAGGCGGTTGAAGATATTGCCACCATGACCGCGATCCCCAATATGACTGTTTTTACTCCGGCGGATGCCAATGAAGTACACATGGCGGTGCGGGAAGCCGCTGCAATTGAAGGACCGGTTTATATTCGCGTGGTGCGAAGCGATTTGCCCGTTTATACAAGCGGTGAATTTATCCCGGGTAAATTAAAAACCCTGCTGCCTGGCAGTGACATCGCAATAATTGCCCATGGCGCGATGATTGAAACTGCCATGGGTGCGGTAGATATTTTGAAGCAGAAGGGGATTTCTGCCGCCGTAATAAACGCCGCTACCATGAAGCCCTTTGATTTTGAAGGCGTCGTTGCTTTATCAAAACAGGTAAAAGCAATAGTTACTGCCGAGGATCATAGCCGGATAGGCGGCCTGGCTTCACATGTTGCCCTGGCCTTGCGCCAATGCAGTACCCCAATGGACTTTGTTGCCATTGATGATCAGTTTGGCCAAAGCGCACACAGTGTGGAATCACTATATAAGCATTATGGACTCACAGTCGATGCGATTGTGGAAAAAACCATGGCGCTCATTAAATAGCAAGGAGGAGTAATGTATGAAAATCGGATTTATTGGTCTTGGTATTATGGGAAAACCCATGGTCAAAAATCTCTTAAAAGCGGGTCATCAACTGGTTGTATACGATGTAGTAAAAGGTTCTGTCGATAACGCGGTCGCCGCAGGCGCGACTGCCGCGGCATCTTCGAAAGAAGTTGCACAGTCTTGCGCTTACATTATCACCATGCTTCCCAACTCGCCTCACGTAAAAGCCGCTGTTTTGGGCAAGGATGGCGTGTTGGAAGGAGCCAAAAGCGGCTCGGTACTAATCGACATGTCTTCCATAGCGCCCGGCGCGGCGCAGGAAATTGCCGCCGAATGCGCCAAGGCGGGTGTGAAAATGCTTGACGCTCCTGTTTCAGGCGGCGAACCCAAGGCAATTGATGGAACTCTGTCCATCATGGTTGGCGGTGACAAGGCTTTGTTCGAAAGCGTTAAAGATGAAATATTGCTAAAAATGGGCGCTTCCGCTGTTCATTGCGGCGATGTTGGCGCCGGTAACACAACGAAGCTTGCCAATCAGATTATTGTAGCCTGTAACATCGCCGCGTTGGCAGAGGCGCTTACACTCGCCAAAAAAGCGGGCGTGGATCCATCACGTGTTTTTGATGCCATTAAAGGCGGCCTGGCCGGTTCGACCGTCATGAACGCCAAAGCGCCAATGATGCTGGCAGGTGAATTTAAACCGGGCTTCCGAATTGACCTTCATATAAAGGATCTGGCAAACGCGCTTGATACCGGACACAGCGTAGCGTCGCCATTGCCCCTTACTTCCTCAGTAATGGAAATGTTCCAGGCTTTACGCGTTGAAGGCGCAGGTCAGGACGACCACAGCGCGCTTGCAAAATACTATGCAAAAATTTCCGGAGAGAAAATTGGATAAACGAAATTTAAAAAATAAGGTTTCACAAATATAATGATATATTTATATATATCCTTATATAAATTTTTTTATGGAGGAAAGAGATGAGAAAGAGGTTGTTTTTTGCAATTGTTGGACTCCTACTGGTTTCTTCTCTGCTGTGCGCCGGAGGCGGCGGGCAAGCTGCTCAACAAGGATCGACTGAACCTGTACGCTTCCTTATGAGTGGTATGATGTCAGGTCCAAATGCGGAATCCGGCCGGCAGGTCAGAATGGCTGCGGAAACCGGAACATGGTACATTAATGAGGTTTTGGGCGGTTTTAAATCTCTTGGCGGCAGAAAGGTAGAAATGATCATTGTGGATTCTACATCGGATGCTGCCCAGGCTGCGGCGCCCTTTGAACAAGCCCTAAGCAGAAACAAATTTTCTGTTGTAATTGGTAATCCCAATTCAAGTATCGCACTTGTAAATCAGCCGATTGCGGAAGCATTTCAAATCCCGCAGATCACATCCGCGGCCGCGAATATCCGTCTTTCCCAGGGCGGGTTTAAGTATACCTTCCAATTGAGCGCGACACCTGCCATGGCGGTCATCCCGGTGCAAATGCAATTCCTTGAATATTACGCCGGTCTTATCGGTAAATCCAAAAACGAGCTTCGTCTTGGGGTTATCTACGCGGATGACGCGTGGGGAACCGATAATGGCAACGCCACACGGAATCAATTCACAGAAGGCGGCTACAATGTCGTTTTCATTCAATCGTATAACGTTCCTACCTTTACGGACGCGACTCCTCTTGTAACCGCTTTAAGGAACGCGGCTGTTGACGTTTTAATGCCCAGCTCGTATCCCTCAGACTTAAGCCTGATTTTCACCGCCATGGGCGCGCTTAACTATAAGCCGCTTATTGTCGGCGGCGGGGCTGGAATGACATGGCCTTCATTATTCGCGGATCTGGGCAATGCCACAGACGGTATTACCTCTGCTGATGGATGGGTCTGGGACCAAAGAGGCGCCAGAGAGCATAAAGGCTGGCAGCAAATGAACGAGTGGTATGAGAAGAGATTTAACGAATTCCTTCCCGGCCAGGGCGGTCCAACTCTTATGAGCATAATGCTCGCCTACGCCGCAATTGAGAAAGCCGCCTCAGATGATCCTGTAAAAATTCGTGACGCTCTATACACGCTGAACAGGGACAACTGTGAATGGTTTACAATTCCGAACGGATATGGCAAATTTGATCCTGTAACCGGACAGAATACTGGCGCAGGTGCGGTTATGATGCAATGGCAGGGAGGCCGGCCCAAGGCAGTGTTCCCGCCCGATCTGGCTGCTGTACCCGTTCTGAATCCGCTGACAATGCAGCCTTTTAGAAAATAACAGGCTGATGTTTTAACACTGAAAATTTTTATCCGGGCCGAAACGCCGTAACAGCTTTTCGGCCTTGTTAAAAAAGGGTGATTTATGCTTATTCAGGTCATTGTAAACGGGATTTTAATGGGTGGAGTGTTTGCCCTTGTCGCAGTTGGGCTGACAATGATTCATGGCGTCATGAAAGTCGTGAACTTCGCCCAGGGAGATTTCCTGGTTGTCGGCATGTTCCTTACCTACATTTTTTATACTCTTTTACCGGGACAATCGCTGCCCTATTGGCTTATAATGCCTGTTGGCTCAGGAATGTATCTTCTGGGCTGTATAATCTTCCAGTCAACGATTAGAAAAGTTTTAGGCCAGGGAGACAGCAACTATATCCTCCTTACAATCGGCCTTTCTTTCATGATTCAGAATTTATTACAGCTTATTTTTGGCGCTAATTTCAGGTCTCTTCCGGTGTCCGATCAATTACGTATGGGCTCCTGGGAATTTGTAGGCATATTGTTTCCAATCTCAAGAACTATCGCGTTTTTCGCCGTTATTGTATTTGTCTTTTTTGTGAATTGGTTTTTAACAAAAACGGATGTAGGCCGCGCCATGCGCGCGACATCCGAAAACAAGGTAGTTGCCGAATCCCTGGGTATAAGAGGCGGTATGGTTTATACCATGGCCTTTGCCATCGGAACAATGTTTGCGGGCCTTTCGGGTCTGCTCCTTTCTCCCGTTCAGCTAATTTTTCCCGCGGCAGGTCTTCCCTTTGGTCTTGTCGCCATGTCTGCCATGGTTTTGGGAGGCCTTGGCAATATAAAAGGCGCGTTTATTGGCGGTCTTATCATCGGCCTGGTTGAATCCTTTACATCATCGTACATCAATATTGCAATGGCGCCTGTGATGACTAATTTTGTACTGATTCTGGTTCTTATTTTTAAGCCTTACGGCATTTTAGGCAAAAAAAGGAGGACCTCATGAGCGCGAGTACTCCCCTTGTAATTCTTGAAACCTTAAAGAAAAACAAGACAGCGGCATTTCTTGTCCTTGGTTTTCTTTTAATAGTTATTATTTATCCCTTTGTAATAGAGAGGATTGTTGGACGTACGCCAAGCCGGTATTTCATCCGAATTGGAATGGATATTCTTTTTTTCACCGCAATGGGCAATGCATGGAATATCATAGGCGGATATGGCAGGCAGACATCCTGGGCATCGGCAACATTCTTTGCCATAGGCGCCTATACATCGATATTGCTTTATGTCGGACCGCCCGGGACAGTTGAAGGCCTTAAAATCACTCCTTTTATCAGCATGTGGATAGGGGTGGGACTGTCTGTGCTCGTCGCCGTGATTATCGGGTTGCCATGCTTCAGGCTGCGAGGAGTTTATTTTGCCATTGCGACGATAGCATGCACAACGATTTTCCGTCAGCTCATTATATATTTTCAGCGTTTCACCGGCGGCAACCTTGGTATTGCTTTCCCGTTTCAACCAAAAAGCATACCTTCACATCTTATTTTTACGGACTTTTTATTCCGTCCATATTACTATATCGCTTTTGCCTGGATGATCATAACAACTGGTATCGTTTTTTTTGTTGACAGAAACCGGCTTGGGTACAGTCTCAGGGCAATCTGCGAGGATCAGGATGCCGCGGAATCTTTGGGCATAAAATCTTCCGCCGTTAAACTGCGGGCTTTTATGTTGTCCGCCGCGATGCTGTCCATTACAGGTACACTCTATGTATTTATGCTGCGTATGGTTGAAACACTCACCTATGCTTCCCATAACCTGAGCATAAGAATTGCGTTAGTCGCCATTTTAGGCGGCATGGGAACAAAATGGGGACCTTTGCTTGGCGCACTTGTTACAATCCCTCTGCTTGAAGTATCCAACATGTATCTTGCCCGCGTCGGACACGGAGGTGCGCACTGGTTTTTGTATGGCCTCCTGATTGTGGTTATTGTATTGTTCAGACCAAACGGCCTTGTCTCTTTATTTGACAGCGCAAAAACATATTTTGCGAAAAAAGGATTGAACAAAAGAGGGGGGGAAGCATCAAGTGGAAGCTGAAAGAAAAAAGATTATGGAAATTAAAAACATGGACAAATCTTTTGGCGGCGTTCATGCTGTAAATTCCTTTAGCTTTAATATTTACGAAGGCGAGATTTTGGGATTGATAGGTCCCAACGGATGCGGTAAATCCACCGCCGTTAATTTGATTACAAACGTTTATAGAATTGATTCAGGCGATATAATCTATTATATGGACAGCGGCGAAAAACACTATTTATTGAACCAGCCTACATCGCTCAGGGCAAAAATGGGTATTACCCGTACTTTTCAGACGCCAAAACCATTTTCCGATATGACAGTTTTTGACAATATCTACACTGTTTCAATGCTTTACAATAAAACCCTTAAAGAAGCCAGAATACAGACGGAAGAAATTATTGAATTCCTCGGATTTTCCAAAACGTCAAATGAAAAAGCCACAAAGCTGCCTATCGAAAAACGCAAATGGATGGATATGGCCAGGGCATTGGCGACAAAGCCGCGTATTTTAATGCTGGATGAATGTCTCGCCGGGCTTACGCCCAGCGAAACCGAAGAAAGCCTTGAAATCGTAAGAAAAATTAACCGGCAGGGCATAACAATTTTATTTATCGAACATGTTATGTCTGCTGTTGTAAATCTTTGCCAGCGCGTTGTTGTTATGCTCGAAGGGCAGCATCTTACGGAGGGCATACCAAAAGAAGTTATGAGAGAGCCCGAGGTTATACGCGCTTATCTTGGGGAGGGTTATTCAGTATGAAAATGCTTGAACTTAGCCAGGTATGCGCTGGATACGGTGATTTACGGGTTTTATTTGATATCAATATGCATATTGATAAAGGGGAAGTTGTAGCTGTGGTCGGTTCAAACGGAGCCGGTAAAACCACTGTACTTAGGTGCATTTCGGGCGAGATAAAAATTAAATCCGGTAACATAAAATGGTTTGACAAGGATTTGGCCGCCATGCCCGCCTATGTCCGTGCCGGAATGGGCATAGCTCACATTCACCAGGGACGCGGAGTTTTAGGCTCATTATCTGTCACCGACAATTTGATTCTTGGTTCATACACCAAACGCACCAAACCCAGGCGCGAAGAACTTATGAAAAAAGTTTATGATGTTTTCCCGATTCTTTACGAAAGACGCAATATGCCTGCGGAAACACTGTCTGGCGGTCAGCAGCAGATGCTTGCCATAGGCCGCGCCATGATGATGGAACCGGAACTCCTGATTCTGGATGAGCCTTCCCTTGGGCTGGCGCCCATTGTGGTAGATGAAGTGTTTCGTATTTTGAAAAGCTTAAAAGATCAGGGGAGCTCTATGTTTCTTATCGAGCAGAACCTTGTAAAAGCGCTGCAGATTGCCGATCGCGGCTATGTTTTGGAAACCGGAAAAGTTATTCTGGCCGATAAAAGCGAAGCCCTGATCAATAACCCCGCGGTGAGAAAAGCGTATTTGGGCGTAGCGTAATTAGTATTCAGTAAAAGGATCTATTCCAATGAAAGTCCTATTGATGGAAGAATACAGGAAACTCAAGTTCACGGATTTTCCGGATCCTAAAATCGAAAATTCCCATGATATACTGGTGCGAATTAAAGCAGTTGCTATTTGCGGCTCGGATATACATGGTTTTGACGGGAGTACCGGAAGACGGCAGCCTCCACTGGTGATGGGCCACGAGGCAGCCGGTGAAGTTGTGAAAACCGGAACGGCGGTTACGTCATTCAGGCCTGGAGATCGTGTCACCTTTGATTCCACGATTTATTGCGGAGAATGTTTTTTCTGTCAAAATGGCATGATGAACCTCTGCGATAATCGGACAGTACTGGGAGTCTCTACAGGCGAATACAGGCGGCACGGCGCCTTTGCCGAATACGTCGTGATTCCCGATCGAATTGCTGTCCGCATTCCCGCTGAAATTTCTTACGAAGAAGCAGCCTGCACAGAACCGGTTGGAGTGGCAGCCCACGCGGTCCGGATGACCCCAATTTGCCTCAGCGATTCAGTAGCGGTAGTAGGCGCGGGGCTTATAGGGAATCTTATCATCCAAATACTGCGTAACTGCGTTTCAGGAAAAATCATTGCCCTGGATATTGAAGCTTCAAGACTGAACGTTGCTAAATCTTTCGGCGCCGACGCGGTATTGGATCCAAAAGACAATGATTTGAACAAAAAGATTAAAGGACTGACCCAGGGCCGCCTGGTTGACAGGGTCATCGATGCCGTGGGCGCCACATCCTCAATTGCCACCGCAATGGCCATTGTACGCAAGGGCGGTTCTCTTACCCTCGTGGGCAATAGCAGCCCGAATGTGGAAATCCCGCTTCAGGCAGTAGTGAGCCGTCAGATAAACCTGCAGGGCTCCTGCGCCGTATGCGGCGAGTACGAAATGTCCATGGACTTCATTGCGCAGAAAAAGGTCAACGTAAAATCGCTCATCAGCGTCACCGCCCCATTAAGCGAAGGGGAAATATGGATGAATAAACTATACAATCGTGAGGGAAACCTTCTTAAAGTTGTGCTAAAACCATAACTTAATAAGCCAGAAATATACTGCCACCTCGGAGAATTGAACTCCAGACACGCAGATTTTCAGTCTGCTGCTCTACCAACTGAGCTAAGGTGGCCTAGCGCCGCGAAGCGGCGTTGAATAAATATGCCAAATATGGAGAAAATTGTCAACCATAGGCCTCATAGCCCCCCGTAATTTTACATTGGGATATTCAGTTAAAAATGGTGTATAGTTAAAAAAGGAGCGTTAAGCAAATGCGCAAAGCAATAAAACCGGTAATCCTTGTCTTTTTTTTATTAACGGGAATTTCCCGAATGGCCTACGCGCAGATAACAGATATCATTGATTTGCAGAAGAGCCTCATTAGCTTTTCTGACGATTTTGCAAAGTCTCTTCCCTTCAACGCTTCCCTTGGACTCAACTGGTCTGATGCGTACATTGGGAAGTTTTTCCCCAGTTTGCTGCCTCATTTCGGTGTGGGAAACTCAATCGGCTTTACATCGGCAAAGCTGCCGGCTGTGAAAACACTGGCAAAATACCTTGGCTACACAATTCCCAATGAAGCAGACACGCTTATCTTTCCCGCCTACATCGTTGAAGGCAGGCTGGGAGGTATTTTTTATCCGATTGATATGGGTATTAAATTCGGCTTTATGCCCTACAATAAATTCCCCAATAATAAGGTCAGTATATATTCTCTTCTTGCAGGCGCCGATGTAAGGTATGCTCTTTTAGACGGCAAAACCAATATCCTGGTGCCAAATGTATCTTTGGGCTTTGGTATAAATTACATGAAAGGCGGCCTTGAAGGTAGTGCTCAAACTTCCCAAACAATAAACTTTGGGATAGGCAGTATAAAACTGGAAAACCCCGGCGTTGCTATTGATTGGGATTGTTTTTCCCTTGATTTCAAGGCTCAAATCTCAAAATCTTTCATCTTGCTCACGCCTTACATGGGAATAGGAGCAAGCTACGCCTTTGCCAGCGCCAGTTATTCAGTAAACGCAAACGTAACAGCAAATGGCAGCACCATCGATCAAAGCTACATCAATATGATCAATTTTTTGCTGGATAACCTCGGCCTCGGGAACATTGGAATAAGCCAGTCGGGGATTTCATCAACAAGAAAAAACAGTGATTTTAATTATCGAATTTTCGGCGGCTGCTCTTTCAACCTTCTTGTTCTCAAGCTGGACCTCACCGGTCTTTACAGCATTGTGGACAGTAATTACGGGTTTAGTTTGGGAGTGAGGTTCCAGATTTAAAAAAGGAAGAATTTACCGCGAAAATAAATAATGTGGTAAATTAAATTTTTTGTCTAAGCAAAGTGACTGCCAATTCAACTTCTGAAATGCTAATCCCGAGCTGGGAAGCGATGGCGGCCTCGGAAAGGCCTTGACGCGTGAGTGAACGGATCTTGTCTGCCATGCTTGGCTGAGCGGCCATGCTTGGCTGGCCAGTCATGTTTTGCTGGCCGGCCGGAGCGGGCTCTATGACAGGGAGCGCGGGTGCTGTTGTTTTTGCGGCAGGTAGATCCTGGGTTTTATAGCGGTTCTTTCCAAGTTCTTCATAGCTTGGTCTATTTTTTGGTATCCGGATAATTTCTCCTTCCGCGCTTATGTCCGGAATTTTTACCTCGGCCCTGCGTCCTTCAAGCTCCCTGATAAAAACTTTCATGCGTCTTTCAGTTTCCGATAAAACAGATTTCAGATTTTTTTCTCTTTCCTCAATAAGGGAAATATCCCTGTCTGTAGTTTCGTCAATGGACTTTAATATACTGTTAACTTCCTGCCGGAATTCCGCGAGGATTCGCTCCTGACCTGTTCTGCGTTTTAAGTACGATCTGAAAAAGAGAAAAGAAAAAAAAGATATTAAAAGTGCCAGGGATGAAAACAGGAGAGGCAAATATACAGCAGCCATAATTTATCCGGAAATATCGATATTACGGCCCAGAGCAGGGTCCCTGATCAAACTTTGGCTTTCCTCCGAATTATCATCATCTTCCTTTTTCTTTTCACCGGATCCGCTTTTATTTTCATAGGTTCCGCGTTTATCTTCATCCTTGACACTCGGCGCTTCTTTGCCCATTTCCTGCGACTGATTCACGGATTGAACATCCTGCTCCAATTTTTTTTGAACTTGAGCCTGCTGGAGAGCTTCGTTGATCTGCTGCCCTTCCCGCTGGACTACCTGGCTCTTCCCGACTTTGTCCATCTGCGAAAAAAGGGTCTGGAGATCAATTGGCTGTATAGCCATCGGGTACTCTCTTTACTTCGTCTCCGGGTTCCTCGTATTTGGTTACCCGGATAAGGCCATTCTCCAGAATAAACGTAACCGCCTTGTATTCGGTACGAACATCGTTTACCGCGTCTTTAATGATGATCTTGACTCCTGGATAAACTTTTGAAGAGGCCGATACCTTGCTCCGGGTCCTGATGGTGTTGAGGAACTCCTGGATTTTTACGGTATCTTCGTTGTTTTTTTGCAAATCTTCCATGAGGAGCTGACGTTTGTCCATAAGTTCCTGCATATAGACTTCTTTGTCTTCAGGCAGAGATTTCCTCTGTTTCTTGATATTGATAAGGGTTTGCAGGTTGAGCTGTATTTCGTCAAGCTGTCTTCCCATTTCCACTCTTTTGGAAACAAGCGTTTCAAGCTGCATCTTGCTTTTGGGATCTATTCCTACCTCGCAGAGTGTTTCGGTTCCGCTTGTCGGACTTCCCAGTATTTTTGCGTTTATCTCTTCCGATGCCCTCAGCCTGCCGCCGACAATATGGGCTCGTTTCCCCCTGCAGATAATACGCTTATAGGCATCGACCTGGGAATTGATTATCCCGTCGGATACAACCACCATGTTTCCAGCTTCCACTTTTGTGTTCTCGATAAACCTGGCCCAGATGGAACTTCCCGCCCGGATAAAACCGGCGTTCTTTCCCGTAATGCCCTGGTGAACTATGATGTCGCCTTCCGCGTCCAGTTCAGCTTTTCCGACGGTACCGTTCACTTCGATATTTCCCGCCGCTTTTACGGAGAATCCGTCATCTACATTTCCATTTATAAAAACCGCGCCCAGGAAAATAATATTCCCGGTTTTTAAATTAACATCTCCCTGAACGGTATAAACCGGTTCCACGTTGACTTTTCCGCCCGAAAGAATAACCTGTCCGTTGATATCCGCAAAGATCGTAACGTTGTCATCACTTGCATGAACATTCTTCCCCAGGGGGAGCGGTATTTCCTTGCCGTTTTTCGCCGGAATCACTTTGCCGGTTACTGTCCTTCCCATAACGCCCTGCTCGGGAGGCATTTTCCGGGCCAGCGGCTGGTTCGCGACCACATTTTTAATAATGTTGATATCTTTGAAGTCTATCCTTCCGTTGCTTCCTTCCCTCAGCCTTATCTTGGTTTGATCTGTTTCAAAGTTATACTGCAAATAGGAGTCCCTTCCGTCCTCGGCTCTGAGGCCATCGGCGACTGTTACTTTTTCCTTGAATGTGGGACGATCGGTAAATTGCCGGAGGTATTCTTCGTTAATTCCATAAACCACCCGGTTGTTCCTGAGGACGCTCATATAGGTTTCGTAAGAAATATCACAACCCCCAACGCCCGGAGGAGTTACAGTAATATAGGCCTTCATTTCCAAATCGGAAATTTCCACCGTTACAAGACTGTCATTTGTGGGCCGGTGTTCAAAATCACCCACCCTGACATACTCGCTCGAAGCATGCTTAACTATTTTGGCTACTAGGTCCCGATCATAGTCATATACGTTGCGGGCCTGAAGAAGATGAATCGCTTCCGATTCGGTAATTGCTTTGCCTTCGCCCAAAGGAGGTGTTGCCTTAAGAAAAGCGCCGTCCGAACTGAGGTGAAGGAAGACATCTCCGTCCGCGTCCTCGCTTGCTTCTTCTTCGTCAAAATTTTCACCATTATCGCCGATAGCGCTAAGTTTGAAATCGCTGACTTCAATCCGTTCGTAAGCTTTAATTGACCAGCTTTTTTTGCCCTTCCCCAAAAAGCCCGAGATTCCTTTTTCGATAATTTCGTAATCAAGCTTGCGTATTGGAAGATCGAGGAGAACCGCAGCTTCAGCCACAGCGTCTTCCAGAGTATCTCCGGAAGTAGTAACGATTTGAATATTTCTATCCTGCTCCAACCGGTCTTTGACTAATTGCTGAAGCTGGACAAAATCAACCATCTCTACACAATTCCTCGCGGACCATTTCGGAGTTTAAACCGAAGCCGCATTATTGCCTTCGTATGAAGCTGCGAAACCCGGGATTCAGTAACTTCCAGTACCTGTCCGATTTCCTTGAGTGTAAGATCCTCAAAATAATAAAGTACCAGTATTTTTTTTTCTTTATCGGGCAATTCGTTGATTGCTTCGACAATAACCCTGCGTATCTCGTCTCTTTCGGCTATTACTTCAGGATTGAGGCTCGCGGGAGATTCTATGCTGTCCCCGATGGAAGCTTTATCGTTTTCGTCACCCGAATACCAGACCTCGTTTATGGAAAGAATGGAAGTCCCGGAAATTTTTTGAAGAGTCTTAAGGTATTCCTCTTCACTCAAGCCCAGGGCTCCGGCTATTTCCTGGTCTGTAGCGGTCCGTCCAAGCCTGGCCTCAAGAGAACCAATGGCATCTTCCACTTCCCGGGTTTTCTGCCGAACCGAGCGGGGAACCCAGTCTATTGACCGAAGTTCATCGAATATGGCTCCGCGTATACGTGTTACGGCGTAGGTTTTAAATTTTACATTTTTATCGGGATCAAATTTATCGATGGCGTCAAGCAGTCCAAAAACGCCAAATTGCACAAGATCGTCAAATTCCACATTATGGGGCATTCCGACCGCTACTTTTCCGGCAACGTATTTGACAAGGGGAGCGTACTGTTTGATAAACGCTTCCCTGATTTTTGGATCGTGGTTTTTACGGTATTGAAGCCAGAGTTCATCCTCTTTTTGCTGTTCCATCGAACTGGTTTCCGGATTATTCCCCGGGAACTTCCCCATTTTTTATCCCTCTTTATCTTTACTCAATACTGTCCTGAGACCCATAGCGATTTCCTTCGCGTTGAAATCTCCGGCCCATGATGGAGCCTTTCCGCCGCCGGACAATGGCTTTCTGACAGGAGCAGGAGTCGAATAATCTTTTGTCTCCTTTTCCTCATCCGAAGATCCGGTTATAAACGCCCCCGCCATACTGTCAAAATCCGGAAGAACTTCGCCGCCAAAATCAGCAGACTCGCCGCTTCCTCCCCATGATCCCCGGCTTGTATCTGCCGACTCACTTTCAGTATAGTCATCTTCCGCATTCTGATCCATACCTGGGCTAATCCCCTCCCGCGTCTGCGCGGAGGAGGACGCTTTTGAAGCCAAATCGGAAATATTCCCCAGCCCATCCTCGGAACTGTCCGGCAGGGCGCCTGAGAAAATCTGGCCTGGCGTACTTTGCGAGACTCCGGAATCGCTTTCCATTATGTTAATTTTCGAACCAGGAGAAAAATCAGATTCTTCTTCCAAAAGCTCCGGCAGAAACTTGCTTACAATAATACCAATAAAACTCGAGATAAAAAAGAAAACGGCAGCGAAAATGAGAGGTTTTATCAGCAGAAAAGGCATGCTTGACTTGCTGATAAGCCCGATAAGAAAAGATAGAAAAAACGCCGCAGCCGCTATAATTCCGCTTCTTCTTAAATCAAACATCCCGCTCTCCGTTATTTCCTGAAAAGCCGCTTGAACATGGACGCGAGGCCTCCTGAATCACGGAGTTCGCTTTTTTCCAGCTTGCCGACAATGTGCTGAACGCAAATACTGGCTTTGCACTTCGGATCGATTACCAAAAACGGTTTTTGCCGTAAAACCGCCTGTGATACTACAGGATCATCGTAAATAAACCCGAGATAATCAACCTTCAGGTTCAGGAACTGGCCCACGATGTTTGTCATCCTGTCCGCGACTTTTTTCGCTTCAGCCGCGCCTTTTACCCGGTTTACCACCAGTTTGAGTTCCATGTCCAGGTTGTCATACTCGGTGGCGATGATTTTGATGATCCCGTAGGCATCTGTTATCGCCGTAGGTTCCGGGGTAGTAACAATAATAGCGTCATCCGCCGCGGCTATAAAATCAAGAACATTGCTTGACACTCCCGCGCTGGTATCAATGATGATGATATCGGCGAAAGAAAGCGTATTTAATTCTTCGATAAACCTTTGCCGTTCTTCATCGCTCAGGTTGGCTACCTGCGAAATACCCAGGGCCCCCGCAACAATGGAAATGCCGTATTCGGTTTCCACCATGATTTCCTTCATGGTTTTGCCTTTGCGGATCATGTCGTATAGGTTGTACTTGGGAACCATATTTAGCATGATATTTACATTTGCAAGACCCAGATCTGCGTCCATTACCACAACTCTTTTCCCGAGCCTCGCGTAGGCCAGGGCGATATTTACCGAAACATTGGTCTTTCCGACTCCGCCCTTCCCGCTCGTAATTGTAAGAATCCGGTTTTTGCCTTGCCTTTTGGAGATTAATTTCCCCTGGGGTTTTTCACCCGGCGAACTATAAGTTCCGGTTCTTTCAGAATACCTCGTATCGGTTTTCTGGCGCATTATTTCCCTAAGTTTTTCCGCCTGATCTTCCATTTATCCTTATCTCCACTGCTGCATCTGTTCGTGCCCCTTGTCAGGGAATTTCTCTTCCAGCTTTGCCCTATTTACCTTAAACCCTTCGAGGTTTATCAAAAACTGTAAAACCGAAGCTTTTATTATATCGGTAGGTACTTTCTGTCCGTTGGTTATATAGGAAACCGGCTTCGATTTTTCACTAAGCGCAGCTATTACATTGCCTGTCCGCACAGTTTCATCCAGTTTGGTAACGATCACCGAGCGGTAATTAAAGGACTCAAAATGCCTGAAGATCTCGCTAAGATCGCTCGTCTTTGTGGTCGCCGCTACTGTAAGGTGAACCTCCGCAAGTGTTCCGCAGGCGTCCAGCACCTGTTTCATTTCCCCCAGTTGTACCATATCCCGGGGGCTTTTTCCGATAGTATCGATAAGTATAATATCCGTCCCTTCGGAATTGAGCGCGATGATCTTTTTCATTTCATTGTAATCATCCGCGGAAAAACAGGGGAACTCCATAAACTCCGCATATTTTTCAAGCTGCTCTTTTGCCCCTATCCTGTAAGCGTCTATGGTTATAAGCGCGACACGGCGTTTGTGCCCGCCTTTATCGTCAATCCCGAAGTTGGCCGCCAGTTTCGCTATGGTAGTTGTTTTCCCGACTCCGGTAGGGCCCACCAGAATAATGATGCGGGGTTTTACATTGAAGTTTTCCCTATCGTAGATCTTGATGCTTTCGCCTATCCATTCAAGAACCTGATCCTGGACAAGGTTATAATGGGCAAGTCCTTCAAGGCTTATTTCCTTTCGCATACGATCCAGAATGCTCTTGCGGTAAGCGGCGGAAAAATCATTGAGAATCAGAAGATCGTCTATCCGGTTGAGCGTGGGATGTTCCTCCCGCGAACCATCAAGACCCCGGTTATCAAGTTTTTCCTTAATGGTTTTGACCTCGGCCAGAACTTCCTTAAGGGCGTTGTCCTTGCCCGCCAGGGCAAGGAGCTTTTCCTTTTCTTCCTCGAAATCAAGCGTTGCCTGCGCGCTCTCTTTTTTATTCTGCGTCTGGGCCGGCAAGGCATTTTCCCTCGCGAAAGACGATTTACCGGCAGGGAAAAACTCTTTCTGCGGTGTCCTTGTATGAGGAGAAAAAGTCCCGGTTATTTTTACCCCTTCGCGTGAAAACAAATTAAGAAAACCACCGGGGATCTTGACTGTTTCATGCATGAGAATTGTCAGACGTTCTCCGTATTTTTCGTGGGCCTTTCTTTCCGCTTCACAAAAGGTAGGCGCCTGCTCAATAAAGACCTGATTCATAATGGATCTATCTTAACCTCCCTGCTCATCCAGTCTTATAACTCCAACAGATTCAACTGTGTATTCCTGAACAATTTCCGCAACGGAAACAACCGCTACCTCCGGGAGCTCCCTCTCCAGCGCGGTTTTTACGAGGTAACGCGCCTGGTGAGAGCAGAGTATGACAGGGAAATAACCCTGGTCGTGTACCGCCCTTACCGACTTTCCAAGAGACCTAATCCAGGCGCTGTGCAGGCCCGGCTCCAGCGCCGAAAAAATGTCTCCTGAGCTGGTCTGGGCCTTGCTGTCAACGATCTTCTGCTCAAGGGAAGGATCCAGTGTCAGCACATGAAGAACACGGTTCTCGTCCGCGTACTGGTGGCAGATTTGGTTCCCGAGAGCCTGCCTCGCTTTTTCGATAAGAAAGCGCGTATCCATGGTCAGGGGGGCGTAATCGGCGATGGATTCCAGAATGGACACCATGTTCCTGATTGAAACCTGCTCCTTTAAAAGTCCCTGAAGCACTTTCTGAATGTTCCCGAGGTTTAGGCCTTTTCCGTCACGGCCCATCATCACTTCATCAATAACAGCCGGGTAGTCTTTTCTTAAGCCGTCGATAATGACCTGGGTTTCCTGGCGGCCAAGGAGCTCCGCGGCATGGTGTTTGATAATCTCGGTGAGGTGGGTGGCGATTATCGACGGCGGATCTACCACGGTATAGCCGGCCCGCTCTGCTTCGTCGCGCTTGTCTTCGGCAATCCAGAGAGCGGGGAGTCCAAATGCCGGGTCTTTGGTCTGCTCGCCCGGCAATTCTTCTTTCACAGTCCCCGGGTTAATGCAAAGGTAGTAGCCCATCCTGATGGTGCTCTTTCCCACTTCTACTCCCCGTATTTTAAGGCAGTATTCCGAAGAGCCCAAAAGCATATTGTCGATGATCCTGATTTTGGGGATAACAATTCCCATGTCCAGGGCAATCTGCCGGCGCATGCCCTGCATACGCTCGAGGAGTTCCGCGCCCTTGTCCTTGTCGACAAGCGGAATAAGACCAAAACCCAGCTCCATCGAAAGGTGATCGGGAGGCTCCATCTGCGGTATGTCGGCCTTCTCGTCTTTCTGCCTTTTGGAATCTCCGGTCTTGGCCATCATTTCATTAAAGCTTTCCTGTCTCTTGTGCTTGCGTCCTATCTGGAACGCGTAAAAACCGAAGAAGATGGCCATGGGAAAAAGCACGTACTTCGGAAAACCCGGAAGCAGTCCCAGGACGAAAAGGAATACTGCGCCAATCCAGTAGACTTTGGAATCCCTGGAAAACTGAATCCCGACCTGTTCGCCAAGGTCTCCGGGAGCGGCGGCCCTGGTTACTACAATGCCCATCGCGGTCGAGATCAAAAGGGCGGGCAACTGGGAGAGAAGCCCGTCGCCAATGGTGAAGGTGGCGTAAGTTCCCAACGCGGACTGAATCGGTTCCCCGTGAAGGGTTACCCCGATGATGATGCCGCCCAGAATATCAATCACAATGATAAAAATTCCTACTTTGACATTCCCGGAAATGAACTTGCTCGCTCCGTCCATGGCTCCGTAAAAATCAGATTCCCTCTGGAGCGCTTCTTTCCTAAGAGTGGCTTCTTTCTGATCAATCGCCCCCGAGCTGTATTCGGCGTCAATGGCCATCTGCTTTCCGGGGAGACTATCAAGGGTAAAACGGGCGGCGACTTCCGAAACCCTGGTCGCTCCCTTTGTTATTACCAGCACCTGCACCGCGATTATCACGATGAAGATGATGAAACCGACCACAAGGCCCTCGTTCCCTTTTGAGCCGACAACAAAGGTGGAGAAAGCCCTGATCATTCTTCCGTCAAAGCGTTCGCCCATGGTTAAAATAAGCCTGGTTGAAGAAACGTTCATGACAAGAGAGAAAACGGTGAGCACCAAAAGGACGGTCGGGAACAGGCTGAAATCAGTAGGTTTTTTGTTATAAAGGACGATCAGGAGCACTAAAAGGGAAAGGATCAAATTCATCGTCATGAAAATATCCAGGATGACTGTGGGGAGAGGAATAACAAACATTCCCAGCACCATCACTACAACAAGCGCAATGAGGTTTCTTCTTGAATCTCCAAGGAGAATCTGGTTTAATCCCACTTTTGGGGGAGTGGCTACATCAGCCATTATTTTCCTCCGCTAGATACATCTATGCACCCATTCTTCCGGCGCTGCGCCGGGCCCTTTTTTGTTCAAAACTGAAGAATTTCCCCACTACCATGGCGACTACATTCCAGTACCTGATCGGTATCTCGTCTCCCACTTCGGTTTCCTGGTACAGGGTTCTTGTTAAAGGCGGATGCGGCACTACGGGAACTCCGTTCTCTTTCGCTACTTCCCGTATTCGCATTGCAAGCTCGTCCTCACCCTTTGCTACAACGGTTGGAGCGTCCATTTTGTCCATGTTATATTCCAGAGCCACCGAATAATGCGTAGGATTCGTGATCACCACATCCGCCTGGGGCACCGCGTTCAGCATGTTTCTTGAGAGCATATCCCTGTAGCGGCCGCGGAGCCTCCTCCTCATCTCCTGATCACCTTCATCCTGTTTGATCTCTTCTTTCGCAGCTTCGCGTGTCATTTTGAGAGACTGTCTGAACTGCCAGCGCTGGAATAAAATATCCGGCACGGAAAGGATGAGGAGGAGCAGCGCCGTGATCACAAGCAGCTTGGCTGCCATGGTCGCGACCAGGGTAAATCCCGTCCAAAGATGGGCGGTCTGAAGGTTTACGAGGTTTTTAAAATCCGCGCGGATAATAACAAAAGCCACGGAACCTATGACGATCATTTTGAACACCGATTTTCCAAAATTGAAAAGCGCTTCCACCGAAAACATGGTACGCTTGAAATAACGGCCGAACTTGGGAAGCACCTTGGAAAAATCCGGCTCCAGCGGTTTTGAACTGAAAAGAAAACCCACCTGCACGATGTTTGAAAAAAGAGCGGCCACAACGGCAATCGCGAGAACCGGCAGGGCCAAACGCAGGTAATAATTCACAAATATCACGGCAGTCAGCCTGTCCGTTATGGGATCAAGATCGTTAAGCCGTGTAAAGAAGAAGCGCAGCATTTCAACACAGTTCCGGAAGATCCAGGGGGCAAGGAAAATGATTGCGATGGCAGGAAGCAAAAGCCCTAAAGCGGCGACAAGCTCCTGGCTTTTGGCGACCCTGCCCTCTTCCCGCGCCCTCCTATAAGTGGCTTCCGTAGGTTCATGGGTACGCCCCTCATCCTCCGCCGCGAACCACTGCAGGTCCATGCCCATTGCAGAAAGGTACAGCTCTTCATCATTTAAATGAGAGCTATTATGCAAAAATCTCATAATGGAGCTCCTACGGCGATGCGCTGGCCTATCTGTATATAGAGGTTGTGGAGGGTTTGAAAACCGGAGTTTATTACCCGGCTAAACGCTTCGGTCATAAAGGGGAGTGAGGTGAAAATGACCAAAAAAGCCACCGTGATGGAGATGGGGAAGCCTTCGGAAAGGATGTTGATCTGCGGCGCCGCTTTTGAGATGAGACCAGTCGAGAGTGAAACCAGAAAAAGAGTGCCCAGTATCGGGATGCTGATTACCATAGCGTCGAGGAAAAGCCGGGAAAGCCCCGCCAACACCATGGAAACGATGTTTTCCTTTCCCGCGACGAGGCTCATCACGTTAATGGACTGGAGGGAACGCCAGAAACCGCCAAGGAAGAGCTCCCTGAAGCCGTCAATGGTAACAAACACGAGCATGGCGACAAGGTTGAGGTACTGGCCCAAAAGGGGATTTTCAATCTGGGACAGGGGATCAAACGTTTCCGACGCGCCAAATCCCATTTGAAGCGAGAAGAACTGACCTGCGGTAACGAAAGCCGCAAAAATGATTGAGAGGAAGAAACCAATAATAATGCCGATGATGGCTTCGCCGATCACCAAAAATACAAAGCTAAGGTCAAAAAGAGCGATATTCCAATCCTTCACGAGGGCGGTAGAGAATGTAGCGTAAGCGGCAAATCCTGCGAGGGCTATTTTTGCCACCTGGGGTATGGAATCCGAGTTCAAAAGGGGAGCGACTTCGATCATGGCGAGAGCTCTGACGGCGATTAGGAGAAAGACGGGAGCCGCGGCCATTATTTCGTTTATAATTTGACCATCAATCAAATTCCTCACCCCTTAAAACCATTTACTCACCTGACCATATCCGGAATTCTCTGGAAAAGATTGATCGTATACTCACGAAGGGAACTGAACATCCAGGGCCCGAGAAAAGCCAAAACCAAAAGTATGGTAAAAACCTTGGGAACAAACGTCAGCGTTTGCTCCTGTATGGAGGTTGTAGCCTGCAGAATCGCGACGATGAGCCCCACAGTCAGCGCTGAAAGAAGCAAGGGAGCTGCCATCATGAGAACCTGCTGAATACCGCCGCGTAAAAGCATTGTCATCTCGCCAATCGTCATCTTTAAAACTCCTAGAGAAATGAACGAACCAATTGATTCGTCAGAAGCCCCCACCCGTCCACCAGAATAAAGAGGATGAGCTTAAACGGCATGGAGATCATGATCGGGGGCAGCATGATCATACCCATGGACATGAGGGCGCTTGCCACTACCATGTCAATAACAATGAAAGGTATAAAAAGCAAAATTCCTATCTTAAAGGCAACAGTAAGTTCATTCAGGATAAAAGCCGGGATAAGCACGTAAGTAGGCACATCCGCAAGCGTATTCGGCCTATCCAAATTCCGCATTGCCATAAAGAGGCGAATATTATCGGGCCTCCCCTGCATCTGGCGGTACATAAACATCCGCAAGGGAGCTTCGGCCTGGCGGAAAGCCCCCTCAACATTTAACTCACCTGCCGCCAAAGGCTGCAGGGAGTTTTCGTAAATCGTGGTGAAGGTCGGCCACATGATGAAGATGGTCATAAATAACGCGATCCCCATCAGCACCGTGTTGGGAGGTACCTGCTGCAGGGAAAGGGCGCGCTTGATAAAGTCCATCACGATTGCAACCCTTAAAAAGCTCGTCATAAGAATTAATATGCTTGGCGCCAGCGAAAGCACGGTGAGGAGAAGGAGGAGCTGAAGGGAAAACGCTACTTCCTGTCCGTTTTCAGGATTCCTGATCGTTAGATCGATAAACGGAATACCTGTATTGGTGGGAGGAGACGGAATGGCCATTGTACCCGGAGTAGACATACCCGGAAACAATTCGCCGGGAATCGCGACATCGGGAGTTGTTTGGGCATTAAGGCCCGGCAGGATAGTAATTAAGAGGAGCAGCGCAAAACATAGCCTAGGTATTTTTAACCACGAACGTTTCATCTCAAAGCCTCTTCAGCCTATCCCGCTGCTTTTTTAAATTCCCTGTCAGGGAGTTAATTCCCGAAGCTCCGCCGGCTTCGCCCTGAGAAAAGCGCCTGATGAGAGAGCGGAAATCAAAATAACGCCTCGTACCCGCCTCGGCGCTCCTTCGCGCTTCATCAAGCAGCATGGTTTCAAGGGATTCCGTATCGGCAATTTCGGAAATAAGATTGACGCTTCCCGAGCCGCCCGCCACAAGCCAGGCCTTTGGTCCGACTGAAACTACAGCGGCGAACGAGTCATTGCTTAAAGGGGCGCGGGCAAGGATCTTTAAATGCGGGTCCCGGCTTTCCTGGGGCCGTGCAAGCCGCTTGATGATAAAAAACACGCCGTAAATCGCGAGGGCCGCGAGCGCAAGAACAAGAACCATTCTCAATACGACAAAAATTGAAGAACTTCCGTTTGAAACCGGATCCACGGGAGCCTCTCCAAGTATAATTGTTGATTCATCGACACTTTGAATTTCGGGAGGAGCCTGTGTGAAGACAGGAATAGCGGCAAAATTGATGAGAATGAAAATAATCGCGAAGGATATGCCCCAATGAGGCCGAGGTAATTTCAGTTTTTCCCCTCCCAAGTCAAAACTGACAGTAAATATTTACATTAACTAGAATTATACCATATTATGTTATTTTATGCTAGTACTTTGTGAAAAAAATCGTGTTTTTTTATCTAACGCGGATTCTTCCTAGTTCATGTCATTCATTCTTTCAAGGGGAGAAACTATCTCGGTAACGCGGACTCCGAAGTTTTCATCGATGACTACAACTTCGCCCTTTGCAATGAGCTTATGGTTTACAAGAATATCAACAGGCTCGCCCGCAAGCTTGTCCAATTCGATGATGGTTCCTTCGCCCATGCTCAGAATTTCTTTTATGAGCTTCCGGGTCCGGCCCAACTCGACGGTCATTTCCATGAAAACGTCCATTATCAGGCTTATGTTTCCGGCTTCCTGCGGACCCGCATGCTGCATCAAATTGGGAAACTGCACTGACTGAACATTGGTCGGAGAACCTAAAGCAGACATACCCATTCCCATGCCGCCCATGTTCATCCCGCCCATTCCGCCCATGTTCATTCCGCCAGAGGGCATTTGCGACATGGACATACCTGCGCCCATGTCCATACCGCCCATGGAGGACATGCTTTGAGAACCGCCAGTAAGGGCCCTTGCGATATCCGAGGCGACAGAGCTGCCGTATATTTCCCAGATCTGATGTGAGGCCCCGTCTCCCAGCTCAAGCTGATAGGAAGCGCTTAAAAAATTCCCGCCGGGAATAGCCGCCGCCGCTTTTTTAACATTCACAGCTTCGGGAGCTATTACCGCGATTGATTTATTATTGGTTTTTTTGGTTAAATCCGTTATCTGTGTACCCACCAGTTGGGATACCACTTCCCCGATAACAGACATGGCCATTTCATCCATTTTGATGTTGTCTTCTTTGTTCATCAGACTGGCGAGGTTTCTTGCCGTTTCTTCGGGCATGATAAAAATGTGTTCGCCGGGGAAACCGGAACTAAAATCCGCCTTAACCACGGTTACCGTATCGGGTAACTGGCTCAAAAGGGCATCACGGTTGGTAAAACTAACCTGGGGTTCCTTGAGAACAACAGGCGCGCCTGTCATCATCGCCAGATTGGAAGATTCGGCGCCTACATTGGCCTGGAGAAAGTCCTGAAAGGCTTTTCGATCATCCTCGGAACCGCCCGAAGAAGCCATGGAAGATGCGGGAGCTCCGCCTGAGCTTCCCAATCCTGTTGAATCTACACCTGCCAATAATGCGTCTATTTCATCCTGCGAAAGTGCGCCATCACTCATAGTAACTCCTCCCCTTCAGTCGCAAGCTCTTCAAATTCTTCCTGTTCAAGCTCCGCAACTTTTTTAATAACCTGCACCGCCATTTTCTTTCCGATTACACCGGGCCGGCATAAGAATTTTCGTTTATTTCCAATATTCAGAGAATAGGGATCGCCAATTCTGGTATTGTAAAGCCTCACCACATCTCCAATATGCAGGGAAAGCACTTCCCTTACAGGGATGTTGATTTTCCCAATTTCAGCAACTACATTAACATCGACGGTCGCCAGTTTATCCTTTAATACATTGAGGTTCTCGGTAGTGGTCCCACGGTGCACCGTGGAGAACCAGAACTGGGTAGAAAGCTTGCCGATTATCGGCTCTATGGTCAGGTAGGGAATACAGAAATTGATCATTCCCTCCACGTCACCTACCTTTGTTTCCAGCGTTACAAGAACAACCATGTCGGTGGGAGGCACAATCTGGGCAAACTGCGGGTTTGTATCGATCTGCCCCAACCTTGGCCTCAAGTCAATAACCTGGGTCCAGGCTTCACGCATATTTCCCAGTATGCGCACGATGATTCCTTCCATAACCGAAGTTTCAATATCCGTAAGCTCATGCTGGGATTTGGTTCCTTCACCGGTGCCGCCGAAAAGACGGTCTATGATGGAAAAGGTAACCGCCGGATCTATTTCGAGAATCGCGTTTCCTTTAAGAGGATCCATATTGATAATCGCAAGTGTTGTGGGAGTGGGAATGGAACGGATGAATTCTTCGTAGGTTAACTGATCTACCGAAGCCACATGAACATGAACCATGGAGCGGAGCTGCGCGGAAAGGCTTGTAGTAGTCAAGCGCGCAAACGTATCATGCATCATGGAGATGGTTCTGATTTGTTCTTTTGAGAATTTGTCAGGTCGCTTGAAGTCATAGATCTTTATTTTGCGGGTATCGGCGACAGGCCTGATATCCTCAGGCTCCGTATCCCCCGCGTTTATCGCTGTGAGTAGCTGGTCTATTTCTTCCTGGGAAAGTACTTCGGTCATACCCTAATTCCACCATTGGGGATAACCAAATTATAGCATCGCGCGGCCATACTGAAACCCCCTCTCTTATTTCATCGGCCTTTCCGGGCTTTTAGTTAAGTAACACCCAATATTAACTTTAGCAGATTTTTATCCATCTGTAAACCCTTAATACGCTAATAGAGTTCTTCCGCGTAGCGAACACCACCCATAGCGTCTTGTGAATAATAGTCGGCGCCGATTTTCTTTGAGTATTCCCGGGTTAACACGGCGCCGCCCACCATTACACGGCAGTCCGGCGCTTTTTCCCTTAAAAGGCGGATTGTTTCTTCCATAAACAAAACCGTGGTGGTCATAAGCGCGCTTAGGCCTATAAGCCGGACATTTTCTTTTAAAACAGTCTCTATAACCAGGTGAGGTTCAACATTTTTTCCGAGGTCTATGACCTCAAAATTATAATTCTCAAGAAGTATCTTTACGATATTTTTCCCGATATCGTGAATATCGCCCTTTACTGTCGCCAGAACGATTTTTCCGCGCTTTTTCTCTTTGTTCCCCTGCTTTGCCATAAAAATTTTCACAGCCTCGAAGGCGGCTTTGGAGGCTTCGGCGCTCATTAAAAGCTGGGGCAGGTATATCTTCCGGCTTTCAAAACCCTTGCCAACCTTGTCAAGCGCAGGTATCAAATGATTGTTGATGATATCAAGCGGCGCTGTATTTGCGATCATGGCGCCTGCGGCTTTTCCGGCCTGTTCCCGAAGACCATGTATTACAGCTTCATAAAGGCTCATCCCGGCCGCAGGCTCAGGGCTAGCAGGGCCAGCCTGCGAAATATGCTGGGCGGAAAACCTTTCGATATATTCGGCGCAGTTTGCGTCACTGCCATCCAAAGCCCGGTGAGCGAAAACCGCGTCCAGCATCGCGCTGTCATTCGGGTTGATTATCCCGGCGCTTAAGCCGCATCTCATGGCCAGGGTAAAAAAGGCGGTATTGATCCGCTCCCTTGCCGGAAGGCCAAAAGAAACATTTGAAACTCCCAGAACTGTATGAACGCCCAGATCGCGCCTCAAAAGCTCTATCGCTTCCAGGGTGATTTTGGCGTTGTCCCCCCTGGTGCTTATTGTCATGGTCAGCGGGTCAACGATGATATCTTTTTTCGCAATGCCGTAATGCGCGGCGCACGCGATGATTGTTTCGGCAACGCGGAAGCGGCCCTTTGCGGTCTCGGGAATCCCATTATCATCAAGGGTAAGGGCAACAAGGGCCGCGCCGTATTTTTTCACCATGGGAAGGATGGTTTTTAGCGACTCACGCTTGCCGGAAACCGAGTTAAGGAGAGGTTTGCCGTTGTAAAGCCTGAGCGCCCTCTCCGCGGCGACGGCGTTTGCAGTGTCGATCTGCAGCGGAGTTCCTGTGACGCTCTGCAGTGCTTTTACAGCATCCGCCAGTATCGCCACTTCATCGATGTCAGGCAGCCCGACGTTCAGGTCCAGTATTTCCGCGCCTTTTTCCACCTGGGCGAGCCCTTCCCTGCAAAGAAATTCCATGTCGTGATCATAGAGTGCCTTTTTCATGCGGCTTTTGCCCGTAGGGTTAAGCCTCTCTCCTATCACTGTTGTTTTTTCGCCGAATATTACTGCCTTACTGTAAGATGATACGGCTGTGTAATTCTTTGGAGAAACTTTTCCCGGCGGAATATTCCGGCATGCTTCTACCATTTTTTCAAGATGAGCGGGCGTGGTGCCGCAGCAGCCGCCCAGGATCTGCGCGTGAGGCGCAATGCCGGTTATTTCTTTGGCAAACTCTTCCGGGGATAGGTGATACGCTGCTTTACCATTTACCTCTACGGGTAGCCCGGCGTTGGGATTCACAATTACAGGAATGCTTGTGTAAGCGATAAGCTCAGGAAGAAGGGCCTTCATCTGCGCGGGACCCAGACCGCAGTTGAATCCCAAGGCGGCTGCTCCCAGGCCTTCAATAAGGCATACCGCGGATAAAAGGTCGGCGCCGGTAAGCAGCCTGCCTGCA
>Ga0123353_10001401_pt1 | contig 29518 bp, 25 predicted proteins | sample TergutLab28metaG_3_FD_92763 | JGI IMG/M metagenome (GOLD analysis project Ga0123353, IMG submission 92763) | Labiotermes labralis P3 segment gut microbial communities from Petit-Saut dam, French Guiana - Lab288 P3 | ecosystem: Host-associated > Arthropoda: Insects > Digestive system > Gut ...
AAACTGCATCAAGTCCGAGGTGAAACTCGGGAGACTGGCATCCATCCCGATCGTCAACCCGAAAATCCTCCGCCCCCTGGGCATCGTCCACCGCGACGGAAAAGTCTTCACCCCCACCATGACCAAATTCATCGAACTCCTGACCGAAAACAAATGGGAAGGAACGGAGTAACTTGGCATCCATTCTCCGACGTGATATACTCTGATGAAATGATTGTATTTTTACAGTTTTTTCATAAGATGGTTCTTCATGTCAGCAGATTTTGCCGTCGAAATTGTTGTTCTTCCCAAAGGTCTGCGCTTTCAGGCCCCGCAAGGCTCGAATCTTCTTGAACTGTTCATCCGCCATGATCTTGTGGTCAAAACTCCTTGTGGTGGGGAAGGTGTCTGTCAAAAATGTGTCGTTTGGGTCGGAGAAGTCGGAGGATTTGAAGAATCCGGGGAATCAAGTCATTTTCCGATCATTTCGGCCCTCTCTTTTGAAGATTGCAAGCGCCGGTTCCATCTCAGGAATGCCCTTGTTTGCCGGACAGTCGTCAGACACCCCATGGTTGTTTGGGTGCCCGATTCGGGAAAGACTCAGATTGTGACCGACCATGCCTTGCCCGATGATTTCGACCCAAACGCCGAGGGAACGGTTCGGTGTCAAACTGTGACGATGATTCCGGATGTTCGTTCTGACGTGAAAACCCTTGAACAATGCGGCGTTTCAAAATTTTCATTGGAGCAAATCGCAGAAATTCCGTCACGACTGAGAAACGCCGGTTGGCATGGAAATTTGACCGCTTTTCAGGATCAATTCATTGCTTTTGAGGCGGAAGACCAGCCCCCGGTCAAATTTGCGTTGGCTGTTGATCTCGGGACGACAACTCTGGCTGTTTCGCTGCTCGACGTCGTTGAAAAACGGTCTCTTGCCGTGGCGTCACGCCATAATCCCCAATCGGTTTACGGTGACGACATTATCGCCCGGATTCAAAAGTCTTCGGAATCTCCCGATTCCCAAAAGCGGCTTCAATCTGTGGTGCAAGACGCCGTCAACAGGATGATCGACGAAGTTTCCCGTGAGGCCGACATTGATCGCCGACAAATTGCAGCCGTTGTCATTGCCGGCAACACCGTGATGCAACAGCTTTTTTGCGGGATGGATTCGACGTGGCTCGGTTTTTCGCCGTTTGTCCCGAGTACCACCGAATATCCGGTTTTTCGGGCTTCGGAACTCGGAATCCCCATTCACAAGGATGGCGTCGCAATCTTTTTTCCTATTATTGGCGGTTTTGTCGGCGGCGATATTGTTTCCGGAATCCTGGCGACACAAATGACACGACAACCTGGTCCGTCGCTTTTGATCGACATCGGGACGAACGGCGAAATCGTCCTCTGGCACAATGATCGGCTCAATTGTGCCGCGACGGCTGCCGGTCCGGCATTTGAAGGAGCCAGAATTCGACAGGGAATGATCGCCTCGCAAGGCGCCATTGAACGGGTCGCCATTGATGAAACGGTTCACCTCCAGACCATCGGCAATGTTCCCGCGACCGGGATTTGCGGTTCCGGACTGATCGACGCCGCGTCCGAACTTTTGCGTCTTGGAATCATTCTCCCAAATGGTCGGTTTGCCGACCCGGAAAAATGGAGGAATCCGATTTCCAATGACCTGAAAAAACAGGATGACCTGAAAAAACGGATGATTTTCACCGACGAAGGGCAACGCGGTTTCCTGTTGACGGCGGAAAATCCGGTTGTTCTCACCCAGCACGACATCCGACAGCTGCAACTTGCCGCCGGCGCCATTCGTTGCGGGGTCACCCTTTTGCTCCGTCAGGCAGGTTTGGAACACCGGGACTTGAAAACGGTTTATCTGGCCGGAGGATTTGGCAACTATATCCGCCGCCAAAACGCCCAAAGGCTCGGCATTCTTCCCGTTGGTATTCCGACGGACCGAATCCTGTTTTGTGGAAACACGTCGCTGGCCGGGGCAAAAATGGCGATTTTCCGTCACAATCACTACAATCAGATTCAAAAAATCACGGACCAGGCAAAACACGTCGACCTTTCCGCCTTCCCGGATTTCCAGACGGTGTTCGCCGAAAGCATGATTTTTCCCTAAAATTGGGATTTCTCCGGTAAAATCGACTTATTGTGCTGCCAACAAAATTTGAGCTTGTTCGGTGGATCGTCTGTCTCGCCGATATTCAAAAGACTCGCTATTTTGTGCGGATTCACAATATCGGCGTGGCAGGCAGCTGTTGAAGCGATTTAAATTTTATTCTCGCATCTATAATTTCTCAGAAAATCAACAAAACGAATGCTATATTAGGAAAACGATCCACATTATTTATTTTGTGAGGATTCCTGATATGTTCAAGTTTTCGAGAGAAACATTACTGACATTCTCATTAATTCTGCTGCTTCTTGGAATTGAGCTTCTCATCGTTCAGCGTGTCGTGCTGACGCAAGACGCCACATTGTTCCTTGCCCGCAAGACGAATCACCCTGCATTGGCCGCCAAAGACAGCATGGACGCGCTCACCGGCTCCAACATCCAGGTCCCACCGCTTTCGTTTCCGATTTCGGTCTGGATCGGTCGCGGGGTAATCCTTTTGGGTTTCGTGGTTTTCCTCAAAAATTCCAAGTAATAAATGACGAAAAAAAAACGATATTTGACCCTCGGACTCGCTTTCATGCTGGCGGCGCATTTTGTGCTTTTTGCCCAGCAGCCGTCGAATGCCCCCACGAGTCCCACGACTTCCGTGATCGACGCCGGGCATGAAATGGACGATCTGAAAAGCGGAATCCAGAAAAAGAACAAACCGCCCGAAACCATTCGTGAAGGAACGGTTCTCAGGGACCAACCGGGAGAGTTTCGGCTGGTTGGAAACCGCGTTCTTCTCTTGATTCATGACGGGAACCGGCAATTTTACTGTCTGGAAAACATCAATCTTGAACGAGTGGTCCAGGTGCTCAGGGACAATCCACAAACGGTCAACCGATGGAATGTCGATTTCATGGTCACGGAATATCAAAATAAGAATTATGCTTTGATCCATCGTGCCGTTCTTCAGCCGAGAAGTGTTTCTTCCCCAACTTCTTCCACGCCCTTGAATTCTTCTTCGAAACCCCGGTTTTCTCCCTGAAAAACCAATTTGACGTGCATTTCCGCGCTTCCCGCGTTATTGTGCTTTACATAAAAATTGAGCTGTTTGGCTGCCTGCCACACCGATATTGTTAATCCGCGTAAAATAGCGGGCCTTCTGAATATCGGCGAGGCAAAGCATTCACCAAACAAGCTCAAATTCTGTTGGCGACACAATAACCGTTAGTTCGCGGGCCTTGTTGCCGGAGCAGGTGTGGTTTGCGTCGGAACGGTTTTGGTGACCGGTTGTGATGTCGAAGTATTGCTGTTTTCGTGATTCATCGTTTCAGCGCTTTGCGTTGTTCCATTTCGCGTTGCTCCGTTTTGCGGAGTTGTACCGTTGGATGTTGTTCCGTTTGTTGCGGGAGTGCTTGATTTTACGGTCTCTGTCGGTTTTTCACCGTTCTTGCCGTTTTTCATGGTGTCGTTCTCATGGGTGGACTTGGCGGCGTGTTCGCCACGATTGGCGTGCTCACGGTATTCACCATTTTCAGCGCGTTCCCCATTTTTAGTCCGTTCCGCATGTCCCATGAGTTTCCTTTCGAGCTTTTCAGGAACAAGGACTTCCCGAATCAGGTAAATCCGACCGTTGCTGCACGGAATTTCACGTTCGATGATGTCGTGGGCCTTCTCCGTAATGATTTTCGTGAAGTGGACATGCTCTCCGTTTTCCGAGAAGGTTTCATGCTCTCGAACCGTCTTCAATTCCGTCACGTTTTTGTCCCCTTTGAGGATGTGGAAACGAATCAGCTTGCGTTCGCTCTCGGGATTCTCCTTGATCTTTTCACGTAACTTTTCCGGCATGGCGTCATAGGCCGAGTTGATCGGCACGAGCACCGTGAACGGTCCTTTTCCTTCGAGTTCTTTCACCATTTCTGTTTTCTTCACACGTTCCAGGAACTTCGAACCTTCCGGCAATTCCCGAAGTGTGGCGACGATGTCTTTCTTGCCGTTTTTGCCGTTCATTGTGGTGGATTGCTTCTCGTTCGCTTTCATGGCATAAGACAAACAGACCAAACTGCAAACCATCGCCAGACCAACCAATACCCTCAATACTCTCAAACTTGTTTTGCGTGGACTCATTGTTAACCCTTTCTATATTTTTGTGTTCAAAATGAGAACCTTTGACAACATAGAAATTTACTTTGCCTAAAACCAAATCAAGGATTCCGGCATTTTTTACCGCTTCTTGCATGTTTCATGAAATAAATCCTAGAATATACTGACTCCGGTATGGGTGGTCATTTGGCCAACAGACGTTCCAACCGCTTGCGCCTGCGGGATCAAACGCCCGTGCGTTTGCCTGTCGGGAGGCATTTTTGAAACGTCCTTTGTTATGTGCGTTCATGGTTGGTCGATTTGGAAAGTTGTGAAACATTGCACCTCAAGATGTTGAAAAGTGTTTCCGACGGGCAACGTGCCGTTGCATCGCCCAGCGTGCCGCTGGACCGCAATATTCCTCACGAGTTTTATACCGGAATCGGTATACCTTCGTTTTGTTACAGCCGGGCGCTGCCGCCAAACTCTTATGTGACGATCAATACTTAACAGGAAAAAGCCGGGAATGATGAGAGATGTATAACGTACTTGTCGGCGGAGCGGCGGGAGACGGCATTGAGACGGTTGTCGCGGTCTTCGAGAAATCGCTGAAAAAATCAGGCTACAACGTGTATTCGGTCCGGGATTTCATGTCGCGGATACGTGGCGGTCATAATTTCACGCTTGTTCGCTTCGGCACCAACGTCATCACCAGTCATGTCAGTCAGCAGGACGGTCAACTCGACGGTTTGATTGCCCTGAATGAAGAAACGGTGCAATTGCACAAAGGCCGACTGTCCGCCGCTGGTTTTATTTTATGCGATACATCGTTCAAACCCAATGACAACCGGGCGATCATGATCGACATGAAAGGAATCGCAAAATCGCTTGGTCATCCCAAAGCCGCCGGGAGCGTTGCCATCGGAGCCGCGCTGAAACTGTTTGGCGAAACATCGGCGTTTGCTCTTGATGTGATGTGCCACTCGCTGAAACCGGATATCCTTGAGGTCAATTGCAAGGCACTGCTTGTCGGATTTGGAAGCGTGCAAAGTCGTTATCCCCATCATTCACGGATTGATTCCGGGTTCGTCGACAGAATGCTTCTTAATGGCAACGAAGCACTTGTCCTTGGGGCATTGGCGGCCGGTCTCCGGTTTTACTCCGCTTACCCGATGTCGCCGTCGACGTCGATCATGGAAAGTCTCGACGCCAAGAAAGAGACCGCCAAAATCGTCGTGGAACAAGCGGAAGACGAGATCGCGGCGATCAACATGGCTCTCGGCGCGAGTTTTGCAGGAGCAAGGGCCATGACGGGAACCTCGGGCGGCGGATTCAGTCTGATGGTCGAAGCCCTCGGGTTCAGCGGCATTGCCGAGATACCGATCGTCATTGTCGACGCCCAACGTCCCGGTCCTGCCACCGGTTTGCCGACCCGCACCGAACAAAGCGACTTGAAATTCGTGATTTCCGCCGCCCAGGGGGAGTTTCCCCGCATGGTCATCGCGTTGAGAAGTCATGCCGATGCGTTTTATCAAACGGCGCGAGCCTTCGATATTGCCGGGCGTTATCAGATGCCTGTCATTCTCCTGACCGATCAATATCTGGCCGACACCACGGCAACAGTACCGGTTTTCGACATGAAAAAACTTCCACCGTCCCCGGAAAAAACGACATTTCTCAATGGCGACACGGATGATTCGTGTTATTTGCGTTATCATTTGGCGGAAACCGGAATTTCATCGCGTCGCATTCCCGGCAAAAGCAAGGCCCTCGTCACCGCCGACAGCAACGAACACGACGAACGGGGATACATCACCGAATCCGCGTCCATGCGAACACAAATGGTTGACAAACGAATGAGAAAACTCAAAATGCTGGAACAGGAACTGCTGGAACCGGAGTGGGTCGGCGGTGAAACATGGGAAACATTGCTGGTCGGCTTTGGTTCCACGGATGGTCCGATTCGTGAAGCGGTCGCCGTGTTGACACGGGAATTTCCGGGCAAATATGGTGCTCTCGTGTTCGGAGACATTCATCCGATGCCGAAAAAACTCGTGTCGGAACGTGCCGCGAAAGCAAAACGCATCATCACCATCGAACAAAACGCAACGGGACAGTTGGCCGCATTGTTACAGGAACGAACCGGCATCGCTTGCAGTCACAGTATCCTGAAATACGATGGCCGACAACTTTCCGGCGAGGAAATCGTTGCACGACTGAAGGAGATCGACCCATGACAGAAATGACAGAGGAAATTTTTCATTCGCGGGAGACGTCATGGTGTCCCGGCTGCGGAAATTTCAGTATTTTGAAAACGCTGCAATCGGTGTTGAACGGTTTGGGGAAGCCGCCTCATGAAATTTTGCTTGTCGGTGGAATCGGACAGGCGGCAAAACTCCCGCAATACCTGAACGCCAATGCGTTTTGCGGATTGCATGGTCGTGCACTCCCGGCGGCGGTGGCGGCGAAAATCGTCAATCCAAAGCTGACCGTGATCGTGACAACCGGTGACGGCGATTCCTACGGCGAAGGGGGCAATCATTTCCTGCACAACATCCGCCGGAACGTCAATATCACGCATTTTGTCCACAACAATCAGATTTACGGCCTGACCAAAGGCCAGGTTTCACCGACGACCGACGCTTGTGTTTCGATGGACGACCCGCATGTGTGCAACCGTCATCTGCCGTTCAATCCGATAGCGATTGCCCTGGCGGCCGGGGCGTCGTTTGTCGCCCGGGGATTCAGCGGCAGCATGGAGCATCTCGCGAAACTCATGAAAGCCGCCATTGTTCATGACGGTTATTCGCTGGTCGATATTTTGCAACCCTGTGTCAGCTTCAACAAGGTCAATACTTTTCAATACGACAAGGAACACGTCCATGAATTGGATGAAACGCATGACCCAGGCGACAAAATGGCGGCAATGAAACTGGCGCTGCAGCACAACGGCAAAATCCCAATCGGCATTTTTTACCGCGAAATATCCCCCACCTATCATCAAAAAAACCGTGTCCTTTCCGAAGGAACGGCCCTGATCGACCAGATTTATGATGAAAATATCGTCACCACGTTCTGTCAGAAATTGGTGTGAAAAAATTTCCGTGTTTTTGTGAGAGAAGAAAACAATTTATACCGTAGCCGGTATGGGCGATGGCCTTCGGCCTCTGCAAATCCGCGGATTCGTTGATCCGCTTCCATGTTCTCACTGGAAATTTAAATCGGCTTGAGTATATTAAACTGATTGAGAAAGGGAAAGTAACCATGAAAAGTTTTATCAATTACATGATGTTGCAAGTGAAGAAATTCACGGTCATTGATTTTGCGTTTTTCAAGTTGGCGCTCGTTTCCGCAGGAATTTTGCTCGGAAGCTATTTTGCGGCATTTTTTCAAGCGATCATCCTGTTGATCTGGATACTTTTTGTCGTCTCCTACTTTGCCGTTCTCTACGCAACGTTCAGAACGCGGTAATGGGAAGCGCGAAGATCAAAGCGCAAAGCGCAAAACGCAAAGTTACCAAAATCTTTGCGTTTTATTGCAACTTGAAGTTGAACACCTGGGTGACGATCCGCCAGAGACGCTGAGCGATCGTTTGCGGGGCGACGTGAACTTTGCTGCGTCCTGTCATGCCGACGCTGATAAGATTGTCCGGATTGTCGAGCAGGACGCTCACGCGATAGGAAGGGGCACTTGGTTTTTCCGTCCCGTCGAGGTCGGTTGTTGTCGGAACCTCCCCTTTGCCTTTGGTGGAAAGTTGTGTCGGAATCGTTTCCATTTCCCGGGCTTCCACGTCTTTAACGTTTCCTTTGAATCGCACTCCGGGATATTCCACAAACATCAATTCCGCAAATTGACCAGGTTTGATCAGTCCGAAGTCTCTTTGATTGACGACAAGGATGGCTTCTATTTTCGTCGGATCCCCCACTTCGCAAAAAAGCGTACTCCGCTCGAAGGTCGCCCCGACATTTTTCCTTTCCAGCGGCGTTCCCCACCAGGCGGAAAGCTGACCACCGGGAGGTGTACGATACGGTCGCCATTCCGGAGGAATCACGGTCCCCGAAATGGGGGCCTTGAGTGTCATTTTTTGCAGTTCCTGCTCTTTGTCGCTGAGCTGGGTTTTCAGTGAACGGATCATCTCGTTGATTTGGGGAATCTGCACAGCCGCCGAGGAGTCGGTGAATTCCTGCAATTGGATATTCGCCAGTTCATTCTCTTGCTGGGCAATTTGGCCTTTCAATTCAGCGATTTCAAGTTCCAAATCAAGATTTCGCAATTGTCCGAGCACCTGGCCGGCTGACACCTGTTCACCGGGATGCACGCTGATGGAGGTCAGAGTCCCCCCTTTGCTGGGAACATAAACCTGTTGCGCGTCCCGTTGCAATTGCACGGTGAACGGCGAATAAACCTGATACGGCAACGGAAAAAACAGGATAAACCCAATGATTCCGCAGAGGATCGAAAGCGTTAAAAGAACATGGGCGCGTTTCACTTTGTAAAGTCTCCCCGGAACATAGAAAAACTTGAACATCTTCACAAGCGGCATGATCAAAAGCCCGTAAAGCGACATCATGGCAATGATCTGTCCGATGATTTTCAAACCGTAAGGTTCAAACACTTTGTAGATGAAAAACAAAATCGATGCCATGATAACCCAGCGATAGCAAACGGCAGCGATCGTATAAACAATGAACAGTCCCTGATTGCGTTTCGGCAAAAACGGATCGTCCTGCTGTTCCATCCCGAGGAACCACTCCATCGCTTTTCTGGAGAGAATCTTCGTGGCCTTCTGGCGGAGATTCGGAATTTCGAGGAGGTCGGCCAGAATGTAGTAACCATCATAACGCAACAGCGGATTGATGTTGAAAACAATGGTGCTGACCGATGAAATGAACATCACGTTCAGGCAGAGATAGTTGAACAGCCCCGGGTTGGAGAACCACCAACAAAACGTGCAAATCGATGCAAGTATACATTCGACATAAACACCGGCGGCACCGATCATGACCCGTTTCCATTTGCTCGGAATCATCCATGAGTCGGAAACGTTGACATACATGCACGGCGTCAGCACGAGAAACATGATTCCCAGTTCGGTGCATGCGCCGCCGAAATGTTTGCAGGTGACTCCGTGCCCAAGCTCGTGAAAAACCTTGCTCACACCAAGCGTCACACTCAGAAGGAAAATATTACTCGGGCTGAAAAAATCTCTGAAGCCCGGAAGTTTTGAACGGAAGTAGTCGAATTCGACGACGATCAGCGACAACGCCGACAAGCAAAGCGTCATACAGAGGAACACAACCACCGGGTGATACATGAACCGGAATTTCGGTTCCAGCCAAGTGAGGAAATTGTTCGGGTCGAGTCCTTTGAAGCGAATCGCAAGGATGTTCGACATCGTCGCCATCGTTTGTTGACGCGTCTTCTTTTTCGCCCGTTTTTGCAGTTCCTGACCTTGTTTTTGCACCCCGGCAAGGATCAAACCGCTCTGGTGCAACTGTCCGATGAAACTGTGCAATTCGTCCAGCGAAATTTTTTGTGGCGGGAATTCCGCTTCAAATTCTTCCTTGACCTCGTCAAGACTTCGTGTTCCGTCGAGCAACTGAAGGATCGCAAACTCTTCTTCCTGAAAGCGGTAGTATTTCGAGCCGATCGGATCTTTGACGATCCAGTAACTCCGTCCCTGATATTGCTGTTTCTTGCTTCCAAGATCAGGACGCACTTTGATCGGCAGCTTTCGGGCCGAACTGGAAACCAGGCTGTCATTCAGAGTAACCATAAGATCAGGGGCAAACGAAGAGGGTGAACGGGAAACAATTAACGATGGATGATCAATTCGACGGTTTTACCCGGACTCAGGAGCCAGTAATCCCCTTCCCTGCGATTGTTCACTTCCACTTCAATGTCGAACTGGCGTCCGCTTTCGATGAGTGGGCTGGCATAACGGACGAAACCTTCGAAGGATTCCGTCCGTCCGTCCACGGATTTCGCCGTGACGGTGACTTTCTTCTGGTCGACCATTTTCTGGTCGACTTTGGTGTAATCGATCTTGCCGACCACTTTCAGTTTGTCAAGCTCTATGATCCGCATAATAGGGTCTGTTTCCCGAAGACTGCTCCCGACCTCCGTTTTCATGTCAACCACGACTCCGGTAATGGGGGATTTGATTCTGCGCAAGTCGATCTGCGTCTCGGCTGCATCGACCTCTGCCTGTTGTATGCCGACCCTGATTTTTTGGGTTGCAAGGTCGTATTCCGCTTTTTTGACCTGGAGCCGCGCCTGTTCGCACTGCGTCCAAAGGGAACGCATTTCCGCGAAGGTAACGGCACCTTGAGCCTGGGCATTCGCGTTCTCGCTGACTTTGTAAAGAGCACGCTGGGTTTCAAGAACCGCTTTGGCATATTCGACCTCAATGTCTTTTTCCGCCTCACGCAGGGCAACCTCCATGTTTGCCTTGGCCACCGACATTTGTGCCTGCGGGATACGGTCGTCGATCTCGCACACAATCTGGTTTTTATGGACGATCGTTCCACGGCGGATATCAATCCACGTCGGCTGACCATCGGAAGCGAGCATGATTTTTCCTGAATTGTCACAACGTGGTGTACGTAATCCCGTTACCATTCCGATGACCGGCGAACCGATGATGGGAGCATAATCTTCCTTGACCTGCGCCTTCTTGATCACGATACGGTCGTCGTAGACCTCTGTTGTACCGGAGATCGAAGGGTTTCCGTCTCCAAGACCAAGATTGCCCAACTCTGAATCACCGTACAAGGAAGGAGGAAGTTGCCTGGGTAACGATGTCGAATCCGACATTTCGGGCGTTTCCAATCCGCCGGATAGTCCGGATGGTAAAGACGGAGGAATCTGGGCGACTTTTACCGCGTTTGAGTCTTTCGGAGAGGAAAGCGGCGAACCCATCGGACTCGGAGCATTGTTTCCACCTTTTCTACCGTTTTCAGTACCCGGAAGAGGAGCGGAGGGAGTCTGAAACAATGGCGGACCCGAAATTTCGCCCGCCGCAACTGTTTGAACAACCGCGGGGACTTCCGTCCAGGATGGAACTTGGGCATCCGTCCTTATTCCATCCCCAGGACCTGCAATCTGTAACGCCGCAACGACGACAAGTGGTGGTATGACCATAATTTCTCCTTGACTTTATTATAAATTATAATGAAACCGTTTTATAATTTTAGGCTTTAGACTGTAGGCTTTAGGTTTAGGTTGTAGGCTATAGTTTCCCATAGAAAACCTAAAGTCTATAGCCTAAAGGCCTATAGTCTAAATCTAAAACCAAAATAAAATCGTTCTCTGAACATAGGCGATTGCTTCGTGGATGAACACGTAACCTACCGGGGCTTTGCCGCAATAGATTTTCGCGCTCACCTCAATTCCCGGTCGCAAATAATGGGGAAGAGCCTCCCGATCATCAAGAGCGACCTTGATCAGAACGGAATTTCCTTTCTCGCCGCGGACTTCCGCCCTTTTGTGAATGCTGATCACCTTGCCGTAATGAGTCGTTCCTGTCTCCGAGGCCAATACAAACTTGACGTCGAGCTGGGCGTTCGGGTCTTCGTCCTGGATCTTTTTCTGATATTCTAAAATGTGCCCGGTCCGTTTTTCCGGAACCTGGAGTTCCAGAATCCAAATGCTCTCGGGATTTGCGATTTCCATCAACACCTGCCCCTTGGCTACCGGCCGGTCACGAAGTGTTTGTTCAATATTCCAGGTGACAATTTCCCCGGAAATCGGGGCATAGACCTTGAGGTCTTCCCGCTGCTTTTCGAGAAGTGCTCCCCGTTCTTGTTCGTTTGCGAACTGAACTTCCAGTGAGGCAAGCTCGGAATAGCCTCGGTCTCGTTCCGTCGGCGACATTTCCTGGCTTTGATTGTTCAGAAGCATTTTCAGAGACTCATGGCGTTCACGAATTGCTCTGAGCCTTCCGAGCACTTCCTTTTTCTTGATCTCAAGGTCGGTGTTCTGGATTTCGAGAAGAAAATCTCCCGCTTGGACATGGTCTCCATGTCTCACGGTGAATGGCAGCACTTCACCATCGACTTTGGTGAAAACATTTGCCTTTTCCGAGGGTTCAAGCGCCCCGGGAGAGTGCATGTTGAAATCCATTTTCACCACACACAAGGCAACAATCACCGCAATGACCCCAAGCGAAATACTGATCGTCTTGGAAAGCGTTCTCGCGGCAAACAAGAATTTCGATTTTCCAATGAAACGCCAAACCGGCATCAAAAAAACGCTGTTGTGTTCGATTGCGTTTCCCAGCGCCGAACAGGTGTGTTCTGCGACGATCTCAATACGCTTTCGCATTCGTTCCGGAATTCGGTTGTCTTCGATTTGTTCGACGATGAGTGCTCCGAACGGCGGGTCGGGTTTTCTGCGGAGTTTCGGATCCTCCATTTCTTCTTCCGTCTGCTGGTTTCTCACCAGAGGAAAGACGGCGACCATTTTTGTATGGGACTCGTCGACATAATCATCGACCGCTTTTTCGACCTGGGGAGCGAGGTTCGATCCGTCACCGGCATACCAGACGGGTTCGTTGCACCGTACCACCGACGTGGCCAGTCTTGCCAGAAGTTTGACCGTGGGGGAGCGTTTGTCGAGCAAATCCTGACCGCTCACCGCTTCAATACGGCATTTGTTTCCGCGACGGATGGCGATACTGACCCGGTCGCATTCGATCAATCGGCGACCTTCGTTCACGATGGTGTAGGCCGTGGTTTTGCGGTCGAGACTCTCGTGAATCGTTCGCGTGAACTCTTCGAGCTGCGTCCAAAGATTCTGACGGTCTCCAAAATTTCTGAGCTGCCTGTTTTTGTAATAGTCGGACGCCAAAGCGGTCATCTGTTCGAGAAACCGGAGATAACCTTTTTGCGTGGTGATGCTTGTGTCGGGGCGTTGCAGGATTTCAAGCAGACCGACCGTCTCCAGTTCGGTTTTGATGATCCCAAAAACAAGAAGGAAGTCCGTGGGGTTCCCTTCCTCGTTTTCCCCTTCCGAAACGGTATGCGGCGGAACAAGCGCCCCGTCACCGGAACGAAGGATTTTATAAAGTAATCGGCTGTGCCGCTTGTTCGACTCCTCGTCTTCATGAAGACGGGTCTCACGCATGTTCACGTGATAGGCCAGGGCAAGCGAGCCATTATTGGGATCAAGTGTCCAGAGTGCCCCGCCGGTCGCGGCAAGGGCCGAAATCACCCGGGGAAGAAATTCCCCGTGAAAATCTTCGGGGGAAATGTCCGACTTGGCAATCTGCGTGATTTCATTGACCAGAGCACGAATCTGTTGTTTCGTCTGCTCAATCAATTGGACGTCCATGGATTGTTCTGTACTCATCGGTTCAACTCTTAGTTCAGCTCTTAACGATACACCGAATTCGGCTACGGAAAAGATTTTATTTCAAAAGAAAATCAAACAACTCAATTATCAAGCGATTTCCTTCTCGACAAAAATTCCTAAAAATATCAGTGGGTCGGTTATACTTTGTTTATACTTCCATTATTGAAAAAATGAAAGAATGTGCGACCACAAAATGGTGCCAAAATGACAATTATTTTGTACCAATTCCTTCTTTATTATAAAAAACCCCTCATTTTGGCAGTCAGAGTACCGGACACCATTTTGCTCTAACCCTGTTCCATATCAACAAGTTACAAAAATCCATTCTTTCCGGTACTTTTTCATCCAAGAACTACTAGCAAAAATCGCACCTTCAGAGATGAATTTTACAAATTTTTAATCTTACCGAAAATTTATTCTTACCAACCAAAGATTTATTCGTGTCAAAGATTTATTCATGTCGTGATTTTCAATCCGATGGGAAGCGACTCGCCGAAGAGCATTCCCTGATCTTTTGTGTTGAGTTGTTCGGTCTCACGGACCAATACGGAAAAATGCGGCTGACTTTGCAAGACGTCCAGAACCTCTTTTCGGATTGACTCGCTGATGTCGCGATAGCGGTCACCGGTTTTTCGCGCCAGGAGCATCAACGCGAAACAATCGGACTGTACAAAATTCGCGCCGTCGAGGATTTTTCCGATCCACCTTTCCGCCGTGGAAACAGGAAGCACGAGATTCAACGGTCCGTGCAACAATTCCCGTGAACCAAGCCTCCCGACGGTCCAGATCATGGCGTCGTGAACCGGAAAGTATCGCTTTTTAGGAAGCAAGTCGAGAATTATTGCTCCGAGTTCCGTTTTTACGTCCGCCGGAAGGAGTTCCAACGAACCGAGGAGCCGCCAAAGTTCCGCCCCTTCCTGAGAGGCAAGGTCCATGTCGCTTCCGTGTCCCCGTCCTTGAACCGCCTGACGATGCAGATTCCGAGCATTGCTTAAAATCGGGTCGGCCAATGTTTTCTGTTGTGTCGCGGAAAGCCCCCCGGCAACGCGGCGCCAAAGAATCCACCATTGCAACCGACACGCCAAGGTGTTGAACACGAGATTCCCTTGCATGATTTTCCAAAGCTGTTCCATTCCGCCAATCGTCCATGGCCAGTCCGAAACCGGGCCGAAACGTGTAGCCGAGAAGATTCAAAAACCGTGATTCATGCTCCGGGGACTGTCGTCGTCCGTCACGAAGCGATTCCATCAGGTTGTCGCCCATCCGGCGCAAGAGCGAACTGGGCCAATCCTCCGGTTTCATGCCGGAAACATCAACAAGCTGTTTCATGAGCAAAGACGGCTTTTCACGACCTTCGGGACCGAACGTTTTTTCGAGAGATTCCCGGACCGAAAGCCAGGTTTCCTCGTCGAAAACCCCTTCCTGTTCCGCGGTGGTTTCCCTGGACTCCCGTTCGGTTTGTGTCGCACTTCTGACGTCAAAGTCGAGCCGCCAACGTCCTTTGCCGCTTGTTTCGACACACCAAAGTTCCAAAGTTCCGATTTCGGTGAGCCGTCCTTCCAGATGAACGGCCACATTTTCCCGATGTTTGCGTCGTGTCCTGATCACCGTCTGAATTGAGGGAAGTACCGACATTTGTTCCGGATCAAACGGCACCAAATCTCCGGCACGATCAGTCATCCGAACACTGGAGACATAGATCGGAAATCGGATCGGTTCACCGACACGGAGTTCGAAAATCCGGTCGAGAAGCCGAACTTCGTGATCGACTTCGGTTCCCGCCGGCAAAAGACAAAGGGCCATTGGAATTTCATCGGTTTCCGAAGCGACTCCGATGTAATACGTTCGGGCCAGTCCGGCACTGATTTTTTCTCCGAGTCCGCGACGAACCATGCCGTAATAAGCAGCACCTCGTGCCACGGCAAGATCAAGCCGTTCGTTATCCAGCAGGAGAGGTTCCCGTCCAAACCAGTCGGCAAGGACATCCAGGAGCCGTTTTTGCATTTTCGACGCCTCGAACATCCCGCCGTTCAAAAGGAGGATGTCGGGACGGGCCGGATCGTCGGTGGGGAGAATTTCCCGGATTTCCTGGTCCGTCATTCCGGTGGTTCGATGGGTCTTCAAAAAATGGGCCAAATATTTCGTCATGGCGTGGTCCGCCGCAAACGGAAGTCCCATTTCACGAATCCCGAGCTGTTGACGTGTCGGCACGGAATCAAACGGGACACGCGGCAAAAACCCTTCAATCAAAAGCGTTTCGATTTCTTCCCGGGTCACTTCAATCTGCTGGCCCCCGCCAATCAGTTTTGCGCCGGTTCCGGGAAGATGAACCGTCATCTTTTCGGGAGGATTGGTTCCAAGGAATTTTTCTTTCACCGAGCAGGCAATTCGGACCAGAAGTCCCCAATTTCGCGCCGGAATCTTTTCAGCATCACCAAGTTTCGACTCCAGAAGATGGGCCAAGGCAAGATCAAGGTTGTCGCCTCCCAGAATCAGGTGGTCGCCAACGGCAACACGGTGAAACCGAACCATGCCGGTTTCCGTGGCGCGAACCCGAATCAACGTGAAGTCGGTTGTCCCGCCGCCGATGTCGCAAATCAGGATTTTTTGTCCCGGGGAAACATGTTTGTTCCAATCCTTGGCATGGGAGTAGACCCAAGCGTAAAACGCGGCTTGCGGCTCTTCCAGAAGGACGATTTTCGGAAGTCCGGCCTGTTTGGCAGCCCGAATCGTCAATTCCCGCGCCACTTCGTCGAACGACGCCGGAAGCGTGATGACGAGGTCTTGCGATTCCATCGGAAAATCAGGAAACCGGTGATTCCACGCTTTTCGCAGATGAGAAAGATAACGAGCCGTCACTTCGACCGGTGAAATTCGTTCAACATCATCCGCCGGCTGCCAAGGAAGGAGTTTGGCCGTTCGGTCCACCCCGTTGTGGGAAAGCCAGGATTTTGCCGAACTGGCAAGTCGTCCGGCAACCTTCCCACCATGGTCGCGGGCAAACACCCCGACAATGTTTTTTGAGCGTTTTTCCTCAAACGGGAGGCATACTCTTTCCGAACGAATTTCCTCCGAATGGACTTCATAATGGAACGACGGCAACGTTTCCCGGGTTTCCATCTGATGTGCGGCCACCCATTGGGGAATGAGAAACGTTGCGATCGTTTTTCGCTTCTTTTTCGTGTCGCAATAGCTCACGGCGGAATTAGTCGTTCCCAAATCAATGCCGATCACAAATCGCGACTGTTCGGCCGTTGTTTCAGACATCGTGTTTCACCCGATCACCTGCGGATTTTCTTATCACAAGACCCATTTTGTGTTTCATGAGATTATTTTTAGCGGTCACCATTATACAGCATCAAACAAAGTAACAAAGTAACGAACAGGAGTCACAAAAATAACCGGCAATAAGCAGCACGTCGAAACGTCTTGACATCTCCCTTTTGTCGCGATACCATATCAGTATTAAATTATTGATTAAAACATGTTTATTGCTTGTTTTATGATACAAAAAAACAGTGAAAACCAACAGGACAGCGAAAATCAGCAGGATCGTGACGGTCGCTCTCCATTGGCTATCGGTTACATGTGGGCGACAGTGATCATGTCCATGTCGTTCGAAATGGCGATTCCCATTGCACTTGGAATTTACACCGACTTCAAGCTCGGAACAAAATGTGTTTTTTTGATTTTAGGAGTTTTTTTGGGTGTTTCTGCCATGACCATGAATCTTGTCAAAATATCGAAAAATAATCAAAAAACGCAACAGTTTTTTGATAAAAATAACAATAAAAATTAGAAATCAAAAACAAACTTGGGAAGCGTCCTGACTTTTCCCGGGTGGTAGGTCTATTCAGTGAGGTCAAACGTGCTAAAATTTTCCCTGACCATGTCTTTGCTCATCCTGACCGTAATAATGACGGTCTTAAGTGGTGTTGTCGGAGTCGTGGTTATGGTAATCGGCTTCCAGGAGTTGAAATGGACCTCGTTTTTCATAGGATTGGGGGCCGTTCTGCTCGCCGGTTGGGTTTCGCTCGTCGTGACCTACGGGGTAAGAAATTATTACAAAAAAGAAATGACCGAAGTATTACTTGCGATGACAAGTCGCATGGCAATTTTGGGAACCTTTATTATTACAGTGACTATTACGCAACCAAGGAGCTTTGTGATTTCCACATTTTGCTTTCTTATTGTGTTTTATTTGGGGTTTCTTCCCGTCAATGTTTGGCTGACGACGCCTATCAAACAAAGGGCTGTTAAACAAGGAAGATTGAGCGACAAAAATAATGTGGGAGAATTTGTGAATCATGAACATTGATTTGGCGGAAATTGCTCACCATGTTGCCGATTCCAAGACTTTTGATTTTATTGGCGGGATTTCCATAAAACTTCCCACGCAATATGGAATCACCAAGTTCGTTATCATCGAATTGATTGTTGCCGTGATCATGATTTTGTTGTTCATGACACTCGCGGCGAAAATCCGGGGAGGAAAACCGGTCAAGGGACGTTTCTGGAATTTTCTGGAATTTTTCCTTCTTTATATCCGTGACGAAGTTGTCCGCCCGGCCATTGGTCACAAAGAGGTGGCTGACCGCTATCTCCCTTATATATGGACGCTGTTTTTTTTCGTTCTCGGTTGCAATCTGATGGGTTTGATTCCTTTCATGGGGTCTCCGACCGGCTCTTTGTCATTAACCGTTGTTTTCACCGTAACAACGTTGGGAATAGGCGTTTGTTCCGGGATGAAGAAATACGGGGTTGCCGGTTTCTGGCTCGGGCAGATTCCGAAAATGGACCTTTCGCCTGCACTGGCCGTTGTGATCAAACCGATGCTTTTTGTGATTGAGGTTTTTGGAATGCTCATCAAACACGGGGTCCTTGCCATTCGACTTTTGGCCAATATGTTTGCCGGTCACATGGTGATTGCCGTGGTGATGGCCTTCATTTCCGCAACCGTTGTTTACAGCTTGTGGGTTTGGGTTCCCGCCACAATCGGGAGTCTCGGTTTTTGTATTTTCATGAATATGCTTGAACTGCTTGTCGCCTTGATTCAGGCGTACATCATATCGTTTTTGTCCGCACTGTATATCGGAATGGCGATTCACCAGCACTGAGGAATCACCAACACTGAGGAATTTTCCATTTCGATTTAATGTATTGACCCTATTGAGTTCCTGAAGGAGATTTTCCGTGAACAAGTTTGTCAAAATCGCTTTGATTGCGTTTGTTTTTGCTCTGATTCTTGTCCCTGTGGCTGCATTTGCCCAAGATGGTACCGCATCCCAAGAAACGGCGCGAACGACCGTCCCGCTTTTGAAAAATCTCATTGCGATCGGTGCCGCGCTGACAGTGGTCGGTGCCGCTTATGGAATCGGCAAAATCGGTGCCAGTGCCGTTGAGTCGATGGCCCGTCAGCCGGAAGTCGCAGGAAACATTCAAGGCGCGATGATTCTTTCCGCCGCTCTGATCGAAGGAGCCGCGATGTTCGGTCTGATCATCTGCCTCCTCGGTTATTTTGTCTAAGATGATCCTTATTTTGTCAGGATTTTTGTCATGAAAAAGGCTCGAAACTGTTTCGCGATTTTCGCTGTCCTGTTTCTTTTGACGTTTTTCTTTGTTTTCGTGCAAAAAACGGCAAAGGCCGCAAATTCTCCCGAAGGAACCAGCCAAGAAGGAGTTAACGCGGTTGCGGAACATGTCACGGAACATAAAAACGCAGAACATAAAGACGCGGATCATGCAGATGGTCATGATGGAGGTGAGCACGGTGATCCTGAACAGGCCAAGAAAGATTTGAATCCTCTGCTGAGTTTTCAGAAAAACACGGCTTTTTGGTCCCTTGTGATTTTCGGAGCCTTGGTATTCATTCTCGGCAAGTTTGGGTTCAAGCCGATCGTCCAGGCACTCGACGCCCGGGAAAAACAGGTCGCCGACAACATCGCCGGCGCGGAACGGGCCAACACGGAAGCCAAGGAGCTTCTCAAGCAATACCAGCACAAACTTGCGGAAGCCGAAGGGGAAGTCAAGGCGATTGTCGAAGCCGGGAAACAAGAGGCGGTAAGAGCAAGTGAAGTGATTCTTGCCAAAGCCCATGAAGCGTCTGCCGCGGAACGAGTTCGTGCCACCAAAGAGATTGAAGCGGCAACCGACGGGGCGCTCCAGGAACTGGCGACAAAAAGCGCCGATCTTGCGGTTTCCCTGGCCGGTAAAATCCTTAAAGAAAAACTCGATCCGAATGCCCATGCCGGACTGATTCAGACGGCGGTGTCGGATTTTTCAAAAAATTGAAGAAAAAAGATACCTGTCAAAGTACCGATCCAAAGATAAATTAAGGGGACATTGGTCTTTAGAATTTTTAGAAAACTTCATTTTCAGAAAACTTTGACTTTCACCTCTTCCCCTTTGCACTTTTTCCCTTCCATGAATAAAACACCCGAACAAGACGCCCGGTTTGCCGCAGAACTTGAAGCGGATGTCGCGATTGAAAAGATCGCCGACGTTTATGCCGAGGCGTTTTTGAACGCAATCCATGCAAAAAACGAATCGATCGACTCCCTTTTGGAGGAATTCGACTCCTTTTTGCAGGATGTTCTTGCTTTGAATCCGAAATTCGAGCAGATTCTTGCTTCGGCCATCGTAACGCATGATGAGAAGGTGAAACTGCTGGACCGGACCATTGTCGCCCAGGCGTCGGCAACATTTCTGCATTTTTTGAAGGTTCTCTCGAAGCACGGACGACTTGACATCCTTCGGGCCGTGCATCGACAGGTCCATGTTATCAACGACCGTCGTCGGGGGCGTATCCCGGTGACAGTCACTACGGCCACGGCGATGGAACAAGCATCGTTCGATGCCTTGGCCGATCGTCTTCGGGAAAAACTCGGAGGCGAGCCGATCATCAACAATGTCGTCGACCCCGGCGTGGTCGGCGGGATTGTCGTTCGTGTGGGAGACACCATTTATGATGCTTCCATTGCCACCCAACTCCGCAATGTACGTCAAAATATGATTGACAGGAGCGCCCATGAAATTCAAAGCCGACGAGATCGCTTCCGTAATACAACAGGAAATTGAACAGTTTGAAAGCCATATTGATGTCCGTGAAGTCGGCCGCGTTTTAGAGGTCGGCGACGGAATCGCGCGTGTTTATGGTTTGACAGGCGCCATGTCCGGGGAAATGATCGAATTTCCCAAAAGCGGGGTCCAAGGGATGGTCTTTAACCTCGAAGAAAACAGTGTCGGGATCATTCTCCTCGGGGATTACCTCAAAATGGAGGAAGGGGACGAAGCCCGTTCGACCGGAAAGCTGCTTCAGGTGCCCGTCGGCGAGGCCGTGCTTGGCCGGGTGCTTGATCCGCTGGGAAACCCGGTCGACGGTAAAGGGGCCCTTGTGTCGTCCGAGTCACGATTCGTGGAAATGACCGCCCCGGGTGTTGCCGACCGTCAACCGGTTCGTGAAGCCCTCCAAACCGGAATCAAGGCGATTGACGCCATCACCCCAATCGGTCGCGGTCAGCGCGAACTCATCATCGGCGACCGCAAAACGGGAAAAACGGCGATTTGCATCGACACGATTCTGAATCAAAAGGAAACCGGGGTCAAATGTTTTTACATCGCCATCGGACAAAAGGAATCAACCGTCGCCGGCATTATTGAGACATTGCGGAATTACGGCGCGATGGACTACACGACCGTGATCGTCGCCGGGGCCAGTTCCGCCGCACCGCTCCAGTATATCGCCCCTTATGCCGGTTGTGCGATGGCCGAATATTTCACGTTCAAAGGCGAGCACGCTCTTGTGATTTATGACGACCTTTCAAAGCAGGCTGTCGCCTATCGTCAGCTTTCCCTTTTGATGCGACGTCCGCCGGGTCGTGAAGCCTATCCGGGCGACATTTTCTTTTGTCACAGTCGGCTTTTGGAACGTGCCGCGAAACTTTCGAACGATTTGGGCGGCGGCTCGCTGACGGCTCTTCCGATTGTGGAAACGCTTGAAGGGGAAGTCTCGGCTTATATTCCGACCAACGTGATTTCGATCACCGACGGCCAGATTTATCTCCAGCCCGACCTCTTTTTCCGTGGTCAACGTCCGGCGATGAACGTCGGGATTTCGGTCAGCCGCGTCGGTGGTTCCGCCCAGGTGCCGGCGATGAAACAGGTTGCCGGCGGGTTGCGACTCGACTTGGCCGCATTTCGTGAACTGGAAGCGTTCGCCCAACTTGGAACCGACCTTGACGCCGCGACCCAGGCCCAGCTTGATCGTGGTTACCGGATGAACGAACTCTTGAAACAGGGACTCTGCAAACCGATGCACGTGACCGACCAGATTCTCGTGATCTATGCCGGAACACGCGGCTTCCTCGACAAGGTGCCTGTCAATCAAATCCGCAAGTGGGAAGAAGATTTTCTCGCTTATGTTCAGACGGAAAAGAAGGACCTTTGGCAGAAAATCACCGATGAGAAAAAACTCAGCGATGAGATCAAAACACAAATAGAAGAAACCTTAACGACTTTCAATCAACGCTTTGTGAAGGGATGATTTTTTATATTCACCACGAAGAGCACGAAGAACCACGAAGGAGTTTTTGAAGAAAAGAAGAGTATTTCAAGTAAGATTTTCAGCTGTGAAGCCATCGAATGTGAAAAAAGAAATAAATTATTAGTAAAACTGCGCTAATTCATTTGCCTTAAAAAAACTTCGTGGTCCTTCGTGCCCTTCGTGGTGAATAAAAAAAGAAAGAGAAGAAAGTGGAATTTGACCCATTGTCCCGAAAAGTCTTGGGTTGTGCCATTGAGGTACACAAGCATTTGGGGCCGGGTTTGTTAGAGTCAGTCTACCAGAATTGTTTGGCTTATGAACTGACACAACAAGGAATACCGTTTAGCAAGGAAGTTGACCTTCCGGTTCAGTATAAGGGAATCCGGCTTGATTGTGGTTATCGAATGGATTTGTTCGTTGACGAACAACTGATTGTGGAATTGAAAAGCGTTGACAAGTTGGCACCGATTCATGAGGCACAGTTATTGACCTACATGAAACTGGCGGGAGTTTCGGTCGGCTTGTTATTGAATTTTAATGTGTTGAAACTAAAAGACGGCGGAATCCAAAGATATGTTTTATGATTTATTCCACCGTATTTTTTCACCACGAAGGGCACGAAGGACCACGAAGACGGATTTTAGAAAGGACAATAAGAAGAATTATTATTTTTAGTTTGTGGTTGTTTGTATGAATGGTACTTTAGCTCAAATCATCGCATTGACTGCTTATGGGAATGCATATTTAAATAATGGGACAATTCCTACAGACTTTGACTCTGCAAACACGACCTTTCAGTTTTGCGCCAATGTTGACTTCAGGGAAATTAGAAAACTGTTTTTCTTCTCAAAGCCGAAAGAACACGTTATTGCAAGTAGTCCAACGGAATGGTTCAAATACTTAAAGGTTGACGGTTGTAAACATTTGCGTCTTTACTTTGAAAACTCAAAAGACCAGAGTTCTACAAAAGACCATCGACTCGCAGGATTTGTTGGTGGCGGAGGAACTTGGCTGATTGAAGCTATATATGGTAACTATTCAAACTTTTGGGCAAACCGATGGGGAGTAAAAAATCAAAATGCTGCTGACAGAAAAATCTGGGCTGTTAGCTATAGAACAACTGCAAAGAAACAACATACAAACGATTTGCAAATTGATAACCAACTAATAAAGGATAAACTAAATCAAACGTTGACTGAAATTGCAGCATTTGCTTACAAACATAATTTGCAACATTGGGGCGATCTATTTGACAAAGCTAAAGCGACATTAGACAGTTCATCACCAAGCGAAAGTTACTACCACAAAGACCTCATTCCACTTGACAATTATTCGTTAATAGCAAAACAGATTTTATTTGCGGCTGGTCATGCTTGGGTGTTTGGTGGTATGGGGTCTTGGAATGACTTGGGTTTTGATAATGAAGACGACAACAACATTTATGACGAGCTTTCTGAGCAATTATACTTACTTATAAATATGGCAATTATTGCCGCAACGAATACATACTAACTAACAAAAAGAATTATTTACCTGAACCCCCTTCGTGGTCCTTCGTGCCCTTCGTGGTGAATAAAAAAAACTGGGTGGTGAATAAAAAATATTATGGCAAAAGCACGAGCACTTGATAAACGACGCAAATCGGTCCGGAACATCCGCAAAATCACGCGGACGATGGAACTTGTTTCGACTGCCCAGTTCAAACGGGCAATGGACCGTGCCGTTGCGGCAAGCGCCTATACGAAACGGATTGTTTCGCTGGTCGGCGATCTCTCTCATGCCGGTGTCACGGTTTCGCATCCGCTTTTGGAGCCGCGCGAAGACGTCGAACATGTCGCCTTGCTGGTGCTCACCGCCAACCGGGGAATGTGCGGTGGATACAATGCTTCCTTGACCCGGATGTCGATCAACCGATGGAACGAACTCAAAACGGAATTCCCTGACAAGAAAGTCACCATCGAAATGTCCGGAAAACGTGGAATTTCCGCGTTTAAGTTCCGCAAGATCGAAATGGACGAAATGTTCACTCATTTCGAAGACAAACCGACGTTTGAGGAAGTCAACGAACTGGCAACACGGTATATGGAAGAATATCTCGCCGGAACTCTTGACCGACTCGAAATCGTTTACACAAAATTCATCTCTCTGAGCAAACAACAGGCTGTTCATGAAACGCTTCTGCCCATGACGGAACTGGTTGACGAGGATGATATCATGACGACGTCGCCCGCGACAACAACATCGGAAGATGACGGGCGTCCCAAATCCGAAGCGGAACTGAAAAAAGCGGCGATGGTCAAAGCGGCTCATTCCAGATTGGCAAAATCGGGCATCGGCTTTGGAATTCGAAGCGGCGGTGAAATTCCGTTCGACTTTTACCCGTCGGCACAAAGCATCATGGAAGAAATTATCCCGAACGCTTTCCGAATCAAACTGTTCAAATGTTTTCTTGATGCCGGCGTGAATGAACAGATCGCCCGAATGGTTGCGATGAAAGCCGCCACGGAAAATGCCGACCAAATCATCGGCGCCATGACGACGGCCTACAACCGTGCTCGTCAGGGACAAATCACCAACGAAATCCTCGAAGTCATCGGCGGCGCCAATGCCCTCGGCGGATAAAACCAATGACTTTTCACGATTTTCACTTAAATTTCAACTTGAACCTTTTAACATTTAACATTTAGCCATGCAACATTTGAAACGACTATTGACGGCGTTCGGCATCATCATGATGTCCGGACTTTATACCTTGGCCAATGAGGCAGACCTGAAAATCCCGGACCTTCATAGGGGACATTTTGAAACGCTCGGCGGGATTTCCGCATGGAACCTGCTTGCTATCGGTGCTTTTGTCATCTGCATCACCCTGTTTTTCAGCTTGTATCTGGCTTTCCAGGTTTGGAAACTGCCGGTTCACCGATCCATGGCGAATGTATCGAAGATCATTTATACGACCTGCTGCACCTATTTGAAGAAGCAGATCGGGTTTCTCGGCTGGTTGTTCCTTTGCATTGCCATTGCTTATGGGATTTATATTCTCTGTACACCTCCTGCCGAAGCCCATGACGGGGCAAATCCTCCCGGAAAGATTGCAACCCTGATTCAGGTTCTCCTTTACGCCATCGTCGGGATGGGCGGTTCCGTTCTCGTGGCCTGGTACGGCATTCGCGTCAATACCTTTGCCAATTCCCGAACAGCGTTTGCCTCACTCAAAGGGCGTCCGTGGGACGTTGTCAACATTCCGCTTCGCGCGGGAATGAGCGTCGGGCTGTTTCTCATCTCGCTCGAACTCGTGATGATGGTCATCATTCTGTTGTTCGTTGATCGCAGTATCGTGGGACTTTGTTTCCTCGGTTTTGCCATCGGTGAATCGCTCGGTGCGAGTGCCCTTCGTATTGCCGGCGGAATTTTCACGAAAATCGCCGACATCGGCTCCGACCTGATGAAAATCGTGTTCAAAGTCGGCGAAGACGACCCGCGAAACCCCGGCGTGATCGCCGACTGTACCGGTGACAACGCCGGTGACAGCGTCGGCCCGACCGCCGACGGATTTGAAACCTACGGCGTGACCGGCGTGGCTCTCATTTCGTTCATCGTGCTGGCGATCACGCCCACCATGTTGCTGGACGGCCCTGGTCGCACCATGTTTGACACTTGGTTTGCCGCTCCGCCCGCTGCCGCAGTGGAAGTCATCCAAAACGCAACTCCCATCGCCGAACAGACACTTGAACAGGCTCAAATCGCCGCCGGTGCCAAGTACCTCGCCGAAGACCTCCAGGCTAAGTTGATCGTGTGGATTTTCGCAATGCGTTTCCTCATGGACTGCCTTTCCGGTTGTGCCTACTTCATCAACCAGTCGATTTCGCAGAAAAAATACGGCGACAAGAAGGAATTCGACTTTGAAGAACCACTCATGCGGTTGATTCATATCGCCGCGATTCTCTGCATCACGACATCGTTCATCATGAGCTTCCTCCTGTTGCATGACTTCGCGAATTGGGCATGGCTCAAGCTGGCCGGGATCATCGCCTGCGGAACCATTGCGGCGGTGCTTATCCCCGAATTCACGAAGATTTTCACCAGCTCGAAATCGAAGCACGTCAATGAAATCGTTACGGCATCGCGCGAAGGCGGTCCGTCGCTCAATATTTTGTCCGGCATCGTGGCCGGTAACTTTGGTGCCTTCTGGACCGGCGGTCTGATCGCCGTCCTCATGGCACTCGCGTATTTCATTGCCCAAATGGGACTCAACCAGATTCTCGGCCCGCACGCGCCGGTGTTTGCATTCGGTCTTGTCGCATTCGGGTTCCTTTGCATGGGGCCGGTCACGATCGCCGTGGACAGTTACGGCCCGGTGACCGACAACGCGCAATCGATTTTCGAGCTGTCGCAAATCGAAGCGATTCCCGGCATTTCGGAAGAAATTGAAAAAGACTTCGGCTTCAAGCCGGACTTTGAAATGGGCAAGCATTACCTCGAAGCGAACGACTCCGCCGGCAACACGTTTAAGGCGACCGCCAAGCCGGTGCTCATCGGAACCGCCGTGGCCGGTGCGACGACGATGATTTTTGCGATCATCCTGCTGCTGACGAACCTCGGCGTGTTGAGTCTCGAACTGACCAACGCGCCGGTCATCCTCGGATTGATCTGCGGCGGTGCCGTTGTGTTCTGGTTCTCCGGTGCGTCGATGCAGGCCGTGACAACCGGTGCCTATCAGGCCGTCGAATACATCAAGAAGAACATGAACCTCGACAAAACGGAAGCCGACATCGAGGATTCGAAGAGAGTTGTCGAAATTTGCACCAAGTACGCGCAGGACGGGATGTGGAACATCTTCATTGCGCTGTTATTTATGACGCTGGCGTTTGCGTTTATCGACCCGAACTTCTTCGTCGCCTACCTGGTGTCGATAGCGGTGTTCGGCTTGTTCCAGGCGATTTACATGGCCAATGCCGGCGGATCGTGGGACAACGCCAAGAAAGTGATCGAAGTTGACCTCAAGGAAAAAGGAACCGACCTTCATGCCGCAGCGGTCATCGGCGATACCGTTGGCGATCCCTTCAAGGACACCAGCTCCGTGGCTTTGAATCCGATCATCAAGTTTTCGACGCTGTTCGGCCTTTTGGCAACGGAAATCGCGATCCTGATGAAGTATGTCGAAACGACCAAAGACAAAATGGTCGAAGGTGCCAGAGAAATTGCGACAACGGCAACCGGCAACCCGGTTGTGGCAGGTTCCTTTTCAGGCATGACTTGGGTACTCGCCCTGGCGTTCCTCGGCATTGGTTTGTACTTTGTCTGGCGTACATTCTACAAGACGCGTATTCCGGAAAAGAATTAAAATTAGTTCAGCATGAAAGGCAGGGCGGTCACGCTGTGATCGCCGCATGTTTTTTCAGAATCCACAATTGATTGTACCCCCTTTTTTGGAGAAACTACCATGAAACGAAGTCTGACGGTTGTTGCGTTGATTGCCGTGTTGTGTTTGGTCTGCGGAACGATGGTGCGTGCTCAAACACCTTTTAACGGCCTTGCCGTGGATCAAACGAACATGCACTTGCTTTCCGATGCCAAGAGTCGTTCGATTTCCCCGGAGAATTTCACCGGAGAAAAGGGAAAAGCGGCCATGTCGACCGACGGACCGGCCCTACATGCAGCCCGTGACTTGGGACAGGGGTGGAAAGTTTCCCCGTTTGTCGTGATTCCCGGAGAATCAACATTCACGCTTGCCGAAATCGAAGGAAGCGGTGCCATTCAGCAAATCTGGCTGACGCCCGCCCCGCTCCATAAAACCCGAAGCATGATCCTTCGTTTTTACTGGGACGGCGAAGAAACGCCTTCCGTCGAGGTCCCGATTGCGGACTTTTTCACTTGCGGCTGGCAGGAATACTCCCAAAACAACTCGCTGATGGTCAACGTCAACCCCGACAGCGCGTTCAACTGCTATTGGACAATGCCGTTTCATAAAAAAGCGAAAGTGACCGTTGAAAATCTCGACGCCGATCAAATTGTCATCTATTATCAGATCAATTATGCTCTTGGTGACGTTCCGGACAACGCCGCGTATTTCCACGCCCAGTTCCGCCGCGTCAACCCCCTCAAGGCGAAAGACGTCGTGACCCTCGTCGACGGCGTCAAGGGGAAAGGACAGTATGTCGGCACCTATATGGCTTGGGAAGTGCGCAGTCCGGGTTGGTGGGGCGAAGGGGAAATCAAGTTTTTCATGGACGGCGACAAGGAATTTCCGACCATCGCCGGGACAGGAACCGAAGACTATTTCTGCGGCTCCTACAACTTCGACCGTGACGGGTATTATCGCGAATTCAGCACCCCCTACGCCGGTTTGGTCCAGGTGCTTCCGAAAGAAACCCGTTTGGTACAGCTGCTCGAGAAAAACTTTCTCACGCCGGAAACAAAACGACCTGAGCCTGGTTCCTTCGTTGGTTTGATACCGGCTGTCAAGAAAGCCTACATCCCCGGTCAACGATTCGGCCTTTACCGATGGCACATCACCGACCCGATCCGCTTTGAGGAGGATTTGAAAGTCACGATCCAGGCGTTGGGTTGGCAGGATGGCGGACGTTATTTGCCGCTCGAAGACGATATTTCCAGTGTCGCGTTCTGGTACCAGACCGAACCGCACGCTCCGTTTCCGAATCTGCCGTCTCGTGAAGAGTTGCTGATCGAACGACTCCAACTCGGACCGGTGGAATGAAAATAACGGGGAATTTCCATGAGTGATTACGAACAAACCACAAATGATACGGTCACAGAGTCGCAAATTGTTGCCGAGAAGAAATATTGGGGCATGAATGAAAACAGCTTCTGTATTTTGTTACACTTGGCACAATTCGCGAATATTGTGCCGATGGGGGGAATCATACTCCCTCTCATCATGTGGTTGACGAATAAGGATGAGTCCGAAGTTATCAATGAACATGGAAAACATGTGATGAACTGGCCTATCAGCGAGTTCGTTTACATGATTGTCCTCACAATCATCGGTTTCTTCCTGTTTTTGGTACTGTTTATCGGACTCATGATCGTGTCGGAAGGTCGTGCCGCACCGGTGTTTGTGCTGTTGATGTTCCTGGCTTATATTCCTTATATGTGCCTTGCCCTGCTGGGGTTTATTTTCCCGATCATCGGTGCGGTCAAGGCCGGTAAGGGAATTTGTTGGAAATATCCGTTGTCGATTCGTTTTATTAAGTAGTTCAAGATTGAATCGGATCAGGAGTTTTGAACATGAGCAACGAAAATGAACATAACGAGCATGTTGGCGATTCAACACAATCCACCGGGGATTCGCAGTCGCAGTCCATGCCGCCTGTCGGTGAGCCGCAAAAGGGTGAGCCGCAAAAGGGTGAGCCGCAAAAGGGTGAGCCGCAAAAGGGTGAGCCGCAAAAGGGTGAGCCGCAAAAGGGTGAGCCGCAAAAGGGTGAGCCGCA
>Ga0123353_10001402_pt1 | contig 29472 bp, 21 predicted proteins | sample TergutLab28metaG_3_FD_92763 | JGI IMG/M metagenome (GOLD analysis project Ga0123353, IMG submission 92763) | Labiotermes labralis P3 segment gut microbial communities from Petit-Saut dam, French Guiana - Lab288 P3 | ecosystem: Host-associated > Arthropoda: Insects > Digestive system > Gut ...
AACCGAAAACCAGAGAAGGTCAACACGTAGCAACCAGAGTTTTGAGGAACCGAGTGCGGTAATGTCTGCACGCTCGGGTCTGTGGGAGTCTTGGGAAAGTAATTTCCCAAGACGACCCAGTAAGTGTGTTGAGTTGTTCGACTTCTTTCGCATACGCTTTCCCTACTGCCAGAATCTTGGCTTCCAATTCCTTGACTTTGGAATTATTCTCGGCGTAATCTTCCAAGACGTTCCATCTTTCTTCCTCCAGATTTTCTCGAAGGCTTTTGAATTTTTTAACTCTTTCTAACGCACCTTTAAAGCCACCCTGTTCTTGGGATTCCCGTACTTGGGCTTTCACATCATCCGAGAGCCAAGAGGGCAACTCGCTCTGCTGAGCCAGCGCTTCAGCACTCAAACCGCAAGCGGATAAAACAGCAACAGCACACAATACGAAAACGATAAATTGTTTGATATTCATGGTTTTTCAGTAATTGGTTAAGGGTTGGTTTATTGAAGTGCTTCCCGCAAAATCTTGTCAGCATCTTCTTGTTGCTCGGCTTGTTTTTTGTTCATTGCCGCGAAGGATTTCATGTCCCATATCTGGAGGACTTCCTTGCGTCCGTTGTTGATCCGAACCATAAACGACTCGCCATCGGGCGAGAAAATACATTCTTCCACTCTACCCGTATCCAGAACGGTGCCGATTCTCTCGCCAGTGCGCAAATTCCAAAACTCACAGTCGTTTCCTACACGTATCCCTAAATAATTGCCCTGAGGAGAAACGCAACAAATATTTTTTTCATTTAAGGTATTAGTATTGATTGGGATGGTTTTTGCGGGTATTTTTCCGTCCTTGATAAACGTTGCGCCACCAGTATAAATGCCTTGATGACGGAACCAAGTCAAAACCAACAGTTCGCCCGATGTCGTTTCTGTATAGTAGAAATGTTCCCAGTCCATTTCCTCTGGTTCCGGGATGTCTCTGTTAAGGGCTCGCTTAGCAAACTTGCGAAAGTCCCATTGCGTCCGATACTTCCAAGTTCGTTCCGTTAGCGCAGCGTAATGCAAGGCATAAACAGTATCTCCTGTTTTTCTGTCGTAGCAGCCGATAGTTACGGCACTCCGATACGGTAGGAAAATTTCATAATTCTGGCCGAAAAATGTTGCGTCTTCTGCTTTGACACCGGTTTTCGCAATCTTCTGTACCGCATCTTTACCGAAAGCCACCAAGCGGCCGGTCAACGCGTCGAAAAGAGGAGTTTCATAGGATTCTCCTTTTTGATACACCTTCGTTCCATCCTGTGAAATGGTAATCAATTGGGCTTCTCTATGCCCATTTCGCCTGTCATCGTCTTTCACATATTTCTTTACGAGGACATTTCCCGTTGCGATATCAATGACCTGCAATTCGCTTTTGTCAAACAACTTCGTGTTGTCAGAGGAAAATGTTACCGATCCCTGCTGTGGGTAACGTTGGGCGTTATCGAGTTTTTTTAACATTATCCCTTTTTCGACACTCCAAATTGCCCAACGGCACTCGTTTCTGTCGATGTCTGTAAGCAATAATTTGCCATTAGGGGAAAACAGAACACAGTTGCCAAAGCTCTCGCTCTTTTCTTTAATGATATGTTCCTTGTTCCCTGTGGCAACATCCCAAATGACGAGGCTGTAACGCTCCTCATCGTCACCGTTGTAGCCTGTTGTGGCAATTTTTTTTCCGTCGGGCGAAAACGCTACCAAATTTTTTATCCCGTTGCTATCACTCACTTTATCGTGATGCTGTAAGGTGCGCAATTTCATCCCAGTGCTTCTTTCCCATATAACTGCAACAGCCTCTTCGCCCCAACCTTTACCGCTAGTAACCACAAGTTTTCCGTCTGGTGAAAAGGCGGCGCAACGGATATCATTTTTTTGCTCCAGTTCGACATATCCCTTATTAGCGTCGGCCTTGGATTCTTCAGCCATAAGTGCCTGACAGGCAACAGCAAACGACAATACGATGATCGTCAGCGGCAGTAAAAGTGTGGTTTTCATGATTTCCTCTCGTTGTTAAAGTTTATTACATGAGTTTCTATTTTATGCGGAAGAAAAAAGAGGGATTGTCGCAACAAAATGGCTGATTTGGAGGTCATTTTGTTGCGACAACCTCCTTGATCATCTTAAAAGCCTAAAAGAGCCTTCTTTTTTGCAGATGGTTTTCCATGTCTTCCATGTCACGCAATTGTTTTAAGACTTTTGTCGCTGTAGCATCTCCTTGTTTCGCCGCCTTGTATAACCATTTCTTCGCCTCTTCAAAATCCTGGGGAACATCTTCACCCAGGATATAGAAAATCCCTAATTTACACTGAGCCGAAGCATGTTCCTGTTCCGCCGCCTTGCGGAACCATTTTATTGCCTCTTTGGGGTCCCGGTCAATGTCTTTACTTAATGTGTAGCAAATCCCCAAGATATATCGAGCCGAAGCATGTCCCTGTTCCGCCGCCTTGCGGAACCATTTCACCGCATCTTTGGGATCTCGGTCAACGCCTTTACCACCCATATAGAATGTTCCCATATGGTATTGTGCATCGAGATAGCCCTGTTCCGTCGCCTTGCGTACCCAGTTCACCGCCTCTGTGGGGTTCCGGTCAACGCCATTGCCTTCTGTGTAGCAAACTCCAAGCATGGTTTGCGCCGGGGCAAATTTCTGTTCTGCTGCCTTGCGATACCATTCCACTGCTTTTTCCAAATCCTTGGTTTTGACAATTCCGTAACCGTTCGCGTAACAAACGGCTTTGGAATACTGAACCGTGGCCAGTTTTTCGTTGGCATGTTTTGCGGCTTTGGAAAACAATTCCTCCGCCTTTGGTTTGTCAATATTACAATCCTGCAAGCCGATTTCATAGCAAATGGCCAGCCAGCATTGTGCGTCAGGATTGTCCTTTTCCGCTTCGGCTTTCAAAACGCCGAGTTTCGTGTCCTTGTCAATTTTGACGGTGTTCTGACCCAAACATGGCTGTAAGCCAACAAACAGCATAACTGCGCAAAGAACCAGTGATAAAGCAAAAATTTTTGTCGAGATTTTCATTTGAGATTTCCTTTTGTGAAAGAGATGTGTGATTATGCCAAGAACGGCAACGGATGCCACTCAAAAGAAATAGGAGCGACACGTAAAGCAGAAACGGAGTCATCCCACCTAGCGAAAGTGGTGCGTCGTCTGCCATATTGGGAACGATGCTGATTCTGTCCGCAGACTTGAACGCGCGCTCCCTCTACGGGAGCAACGCAACTTTTCAAGTCACTGATCATTTTCTACCCGGTTTCCCGGTCGCTATGTAGAAAATTGCCGTCCGCCGAAGCAGTTCTGCTTACTTGTTGTCGTACTCGATTTCGTCGTCCGAAACAACCCGGACGTTTCAATTCTGTTATTCAGTTTACCTATCATTAGCGGGAAGTCAAGTCGCAGTTTTTCAAAAAATCGCCGCCAAATGAGGTCTTGCGGCACTCACAGCGTGACCGCCCTACCTTTTTTCCGCGTCCTTTGCGTCTCTGCGCAAAATCTCTTCGTGGTTCTGAACGTGGCAAGGTCGCCGCTTTCCCCCTTTCCCTCAGAAGTTTCGTCCGGCGTGGATTGCGCCGGTGACGCCTTCACGTTTGCCGTCGGAGACATTTTTCAATCGTCCATGGTGTAATGTTTCACAACTTTCCAAATCGACCGACCATGAACGCACATAACAAAGGATGTTTAAGATGATGCCTCCGGCGGGCAACGCACGGGCGTTGCATCCCGCCAACGTGCCGCTGGACCACAGTTGTCTCCCGGTCCTTCGGACGGTCGACTTCCAACAGCGAATCGAACGCAGTGAGCATGAGGCAACCGCGATGCAACGGCACGTTGCCGTAACGCAAGTGGTTGGAACGTCTGTTGGCCAAGTACCTGCCCTACCGGTTCCGGTATACTTTACCTTTGCTACGGCCGGGCGATGCTGCCAAACTCTTATGCGACGACCAATAGCCGGATTTTTCCCTGACATTTTACCAAATTTTACAGTTCTCGGTAAAAAAGTTCCGTTCTTGACGGAAAAGGTTGGCAAGTTAGAATAAATGGGATTCTGGACCGAATCCAGTCAACACCGATCAGTCTCTGGGCCGACCAGTCAACGGCAGAACCTCTTTCCAGCAAACCGGATACAAAATCATAACGATGAGCGACAAAAATTATCTTCATGAATATTGGGAATTGATACAAAAATCGATCCGGGAATTCGACCCGATGCTCCTTGAACCGGCGGTGGTGCTGGTTCGTGACACTTATCTTTCCGACCGGCAGATTTTTACGATCGGCAATGGAGGAAGTGCCGCGATAGCGGTTCATCTTGCGGCGGATTTCGGGAAAAACATCACCAAACCGGGAGGAAAGTTCCCGCGGATCATGTCGCTTTGCACCAACTCCTCGACACTTACGGCTCTTGGAAACGATTGCGGTTATGATGAAACCTTTGCTTTTCAGCTTCGCAACTTCATGAATCCCAACGACTTGCTGATTGCCATTTCCTCCAGCGGCAACTCTCCCAACATCGTCAAGGGCGTCGAATATGCCCGGGAAAACGGTGCCAAGGTGATCGGAATGTCAGGGTTCAATGGTGGAAAACTCAAGGAGCTGGCCGACATTTCTCTCCATGTTCCCATGAAAATTTATGAGGTCGTGGAAGATATGCACTCCATTTTTTGTCACGCCATCATCCATGCCATCAAATTTGGCCTATAATACTGGGAGCCGGTAGGGGCATTTAAGCAGAAATTTTGGTTTTTGTATTGAAGCGGTTGTTTTTCGTGAAAAAATCGTGTAAGATAAGATGCCGTCGTGACTCTCTTTTTGGGCAAACATCAATGAGTGGTCGCTTGTTCCAACTGAGATTCCCAAGGTTTGCCGGCGTCTCTTTTTCTATCAGGAGTTCCTTGAATGGCCAAGGTTTACGTCGAATTTGATCTTCAGGAAGGATTGCCCAAAGGGGACGATCTGTTTTACGAATGTCGTTCATGCGGGATTGAAATTCCTTCTTCTCCCCAGGAAAATCTCTGTTGTAAATGTTTTAACATCTTCTATGACTTGGATGAGAGCAAATTCACGATCACCGATTCCAAAAAAATCGCTCTTTTTCGCAAAGAAGAATGAAGAATAGTGAGAATAGTGACGGAAAGGATGGATTCCATGTCCGCCGACAATGAAAAAAATACCGACGAAAAATCTATCAGCAATGAAAACCGGTCAGACCCGGAAAACCCGGGGACTCGTCCTCTTGTGGTTTTGAGAACAAGTCCTTTTTCCGTGTTGGTTTTTGTCCTTTGTTTTGTGCTGGCACTTTTTCTGATTCCTTCGATTGCCTCACAAATCAACTACGCCCTTGTTCATAGTTCCGAGAGAGCCAAGGCGGACGCGGCCCGGGAACTGCTCAAGGAGCTTCCCGCGCAGGACCGGATTCCCTGGGTGGTCAAGTCGATTCGACCGAGTGTCGTCGGTATCCAGCAAATCGTGCGCGGCCAAGTCCGTACCCATGAAGGACTCCGTGAATTCGAGCTTCCCAACAATGAAGGCTCCGGTGTCATCGTCGATCCGGAAGGTTATATCATCACCAATTATCACGTGATCAAAGACGCCCAAGCCCTTTCCATACTTTTGAGTGATGACCGAACGACAAGCAACGTCACGATTGTCGGCGTCGACCAGGAAGCGGATATTGCGATCCTGAAAATTGATCTCCCGAATCTCATTTCCATGCCCTGGGGAAACAGTGACGCCTTGGAAGTCGGGGAAGCCGTGCTGGCCATCGGCAATCCTTACGGTTTTTTTCAGACGGTGACCGCCGGAATTGTCAGCGGCAAAGAACGTTTTAACACGGATTCCTCGTACAAACCTCGTGAGTTTCTCCAGACCGACGCCGCCATCAATCCGGGTAACAGCGGGGGGCCGCTCATCAATATTCGAGGGGAACTGGTCGGGATCAACACCGCCATTTACGGAGAAACGTATCAGGGGATCAGTTTCGCCATTCCAAGTGTTCTTGTTCGGAGAATCTACGAGGAAATCCGCAAAAACGGCAAAGTTTCTTATGGCTGGCTCGGCGTGTCGATGTCTCCGTTTCCGGCTTTTGAGTCGACACAACAAGGAGCCCGACGTGCTCTTGGGGTCGAGATTTCCACGGTTGCTCCCGACTCTCCCGCCAAGCAGGCCGGAATCAAGCCGGGCGACATCATCACGAATTGGGATGGTTTGGACATCCGAAACACCAGTCAACTTTATCACAATATTCTCTTCACCAAACCCGAATCGGAGGTCACGGTCAAATTCCTTCGTGACGACCAGCCGGGAGAAATTCAGGTCCAAGTCGGCAAACGTCCGGTATCGCACCGTTAAAAAATTCCCAATTTTTTATGGCAAAGCTCCTGAAGACGGCGACATTAGGATGCAAGGTCAATCAATATGAAACGGAATTTCTGCGTGAATCGCTCATCACGGCGGGGTACCGGAACGCTTTGTCCGGAGAGTCGGCAAATCTGATTCTCGTGAACACTTGCTCGGTCACTGCGGAGAGTGATTTGAAGAGTCGAAAGATGATCCGTCGTCTCTCCCGGCTTAACCCTGATGCTGAAATCGTTGTCCTGGGGTGTTACGCTTCACGTGCCCCGGAGGACGTCGCCCGATTGCCGCAAGTCACGGAAGTCATTACCGATAAACGGACCATCGGTGATTTCCTGAAACGTCGGGGCGTCACGGAAATTCCCATCGGAATTCGTTCCTTTGGGGAACGACATCGGGCTTATGTCAAGATTCAGGACGGCTGTCGCGTCGGTTGTGCTTACTGCATCATTCCCAAGGTCCGCCCCTATCTCCTCAGTCGACCGGCGGACGAAATTCTGACGGAAATCAGGCAACTGGTCGATTGTGGTTATCGTGAAATCGTGCTGACCGGGATTCATCTGGGGCACTATGGACTTGATTTCCAACGGAACCTGGGAAACTCGGAAGAAACGACCCAAAAACAACATCTCGGGAAAGGAAATCCCCGACTTTATGAACTGGTGGAAAAAATTGTCCGAAACGACGGTCCGTTTCGATTGAGAATCTCCAGCATGGAAGCGGTGGAGGTCTCCGATGAGCTGATTGAACTGGTTCGCGATCGTCAGGAGAAAATCTGCCCCCATTTTCATCTTTCGATGCAAAGCGGGTCTGATGCCGTGCTTAAAAACATGCGTCGCCGCTGGTTGAGCAAGCCGTTTCTCGAAAAATGCGAAAAAATTACTCAAACCATCGACCGTGTTGCCCTCACGACAGATGTGATCGTCGGTTTTCCCGGCGAAACGGAAAAAGACTTCGAGGAAACCTGTCGTCTTGTCGAACGGATCGGTTTTTCCAAGGTCCATGTTTTTCCGTTCAGTCCCCGGGAAGGAACCATTGCCGCAACTCTCCCGGATCAGATTTCTCCTAAAATAAAGGCCGAGCGTGCCGCCCATCTGACACAACTGGCCGAAAAACCGCGTCACCGTTATGTCGCATCATTGGTGGGGACAACCTTGCAGGTGTTGTTCGAGTCGGCCAACGCCGTAAATTTGCGTGGAACCGCCGACCGTTACCTGCATGTCAATGTGACATCCTCAAAAAAACAAGTCGGTCAGTTGGTCCGGGTTGACATCAAGGAATCCCAGGGAGACGAGTTGCATGGAAATATATCTGGAATTGGGAATTTGGAATGAAAAGTCAAGGCGAGCGACCGGGAGAATCTTTCTTTCCACCGTGAGCGGCGGATCGATGGGCTGCCTCGCAAAGCAATACGTTATGAAGCCCTTCGTCTCCGTCGATTGGTTTTCCTTCGAGAATTGATGCGGCATGTTCGTCGATCACCGCCTGATAAATGTTTTCCGGGGAATTGATGAAGAAGTTTTCCTGTTTCAAAAACGTGTCGAGTTCGAGCCGCTGGTGAATCGGTTCGTCCGCGTAACCGGAAAGCTGGAACATCGTTCCGTAACTTCGCAGCACGGCGTCGGACCCGTAAATTTCATAACCGAGTCCGGAAAGTGTGCCGCCAAGCCCGCCGCGGAAATCGCAGAACGAAACCCGGACGGAACACGTCAGGCCGTTTTCCAGCGTCAACCGGATCAAGGCGCCGTCCTCGACCTTGGTCGGCATCGTTTTGGGATAGTACGTCGCGGCAAGGGACCGAATCCGGCTGTCGAAAAGAAATTCGGCCATGTAAAAACAATGGCTCGCCACATCACCGATCGGACCGCCGAGTTCACCGGGATCAGAGCATCGCCACGTTGCCGCTTCGACCGAATCGTAACCATACGCAAACTCCATGTGAAAACAACCGTCGTTCACCGTGCCGAGTTTGCCGTCGCGGATCATGTCCCGGGCTTTTCGATTCAGGACGTTTTTCGTCATCATGTGATCAACGCTCAAGCTGAGTTTCCTGGCCTTGGCAAGTTCGACCAGGTTTTCGGCCTCTTTGTTTGTTATGGAAAGTGGCTTTTCCACGAGAACGTGTTTTCCCGCTTCGAGGGCCGCTGTTGCCAACGGGGCGTGAGTCCGGTTGTTCGAAGCGACGAACACCGCGTCGACGACCGGATCAGCCAGCACGGCATCCATGTTCTCATACCATTTCAAGCCGAGTTTTTCGGCGGCGGATTTTCTCGCCGGATTCGAATCGGTCGCACCGACCAATTCCGCGAACTTCGGTCGACCGACACGCTTCGCATCGCACCCGAAGCCTTCTTTGGCAATTCGATTTTCGGCAATACCGCCGAAACCGACAAGGACATAGTTGATTTTGTTTGACATGGAAATTGTGGTAATTGCAGTAGGCATTCTTGTCGTTTTTCGACGTCATGAACTTTTCAATGACGCGAGCGAAATATTTCAAAAATCATCAAACGGGAATCTTTTTGTACTTGCTGCGGCGGTGTCCGAAGCGATTTGGGTCTTCTGCTTTGAGCATCTCTTCATAGGCGGCAAAGTTTCCTTCGAACCAGCGAACGCGACCATTGCCCTCGAAAACAAGCATGTGGGTGCAAATCCGGTCGAGGAAAAAACGATCGTGACTGATCACCATCGCACAACCGGGGAAGTCGATGATCGCCTGTTCCAGCACGCGCATGGTGTTGACATCAAGGTCGTTGGTCGGCTCGTCAAGGAGCAGGAAATTCCCTCCCCGTTTGAGGAGTTTCGCAAGATGAACCCGGTTTCGCTCACCGCCGGAACATTGTCCGACAAGTTTTTGCTGTTGCGGGCCTCGAAAATTGAACCGGGAAACATAGGCACGACTGTTCATTTTGATCGGACCGAGTTCGATCACGTCTTTTCCATCGGTGATTTCGTCGAACACGCTGATTTCGTCGTTCAGAGCATCGCGATGCTGATCGACATAAGCCAAGGCAACCGTCGAACCAAGTTCCAATGTTCCGGCGTCCGGTTTTTCCTCACCGATGATCATCCGGAACATTGTCGTTTTGCCGGTTCCATTGGGGCCGATCACGCCGACAACTCCGCCGCGAGGAATGCTGAACGAACAGTCACTGATAAGCGTGACCGGATTGCCGGCGATCATGTATCCTTTCGTGACTCCTTGAAACACGAGAACTTTTTCGCCAAGTCTTGGGCCGGGGGCGATCTGGATCACGGTGTCGCTTTTGTCGTCCATGACCTGTTGCGAGGCGAGTTGTTCGTAAGACTTGATTCGGGCCTGATTTTTCTGCAACCGGCCTTTGTGAGCCATCTGGATCCAGTCGAGTTCCCGTTGCAGGGTTTTCTGACGTTGTGACTCTTTTTTCTCCGTGATGCGCAAAATCTCCGATTTTTGAGCCAGCCAAGAGGAGTAATTCCCTTCAAAGGGGATGCCCCGGGTGTTTTCGAGTTCGAGAATCCATTTCGTGACATGATCAAGAAAATAACGGTCGTGGGTGACAATGATGACTGTCCCGTGATAATCGCGGAGAGCCCCTTCCAGCCAATGGACCGTTTCGGCGTCGAGGTGGTTCGTCGGCTCATCAAGAAGCAAGAGGTCCGGTTTCTCAAGCAGCGCCATGCAAAGGGCGACCCGACGGCGTTCTCCCCCGGAGAGTTTCCGAACAATCGCGTCGTCCGGCGGAAGCACGAGGGCGTCGGCGGCAATATCGATCATCCGGTCGAGTTCCCAACCGCCGACGTGGTCGATTTCCTCCTGCAAGCGTCCCATTTGCTCCATAAGTTTCTCGAAATTGTCCGCCTGATCCGGGTCACCCATGGCGACGGAAATCTCGTTGAACCTGTCGAGTTTTTCCTGGATCGGGCCGACAGCCGTCAGGAGATTTTCCCGGACCGTTTTGTCGAGCTCCAGTTCCGGCTCCTGGGCGACATATCGGACACGCATCCCTTTGGCGAGCGACGTTTCCCCGTCAAAATCCGTGTCGATTCCGGCCATGATTTTCAGTAATGTCGATTTTCCGGAACCGTTTTCGCCGACAATCCCGATTTTCGCCCCATAATAAAACATGAGGCTGATGTCCTGTAAAACGGTTTTTTCTCCATATTTTTTGGAGACACGATTCATTTCAAAAATAAAATGCGGAGGCATGGCGGGTGGAAAATAAAAAGAATTGAAAAGAAATGAAAAAAATTATAGAGTTGTCGAATCATCAGCGTCGTCGCATCATGGCTTGACGGAGTCCGCTTTCCACGGAAGCTTTTTTGGCGGCTTCCCGTTTGTCGTGGAGTTGCTTGCCTTTGCAGAGTCCCAGGAGCACTTTTGCCCGTCCTTCTTTGAAATAGAGTCTCAAAGGGACCAGTGTCAGCCCTTTTTCGTATGCCCTCATGGCAAAACGCTTGACCTCGCGACGGTGCATCAGAATTTTACGGTCCCGTTTCGGGCGGTGATTGAATCGGTTGGCTTCAAGATACTCGGGAATGTCGCATCCGACGAGCCAGACTTCCCCCTCGCGAACTTTGCCATACGCCTCGCCGAGTGAAACGGTCCCGTTTCTCAGACTTTTGACCTCGCTTCCGACGAGGACGAGTCCGCATTCCAACGTTTCCAGAACGGTGTAGTCAAATCTCGCCTTGCGATTCTCGGCAACCACCCGTTCATTGTTATTGGCCGGTTCCTTCTGTTTTTTCTTGCCTGATTTTGACATTTTTCCTTCTTTCTCCTCCCTTTCCTATCATAACCTATAACAGGGAAGCTGCCAAGAAGAGTGAGACTGAATATCGGGAAATTATATCGGAATCGGTAGGGGCGAGCATTTGGCTTTTCAAGTTTGTACTCTCAAAGACAAGCGGGATCAAACGCCCGTGCGTTTGCCGCCGGAGGCATTCTTTAACGTCCTTTGTTATGTGCGTTCCGGGTTTGGTCGATTTGGAAAGTTGTGAAACATTGCACCATAGGACGTTGAAAAGCGTCTCCGACGGGCAACGTGCCGTTGCATCGCCCAGCGTGCCGCTGGACCGCAATGTCCAGCTTCGGGAATTTCAAGCCGGCTTGAGTCTATTGCCCAATATTTGAGTTCCAGAGTCAAAAGACCGTCAAAAAAAACGCCGGGCAGACCCGGCGCGATGAAAGTCATATTTTTTGTGAAGTTTTTACCTTACACCTGGTCCTGATTGCGGTGTGGCGATTTGGGCGGGTGGTTGACGGTTGCCTTTTGGTTTGATGACCTTGCCGTCGAGGTAATTGTCAACCGTGGCGCTGGTGTAAATTCCCTGGAACGTTTTGGCCATTTCGTTTTCCAGCTTCTTTTCGTAGATATCACGGTAGAGAATATCGTGAACATCAACCATGGAAGTGGTCACCGGTTCGGTATAATATTGGCAAAGCAGAATCACGAACCGCTGGTCGTTCCCGATCACGGTCGGAATGATGGTCGAAAGGTCACCCGGTTTGAGACTGAACGCCTCACGTTCGAGTTCCGGCATTCCGCCATGTTTTTGGATCGGGTCCATTTCGCCGCGGAGAGCACGGCTGGTCGGTTCGATCGAATATTTCTCGGCAAGCTCGGCAAATGCTTCCGGGGAAGGATTTTTTCGCGCGAGGGCCCAAACTTCCTGGGCCTTGCGCTGACTTTCGAGGATAACTGCCAGACATTTGACTTTGGGGCCGAAGTTTGCCTCGAAACTCTTTTGCATGTCTTCGTCGGTCACCCGGGTGGAAGAAGCCGCCATCTTTTTCAGCGCGACGAGCGGCCAAACGGTGTTCGACATATAAACCGAAGGGGTCACGCCCATCTCACGACATTTCATGGCGATCCATCCCTGAACGTTTGGCTTGCCGTCGGGGCTGAGGAGATACTTCAGGGCCATGTCGGCGACTTCGTTATCGAGGTCCGCTTGCGTGATCAGGATGTTCCGTTTGGCGCATTCGATCTCAAGCATCTTGCGACCGATCATGTCGGCGAGAACCATGGAGCCGTAATGCACGGCACACTGTTCGGCAATCGTCTGACTCTTGATCGGTTGGCCGTTGACCCGGGCGATCACTTCCGGAATCTGAACGAGGTCTCCCTGATCGAAGACGTTTTCGACATTGGCGTTTCGTGTCAGACGCTGATAAATTTCGACGAATTCCTGTTGGATTTTTTTATCCTGAACGATGAAGGCGATTCCTTTTTCCAACTTCTGACGGTCAACGTTTTGCGGCGGGATATGTTTTTCACAACGGAAAATCACGTAATACCCAGGAAACATCTCAATGATCGGCGAAATCTGTCCCGGCTGCATGGCGAACAGTTGCTGCTCAATGTTCGGATCATCAAGCGTATATCGGAAGAACGGAGAGATCAGACCGCCAACCGAGGCACTGACCGTGTCTTCGGACTGTTGCTTGGCGATGGTTTCAAAATTTTCCGCGGAGGGATTCGCCTGAATCTGTCGCAACAGATTTTCCGCTCTGTCCCGGGTGAACGCGACAATTTGCCTCATCTGGACGGATGTCCCATATTTCGACTCAAACTCGCGGTCGATTTCATCCCGGGTGATGGAAAGTTTTTGCCCGGCGATCTTTTTCAGGGCGATTCTCGGCCAAACGATTTCATCGGCATATTGTTGCGGGTCGATTCCCCGTTCCGCTTTCAATGCACTCAGCCACTGGTCAATGGGAACCTTGAACTGTTCCTCGGCAAGGAACTTGATTTCCTGAGTGACTTCTTCCCGGGTGATCGTGACTCCCAGTCGGCGACACTCCTGTTCGATGAGCGAGCGGTGGATGAGACGGCTGAGATATTCCTTGCCGTGTGTTCGGAGGGCCTCGACGGCCAGTTGCTGTTTGGTGATTTTACCGGCATTGACCTCGGCGACAACATCGGGCATGGTCGCAAACGTGATTTTGGTGGCGGCTGCCGTATTTGTTGTTCCGGCGGGTGCCGCATTTGCCGTCCCGGTGTTATTTTTGGTTCCGTTGTTTCCCGGGGGAGTCTGGGCTGTCACCGTTTTTGTCCAGAGACCAGCCATCAGGATTCCCAATATTCCCAAACAAACCAAGTAAAAAAGTCTTTTTTTCATCACAAACTTCCTTGTTTTTATGAAATTTCAGCGTCATTTTCCTACGGGAACGGGGAGTATAACGAAAACCGAATTGTCACGTCAAGGGCGTTTTTTCAAGGACGTTTTTGGAAACAGGATCACCAGGAATAGTTCAGGCCAAAATTTCCAACGTGCAAGGTCTGATACTTGTTGAGCTGGAAGTCATAACTGCCGAAGAGGTTAAGATTACTGTACAAGGCGAAGTTCGCCCCGACGCCGACAACGCCCCAGTCGCGTCCCAGTGAGTTTCCGGTGGAAATGAACGTCGCGGGGTTGTCGATTCCGAATCGGAACGTCGTCGCCATGTTGTCGTCCCCGAATTCGTGCATCCAGTCGGCGTTTGCCTCAAGTTGGAGCTTGTAACTGCGAACACTGAAATCACGAGTCAGACGTGTCCCGAGATTGGTACGAAAACTGTTCATATCGGCTCTTTTTCCATAAAGCGCGGCAATGGAATTTCCGTTTTCCCGAATTTCATCGTGATTCAGATGGAGATACTGAAGACCCAAGTAAGGCTGCAAAAACGACTTGCGAATCTGAAACATCGGGAGTCCGCGTTCCACGTAGAGTCCGCCTTGCCAACCATTGAACGAGTCGTTCAGAGAAGCCTGAAGTGGTGTTCCGCTCATGACGGTTCGACCGACCTTATAACGATCGAAACCGAACCCGCCTGTGAACGACGTGTATCCCAGGGAGTCGAGGCAAAGGCCGTAAAGACCGAAAAAGTTGTCGCTGTTGCGTCCGGAACCGATCGTCGAATCTGTATCAATGTCGAGGTTGTTGTAGGCGTAAAAAATCCCGAACCGTGTACCGGTGGCGATGGTCGGCTCAATCGCGACGAGACCGCCATAGGCTTTGAAATCGTAACCATAAGCGGCATGATTGGAAGAAGTGTCGCCGAACATGCCGAGTCCGGAAACCCAACCGGTCCATCCGGAATTCAACCCGGGTTTGCCGCGGACCACCGTATCGGAGACGTCGTCCGCCTGATTGATCGTCCGGAGCTGTCTGGCGATGTTTCCGAACATCTGTGTCGTGAGTTGTACCTGTGCCGGTCCCAAGGAATTGTAAATCTGTCCGGAAATCTCGTCATAAACATATCGTGCCTGGGGATCGGAAAGCGACTCAATCCAATTGAGCAGGTTGTCCAATTCCGGAGAACGGGCGGTTTGTGGATTCGGAGGAGCCGCCATGAGTGACATCATCACCGGTTCCTCTTCGTTCTCGGCCAGTTGCGTCAGGTAAGCCGCCACCCGTGTTTGACTGAATGTCGAGGCCGCGGCCAGGTAGTTGACCGGTTGGAAGGTGATTTCATACAAATCGTTGTTCCAGACACCAGTGGCACGCCAGCCGACAACATCGTCGATCAGGGAAAGATTGCCGCGGTTGTTGGTGGCACCTGTCGCGTCAATCAGGGTGAACGGAAAGTGGGTTGTCCCTCCGTTGCTGTAGATATAACCGATGGCGCCGTTCTCGATCCAAATGTCGCCATTGACTTTATAGTAAGGCGACAGCGGAAATCCTCCGGAAATATCCGCCTGAAGGATGCTGCCCGAAGCGAGATTCAAACCTCCGAGATTTCGTGTTGTGTCGGTGTTCAGTAACGCTCCGTTTTCCACGAAAACGTGAGACGCCGCCATGTCGCTCAGGAGATTCAGTGTTCCGGCATTGACAACGGTGTTGCCCGAGTAACCTGTGTAATTTCCGCTCAATGTTTTTGTTCCGTCACCGCCAAACAGGAGACTCCCGGCACCGGAAACCGTTCCGGAAAGCTCCAGTTCCCGCGAGGCGTTCACGTCGACGGACAGTGAACTTGACGGACTGTTGAATTCAATGTCGTTGTTGATGGTTTTCGTCGTGTTTGCCGCAATATCGGCTCCCAACGAGGTGTTGCTTCCACTGACACGAAGTGTTGCATTGCCCAAATCGGAGTCATATTTTTCGGTCGATGTTCCCGGGTCATAATATTTTTGAAGGAAAAGCCCTCCTTCGTTCAGGTCGATGATGCCGTTCAAACCGGTTTGAGGACCGCCGTTGATCACGAGGTAACCGCTCCCTTTTTTCGTCAGGACGGTTCCGCCGGCAAGATCAATCGTTTTCGTAAACAGCGGCATGTAGGGACTGGCAATATCGACGGTACTGTCGGCGGTCACATTCAGTCTCGCGATCTGTTCGTTGGGAGTCACCATCGAATATATCTGATCGAACGCGACCCCCAGGGTTCCGCCGTTGAGCTGGACGGTTGACGTTCCATCGCCGAGAGCCCCATACCATTTGGCGTTGACCGTGGCGCCACTGTCGACAATCATGGTTCCCTGCCAGGACGTGCTGTTTCCGAAGAGATTCCAGGTGCTGTTGCCAAGGCCGTCAAAAGTCACCGTTGTCGAACTGTTGCCGGTGAACGTCGCATAGAAATTGTCATTGCCGCCGTTTGCCAGAAGGGTCAAATCGGTACCGTTGTTGAGCGAAACATTGGTTCCGGTATTCGCCGCCGTGAGATTTTGCAGTGTCGTCCCCGACTGGGTCACTTTCAATTGGCCGCTTCCGGCCAAATTGACGTCCTGAACACTGGTGGTCGCATTGCTTCCGATGGCGAAGATTCCCTGATTGACCGTGATGGCATCCAGTATATTGAGGGAATCATAAGTCCATGTTCCTGTCCCGGATTTGGTGATCGTTCCGGAGTTGACAATCGCTCCGCGGAAGGTTGTGCTTGCCGAACCGGAAATCGTGACATTGTGACCATCGGCGTCGAGCACGCCGCTGGTACCACTGCCGAGTCCGCCGTTGAACATGATGTCATTTCCGGCGACCAATGTTCCCTGGGTGATGGTGGTCGGCCCGGTGTAGCTGAGTGAACCGCTCAAAGTCAATCGGTCGTTCATGTCGGAAAGGTTGACGTCGATGCCCCCTCTTCCGGAAATGATTCCCGACAAAGTGTAATCAATGCCACTCCCTTCATTTCCCAAAACCAGCGAATTGACACTGTTGAGAATGATGTTCTGCGAGATGACGAGACCGTTATCTGCGGCACTGATTCCCCCCTGGCCGCCTTCCAGGAGACGAATCGCCCCTTTACCGAGGGAATTGACGGTGTTATCGCCGTAAACGACGACGACCCCTTTGTAAATGCTCGTCTCACCATAAGCGTTGTCGGTGTTGGAAAGGGTTAGCTTGGTGGTTGCATCTTCCATGTTGACGATCAGTGGTCCCCCGGTGATCGTTCCGCTCAGTTCGAAGCTCTGTCCTCCGACAACGAAATCGTTGTAATTGATCGTTTTTTTATCGATGGTTTCCTCGCTGAAAATCAGGATGTCATTGGCGACATTCAGTCCCGCGACCCCGGCCTCAAGCGAATTTCTCAGCCTGTTCCTTTCTCCAAAATCAATGTTCTTGCTGATGATATTTCCTGCACCGAGTCCCTTTTCATTTTTGAGAACGATCGTCCCCTGATAGATGACGGTTTCAAAATCATCGTTATTTCCGGATGTGTCGGTGTTGTCATTGGTTAAAGTCAGTCGTCCGGTGCCTGTTTTTATGAGTCGTTCCCTGGTGTCGGCGTTGCCGTCGGTCACGATACGACCGTTGAAGTCTCCGACCACCGCCAAGCCAGGATCATCGATAAAAGGATTCCGGCCTTCCCCGAAATACCGTTCGTCTTCGTTTCCGGCAACCACAAGTGTTCTGCCTCCGAATTCGGGCTGTATTCCCGTATTGTCCGTCCAAAACAGGTGGACGTCACCGTCACCGGTCAAATAACCGATCGTTTCATTCTGTCTCAGTTCGAGAACGGCTCCCGAGGCAATATCGACCTCCGAATATTTTCCGATGGCGGAATTGGTCGGACTGTCGGCGACAACGGTTCCCTCGATGATGCTGGTTTTTCCAAGAATATTGTTGTCCCCCTGCAAAAACAACGTGCCGTCATTACCGCCGCCGCCGATTTCGAAGTCGACGTAATAGCCCCGCTTACGAATTTCCTCATAAGTGTCAGGATTGTTCCAGTCGAGATTGGATGCCGCTCCAACGCTGCTGATATTGTCCGCGATTCTGATTGTCCGGTCGTGGGCCACATAGAATCGGGTGGTTCCTCCGGCGAGGAAAAGACCGCTTCCAAGGGCGTCCCCATTCCCGGCGGTTCCGCCGCCACCGGTTCCTCCTTGGGTGGTGTTGTCTCTCATGATATTGGTGACAGAACCCAAACTATTCGTATATTTGTCATAGTATTCCGCCGAATAGTTGAAGCTGATGGACCCGCTTTCCACGAAAACAGCTCCGCCGGCTCCGAGTCCCCCCCCTCCGGTCCCCCCGGGTTGGGTCGTTTGGTCAAGTTGCAGGTCGACGATTTTATCCTGAGCCCCACCATTTCCTGCCCCGATTCCCCCTTTTCCGGCGTATCTCCAATCATAGGCACCACCGCCGCCGCCACCGAGACCGCCATCACCGCCGATTCGGTCGTTGTCTCCGGTCAGATGACTGGCGGCACCGCCTCCACCTCCACCGCCGAAGCCGCCGTTACCACCGGTCATGGTCGAACCTCCTCCGCCGCCGCCGTAACCGCCGTGCCCCCCTCTTGTGGACGTCGCGTTATTGCTGCCGGTCTGATCAACGATTCCCCCACCACCGCCACCGGCCATGCTGTTGGTCAGACTGCCGGCCCCCGAGCCGCTTGAGCCGGAACCACCTCCGCCATTTCTGCTTCCTTGTCCTGTTAAAGTGCCGTTGGAATAGGCTTTTCCTCCAGTGACCGTTTCATCCGGCGCGATTCCGGAAACACCGTTGCTCCCATCCGCGTTTCCACCGCTTGCTCCTTTGCCGAGTCCGCCGCCGCCCCCACCAGCGTAAAGTCGGTCCCCTTGTTGGGCCGCCGGTGCAAATCCGGCCGTGGCGCCACTTCCGCCGTCTCCCCCGAGTCCGCCGCCACCCCCGACGGTATTGCTGTCGTAAAGAACGGTTCCGCCGTCCCCCCCGATGGCCGAATTTTCTCTAAATGAAACATCCGTGAGGGTCACGTCACCATTTTTCACGTAAATGGCTCCTCCAAGTCCGGCACCTCCTCCGCCACCGACGGCTCCATCTCCCCCTTTGCCGCCGGATGCCTGACAATTATTGAAAAAAATTCCTGTAATCTCGACGTTGCCCGTGGCATCAATCATCAGACCGCGATACTTGTCATCGCCGTTGATTGCGATGCTTCCGATTTCGGCGTTTGGGTCGGCGATGATCTTGACGTCGGAACCTTTGAGCATCGGCAGGTCGTCTGTCAACGTGATCGAACGGGTGAGGACGATTTCAACAGGATTCGTTGTGATATGGGTTTGCAGGATGGCGACCCGTAATTCATCGTAATTGCTGACAAAAATCGGTTGCCCCCGACAAATACGGGAACTTGAGAAACAGATGATTCCCATGACGACCAGAATTGTCAGAAAAGAGTTTTTTGTTTTCAAAAGAAAAGTCATCTATTTCACTCCTGGGCGTCTGTCAAACTATCCCTGTCTTCGATAATTCCCGTAATTTCACTCGAAATGCGCACAAACCTCGATGATACATCGAGTCTCTTTGTCTTATATCGACATGGGTAAACTAGGTCGTTACTTCTTTTTGGTGAAATTTTAACGATTATCAGGATTATTCCTTGTATTTCTTGAAAACAGGGGGACGACACGAATTCGGAACGGATATTACAAAAAAGTGACCATCAGAAAAAGAGGAGTTCGGTACATCGTGCTGAGAAACAGGTTTTTCCTCTCTTGAAAATCAGATTATGACGATGCTAAATTCAGATAATAGCAATACTAAAATGAGATAATGGCGATAATAATTGGGGCAAAACAACAAAAATTTGAAAAACAAACAAAAAATGATGAAATACTATTGGATTGCGAGCATTATTCTTTTCTTTCCGATGTCCGTTGCAGCACAATGGTGGGGAAACTCCGATTTTGGATCGTCCAGCGATCCTAAAGTGAGCTATTACGGTCGTTTTGGTCTTTGGATTTATGGGATGCCATTCAAAAACATCGTTTATGAACGGACTCCGTTTGCGAATGCCGGACTGGTTCGGGACGAAAACGGATTCTTTGTCGCAACAGACCGTGATGCTTTGGGGAGCCGGTTTTCCGCGCCGTATATCCACGAGATCATGGCCCAGGAAATGATTCCGGAACCGAAAAAGGAGATTCCCGAGATTCCTGTACTGGTTGTCGTGCCACCTCAGAAGACACTTGATCAACAAGTGGTTTTACATCAACAAGTGATGTCGCAACAACAGGTTGTGTCACAGAAAAAGGAGGAACTTTCACAACATAAGCCGGTCAAACCGCTCAATTTTTATGAACGAATGGCTCAGCAAAGAGAATTATCAAGACAGAAATCATCTAAAATTCCCCCGGAATCCCTCGGTCCACCGTCACAGGAATATTTTCATTCCCCACAACAATTCCCGCTACAGTATTCTCCGCAGCAACGATGGATGCGCGATTCTGTGACAGAAAATCAATCACCACAACCTTTTCCGCCGATGGCTCCGTCAACAGTTCCGCCGGAATTTCCTCTTGAGTCTCCGGTCACGATGTCTCCAGTCACGACGTTTTGGATTCCGTCAAGGCAACCAACCCGTGATGTTGCCGAGCAACTTGAACTTGCTTTGATTCAAAACATGGACATTCTTCCTCTTTCCCCGATTCTGGTGACGCTGGAAAACTCCACCGCCACAGTTCGGGGCCTTGTTGCCACGGAAGCAGACAGAACCAAAGCGGAACAAATTCTCCTTGCCCACCCGCAGATTCAAAAAGTTCAGAATGAATTAATAGTGGATTCGTACCCCGTGGACTCAGGTAGCAAAACACCGTAATTTACGACACTTTTGTTTGCCGCTCATTTATCTGCGAGCTATTTCCGGCGCTGACTGCAAGTGATTTTGCGCAATTTTTCGTAACGGAACATCAAATGCCGGTTGTGCGGAAAACAGAACATCCTGTCTCTTTTATCCGGACCAAAAAATGTTAAAATCTCTCATTATACAGTTGATTTCTCTTGTCCGCTTTTCCGATGGATCGCCATGCTCACCTCGTTTTCGGTTGCCGTTTGTATTTCGCCGATGGGGCATCCTTATTTGGATAGCGTGAACAACGGTGATGTCGGCACTTCAAAAAACGACGGGACAAAGTTTACGACACCGTTGGAAAACCGGCTCATGAAAGCGTTTTCTTCGGATTTGCAGTATGCCAAAGGACTGTTGCACCTGACGACTGTCGAACTGCAAACGTTGTTGCCGCCGGACTTCGATTTTTTGCGGTCATTTGCAAAAAACTACATGACACGGCTGTGTCACCAGCCGGAAATAGCCTGGACGGGTGCCAACAGCGATATGGTGCGAAAAATTTTGCCGCTTGAGCCGCCGTCGCTTGCCGAATTCGAGTTTTTTCTTGCCGGGATGCCGCCGATGTTCGGAGCGGAGTATCTCACGTCGGAAGTGCTTGGCCAATGGTGGCGGGAACTCGACCGTCATGTCCGGGAGCAAATCGCGAAACATCAAAACGGTGCCGCCGACTGGATTCGGCAGCAAAATCCGTTGTGGCGAACCGTCGGCAGGGTCACGTTTCATCTGGCGGAAAACAAACGAGACGAGCAACGTCCGTTCGCGTTCATGGCGACCTACACCGACAAGGTTTCCGTCAACGCCAAGCCCGTGCAGTTGCCGTTGGCCAAAGCTCTCGCCGAATATGCGTCGGCCAAAGACCGCGATGCCCTGTTGCGGCTGTTGCAACCGATCACCGTTGCTGCGGAAAAGTGTGATTGGGTGCAAAACATGGTGAGCGATCAGACGATTTACCAGCCGCGGGCATGGTCGGTTAGGCAGGCCTATCAATTGTTGCAGGACATCCCAACGCTTGAAGAGGCGGGACTTATTGTGCGTGTTCCCGACTGGTGGCAAAAGAGTCAGCCGTCGCGTCCCAGGGTCAAAGTCAGTCTCGGAACAGAAAACGAAACGAAAACTCTGACCGCCGATTCGCTCCTGAATTTCCGGATCGAAACCGTTTACAATGACGAAACGCTGACGCCGGAGGAACTCGCCGAATTGCTGGCTGCCGATTCCCAGCTTGTCCGGCTTCGCGGCCAGTGGGTCGAAATCGACCGCGAGCAACTCAAAGCAACGCTCGACCATTGGAAAAAGATCGACCGGATGGTTCGCGAGGACGGCATTTCGTTTTACGAAGGAATGCGGCTTCTTTCCGGTTTGCCGGTTGACGGAAAATGGGACGCCACCGAAAAAGAGGCCGTGTTCCGAAGCTGGTCGGAAGTCGTGCCGACGTCGCAATTCGCGGAACTGCTTGCCGCCATGCGCGACCCGAACAAGCTGAATGCGTCGGATACCGGACTGGCAAAACTCAACGCCACCTTGCGCCCGTACCAGGAAATCGGTGTCCGATGGCTGCATTTTATGACGCAACTCGGTCTGGGAACCTGCTTGGCCGATGACATGGGACTCGGCAAAACGATTCAGGTGATCGCCCTGTTGCTCATGCAGCAACAAAATGAGGAACCATTGAAACGCAAGACGCTGCCGACATCGCTGTTGGTTGCTCCGGCGTCGCTTTTGGCGAATTGGGAATCGGAAATCCGGCGGTTTGCCCCGTCGCTGAAAACGCACATCGCCCACGGGAGCGGTGCCGGGGCGGAAGAGCCGAAACATCTTGCCGCCGTGCAACTCGTCATGACGACCTACGGAATGCTCGACCGGATCGACTGGATCAAGTCGAAAACATGGCGTAACGTCATCATCGACGAAGCCCAGGCGATCAAAAACGCCGGAACACGACAGTCAAAAGCGGTCAAAACCGTTCGCGCGACCAGTCGCATCGCGTTGACGGGAACGCCGATCGAAAACCGTCTTTCGGACTTGTGGTCGCTCTTCGATTTTATCAACCCGGGACTGTTGGGAACGCACACGGCGTTCAACAGATTCACCAAATCGCTCGCCTCGCAGCAAAATCGCGAATCGACCTACACCCCGTTGCGGCGACTGGTGCAGCCGTATATTTTGCGGCGGCTCAAGACCGACAAAAGCATCATTTCCGACCTGCCCGACAAGACGGAAGTGACGGCATGGTGCCCACTCGCAAAAGAACAGATGAAACTGTACGCACAGTCGGTGAAACAGCTTGCCGCCGATTTGGAAGCGAATGAGGAAGGCATCAAACGTCGCGGCGTCATCCTTTCGTACCTGATGCGGTTCAAACAAATCTGCAATCACCCGGCACAGTGGTCGGGCGATGGGGATTATGATCCGGCCAAAAGTGGCAAGTTCGAGCGGCTGCGCGAAATTTGCGAGGAAATCGCCTCACGACAGGAAAAAGTGCTTGTTTTCACGCAGTTCCGCGAAATCACCGGGGCACTTTCGTATCACCTGCAAAACGTCTTCAAAAAGCCCGGCCTCATTCTCGACGGCGGCACGGCCATTGCGAAACGACGGCAAATGGTCGAAGCGTTTCAAACGGAATCGGGGCCGCCGTTCTTTATTCTCTCGCTCAAGGCGGGCGGCACGGGGCTGAACCTGACGGCGGCTTCACATGTCGTGCATTTTGACCGATGGTGGAACCCGGCAGTCGAAAATCAGGTGACCGACCGTGCATTTCGCATCGGCCAGAAGAAAAACGTGCTCGTCCACAAATTCGTCTGTCGCGGCACGATTGAGGAGAAGATCGACGAACTGATCGAAAGTAAAAAATCACTTGCGGGCGAAATCGTCGATGCAGGCGGCGAGTCACTCGTCACGGAGATGAGCGACGCCCAACTGATGCAGATGGTTTCGCTGGATTTGGAGAAATGTCAAAACTAACAAGGATTCCCGAGGAAAAACATTCATGTTCTATTACAATTGGCAACCTTATGTTCCGGTCGCTCAAAAACGGGCGAATGCGGTTCAATATGTCAATAAAAAACTCGGCAAAAAGGCGAACCCGATCAATCTTGAAGGGAAAAAGATCGCCAAAACGTTTTGGGGGATTGCCTGGTGTGACAATCTGGAGTCGTACAGCGATTTCGAGAACCGGATGCCTCGCGGCAGGGCATATATCCGAAATGGCTCGGTCGTGCATCTGGAAATCGGCAAGGGCGTGGTTCGTTCGTATGTCGCCGGGTCGAACACCTACAAAATCGAGGTGAAAATCGACCCGCTCAAGCCCGCTGCATGGAAACGGCTCAAGAAAAAATGCGCCGGTGAAATCGCATCGGTCGTTGAACTCCTGCAAGGGAAACTCTCGAAAAACGTCCTTGCCATTGTTACGGATAAAAATGAAGGGTTATTCCCTTCGCCGAAGGAAATCAAACTCGACTGCTCGTGTCCCGATTGGGCCGTGATGTGCAAACATGTCGCGGCAACGCTTTACGGTGTCGGGGCGCTGCTTGATAAAAGCCCTGAACTGTTTTTCAAATTGCGCGGCGTCGACCATCTCGAACTGATCGAAACATCGGTCGCCGTTCCTTCAAGCAAGACCGATTCCGAGACGCTGGACTCGGAAAGTCTGGAAGGTATTTTCGGCGTTGAACTGGCAACTTCACTTGAAGACAAGCCTATTCCCAAAAAGAAGGCAACCAAAAAATCAAGCAAATCAAGTAAAAAAGCGGCCAAAAAGGCCACCAAGAAAACTGCAAAGAAATCAACAACCAAAAAAGTTGTGAAGAAATCGCCGAAGAAACAGGCATTGAAAAAAGCGAAAAAGTCGTCGAAAAAAACAACCGGAAAGTCCGCCAAAAAAACGACCGCACCATCGAAAAAATCAACAAAAAAGAAAGCGGCAAAGAAAATAACGACCAAGAAAACTTCCGCGAAAAAATAAAACCGGACGGGGACATTTTTTGCTGTGAATGCGGGATGATCTTGTGAGAAGCGGCGAAATCACGTAAAATCACTGGAAATGGATGGTTTGTACAAAATTTCACAAAAAAACGAAGGATGTCGCACAAAAATTCATCGACCAATCGACTATTGGAATTGATCGCGATACTGAAGGAATCGCCGGACAGCATGACGCTCAAAGAGCTTGCCGACCATTTCGAGGTGGACGAGAAGACGATTCGTCGCAACTTAGCGCAACTGGACAAAGCGGGCGTAAAGGTCGAGGAATCGACGGGAGCGCATGGTCGCAAATACTGGAACATTGTTGAAACGTCTTTCCATTCGGCGAAGTTCAATTTCGAGGAAGCGGCGGCACTGTATCTCGGTTACCGTTTTTTGACCCCGCTTGCTCACTCATTTCTATGGGAAGCCGCGCAGAATGGGCTGCGAAAAATTCGGGACCAACTTGGCACGGCATCCGTTCGTCTGCTTGACCAACTGTTGGAAACCTTTCATGAATCGACGACCGGCTGGAGTGATTACTCGCAGCAGTCGGAGGTTATTGAGACATTGATTCAGGCTTGCGAGGAAAAAAAGGAAACCGTCATTCGCTACCGTTCGCTTTCTGTGGAGGAAGACCAAAGCTATACGATCCATCCTTATGAACTTGTCACGCAAGCGGGAACGCTTTATGTCGTCGGCTTTTCCTGCAAACGCAACGAAATTCGGACTTGGAAAATGAACCGGATCGTTGAGGCGGGGTGTTTGACGACCAAATTCAAAAAACCGAAGGATTTTGATGCCGAGGTTTACCGCCGTCGAGGGTTCGGTGTTTTTGTCTTCAACAATGAGCCGGTGCAAAAAGTCCGCGTCAGAGTTGACAAGGAAATGGCTCGATATGTTCAGGAGCACCACTGGCACGAAACGCAACAGTTCGAGCAACAACCGGACGGCAGCGTGATTGTACAATTCGAGGTCGTGCCGTCCCAGGAATTGACCAATTGGATTCTAAAATTCGGTCGCGATGCCGAAGTGCTGGAACCACAATCATTGCGGCAAAAAATCGAAGAGGAAATTGTTGAAATGCTGCGACGGTATCGATAAAACACAAAATGTAAACGAGTGTTTATCATACCTGTTCACTTTTCTCTGATTTGCCAGAGAATCAAGTCGATTATCTTCACGTCAGTTATGCTTCTTCGTAGGTCTTGCTTTGCGAAATACTTTTTGCGGAGCCATACTAGCCATTTCGCGTCATTTGTTTCATTGAGGAAATAATCTTTGTACCATTCATCAAAAATTTCATCGAACAGGTTCATCCAGTTCTTCCTAGCTTCGGTTTTCCTGTTGACAAAGTCTTTGTACAACTCGCAGATTTTGGTATAGAACGTATCCCATGCACAAATCTTTTTAGCCACGTTCCGATCTTTATCATCTTTGTCCAACGTGTCAGGCGGTACTTTTATCCCCAATGCTTCAAGGATTCCAAATTTTTTTAGATTACCCTTCACTACACTATCCCAAGGCGGTCTATCCACGGGATTTATCATTGATAGTAGTTTTGAGCTGAACGATTTCTCGACTTTTTCTTGAATCGGATACAAGCGTTGCAAAACCATCTTAAATGCAGTGTTCTCACAACCGTCTCCCATATATTTTTGCGCGAACTTTGGGTTTGTCTTAAGGTCTTGCATCACTTCAAAATATTTAAGGCAAGATTCCTTTTGTTTCTCTGTTGATAGTCCTCTATCGAAGAGTTGAAAGAAGTCGATGTAAACCTCTTGAAATTGGACACTTCGTTCACCTTCCAAAACATTCATCTCTTTGTCGCAAAATTCATTTATGAGGTAGATGTACTTTCCCAACCCATCCTTAAGGTCATCCCTTTGTATTTTCTCCTGTATTTTCTCATCCAAAATATCTATCTCGCACAGGGGATTGTTTTGCATTGTTTTCGCCTAATGTTTTGGTTAGGATTGTTTCTCTATTCTTTTGGAAAAATATACCATGAGTGACGATCCGAATCAAGCAAGTTGTTCAAAATTCTTGTCAGGTTGGACAAAAGCTGTACTACCTGTTGTTGCTTTCATTCGTTCACGTGATATAATTTGCCAAAGAGCAAAACCACCTTGCATCAAAATTAAGGGAGAAACGTTATGATAAAACCAGAAATTGTTCGCTTTTTTGAGTTTGTAAAGAAAGAAAAGATTGAACTGTATAATGAATTTTCGTTTCAACATGAATTGGGTATTTTTTTGCGCAACAATTTGCCAGACTACAAAATCCAATTCGAACGAAACGTTGACACTCTTTTTTCGGAAGAAATAATAGAGAAGACAATTAAGGAGGGGATGGTAAAGAAAGAAATTGACATTTCAATACATGATTCGAACACGAATGAAAAGTATGTGGCCATAGAACTAAAATTTCCACGCCAAAAACAGTACCCTGAACAGATGTATTCCTTTATTAAGGATATAAAATTTGCAGAACAACTCAAGCGGCTTGGTTTTCGGAATACATGTTGTGTGGTGTTAGTGGATGACCCTCTATTTTACAGCGATGGTCGTGCAGAGAATGGTATTTACAAGTATTTTCGAAAAGCCTTCAAGGTGCCTGGTCGTACTTGTATCGAGAAACCCACTGGCAAAGATAAAGACTGCATTAAGTTAGACAGGGATTACTCGGTTGAGTGGGAAGATATTGAGGGAGAGAAAAAATTTTACTGTATAGAAATAGAGGATGCCAAAGCACTCTAAATTACGGCTCCGTTTTTCTGATTTTTTTCAAAAATTTCGTCAGACCGGACATAATCTGTCCTACCCGACAACCATCTTGCCTCACATTAAGGGTATAATCCGCGTCGAACTTTGACTGTTGTTTGATGCAATCCCTATCTGGAGGCCGAAATCATGAATCAGAATACCGAAAAAGACATCGTCCTGTACTATCTGAACAATCTTCTGAAACGCCCGATGTACGGCGAATTCGAAAATCATATCTGCGATTGGTTCGAGAAAAATTCCCGCGAATTGATCGGCAAGGACATCGAAAACCTTTGGGAAACCCGAAGACGCTATTGGGGGCGAAGGTCGGAAAATGATGAGCCGACCCTGCCGCGTGAATACCAAACGATTCAAACTTTGCTGGGCGGCAAAACCGGTCGTCTCGTCAATACGCCGGAAGTCTCGACTGTGATCGATGCCTTTCATTTGTCGCCGGAATGCCATGACGTGTTTGCCTTGCGGATTCACACTGCAAACATCCCGCTCTTGAACACGCTGGTCGATACGCACCGTGGCATGTTGATGCCGCGAGTCATGGCCGGGATGTTGGACATGCCGCCGCGACGTTATGAAAAATTCTTTTCGCAGACGAGCGAACTGATGGAAAAGGGACTTTTTGAGATGGGCAGGCGGAATTATCACCCGGAAATGACCAGCACGCTTAACGAGGTCTTGCTCGCCCATTGCCGAACGCCGGAAGCGGTCAAACGGGCTGTGTTGGGCAAACCGCAGAAAGCGATCCTCAAACCGGAGCATTTTGAGCATCTTCAAGAAGAATATATCTGGCTCAAAAACCTGTTGATCAGTTCACTTGAGAAGAAACGGCATGGTGTCAACATTCTGATTTATGGCAAACCCGGCACCGGCAAGACGGAAATGGCCAAGACGCTTTGCAAGGAAATCGGCATTCCGCTTTATGCCGTGTCAAACGATACGTCCAACGAACGGAACGACTTCGGACGGCGTGGTGATCTTGCCGCCGCCCTCTGTCTTTTGCAGGACGATCATCGCTCCGTGCTGCTGATGGACGAAGCGGAAGACGTTTTTGGTGCCTTGCCGGAGTTGTTTCAGGTTTTTGGAATCCATAAGGCCGGGAATGGCAACGATGTAAAGTCGAAGCTGTTTTTCAACAAACTGCTGGAACGCAATGCCGTGCCGGTGATTTGGATCAGTAACAGTATTCGCGGTGTCGATCCGGCCCATCTTCGGCGATTTTCGTATGCCCTGAACATGGAAGCACCCGACGAAGCGGTGCAGGCTCGAATCTGGAATTATTCGGCACGAAAGAACAAGGTGAAGCTGCCGAAGGAAAAAATCAACAAACTGGCCGAGTCTTATGACATTGCTCCGGCGATCATCGACACGTCACTACGAACGGCGGCATTGACTGGCGATCACGAAGCGATTGAAAAGACGATTGACGCTCTCCAAACGGCCATGCACGGGCATTCCGCCAAACGAAAATTTGTTACGGAACACGAATTTTCGACTGCTTTGCTCAACTGTGACACCGATTTGGAAAAATTGGCACAACGGATCATCACTCTCAAAAATACGGCCTTTTCACTCTGTCTTTACGGAGTTCCCGGTTCGGGCAAATCCGCTTATGCCCGGTTTTTGGCGGAACAACTGAAGATGAAAGTTTTGCACAAACGAGCAAGCGACCTGCTCAGTATGTGGGTCGGTGAATCGGAAAAGAACATTGCCGCCGCGTTTTTCGAAGCCCGACGGAAAAAAATGCTGCTCGTCTTTGATGAGGCGGACAGTTTTTTGCAAGACCGTCGCCATGCCCATCGCAGTTGGGAAGTCACGCAGGTCAACGAAATGCTCGCACAGATGGAAAACCATCCGTTGCCGTTTGTCTGCACGACGAATCTGATGGACGGTCTCGACCAGGCGTCACTCAGGCGTTTTACGTTCAAGGTCAAATACGATTTTTTGGCACGCAAACAGATTGAAGTGGCATTCAAACATTTTTTCAGCATGGAGCCAACCATATCCCTGAACGGTTTGACCAATCTCACACCGGGGGACTTTGCGGTTGTTGCCAAGAAAGCCCGAATTTGCGGCATTGACAACCACAAGGAGATTGCTACCATGCTTCGGGTGGAGCAGGATGTTAAAGACATCAAACATAACTCTCTTGGCTTTGCGGTGTCCGAGAGTTTTTGATTCGGAAACAACTTCTTCAGGCAAAGCTAGACTATTTCTGGAAATGCTCTAATACTACAGCGCAATGTCTAAGTCCATTTACACTGATGAATTTTCCGTAAGTCGATGCCTCGTCGGGCGATTCGTTTTCGTGTCGTTCGTTGGTGGCAGAACGTTGCCACGGCGTT
>Ga0123353_10001403_pt1 | contig 29461 bp, 19 predicted proteins | sample TergutLab28metaG_3_FD_92763 | JGI IMG/M metagenome (GOLD analysis project Ga0123353, IMG submission 92763) | Labiotermes labralis P3 segment gut microbial communities from Petit-Saut dam, French Guiana - Lab288 P3 | ecosystem: Host-associated > Arthropoda: Insects > Digestive system > Gut ...
ACCGTAGCATCCCGCGCCTTGCCCTTCGCCACACCAGTGCCCGTACCCATACGCGATCTCCTTGGACCGCATTGTCACCGACAACGCAACAAACGGGGAGGTGTGCTTCACCGGACTGATACGCACGACCGACACCTACGGCAACCACAACCCCGACAAGATGATCATGCACGCGAAAAAAACACCTGGACATACCGGGGCACGCTACTGGCGAGCGCCCCGAAGTATTACACCTCCATCTCCGGCGTGCTGCGGATTCTGAAAATCGGCGAGAACGATTTTTTTCAATTCATCGGCAACGGCATGCAGGTCTACCGCCGCGCACGCGGAAGGCCTGCTCCACCTCTGCGCGATGGTCATGCGGCGTCAGTCCCATCCCCGATGGCATCAAGCCCGACGCCCTCCCGGAGGACCAGCGACTCGGCCAAGGCCAGTGGACATGGAGCGACGTCAACGGCAATGACTGTGCATCACAGTCTTGGAATTAAGTTAGATCGGATATCTCCGCATGTGGTAAGCGTTCCTGCTCAATGCGGAGGTTCTCGCGGCAGCAAATTTCGAATGCGGTGATCTCTTCGTTCGTGAGGTGTATCGGAACGGCTGGCTGTCTGCCGGAACCTGTCACCTTCAGGGTATACCATCGCTCAATCGCAGAGCAGTCCATCCATAGACTCTTGGCTTGTGGGCAAAAACTTCGAAGATTTGATAATATTTCGAAGCCTTCGACGTCCAGGTCTCCCCAATACGTTACGGGTATGTTGGCCATGAAGCGCACGTCTCGCAGCAGCGTGATCGCATGCCCTAATCCACCCAGTCCGAGGGATCGAGATAACGGCGGCAAAGTGGACACGTTCACCTTATTCTCAACGATGATGAGTCGCGCCTTTTGAATAGGCAGATCGCTGAGCGTCTGAAGTGGAAGGGATAGAACATCACACGGAAAGCCCAGTTCAGCCCGAAAGACCGGATCGAGGAATCGAATAAACACCGGCTGCTCAGTGTAACGAAGACCGTATCGTCGCTCGAAATGCTCCTCGTTAGCCAGGATTGCATGCGCGGGCAATAGCACATCAAGCCACTGACGCAACACGGCCTTATTTCTCTCAATGAATTTCGTGTCAACCGACAGAGGCAATTCACGGATGAAGCAGCCCGGCTGCGGATGTTGCTGGAAGAACGCGGCCACTTCAAAGAGCCCCTCAATCTCCGTTCCCATTTGAGTCAAGGAACGAGGATTCTTGCGAATCCATGACTCCAATTGAGGAAACGCCGCCCGAATACGATTGACGGTCATCGCAAACGCGGAAAATTCTTCGCTCTTCTTGATGAACATGAGAAGATCGCTCATCGTTTCAAAAGTAATCTTGGCTGGAAATCGGTTCCGTCCGTGTCTCCGAGAATTCACTTCTTGCCATTGGATACTGTAGCCGTACCCCAGCGTCTCCTTGGAGCCATCACGCAATCGCTGGACCTCCTTCGCAGCCTCAGCCAGATCAGGATTGATCTGCTTGTTCCCAATAATAACGCGGGGAAATTCGTCCATGTTCCCGTCCACCCAGGACTTCAGCAGTTCTGGGTACATGCGTTCGGCTTTGCGGCGGATGTCTTCCGGCTGTATCATCGCCATGTGTACCTTACTATCGCTTCGTCTGGACCAGCTACGAAAGCGTAGCCTCCTCGAACTCACTGGCCGTCATGCTGTAGATTACCGAACGATGCGACGACAAATCCTTCACAACATGCAGATAGCAACCGACATACGGTTCGGTCACTCGTGCTTTGGCGTCCAGAGGAGCCACGATAAGCAGTTGCAGCCCGAACTTACGGAACAGTTCGAGCGCGTATTCGGAATACTGGTCGTCGACCTTGGAAAACATTTCGTCCACCACGACAAACTGGAAATGATTACTGGCTGGTCGCCCAGGGTCGACATCATATTGATAGGCGATGGCGGCAACCAAAATCGTAAAAGCCAGTTTCGCTTTTTCGCCTCCGGACTGGCCATCGCTATCTGTATAATCAGCCTTGATTCGTCCCGTTTCCTCCTCGGTTTCCCGAGCGGCGAAATCAAACCATTTTCGGACATCTGTAACCTTGTCTCGCCAGCGATTATCCTCTTGCAATCTTTTCAATAATTTTTCGATACGGACATAACGAGCCTCGTCCGCTTCAATGGTTCCTTCAAAAGCATCGGCCAGGCATTCTCGGAGAGAGATTTGGAAGTCTGTGATCTCAACATCGCGAACGAGTTGCTGGGCCAGTTGCATGTACGTTCCTGGACGGTATTCCAGTTGTCGTAGCGATAGGTTCAATAGATCAATTTTATCGCGGATCTCTGCCATTTCTGCTTGGAAGGTTCCGTTGAGTATGCCAATTTCCTGAGTGACCTTCTCGTTCAACCGTTCCTTGAATCGTAATTCATATTGTGGCAGGGCTTCACACCGAATCCGTTCTGCCCGAGCGCAGAAACTTTCTATGTAGCTGAGGTCTGCGCCAAGATCGGCTTTCTCGTCCGGGAAGTCCCGGAGGTAATTGTTCATGAGTTGGGAGACTTCTAGCATCTGCGGGTCTATCGCCCCCTTCAGGGCGTCGCGTTCCTTGTGACGGGCCTGGTCGTAGGCATTTTTCTCATCGTCTAGCCTTTCCGCCGTCAGCGGTGTTTCGGCGAAAAACGCTTCACACTCCGCAAATGACTGCATGTGTGTCGCCAGTTCCCCCGCATGTTCCCGTTGTTGCAATATCCCACGGGCCTTGCGGATCGTTTCTCGCCAATTCACCAGGCTTTCCTTGACCTTGCCTTCTTGTTCGACTACCCCATCGCGGGCGAGCCGTACGGCAGTGTCTTTGGCTTGGGTAATCTCCAGACGCTTCTTAAGGAGTCGTAACGCCTCATTGTTCTGCTCCAGTAATTCTTTTTCTTCCCGGAGAGAGGACAATTCACGCTCGTAAATGGCATAGTCGATTTCGCTGTAATTTGCGGTTTTCCTCAATTGTCCGAAGGCGTCTTTTCGTTCTCGATGCGATGTTAAAACGGTGTCCAATCTGGTAATTTCGCCGTTGAAACTCTGAATACTCTTATCAAGTTGGACGATCCGATCCGTAAGGTATCGCTGTTTGGCTCGGTTATCCCACCCCAGAACGAAGCGACTGCGATCTGTCGCCTGTTCGCGATCATCCTTTTCGTGACGCGCACCCCTATACTTGACCTGCCGTTCCTTCGTCAAGGCCAGGCCAGATATTTGCTGAAACTCATCAATGGTCTCACAGCATATATAATTAAGTCGTTCCTCCAGTTCTGCTTTCACCCACGGTAGCAGTGAGTGTCCATCTTTGAAGGTCAACTTTTGGATGAGCGAACCAGGGTGCATGGGGTCTCGGCTTTGCGGCACCGAGGCTCTCGCCCCGACCTTCAGATAAACCAATCGTTGGCCGCGCCCTTGTCTGTCGGCAAGACGATTCTGATCGACATATCGACTCACCATCGGGTAGTGCTGTTGCGGCACCAACAGACTCAAACCAAAATTTCGTAAGACCATCTCTATCGAGGATTCCCAGTCGCGGGATTCGGGTTTGACGGAGATGAGTTCGGCGGCAAAAACCAAGGCACTTTCGGGCAACCCTAAATGTTCGCGCATCCGACGACGCAGGTCCGCCAATGCCTCCGGAAGATTACCTTGGTGCTGTTCCAACGAAGTCAACTCACGCTGCGCATCCTCACGCTGTCGCCTAACGGCAGCCCTGTCTATGGCTTTGTCCTCGCGTATTTTTTCGAAGGCGACAATCTGCTGGTCAACGTCGTCGAGCAATTTTGGCAGACGAGCATGTAAACTCGCCATAGCCTCCTGACTTGTGATAGGCTCGCGAAGGCCAGCAGTCTGCAAATATTGATGGAACCGCAGATTGTCCACTCGCTTTGCATCACGCTGGACTTCGGCTAGCTTGATTTGCTGCGGAATGTTCTTTAATCGTTCCCCGCCTGCCAGTTCCATTTCATTTCTGGTCCGCCGCTCATCTTCTCGCAAATCCGCGCTCTCTCCTTCCAGTCGATTTTTCTCCTTTCCCAGGCGGATCAGGTTAGCCTCCGCCTGCGTGCAGCATGGTTCCAGCAGATCAATCGTTTTTTGCTTGAAAAAGGAGTCCGAAGCCGCCAGCACACGGTCCATGTTTTGGAGTTTCTGAATCTCCACCATCAACGCCCGGCCCTTTTCCTCAATGGGGACCAGGGAATCATGCCGCCGCCGCACATCGACGAGGCTCAGGTAGGCCTTGCTGAGATCGCTGAAATGTGTCTGAAGACTATCAATTTTCTCATCCCATGGCTTTTCCTCCAACATGTGTGTTCGAATGAAATCATTGAGGCGATGGATGTCCTTGACCGCGACGGTCTGGTTGAATACGTCCATTGCCTTTTCGCGGATGTTTGTAGCCCGCATGAACCAGCTATGATAGTCGATATAAGAGGTTGTCGTCCGGAAACCTCGCTCCTTAAGCTGCTGTTGCATACGTTCAGTTTTGAGGTTTGCACAATCCGTGACGATGGACTTTTCGTCTGTAGCGAAACAGTATATTTTACCGACGTCACCTCCAGATTTCAGGTAGAGCACCTGCGCCACGGTGATGGCCTCGCCGCGATCATTGCGGAAGCACGCCAATAGTGCGGCATATTGATTGCCACTAGGCCGCAGGTATTGCATGTCGGCGCGATTATCCTCATCCCGGCCAAGTCGACCATAGGCCCCCTTGATGTAGGTCCGTTCATTACGCTCCCGTTTATTTGCGCCAGCGGCAACGTTGTAGTTACGGGTCGCAGGTTTAACCAATAGGGTAAGAAGAGCGTCTACCAGCGTCGACTTGCCCGAACCGTTCTGCCCGATCAGAAGCGTGGTTGCCCCCTGTGGTCGTACCGTATGGATGTTTCCTTCAGAGCTGTCAAAGGTGCCCCAATTGAATATTTCGAGCTTGTGAAGACGATACCCGAGGCCAACATTCTGATCGAGACGAGACGTGTCACTCATTTGGCTCCCCCTCGCGATTGCGCACGCCCTTTTGCATGGCGGCCGACACCATCGCTTCCTTCAGCCGTTCGAGTTCGGCAACCGGTAGCCGGGCCTTGAGGATGGGGCGGATTTCCCACGCATCTGCCGAATCGGAGAATTTTTTCACAAAACCAAGCTCTTCGAGCTTGTGCATCGCGGGCATCAAAGAGTTTCGATGCTGTACGTCATCGCGTTCTGTAGGAAAAAACATTTTCCACTGTCCAAGCAGATTGTCGACTTCCACAACGCATCGTGCGTTATGAATATCTTCGTCTTCAAACCGGCGAAGTTCATCCCGCAAGAGGACGGCCAGCAGGGTCGGGTCATACCCAAGAGAAGATCGACGCATCAACTTAGGTAATGACTCCCATCCTTCTGGTAACTCATCCTCTTCCAATTGCCGGAGAAAGGCATACCCTTCGGGCTCATCAACCACCAGGAGCAGTCCCAATCGAGAGAAGTAGCTTTCCAGCGGACTCTTGTGCCGAAGCAGGATGTTCCACACTTTTGTGTCATCAGAATACACGACGCCCTGAAAAAGGCGAACCGCCGGGATACTCCATTCCCGAAAATCTCCGGTTGGAAATGACGATGAATTAGTCATGGCGATGTCTCTCCATCGGCATAAAATACGTTAAAGGAACCATGATTTTCAATTTCCGATTCGGATCGGCCCCGGAACAAAGGACGACTTCCTCTAATTCATCCTTGTCGATGAGGTGGCCATCATCCTGAGCAATCTGTAAATATCCTAGTAACTCGATGACCCCGGCTGTGGGAGGAAACGTTTCGGCAATCTGCTTGAGCGTCGCGCTTCCGTGTTCGTTTACTAGGTGCCGAATTTGATTTCGCATGGCCTTCCAGTTCAGGCGATGCATCTGCGCCAGCAACTGGAATGTCCGCTGCCTCGCGTCCTCATCGACCTGATGCTCGGTCAGGTCAATGGCTTCGAAGTTTGCCGGTTGTCTCCAAAACGTGCGTGAAAACGGTGAGGAGATGCCAATGCCAGTATCGACTTGAATGCCGACAGTTGGCGGGTCGGTAGCCATTGAGGCGGCAAGGCCACGGATTTCCTGCAACAGGAGGGCGAGACGTTTTCGTTCTGAGGCTGATCGCGTATCCAGGAGCCGACGCAGGGTCGCGGTAAGTCGCTGATTTGTGCGCATGACCTTCTCCGCCTCGGCGAGCAAGAGAGGGAACATCCGCCGAACAGTAGTCAGGCCATCGTGCTGTGAAGCGATGTCCTTGATTTGCAGCAATTCCGCGATGATTGACTGGAGCTTTGTTTGTTGAGTCGGCGACAAGATAAATTGCGTAAACTCATGAAAACTCACGCCTTGATCGTCCTGTTTGAGCATATCCTCAGAATCCAAGGCAAATTGCAGGATATTACTGAGGGAGTCTTTTCCGGTGAGTTGTTTCTGCTGGACCTCCTGAGTGATCTCCTTGAACCGGTCTTCCACGGCCCGGAAGTCGCCCTGGACTTGCCGAAGCAGGCTCACCGCCGCGGCAAAGCGTTCGCGAATCACAGCCGGCTCCAGTTTGACCGCCACGCCTTCCCGTTCGACACGCGCGATTTCTGCATCAATCCGCGCTCGTTCTTCCCGCAGGTGTGCAAGGCGCACATTCGGATCATCGGAGGCTCCACCGATCAACTCGATCAGTGTTGTTATGACCAGGCGCAGGCGGGACTGTGTGCCGACAAACCCCAGGTCCTGCTGTAGTGCACGATCCAGAAACTCGAACACGTCTTCCGTATGCGGCGTCAGTTGAAATACGGGCTCGCTGCGGCTGGCTTCGAGGAACCGGTGGAGCCACCGGGTGTCACCGCGACACCACATGGAGAGATACGCGTCGGCCGTGCTGGTCAGTTCGTTGGGGTGTGTCTCATGGAGCCGCTCCAGATAATCCTGTAGTGCGGCCTGAAGTTCCGACATGGGAACTGTGATCTTGCCCGCCCCTTTAAACTGCTGATGGAGAAAATCCAGGATGAACGCGGCAGTCTGAGCGCGCAACAGCGCTATCGCTGGCGATGTGTTCAGATAGGCGACCAACTTGTCTAAGTGCATGGTCATTATGTTCCAGCAAGCAAGCCGAAGCGAATCGGTTAGCTGTTTCTTGAGCTTATATCGCCCCGCACTAACAACAATTTGCCACGGGCAGCCAGTTTACCATGAATCTCATTTTAATGGCAGCCTCAAACGCGAGCATTTACGAGATTCGAGGCCGGTGGGCACAATAATCTACTTTCCGGGGCGGATGAGGAGAAAAATCGGCCAACCATCTTCACTCCGGGTTCAGTGGTGTGGTGGGCCTGCCCCAAGACATCCTCGAACCGACAGCGCGGCCTGCAGACAAGCGATGTCGGGCGGTCGGGCAGACATTACGGTGGTTCGGCATTGTGCGCCACACATCGATGTGGTAGCCTGCTTATGTTGTCGTGGTCAGTAGAGCCGCGATTTGTTGCCTCTTTCGGGATACGAGCATGGCGTTACAGCACAAACGATCCGCAGATTCTCTCGTCCGGGCCATTCGGGAGTCCGGGTTGACCATTTGCGATGGTCTCGATTCTCGGCCTGATCTGTGTCTGACGACGGAGGAACTCCAGGTGGTGCTGGGCGAGGGCCTGTGTGGGTTGGATTTGAATTACCCGTTGCGGACGCGGTCGAAGGTGCTCAAGGGGCGTGTTTGTGAGGTGCTCGGCTACCCCATCCCGGCGTCGTTCAAGAGGAGCCAGCCCCGTTTCCCCGGCCAGGATTTTGACACGTACATCCAGAAGTCCGACAACCTGCAAATCTGGAACGAGGAAGTTTCGCCGACGCGGCGGTACGTGCTGATTCGCGTGGACGACCAGCAGGTCGTGACGGCGGTGAAGGTGGTCTCCGGCGAGGCCTTGGCTCTACTGGACACGACCGGCACGTTGACGCAGAAATACCAGGCCAAGAGCGCCACGCCCGTCGTTGGGTCGGTGCTGGTTTCGCGTAGCGACACGGCTCCCGTGGAGAGCGCCATCGCTGGCGGTGCCAAGGTTCTGCCGCTTGCCGATCTGTTCAAGGCGCTCTCGGGGTTGGTTGGTCGATCCTTTTCCGATCCTGGCGTCGACCAGGAACGCAATCGTGGCTCACTGGTTCATCAGATGGTCTGCGATTTATTCCCGGCTGCCAGTTATCACGATTCGGGAAAATTTCCTGACGTGCCAGGCCAATTGCTTGAAGTGAAACTCCAGACCGCGCCGACTATCGACCTTGGTTTGATCTGTCCTGACAGCATCGAAAATCTGGCTGACCAGCCAGCGTATCGCCACTGCGACGTTCGGTACGCCGTGTTTTACGGCAGCATTGAGGACGGTTCGGTCAGGATCGACCATCTGGTTCTCACGACTGGCGCGGATTTCTTCATGTTCTTCCGCCGCTTTGAGGGCAAGGTCGTGAACCGGAAGATTCAGATTCCGCTCCCAAAGGGTTTCTTCGAATGAGGAGCGGCTGACGCTTGGTTGGCATCAGGCTGACGGTGTATCCGGCGCAACACCGAAGGCTTGCCAGACCTCTTGGTCCAGTCGGGCTTCCAGATCACGTCGCGCGGATTCCTGTGTTGCATCCAGCAACTGGCGGGTCAGGCCGATGATTCGTTGCGCCGAGGGGGACGCCAAGTCGGGCAGTGGGAACTCGCTGACGTATTGCGTGATGAACCGCCGTCGACCGGCGTAGAGCTTGTTGTGGAACTTCGTGTCGTAGAACCGCTCAATGAACGTCGAGTTGGCCACGGCGAGGAGGAGCAGCAGGCAGTCCTCGGGCTGGCCCGGCCGAAGCGTCAGCCAGTAGCAGTCGCCGTTGACGATCAGGCCTCGTCGATCCAGGAAGAAACACGGCTTGACGGAGATGTCCGGGCAGACCACCTTGGGTTTTGCCCAGTCGGCGGGATCGTGCGGCACCCAGATTTCGTACCAGTTTCGCCCGCCCTCAACAACGTAATCGCGGCCTTCCAACCTCGCGCGGTGACTCTCCAAATACCGTGCGGCCCGCGGGTGCTCGTCTAACCGAATGGCCGCCCGCCGGCCGTTACGGATTTCGTGTGGATAGAGGACACGCTTGTGGACGCCATTACCGCCAGGTGGCAAACTCCACCGCTGCGCGACGTGGTGCGTCAGCAGTGGGTGCAGCAGTTTCATCTCCGGCTGGGTACCATCGTCCAAGGCGTCCCAATCATCGCGAATGAACACCTTGTCAGCCGTGGTCTTGATTCCCACGCGAATTTCGGCAACGTCACCGAAGCGGTGGGCGGTCCTTCTCGCCACCGTGCTCATCCAGGCGTCCACATCGCCGGAAGTCATGAACCACGGCTCGGTCCCGTCCGCCGTGATCGACAGCGTTCCCGTCTCAATCTTGTACAGGCCCGCCTCGGCCCGCACAATGCCGTCAATCCCGTCACGCAACGCGTCCAGAATCGACGAGTATTCGATGGCGTCTGCCGCGACATCACTTCGGTCATCAGCGTTTTGGTCGGTTTGGTAAACCCGAGTGAAGTCGCACGAGCCAGTCGTGTGACTTGGCACACGCCGGTCTGATGCGTGCTGGCCCATGGCACGCCGACCAATCACGATCGCCGGCAGAACCGCCGCCTCGAATAGTTTTGTGTCCCCGAGGTCAAACACGGCTTGGAGATCAAGTCGGTCGTGCAACAACCGTCGCATCGTGGCCCCGGCTTTGGTCACCAGAAAACGGTTCGACGTGAGCAACCCGATGAGGCCATCCGGCGCGAGAACACTCAGCATGGCCATCGTGAAGGCATGGTACAAGTCAACCCGGCCTGCCAACCCAAATCGCCGCGCCAGCCGCTGCGCTTGCTCCGCGCCCAAAACCTGTGTCCGCACATAGGGCGGGTTGGAAATGATGACGTCAGCCTCGACAGCCCGCTCCACCTGCTGCTCAAACAAACCGCCATTCTGCCCAAACAGACCACCGTTCATGGACGGATCAACCACCGCCAGCGATAGAAAATCCGCCGCGGATACGTCCACAACCTTGATTCCAAGCCCCAGCAGATTACGCGACGCCTCAGCCACGGCGTCCTGATCGGTGTCGTAGCCGACCAACGTCAGCCGCTCGCGATCCTTCGTCGACACCGCCCGCGCAAACGCTTCGAGAAGTTCCCCATCCCCACAGGCCGGGTCCAGCACGGTCAACCCACGTCGAGAAGCAGGCAGCCGCTGAGCAATCTGCTCAGCAAGAAACGCCGCCAAGTCGGTTGGCGTATAGTGAATCCCGTGTTTTTTCTCGCGTGTCAGACCCATCGGATGTCCTTACGGAATCGTAGCTTCTTTTACGTCACCGTCACTGTACCCGACACGCGTAGCGCAGGCAAGCCAACGATAGGCCAATGATAGGTTATTACTTCATGCACCAACTGGACCGGAATCAGGACATGGACCGGAATGAGGCATTCCGCCATGTCGTCGCGAGTGGTATTATCCCGACATGAACGACAACGACACGACGGTGGCGGAGCTTCGGCGGCGATTGGCCCAGTGGGTGGCGGCGCGGGAGTGGGAAAAATTTCATCGGCCGAAGAATCTGGCCATGAGCATTGCCATTGAGGCGGCGGAATTGATGGAGCATTTTCAGTGGCTCACGCACGACGAGGCGGACGAACTGCTTCGCGACGAGGCCACGCGACGGGAGGTGGCGGATGAAATGGCCGACGTGCTGTCGTACCTACTGTCGCTGGCCAACGCCACCAACATCGATCTGGCCGCGGCATTCGAAGCCAAAATGGCCCGAAACGAACTGAAATACCCCGCCGACCGCGTCCGAAGCCACTACCGCAAGCCACGTTCGACGTGAAACGGAACGGCTGCGGTTGAGGCGCTGAGGCATGGTACTGTTGTCGGGCCTTTGACAGTCATTGATGGATGGGGTACTATCCTGGCCGACCGCCTTGCGGCATTGAGACGGCCGGTGTTTTCCGCTGTGGCAAGGAAACCTGTACATGACCGGGAAGCGGCGTGATACAATCTCCGGGTAGCGATGAGTTGGGCCGTTTGAGTGAAGAAAAATTCCATCGCTCGCCGCGTGGCGTGGAGGATATGCAATATGACAGAACCACTGAAAAAACTGACGATCAAAGGTTTTAAGTCCATCGAGTCGCTGGTGGATTTCGAACTTGGTGCCCTCAACGTCCTGATCGGCGCGAATGGGTCGGGCAAGAGCAATTTCGTGGACTTTTTCCGGCTGATTCGTGCGATGGCGGATGAGTCGCTTCAGGTGTTTGTGACCAAATGTGGTGGCGCGGACGTTTTTTTTCACATGGGTGCTCAGCACACGTCGAAAATATCGGCTCAACTTGTTTTTGGGCAAAATACGTACGGTTTCGACCTTTCGCCGACCGCCTCCGACCAGATGATGATTGAGCAGGAGACCACGCGGTGCAATGGCGCGGAGCAGGTTCGTAAGCACGGGAAGTTGGAGTCGGTTCTGCGAAACGAAGCATCGCGGCGATCCGCGTCCGAGCCTAACGTTGACCGCGATATTCACGCAGCCGTGTCGAATTGTATGGTGTACCACTTCCACGACACGAGCATGATGGCTCCGATGCGGCGGGAACAGTCGGAGCGGGACCATTTCGGCTTGCGGCATGATGCGTCTAACATCGCCCCGTTTCTGTTGAGTTTGCGGGACGATACAAAGCACAAGGCGAACTACGACCTCATTCGTGATACCGTCCGCATGGTCGCCCCGTTTTTCGACGACTTCTTCCTGGAACCAAAAACCAAAGGCCCGGCGGAGATGGTTCGACTGGAATGGCGGCAAAAAGGGAACATTTATCCGTTCCGGCCTTACCATTTGTCGGACGGAACAATCCGGTTCATTTGCCTGGCGACGGCGCTGCTTCAGCCGACCCCGCCGGCGACGATTATTCTGGATGAACCAGAACTGGGCCTGCATCCGTTTGCTATTAGTTTGCTGGCGAGCCTGATTCAGTCGGCGTCGGAACGAATGCAGGTGATTATCTCGACACAATCGCCAACCCTGCTGGACGAATTCAAGCCTGAGGATGTCATTGTGGTAAACCGACAGGCTGGGCACTCGACCTTCAACCGTCTGGACACCGAGTTGCTTCGCGAGTGGCTGGACGAATATTCGGTCGCCGAGTTGTGGCAGCAAAACGTACTGCGAGGAGGGCCAGCCCATGAGTAACGTACATGTATTGGCCCTCGTGGAAGGAAAAACCGAGCAGGCGTTCGTGACGACCCTTTTGACCGCGCATCTGAACAAACACCGCGTGGATATTATCGCACGCCTTCCAGGGCGAGCGGAGCGGCGAGGCGGGGTTCGACCGTGGCAGTCGGTACGCGCCAACATTCTGCACACGCTGCGGAAATGGCGTGGATGTGTCTGCACCACCATGTTCGACTTCTACGCCATGCCGTCCGATTGGCCCGGCAGAACCGACGCCGCCAACAGAAAAGGCTATTCGCCGGATCAAAAGGGCAACCACGTAGAGCAGGCCCTCCTCGACGATCTGGCCGCCCACACCGGCGCGGATTTTCGTCGGGAACTGTTCATCCCGTATGTGCAGGTCCACGAATTCGAAGCCATCCTGTTCTCGAACGTGGCAACGATGGCCACGACCTTGGCCCAGTTTTGTCCCGGAAGTAGTGAGGCCGATCTTCTCGACGCATTCCAATCCATCCTCGCCGAAAAGTCCGGCCAGGCCGAGGCGATCAACGACAATTACGACACATGCCCCTCGCGTCGCATCACGGCCTTGGTGCGAGACTATCGCAAGTTCGCCTACGGTCCAACCATCGCCGCCCGAATTGGCTTGGACACAATCCGCGCCGCTTGCCCCCACTTTGGACAGTGGCTGGGACGGCTGGAAGCCCTCGGCGTAGGAACCACCACGGCGTAAGGCGGAGAGCGGCGCAATTGGCGGTGCGGAGGCACGCCTAATCGCGCAAAAACAGAGACGGTTTTGTTTCCGGGAGCTTGGCCTCCAGTTGGCGAGAGCACCTCGAAACGCTCTCTCCTCCACCCAGGCCCGCCGGCGCAGCCCGGCGGGCTGGTGCGGCTTCGTCGCGTTTTTTCGTATTTTCCTGAAAAAACAAAGGAATTTCGCACCATCGCCGCGCCGCAAAATCACCCGATAACGGTGCCGCCGGTTTGGACCACCTCCACCCCCCAAATCACCATTTCGGCCACTTTTCTCTCTCTTTCACCCAAACCTCTCTGAAGGGTTTGGACCACCCCCAACTAAGCTGTATGTAACAAACTTTGCACAGTCAGGCGAATGAATTCAGCGCATTCATTGGTAAAAACTTGATCACTTGTGCAAAAATTATCGCTGCCAGCTTAGTCCAAACCCCACCTCCGAGAGCATTCAATAGTTGAGATGACAGAGACGTACATAAAGCATCCTCGTGCGGCCACTCGCCGCTTGGTCACGAGTTCGAGAGATAACGATTGCTATAGCAAATACACCTTCAAAACTTTTGACCCACTATGGCGGCGGCCTGCTCATTCTTCCGGCAGTTCGGTCAGGGTAATGGCGGACAGGCGGAATTGGCCGAGGAAGCGGTTGGGTTCGTTTTCGAGCGACCATTCCACCTCCAGCGTTTGGCCGTCGGTGGCGGCGCGGTACGTCAGTTCGTACACAACCGAGATCGCGCCGGGTTGGGCGGCCCAGAGGAAATGCGGGCCGTTCCGGTTGGCGGTCCAGCCGGTGCTGACGAGTTCGGGGGCCGAGCCGTCGCTCAGCCGGGCGGTGAATCGCCCGCCCGCGCCCTCGATCAGTCCGGTGTACGCCCGCAACCGGCGGAGGCGCTGGTCCGCGGGAGCGGTGAAGCGGACGCCGTTGCCGACGCCGTTGCCCCAGATCGCCCCGTTGGCGGCCCGCGGGCGGGCATCGCCCTCGGCGTCGCCCTCGTCCCACGAAACCCGCAACGGGCCGCCGACCGTGGTCATAATGGTCCCCTCGGCCTTGCCGAGTCGCTGCGGAGCGCCCAGCCGACGGGCGTCGGCGGGCAGTTGCTTGCGGACCGGGCGGCTCTGGTTTTTCTCGCCGTCCCAGCTGGCAACGTGCAGCCAGTCGGCTGAGCCGTCATGAGTCAGGTTCATTTCGTTCGGCGCGGCCGACGAGGTCATCGACAGCCTGCCGCCGGCCGTCGGGCCTACCTGCACGGTGATTTCGCGGAAGTTGTTGTTGCGGTTGTTGTCTTCGAACACGCGGCGGAGATCGTCCACCTCGCCACGTACGACGTACAGGCCCGGAGTGCCGGTCCACTCCGCGCCATACGGCCCCCCCGCCGCAGCCACGTCGCGGGCTTCGCCAAGCTTGTAGGGAGTTCGGCCGTCCTGGTCGCCCCAGAAGACCTTGCCGTCCACGCTGACCACCAGCCCCACGAGCACGTCGTACATGTCCTCGGGCTGATCGCTCAGCCGGGCGGCGTGCGGACTCGCGCCCTCGCCGATGTTTTTGACGCGGCCTTGGAAGCGGACCTTGGTGCCTGGCTCGATGGCCGTTCCCGCGGGCACGGGCACGCCGTTTACGACGGCTTCGAGCGTTTCCAGATCGAAATCGGGCCTGCGGTCCGGGGTGGCGATCACGAGTTTGGTCCGTTCGGAGAACGTCCGGTTTTGTCCGACCGACTGTGCGGTGAAACGGTAGCCAACGCCCGGCCTGATCCATTCCGTCGCGTCCACGTACGTCGCCTTGCCCTTCACGACGGGCAGGGCGGCCAGGAAACGGTCGTCGCGGAACAGCAGCACGGCGGCCGGCTCGCCCGGGGCCTCGATCGTCAATTCAACGCGGTTTTCCGTGGCGGTGCCGGTGAGGACCGGCGCGGGCGGCGCGGCGGTCCCCGTGTCGCGGGCGTCTCGCCCGCGTTGTGTTTGCCCTTGTGGAGCATTTTGCCCGTCGGCTGGCGCCGGCGCGGGCGGGACGCCCGCGACACGTAAACGCAGCACGACCACGCGCGACGGCACGGACAGCCGCAGCCGGTTGGCGTCGTCCAAGGCCGGCAGCGGGGTTGGACGGAACTCGGCGGACCGGGTCGCCTCTTCAGAGGCGTACACGTCGGCGGGAGGCGTGCCCTGCCGCCAGTGCCCCACCACCTTCAGCGGCAGGGCGGGGTCGAACGCCAGGCCGACCTCGACCTCCGGGTGGGCCACCTCGCGGCTGTCGCGGATGTTCTGCAATTCATTCCACACCAGCACGAACCAGTCGCCCGACGAATGCTGCAACACCAGGCTATGCAGCGTGGCCGGGGCGTTTTCGAGTGTGAACGGCAGGGCGCGGATCGGTGCCGGCGGGCCGGGGTATTCCCAGGTGAGCGTTTCGTCGTTCCAGGCCGCGTCGCGGAACAGGGCGAGGAAAGATTGGAGGGCAAACCACGCGGGCCGGCGTGTGGCCTGGTCGGACTCCAGCAGGCCTGTGCCGAGCGAGGGTTCCTGTTCGCGGACATTGTGCAGGGCGAACAGCAGGGTCCGGTAGACGCCGCAGCGGTAGTATTCGCAAAAGAGCATCGGCAGGTTGTACGCCTGCGTGCGGCGGGTGTCGTGATATTCCCGTTCGCCGTCGGCAAGGTCGTTGCGGACCCAGTAGCCGCATTCGGTCGGCACGAAAGGTCGCGTGGGCGCGCCGGGCGGCAGGATGTTGTTGGCGCGGGTGATGTTCATGAACAGGGATGCCGAGGGCACAGCCTCGCCCTGGTAGGAGTGCATATTGTTGTAGTTGAAGGCGTAACAGGGTCGGGCCTGTGCGTATTCGGAGAAGATGGACGTGAAATTGATGAGCGGGATTTCGCTCGTCGCGGGGTGGCTCTTCAGGGCGGCCTGAAGGTCGCGCTGGTAGACCGCCCCGGCGGCTTCGTCGGTCAGACCCTTGTAGACCATGTTCAGCACCTGCGGGGGGAACTTGTTGTTGAGTTCGTTGGGGCCTTCGATCATGGCGACGTCACCGGGCCTGTAGCGGCGAAGGTCCGCCAGGAGGGCGTCGAAATTGCCGTCTTCGGGTATGCCCCGGCCGGGGTCGCGCACGGTGAGCGACTTTCGCTGGTCGATGAGCAGCACGGGCCTCGCGCCGGTTTGCCGCCGCCAGTTGGCCACCAGCGCCGGCTGATCGGGGTTGACCAGATCGTACCGCAGCACGCAGCGGTAGTAGCGAATGCCCAGGTCGAACAGAAACTCCGGCGGGTAGTGGCTGCCGCCTTCGCCGAAGGGGCTTTCCGGCTGATGGATGTCGAAGGGCCCGGCGTTGATACCGAACGATTCGAGAAACTCCTCGCAATACGTGACAGGCCGATACGCCGCCGGAGACAAGGGCGCGGTATCCTTCGAAGCATCGGACGTCTGCGCCGCGGTTTCATCGACGCAGACCAAGGCCGCGAGAAACGCTGTTGTGACCCAAAACCGAAGCGGATTACGCATGGTTCGCTCTTTCATCCCAAGGTAAACGCATCTATTGTGGCGCGGGCATCTTGCCCTCGCTGGCTGCGCGAAAGTTTTGATGTTTTCATTACGTCAGTCGTTTGGAACGGCCAGCGAGGGCTGGAAGCCCTCGCGACACACGGGCGGGACGCCCGCGTCACGACTACTTCCGTTCCACCGGCACCTTGATGGTCTGGATGTCCTTGTCGTCGATGCGGTGCCAGAGGAAGCGGTGGAGGAAACTGTCCTCGGCGAAGACGTCGATCACGCCGTCCGGGCCTCGGTTGGCGGCGATGGCGGCGGTGTTGTCCAGCCAGCCTGTCATGTTGCCCGCGGCCTCGCCGGGTTTCACCGAACCGATCACCAGGCCGTCGGCGGTGACGTGGTAAATTTCGCCCTTTTCGAAAAATCCCGTAACCACCCCGCCGCCGGGGATCACATCCAGGCCGTTGCATTTGTGCGGCATTCGAATGATCCACTCCCGCTGGCCGTCTTTGTTGTATTTGGCCAGCAGTTCGCCGCCCATCCACACCCAGCCGTCGATTTCGCGCGTCGCCCGCGGGAACACGCTACCCTCCTCCGCCCGACCCAGCGCGTACATCGAGCCGTCCTCCGACCGCACGGCCATCAGCGGGAAAAATTTCGCGGGGCTTTCGTCGCGCTTCACGAGGATTTTTTCCTCGTTCCAGTCGTACGTCGGATTGCCGCGTTTGTCCAGACCCGTGCGGGGCAGTTCGTGAATGCCCCCCGTGTGATGATTGCAGAACAGGATGTTTCCGTCGGCGTCCGCGTTCAGACCGAACACCGTATAATGGCCTTTTTTGGCAAGCTCCTTATGTTTGGTGATTTTTTCCGGCTTTAGCACGCCGTCGCCTTCGGTGTCGCTCCAGGACCACAGGGGCATAACCTGGATTCGCTGGGGGCCCGGCAGGCGGTGAGACCACGTGCCGTCGGGAAGCGGGTCGATGCCGCCGACCATCGCCGCCAGGCGGAACAGGCCGTCCTCGCCGCGGCGATACGCCTGCATGGAGTCACCGTAGCACTGGAAGTAGAACTCATGTTCGCCGATCTTCGTAACCCTTGGCGCGCCCGACCGATTGCGGGCAGCAAAATTCGGATCGCTCGCAATCACCGTGCCCCGGTACGCCCAGGTGTTGGTTTTGCGATCCAACGCGATCCGGTGCATCAGTTGCGTGATCATTTCGTCAGGCCGATGCTGACCATAACCGCCCACCGTGCAGAACTCCATGCCCAGATGGTCCCAGAGGACCTTTCCGTCGGGGGCGAATTTGGTGATCCGGCAGCCCGCCGTCAGCAGCGTCTGCGAGGTGATCAGATTGCCCTCGCCGTCCAAGGCCGCACATTCGAGCGTGTAAAACAGCTTCGGATCGTAGTCGCCGGGCTTGGCCGGGACTCCGAAGGTTTTGGCGAGTTTCACCGTCGCCTTCGCGGGGTCCGTGTCGTAGATTCGCACCTGCCGGGCCTCGCTGTCGGTGAGGACGAGTTTGTTGTCAGGACCGAATTTGAGCGCCTTGACGTGTTTGGCATCGGTGATCGGCGTGGCCAGCCGCTTGCCCTCGGCCGAAAAGACGCTGACCTTGCTCCGCTCGTGCCCGACCCAGACCTGACCCTTCGCGTCCACGGCCAGGGCGTGCGGCAACTTCACGTTGAACTCGCCGACCTTCTTGCCGGTGACCTTGTGGAACCACAAAATTTTGCCCGCCAGCGTGTCGGTGCACAGCAGGTCGTCGCCCCGAACCGCAAGGGCTTTGAGCGGCGAGAGCATCAGCGCCTTGTCCTCGGGCGAGGCCAATTCGGGCAGGTGCTTCATCGGCAGATCGTACCGTTCAATATGACCGTTGAAACGTTTCGCCCACTCCTCGTCGGTGAATTTCGCCTCGGCACCCTTGTCGACGGTGAATCGCCGAATCTGCTGGCGGCTGTCGCGTTCGGGATACCAGCCCTCCGTGCCGCAGTAGATGAACCCGTCGTCGATGGCGATGGAGTACGCCCCGGCGTTGGGGTTTCCGTTGCGAATCTGGAACCGGGCGTGGAAGGCGGTCGTGCCGTCGGGGTTGAAGACTTTGAAGTCGTGCCCGGCTTCGTCCCACCCGTTGGCGGTGTAGATTCGGCCGTCGTCGTCGACGCACAGGTCGATGGCCCTGCCCTGAATATGGCCCATTTCGTTGGGCGGCGTGCCCGTGTTTCCGATGATGCCGACATTTTTATACGTGCCGTTGTTCAGCACGACACGGATTTCGTATTTGCCGGCCGGGGCGGGTTCTTCCATGTCGGTCATGCCGCCCCAGACGGCCTCGTATTTTCCCGCCGCCTGATCGGTCATCCGCCACAGCGTGCGGACGAGGTTGCCATCGGCATCGAACACCCCCGCGCTGGTGAGGCCCGCCTTGGGCAACTCGTAAGAAAACGCCACCACCGGCGTCACCGCCGCCACCGGCCCGGAATCCTCCGCCGCCTGGGCGAACGACCACACCACCGCGACCACCGCCAACCCCATCAAAACCATCACCGGCCATTTCCACGTTGCGTTCATGAATCGTCTCCTCGATGTCAAACCGATGAGAGCACTATAAACGATTCGCGCATCGTTTTGGCCGCGAATACCGCGAACGACGCGAACTTTTCTGAAAAGTCCGCGTCGTTCGCGTCATTCGCGGCCCAAACCACACCGCGACGTTTTGATGTCAACGCCACTACGCGCGGACGCGCCGCCGCAACAGCGCCAACCCGCCCAACGCCAACAAACTCACGCGGTGCAACAACGCGACAAGTAAACAAGTGACAAGAGAAGAACAGATTTTTCTCCATCTATTGTCGCGGGTCGCCTGACCGGACGCCCAATGACATTTCTCGGCGTATTGACGGGAAAATTCTTGCACGTTCCGCGAGATGTGATATGAGTAGATTTGCGGAGCGTGGTCGGCTGGGAAGGCGCGCCGCGGCAAGGAGCCATCATTATTATGTCACGGACTCGACATTCGCCCGACGGGTTGGCGGTTGCGGTTCTTTTCGCGTTTACGGGGCTGTTGGTGGCTGCGTTGTTTCATGGTTGCAGTACGAACGAAAACGCCGATGCCGGCCAGCGTGCGAATTCGCCCGCCGGGGCGGCGGTGAAACCGCTCACGCCGGAGTGGGCGGAGCAACTGGATGTGGACGATCCGGCCTCGCTGGAACTTCACGTTTGGCCCGATGAGTACGACTACCCGCTCACGCCGCGGGACATCCGCGTTCAGGCGGACACATGGGACGAGTTGGTCACCAAAACCGGGCCCATGTTCACCTGGGGAACGCCAAGCCCGAAGGGCGCGCCCGACGCCGGGTTTCCCGACATGATGTGGATCGACCAGGGCCCCGACGGCCGGCCTGTCTTCCGTCTCGCGCGGGCGTACCTGTGGACACTTGGCGAAGGGGCGGAGCGAAAAAAACGCTGGGTGCTGCTGGATTTTCTGCCGGGCAATCGCAGCCTGTACGGAGAACAGGTCGCCTGGCGGGAACTGCCGGTCCGTCTGGACGTGACGGACGAACCTGACACCGAGGGCGCGGAGGAAGACGGCTTTCCGTATTTGAGTTACGCCCGACACTTGGCCAGCCACCCTCGCGGCGGGACGGTGTACGAAATCGGATGGGCACACGCGCGCGGGCTAGGCAATGCCGTGTGGAAAACTCGCCGGTTTGTGTACGTCTGGCAAGACCAGGCTGGTTCGTGGCGGCTCATCGGTGACGGCCCGGAGGACTTCGCCGGACGTTTCAACGGCATCCCCAGTTTGTACATCGAGTTGTCTTGCAAGGCGAGCGTACAGTGGAAAGGTGACCCCGCCAGGCCTGTCGTTTCCGTCGTCGAGGAGACCCGAAATTCCGACGGTATCACCGGGCAGCACAATCTGGTCACCTTCCGCACCGCGACGCTCGACACAGCGACCGACACCATGCCCGCGAAACTGGAGTGGTCGTCGTCCGAGCACACCCAGGCCGAGGAAAACGACACGCTGGAAACCGTTGTCCGCCGCCTGGCCTTCTGGAATCGGCTGCGTGAAAACGTCGACGCTCCCGAGTGGGAACCATACGAATCCGAAGATGGCCCAAGCCCGGAACTCGTAAACCAACGGGCCGAAATCCTCAAAACGTACGAAACCTATCTCCGCCAACTGAACCCGCACCTGCCGGCTGACAAAACCGAAAAACTCCCCGAAGGTACGCGGATCAACATTCGATAACGCAGCCGCGGCATGCCGGTCAGGCCTTCCAGCGACAGTCTGCCAGCGACGGCCTGCCGATTTGCAAAAAATCGAACAATTCGACCGGAACGCGCCGACGCAATGCCGATAACAGAACCATGGATTATCGACAACATCCCGAACTGGCGGCGGACGTGGCCAGGAGCGGCCTCGACGAAATCGTCAGTCTGGCGGCGGTGGAACAACTCGCCGATCCGCCACTGCTGGCTGACGTCGCCCGCAACGCCCGGTCATCCTTTATTCGGATGGTGGCGATCGGAAAACTCACCGACGCGAACCTGCTGGCGGACCTGGCGAAAACCCACCGGAACTCCTACATCCGGCGTGTGACCATCGAGAAAAAACTCGACGCATCGCACCATCAACCGCTGCTGGCCGACCTGGCCAAACACGACCCCGCCTCAATCGTCCGGCTGGCGGCGGCCGAAAAACTCACCGACCCGCCACGGCTGACCGACCTTGCCCAAACCGCCACCGACCCCAACGTCCGAACCATCGCCACAGAAAAACTCGCCCGCACATGACGCGGACCAACGGAACAAACCGTCACTCATGTCCGCCATTGGCGAGTAGCCACGCCTTGGCGTCTTCGTTTCTCACCACCGACAATGGTGTCAGGCCCTCTTTGTCCTTCGCGTTGACATCCGCGCCTTGCGATTTCAGCCGTGCCATCGCTTCGACGGCATTATATATGCCGGCGGCGGCCCGGTGCATCGGCGTTTGGCCGAAGTTGTCTCGGGCGTGGATGTCCGCGCCCTGATCCTTCATCCAAGTCATGACATCGGCGTGACCGAAATACGCCGCCCAGAAGATCGGCGTCCGGCCCATGCAATTCCTGACGCTGAGGTCCACGCCCTGATCCTTCATCCACATCATGACGTCGGGATCGCTACGATCGTCTGCCTGCAATATCGGCGTCTGGCCACGACAATCTCTGGCGTTGACATCCGCACCGTGCGACGTCAGCCACGTCAGAATCTCGACGGCGTTATCACGGGCGTTGACGGCCCAGAACATCGGCGTTTGGCCGAGGTTGTCTCTGGCGTTAATGTCCGCGCCAAAATCCTTCAGACACATCATCGTGGCGAGGTCGCCAATCTCTGCTGGCGCAAACATCGGTGTCCGGCCTGGAAAATTCCTGGCGTTAACATCCGCGCCCATCTGTTGCAGACACGTCAACACCTCGACACGGCGTTTCTCGTCCATGACAGCTTCGGTCGCCCCGAACATCGGAGTCTCGCCGTGCGTGTCCCTGGCGTTAACATCCGCACCATGTTCCTTCAACCAAATCATAACTTCGACATGCCCGCGAGCCGCCGCCCGGAACATCGGCGTTTGGCCGTAGTTGTCCCTGGCGCTGACGTCCACGCCTTTCGCGATCAACCATTCCAACACATCGACACGACCATCCTCAGCCGCGACGTGTGCCAACGTCCGGCCCTCGTCGTCCTTTTCATTGCCCTTTCGCATGGCGGACTCCTTTTCTATACCCGGCGAAACAGGCCGTCACTCATGGGCATCATTGTCGAGCATCCACGCTCTGGTGGTTTCCTCGTTCGCCATCGACAACGGTGTTCGGCCCTTCTTGTCCTTCGCGTTGATGTCCGCACCTTGGGCTTTCAGCCACGCCAGCGCCTCCAGTCGCGTCGTCGTTGTCCTCTGGGCAAGGAACAAATCATCTGCCGCACAATGCATCGGCGTTTGGCCTCGCCTGTCCCTGGCGTGAATGTCCACGCCCTGTTCCTTCAGCCAGATCATGGCCTCGACGTGGGCATTCAGGGCCGCCCAGTGCATCAGCGTTTTCCGGCCGGGCCCCCTGGCCTTGACGTTCGCACCATGCGTTTTCAGGCACCGCATCACCTCGACCTGACCGTTGATCGTGGCTTCGAGTATGGGCATACAGTCATGTGTACTCTTGACGTTCACATCCGCACCCTGCGACACCAGCCACTGGATCGCCTCGATCTGGTTGTTGCTCGCTGCGCCATGCAGGGGAGTATAACCGTCGTTGTCTTTCGCATTGACATCATCCCCCAGATTTTTTAACCGGATCATGAGGTCCACGCCGCCTTCCTCCGCGGCGAAATGCATCAGGGAACGGCCTTGGTGAATGGCTTCCATTCCATCCAGTTCCTGCCGTTCGTACCATTCCTGTACGACCGAATCCTCATCGTATTTCGCGAAAAGAAGCGGAGCGGGATCAGACCATACGTCCACCTGCATCTCCGCCTCGGGGTAGCCGTGCTCGGCTGCCTGAAAAAGCATATAACGGACGTTGGGAATCTCACGGGTGCTGAGTTGTACACCCTGCCGCACCAGCCAGAGGAGGGCCTCGACGTGATCGCCCAGGGCCGCGTACGACAATGACGTCCGCCCCAAGGCGTCGGTGGCGTGAACATCCGCTCCCTTGTATTGGAGCCAGGACATGATGTCCACCCGGCCTTCCCATGCGGCATAATGCATCAAAAACCGGCCCTCGTCGTCCCGCTCGTCAGCGGCATAGTGCATCAGGGAACGACCTTCGTCGTCCCGCTCGTCCATAGACATTCCATGCCACTCAAGCCAATCCTGTATAACCAAATCCTCCCGATATTCCTCTCGCTCGGGTTCCTGTTTCCCCTGGGCTTCTGATACGACGGTTTCATTTCCTTCTTCTTGCCGAGGATCCACTTGCTGCAATGGCCCGAACGCTTTTTGCAGCGATTCGAACCAGTCGTGATTTTCCTGTGTCATCCCGAACTCCTTTTCGTCTGGTCGCGACGTTAGCGGCAGGTGAAATAATGGTTCATCATGTCCTCTTGTCCCGGCAGTTCATGCTCCTCGCAGGCCCGACGGATCATTTTGTCCATTGTCGCAATGCCGGACCAGTCCTCGCCGGGCTTCGTGTAGCGGTCATACAGACATTCCGTCAACTCTTCGATCAACTGGACGACCCATTGCGGCGCGTAAAGTCCGGCGATGAGATTCAACGACTGAGTTTTTTTCCAATCAAGCCAAAGCGACAGCGACAGATGTTTGTGGACCGGCGTCGACAGATCCTTCCAACTCAGCGAGTAAATCGAGAGCGTTAAAATCAGGTCATCCGTGTCGTGGCAAAGCTGGATGTTTTTTCCGTCCATCAGATTCATGTATACATTTACGTTATGATGAATCCGGCGGTCGGAGGACGCGACGTCCTCGGCCAGGTGTTCTTCGTTGTTGATTTTTATGTATTCATTCCGCGGCCTTCCGGGAATGTTGCGGATCGGCGACATGTCCGCGTCGTCTCCGGCGCTGACGGCCACGCCTTGCTCCCTGAGCCACTCGATGGCTTTGGGATGGTTTTCCTTGACCGCCAGATGCATCGGCGTGGTGTCATCGTCGTCCCTGACATTGACGTCCGCCCCTTGCTCATCCAGCCATTTCATCGCCTTGACGTGACCGTTCCGGGCCGCCAGATGCATCGGTGTTACGCCCTCCCAGTCCCTGACATTGACGTCCGCGCCAAGTTCCTCCAGGCGTTGCATCGCGTCAACGTTTCCCCAGAGGGCCGCCATGTGCATCGGCGTCGCGCCACGGGCGCTCCGGGTGTTGACGTCCACGCCAAGTTCCTCCAGACACCGGATGGCGTTCACCATGCCGCCCCGAACCGCCTCAACCATTGGCGTCCTTCCACGGATGTCCCTGGCGTTGATGTCCGCACCGTGCCCGGTCAACCATGTGATGGCCTCGACGTGCCCCCCGAAGGCCGCCCGATGCATCGGGGTCTTGTCGATACGGCATTTGACATGGACATCCGCACCGTGTTCGGCCAGCCATTCCATCGCCTCGACGTGGCCTCCCCAGGCCGCCCGGTGCATCGGTGTGTTGCCCCGCCTGTCTCTGGCGTTGACATCCGCACCGTGTCCCGCCAGCCATTTCATCGCCTCGACCTGACCATTCGCCGCCGCCCAATGCATCGGCGTGCCGTCGCGGTTTTCCGTGCCGGCCTTGACGTCCGCACCGTGCGACCTCAACCATTCCATCGTCTCGACCTGACCGGCCTCTGCCGCTTCGTGCATCGGCGTGATTCCGGTATTGGTGGCGGCGTTGACGTTCGCGCCTTGCGACCTCAGATACTCCAGCACGTCCACTCTGCCGTCGGAGGCTGCCTCGTGCGCCAGCGTGCGCCCGCGTCGGATTTGTTCTTTGATCGCCCGGTCAATCCCGACTCGCCACAGGCCCCGCGAGAGAATCCAGCGGGAAATCGCTTCCGGGATGAAGAACTGCGCGTCGCGCGACCGCAGCCAATCCGCCGCGTCGAGGCTCCCTTTCCGATCCGCCACGTTTAGCGGCAGATCGCCGTTGTTGGCACCGGCATTGATGTCCGCGCCCTGCGATTCCAGCCACTCCAGCACATCCACGCGGTCCTCCCCGGCGGCCAAATGCACCAGCGTGTTCCCGTGCTCGTCCTTTTCGCCAACGCCCAGACCCTTCGATTTCACCCAGTCGGAAATGATTGCTGTTGTTGTCATGTAAGGTTTCCTTGTGTATGTTTTTTGTGTTTTCCGATTACAAAATCGAAACAGGGTAAACAATCACCCGTCAGCCAGCCTGGACGGTTACGCTTCCGATGAAGACACACCTTGCTTCTTCAACCACTCGATGGCCTCGGTGTGGTTCCCCGCGACCGCCAAATCCAGCGGCGTCAGGCCCTCGTTGTCTCTGGCATGGATGTCCGCGCCCAGACATCTCATGGTCTTGACACTCCCATTCCTGGCCGCCTCATGCATCGGCGTGGCGCCATCGTCGCGCCTGGCATTGACGTCCGCCCCCCGCTTCTTCAGCCACTCAATGGCCTCGGTGGCGATGCGGGGGGCGTCACCCGCGGCCGCATAATGCATCGGTGTGGAGCCATCGTTGCGCCGGACATGGATGTCCGCGCCATGTTTCTTCAGCCACGTCATGGTCCTGGCATTGTCAAAACGGGCCGCCAAATGCATTGGTGTCGTGCCCGTATTGCTCTTGACATTGACATCCGCGCCCTGTTCCTTCAGCCACGTCAGGATTTCGACAACAAGGATGAAGGTGTCATCGTCGTAGATACACGCGGCCGCGTGATGTATCGGTGTCATGCCATTATGGCTCCTGGCATTGACGTCCGCACCATATTCCTTCAGCTTCTTCAGGGTTCCGGCACCGTCCAAATGGGTCGCAAGATGCATCGGAGTGACACCGTCATTGTTCCTGGCATTGACATCCGCGCCCTGTTCCTTCAGCCACTCAATGGCCTCGACGGCACCGCAGACGGAGCCCGCGGCCGCATAATGCATCGGTGTGGAGCCTTTATGGCTTCTGGCATGAATGTCCGCGCCATGCTCCTTCAGCCTCTTCATGATCTCGACGCGACCCTTCATGGCCGCACAGTGCATCGGTGTTTCGCCATCATTGTTCCTGGCGTTGACGTCCAGACCTTGCTCCTTCAGCCAATCCAACACGTCCCAGCGGCCTTTCTCGCCGACCATGTGCATCAGCGTGTTCCCGCACCGATCTTTTTCACCAATGCCAAACCCCTGCGCTTTCACCCAGTCAGAAATTGAACGTATTTCCATGATGGTCTCCTTCTATATGGTTTTCTGCTCCGAACCTTCATAATGGCGCGGCGGGTGTTCGCGAGGGAATGGGGCTCGCTCCGCCGCTCTCTGCCCGTCCGAAATCAGCCGGTCTATCGCCGGAATCCGGCCGCCAGGACAAATGGCAAGCCAAAACGCGATCTCAGCGCATGACAACACGCAGCCGCTCTTCCTGGTGGATAGAACGCCTGCGAGGGTTGCTTAGCACGCGGCCGCCAGAATACCGCACATCGCGATTTGGCGACTCGAAAGCGGATAGTATTTTACCATGCATTCCGTTTATGTCAAACATTTTCCTGATAAATTTTCCTGTGACGCTTTCGCGCCTTGCTATTTTCTCCCGCTTTTTATAGCCTCACACACATGGACCACACCGACCCCATCGACGATATCGACGACCTGCGAGAGCGGCCCATTGGCGTGTTTGATTCGGGACTGGGCGGGCTTACCGCCGTGCGCGAGCTTTCGCGTGCGTTGCCGGGCGAGGACATTCTTTACTTCGGTGACACGGCCCGCGTGCCGTATGGCATCAAGACGCTATCCACCGTCCGACGATTCGTGCGGGAGGTCGTCACGTTCCTGCTGAATTGCAGGCCCGCGCCGAAAATGCTCGTGGTGGCGTGTAACACGGCCACCGCCGCCGCGATTGACCTGGTGCGTGAGTTGTCGCCCGTGGAGGTCGTGGACGTGATCGGCCCCGGAGCGGCCGCCGCCGTCGAAGCCGCCGCCGGGCCCATCGGCGTGATCGCCACCGAGTCCACCATCGACAGTCAGGCCTACACCGCGGAAATCCAGCGGCTCGTCCCAGGTCGACAAGTGATCGGCCAAGCCTGCCCGCTGCTGGTGCCCATCGTCGAGGAAGGCCGAAACGAGTTCGACCCGATCGTGCTGTCCGTGCTGAGCGGCTACCTTCGCGACTTGCAGCGGCTGCTGCCCCCGCGACAGTTCGGCCAGACCGGCGAGAGCGAAACGTCCGCGACTCGCGACAACCCCGCTGGTGCCCTCATTCTTGGCTGTACGCATTACCCGCTGCTGGAAGGGGCCATCGCCCGCGTCATGGGGCCTTGCGTGCCGCTGATCAATTCCGCCAAGGCTGCCGCGGCCGAAGTCCACCGCCGATTGAGCCTGAAAAACCTTCACAGCCAGCGAACCTTCGAAGGCCGCCTCACCTGCTTCACCACCGACAACCCCGACCGCTTCCGCCGCCTGGGCGAACGTTTCGGGGGCCGCCGCGTCGACTCCGTTGAACTCGTCAATATCGACGAACAGGAAATCCCGTCGCCATCCAGAACACCAGCACCGTCCTGAACGTGCGATCAGCGCCCATTCCTTTCCTCATGAGTAACGGTGCAATATCAGGTTCCATGCGTCGAACGTATTCACGTCACCGTCGCGTAGGGCTGGCGAAAACAGGGCTGGCGAAAAACCGTTGCGATTATTCCGGGATAGGGGTATCATCGTCCGTCGTTTTGGAAACAGGTAGCGGAAGCGTTTTTTACGCTGATGAATGGGTGAATCTATGCGTATTCTAGCCTGGCTGACCTCGTTTCTCAAAAAAACAGGAAAAACATCGGCGATGTTTACACCCCGTACGTCGTCGCCAGCGGCGGTTGGGGCGAATGAGCGCGTTTTCTGCTTCGCCAACGGTCGAAAGACGGCCTTTTTGGCACCGGGGATGGCCCCGCAGGCAGCTCAGCCTGGTGAAAAGTACGCGATTCTCCCCGTCGGGCCCGTGGCTGTGGCTGTGGAGCGGAACGGGCAGCGGTTTTCGTTGGATATCGTCGGTGAGGCGGACGACGCCCTGGCCACCACGCTGGAGCAATACCCGGACTTCGACGAGGAGAGGTTAACGACGCTGTGCGACAACGCGCTGGCGGCGGCATTGACGGCGATGGGCGGTGAGGCGTCGCCGGAACGGTTACGGGCGTTTGTGTCGGTGGAGTTGCTGTTGTCAGGTTTCCGCTGTGCGGGCTTGTCGAGCGTGCCGTTGTCCGTCTCTGCGACGGAGCGACCCGAGGCTGGTCCGCCCGAACCGGAGGGATCAACGGCGGAGTTGGCGGCGGAATTGCGGGCGGTGTCGGAACTGGCGACACAACACGGCCTGCCCGTGCCGACGGCGATGTTGGCGGGCGACACGTTGGCTGATCGCGAAAAAATCATGGCAAGGCTGAAGGCGACGGCGACCGATCTGGCGGCGGAGTTACGGGTGTTTCGTGACAGTCTGGTCGATTCGCGTTCGATCGAGGCGAGGCTGAGTCTGGCGGAATCGGCGGGCAAAAAATCGGTCACGGTAGAGGTGGCCGACCCCAAGAGGCCGTTCACGGCGCTGGTCTGGCGGCGGAGCGACATCGACGCCAAGTTGCGGCCTTATGTGGAGACGGTTTTGTTGGAGGCAGCCAAGTCGGCGAGGTTATACCGTCGCGAGGCGTTGGGTCGTAATGTGCGGCTTGGCGGCCGCGTGGATGCGCTGGCATCATCTTTGGACTCGTGCCGGGCGGAGGCGGCCTCGCTGCCGGTGCTTCGGCACGGGTTTTCGTACACCAAGCCGGAAGGTCCGGCGAAAAACCGCCAGGGGGCGTACATCCGCGAGGTGGCCGACGCGGTGGCCGGCGTTCGGGGCGCGGTGGCGCTGCTGTGCAGTCAACCGGCGGAGGAACGGGCCATCGCGGCGGCGCTGACCGACGCGGAAACGGCGGTCGCGGCGTTGGCGGCGACGATTCACGCACATCCGCCGAGGTGACCGCGGCGTTGTGCCCGCGAATGACGGGGCCGTCGAAGAGGGATTGGTCGAACACAAATTGCATGGAAAGGGTAACTCATGTCCAACGAGAAGAAGATCGTTTGTCCAAGCTGTCAGCGGGAAGTTCCCGCCGCCAATTTCTGCATGCTGTGCCGGGCGTCGCTCAAGACCGTCGCCAAGCCGGTGGTCGAGCGGGGCTCGTGGCGTTCGGAACCGGGCGAGTTCGCCGCCCGCATTCGCATCGACGATCTGGACACGTACTTCAAGGACATCCTGCTGCGCAAGCAACTCGTGGTCGACCCGGGGACCGAGGCGGTGATTGTCGAGGACGGCCGAAACGTTGGCGTCGTCGAACCGGGCACGTACACGATGGATTCCTTCCTGGCCCGAATCAACCGTTTCGGGGCGAAGAAGC
>Ga0123353_10001404_pt1 | contig 29429 bp, 6 predicted proteins | sample TergutLab28metaG_3_FD_92763 | JGI IMG/M metagenome (GOLD analysis project Ga0123353, IMG submission 92763) | Labiotermes labralis P3 segment gut microbial communities from Petit-Saut dam, French Guiana - Lab288 P3 | ecosystem: Host-associated > Arthropoda: Insects > Digestive system > Gut ...
ATACCACTATATTTACCATTCTTAACATATTTTACATTACCACAATGAGTACATTGCATAAGTACCTCCTTGTGCCAAATTATTTATCCTTGTTTTTTTGTCAACATAAAATAAACACTGCCCTCTAGAGAGGGGTGCCGTAGGCGGGGTGTTTCTACCACTGCTAATTCCCCTTCGAGACGAAGGGGTGGACGCGGAGCGGACGGGGTAGTTGACCTTACCGTAGGGGCGATCTCCGTATCGCCCGTAGTTGACAAGGAAGTTGCATGCACGGACCTACATTTATCATTTGCTATTTCACGAAACAAGGGTGGTAATTTTGTGGTGTGTGTTATATCTTTTTAATCATTATAGATTTGTTTCGATATTTCATCCATATAGCTTTCAACTTTGGCTAAAATGAAAATCCTATCTTGCTTAATATAATTTATATTTTCTACAGAAACAGCGATTATTCCATTTTGTAATGTTTTATTTCTTGCTTCAAAAGTAAAACCTCTAGCTTCTGGTGGTAGATAAACTGAAAACATTGTTTCGTCGACAATCGAATGGCTATGTAGATTAACTTTTTGTAGTTGATTATCTTTTTCTGACTCCCAAGTAATAGTATATGGTGATGCATAATCGAAGTTTGTTATAGCGGGATTAATCGATACTTTAAAAGGCATGGTTAACCTTGATTTAAATATGTTGTAATTGTAATTTACTTCAATATTGTAATTTCGACCTTCAATAAAGTTGTAATAACCGTCAAAATTATCAGCAAACCTATCCAAGCTTACATTATCATTATTTATTTTTAATGAAAGAAAATGTATAGGTGCATCTCCATTAGCACTAATAGCTATGTTATTTCTTCTATTTTGACTAAATTTTATATTAATGATGAGATCATAAGTATCATTATTAAATAAATCGAGATATAATATTTCTAGTTTATCATCATTAATTGTCACTATATCTTGTGATTTTTTAGAACAAGAATTTATTAATAATAGGCAAAATGTAATTGTAATAGCGATAAAAATAATTTTTTTCATACTTACTCCGCGTATTCCATTTATAGGTTGAATGTTTTATTGTTGCTAAAACTTGGAAAACTTTATGAGAATAAATATCTTGCATCAGACGATGTCAATGTTATGTAACCAAAAGTGCGAGGTTCTTTTACATTTAAATGGCTGGGATGAGAGGATTTGAACCCCTACAAGCGGATCCAGAGTCCGCTGTCCTACCGTTAGACGACATCCCAATAAAAAATGGCTGGGCAGGGAGGATTCGAACCCCCGTATGACGGGACCAAAACCCGTAGCCTTACCGCTTGGCGACTGCCCAGTATATTAACTTCAAAGAAACACACTATGTATTTTATTATTTATTCTCTTTTTTAGATTCAAAAATCTTTATTTTTTCTTTGCTAAAACTAACCTATATGATGGCGGAGAGGGAGGGGTTCGAACCCTCGGTAAGGTTTTAGCCCTACACACGCTTAGCAGGCGTGCGCCTTAAACCTGCTCGGCCACCTCTCCAAGTCATGTAAATAATACTTTTTATGCAATTTCACGACAACCATAGAGAACACTATCTTTTATGGTTCTTGTAAACTATTGCCTATTTTTAAAATTTTTGAGACGAATGGCGGAGGAAGAGGGACTCGAACCCCCAAGGCCGAAACCGGCGGTTTTCAAGACCGCTGCATTACCAATTATACTATTCCTCCATGACTTCACACTATGCAAAGCAAATATTTTTAACGCAGTTTTTTTGTCAAGCGTTTTTTTAGTCGTTAACTCGAAAAATTACTTCAATAGGGTGATTTTCTTTATTACCCGTTCTTGACCTTTTGCATTAATTGACACAAAGTATATACCTGAACCTACGCTCTTGTTGTTGTTATCTACGCCATGCCATTGGATTATTTTTTCACCACTTGTAAGGAAATCATTCACTACTGTTTTTACTTTTTGACCTTTAATGTTATATATATTTAGTTCTACATGAGTATCTCTGGGGAGATTAAAAGCTATATTTGTAGTGGGATTGAATGGGTTGGGGTAAGCAACGAAGGAGAATGGTTTAATAACTTCATCAAGATTCGGTACATAGTGTTCGTTACCGATGCGTATTTCACCCTGTATTACAAGTTGATTTGGCACATATTCAATAGTCATAGTATCTGTAAGGTTGTATTGATGGTTATCTAGGATTAGCACCATTTGATAGTTTAGTAACGATACTGGGTTTTCATAATAAAACTCTATCGGTTCTAAAGATGGCAATTCTAAAATGAAAGGTAAGGTTGCATATTCGTTTATTGTGTCAGAAAGAGGGTTTATAGTTCTTGAAACATATTTTTTATCATTATCTGTTAAATAAAAAGCCATATTATTCGGCAATTTAACAGGTTTTGGGTTATTGAGCATTAGTTCTACTTTTGGATTATCGGTAAAATCGCTTACTGCTACTTTAATTATATCGTTTACTGAATTTTCATCGGTAAATTTTGCGGAGATTATACCTTGCCATTTAAACTTATTTGAGCTTACATTTACATTATTTCGATAAGGTATAATAGTAGCGGTTAGGCTTTCGTCTTCTGGTAAATTTACATAAAACATACATGATTCAAATGGTTGTAAGAAGTCTGTCTCCATGTAAAGCCCTTCTCTCACTACCCAGGCAGTGGAGAGAACAAAGTTTTGTTGGTATAATTCCGCAAAAGAATAATCTATATCATTATAAGAAAAACTCATATCTTTTAAGTAAAATCCTGTGATAAATGGATTTGCAAAATGATTCCAACCTCCATAAAGCGGTTGCGTGTACATTTGTGATTGAATATTATATAAATAATTTTGAGTTACACTTACTGGTAAATCTAATATATAACCTACCCCAAAATACATTTCTTCGGGATTGTACCATTGATCACCACTCCACCATTGATACAACTGTGCATCAGGATGTAGATCGGAAGGATTCAATGTTCCGTTAGTAAAAGGATTAGCTACGAAATTAGTACCCGCTTGATAAGTAATTGTTTTTTCTATAGGAACTATACCTACTCTCCAATTTGCTCTAAATCTTCTTACTTCACCATCAATACCGTAGGTTTCGACAGTAGGTGTGAGGTTATGCATTGTAGTGTCAAAAGGAATAACAAAAGGAACTGATGATGTAGATGGAGGCAAGAAATCTGATACAAGCAAGCTATCTGTATCAGATAATAAGAATAATTTATAATAATCAAGAAGAGATTGATGGGTAGTTGTAACATTAAAGTAGAGTGTTGTCCCGCCTTGCACTATTCTATTAGGAACTGTCCCGATAGTGGCTACTGGTTGTAAATTACCTATGTAGAGATCGAAATTACGATCGGAAGTACTAGATGAATTATAAGTATATTCTCCATCTAATAAATGAGTTACTACACCACTTGTTAAATCTACTAATATCATTTTTGCTGTTGCACGAGGTAATGTGTGATCTACACGAATTCTTACTTGGCTTTGATTTGTTCTCACGCGTAGTCTAAAAGTTCTGAACTCATTATTTATATCAAATTCTCCGATATATTCTTGTTGTAATCTTACACCCTGTACACTACCATTGTACCAATTTGCCTTCCAGATACTGATATCTGTGTATTGACCATTGAGATTACTATTCTTTGTGATATCATAGTATGTTTGATTATCTATACCATCAGAAGTGTGAGGTCCATATCCAATACTACAATTATTAGTGACACTACCCGAAGTATTTTCTGCATAAACTGTAAAAAATGGTCTAGGATGTCCATAAAGTAAAGTTGGCCATAAAAATTCTTCTTCATCATTACTTACCATGGCTATTTGGTATTGATAATCACCAAAAAGTTCTACATTGCTATCTAGTATAGTGCAAGTTTGTGAATTTGCGGTTCTTCTTAAAGAAGGATGTGTATTCCAATCTGCAAATAGAGTAAATTGACCACCAAGTGGTGCTTTATAAATACGATATCCGTATAAATTTGTTTGATTAGCCCCCTGCCAAGTAACAGTTACACCTGGAGGAAGTGTTCGCGAACTAACAGCAGAAAGATTTGGTGGAACTGTGATCACACTTATTTCAGGAGAAAAAGGAGATAAATTGAAGTTTTGGTCCATAGCTCTCATACGGATATAATATGTTGTATTATTTGAGAGACCTGTAATTTGATATCTATTTAGTTGAGCATTTGCCAAGTTTGAATGCTGGGAAAGTGCTCTGGTTAGGGTAGTAGGATTTGGGTTGTTTGGTGTAGTTGAATAATAAATTTCATATCCTCTAAAATTAAATTGATCTACAGGCTCCCAACCAATTGTAACGCGTGTATTTTCTACGCCGATTATTCGTAAACTTTCTGGAAAAGAAGGAGCAGGAGGCTCTTCTATTGAAAAAGCTGCTTCTAATACTATTTTCATATTATCTATAACAGGACTATAAAAAGCCAGTGCATTATCAAAACGGCGAGACAAATCATATCGACCTAAATTTATATCGTAGCCGTGGAACCATCTATAATAATGTTCGCTTCTCGGATAGCAGTGTGGTAGTTCAGAAAACTCGATATGAAAGAAGTTACCTATCGAATCATGTCTGTTTAGATCATTCAAAGTATACAGATATTGGACATTATGTTCTGCGCCCCATAAAGATACATAATCATTCACTTTGAATCTTACATCACCATTATCATAAAAAAATGGTGCTTCATTTTCGCTGTAATAAACACCATAATAATCATTTATATAAATAGGTGGATGAACTCCTATTGTATTTGCAGGAAAAACTAAATGATTTGTTTGATTAATTAAATCCATTCGTTGCGAAGATAAATCTCGTATAGGTAAAGTAGGAAATGAACGAGAATTATTGGTTCTACTTGGTCCAGCTGAACGAGAATTTCCCGCTGAAACTTGCACAGGTGGTGCTCCTACATGTATGCTACTATTCCAGTCAAAGCTATGAATTTGTGCCGAAAATTCTCGAACACCCAACAATGCTCTAATATCATTGCAAGCAGCTTTATAAAATATATTATATGGTAGTGGTTCATGACGGGAAGGATCAGCAAGTGACTTATCATTGGTATAGTTTCCTTCTTGCGTCCATCTTGCTTCACGGCATGCAGAAGCATATGTTAGATATCGAGCATCCCATTTTTGAAAAGCGTCTACTGCCAATGGAGGAACCATAAAATCGTCTGCAGGATGCACAATATTCACAATTATTCGACTATATGATTCAGGTGAAAATATAAATAATCCCCATCCAAAATCGAAACCACCATGAACATCATTGTAAGGATCTGAAGTCCCATGATCATCATAAAGATTCATATTTAAACTCTCACGCAACATATAATACATTTTACCCGTATCAGTGTCGTGAAATTCTACAACTGTATATGGATATTCAAAACCTATTAATAGTTCTTCTGCTGTTTCATAATCACCATCCATAAACGCTGCAACTACTAATTCCCAGTTAGCTAAATCTGTATTGCTTGGAACTCGAAATGTACCAAATGGATGGTCCCTATGATTCCTATAATAAGGTGCATACTCGTTGTATCCATTTACTGCAAACCTACGAACATGATGACTTATCCAGTCATCATATTCACATTCTGGAGCTGACCCATACATAAAACCTTTTAATGATGCTGTCTCTACTGTAATCGAGTGAGCCAAACTCACACATACTAAGATTAATAAAATGAATAATAAATTTCTTTTCATATTGTCCTCAATTGTTTTTTATTTGTACCATTATTTTAAAATATGATTTTTTGTCAATTATTTTTTTAAACATTTTCTCAATAAAGAAAACAGACGCGAAGCGGACCCAGCTAATTCCCCTTCGAGACGAAGGGGTGGACGCGGAGCGGACGGGGTAGTTGACCATGGACTAGGTAGTTATAGATTGCTTCGCAAGCTCGCAATGACAAGGCTGTTGCACGCAACTGCCCTACAATGGGGTGGACGCGGAGCGGACGGGGTAGTTGACCGTGGACGCAAAGCGGACACAGCTAATTCCCCTTCGAGACGAAGGGGTGGACGCGGAGCGGACGGGGTGTGGCTGTCATTGCGAGCTTGCGAAGCAATCCATTCTGAAATCCGTAGGATTTCTCTGTTGGTAGAAAATGCAACCGAACATCGAAAACCGCATTCGGACATGAATGCAACCTATTTTCTACCAATGGATACATTCCTAACGGAATGTGCCTATTGCGACTCTGTTTTTCTACCAATGGATACATTCCTAACGGAATGTGCATGTTGCGACTCTGCTTTTCTACCGATAGATACATTCCTCGAAAAAGCAATATTTGTAAATCCTTAAATCCGTAGGATTTCTCTGTTGGTAGAAAATGCCACCGCACATCGAAAACCGCATTCGGACATGAATGCAACCTATTTTCTACTAATGGATACATTCCTAACGGAATGTGCCTTTTACGACTCTACTTTTCTACCGATAGATACATTCCTCGTAAAAGCAATATTTGTAAATCCTTAAATCCGTAGGATTTCTCTGTTGGTAGAAAATGCCTCACATCGAAAACCGCATTCCTATAGGAATGCGACCTATTTTTCTACCAAAGGATACATACCTAACGGAATGTGCCTTTTACGACTCTATTTTTCTACCAAAGGATACATTCCTAACGGAATGTGCCTTTTACGACTCTAATTTTCTACCAATGGATACATTCTTCGAAAAAGCAATATTTGTAAATCCTTAAATCCGTAGGATTTCTCTGTTGGTAGAAAATGCTATCGCACAACGAAAACCGCATTCCTATAGGAATGCGACTCTGCTTTTCTACCGATAGATACATTCCTAACGGAATGTGCCTTTTGCGACTCTGTTTTGCCCATAAATCATTCCTCTTTTTAAATATATTATCTATTAGCAATCATGAAAAAAAGGGATGTAGGCTTGCTACATCCCTATTTATTTTTCCCCTACTAGTGTGGGTTGATAGTATTTATTAATTGATAGACAAGATAATCATTTCTACGCGGCGGTTTCTTTGGCGTCCTTCATCTGTATCATTATCAGATATTGGATTGTTTAAGCCATATGCACCTATAGTCATTCTATTTCTATCGATACCTCTTCGGATCAGTTCGTTACGAACGGTATTTGCTCTTCTTTGAGACAGACCATCGTTATAAGGAGGAGTTCCTCTGCTATCAGTATGGCCTGCTATTTCTACTTTCATTGTAGGGTTTTCTGAAAGCATATTAAACATTTTTACGACTTCGGGCATGCTATTAGGTCTTATATCCGATTTATCGAAGTCAAATTCAACGATAAAGGTATATGCTTGACCGCGAGCATAAGCTGTAAGGATAAAGTCTCTTGTTTGATATGATTCGCCTTCTACGAGGTTCCAACGACCTTTTTGAGGAACATAGCCTGGCTCATTGATATCAAAATCAATATATCTAATTTGTGGAACTTCTGTAGAGTAATTTCCATTATTATTTGTAGCGGTGCTTCTTCTTTCGTTTAATCCTTCGTTTTCGAAAGACCATTGGATAGTAGTCAATACAGGATCGTCGTATTGGTCATAAACTCTTCCTGCAAGTCTGAGCACGTTCTTTCTTTGGAGAGGTATAACTATTAAATTATCAAGGTATTTAATGTCTACATCTTCTGTTACTTCGAAATATCTTTCGTCATTTACATTATACGTGATTTTTTCTGTTGGAGCTAGAAGAAAAGAAAATTCACCATTTTCGTCTGTTTTTATAGAAAAATTGTGGTCATTGTTTGTCCAATTTACAGTTGTTTGAACTCGTTGGTCTATATCGTCATGAGCATAACCATGAACCAGTTTATATCCTAGTGCAGCTAAATCAATGCCTACAATGTTTTCCATATTTATTCTTTCAAAACGAGTTGTGGAGTAATAAGCATCTAAAGATCTGTTTCGAAGTGAAAAATATCTTTCATCGTTTGGACTATTGATAATCGGACCTAGATTTACGGGAGTATCCCAATCTGTCCAGCTAGGTCCAATTTTTTTAGCTACGAACAAGTCAAAACCACCAAAACCTGTGTGTGTATCGGAAGCAAAGAACAGTAAATGTCCACCAGGTGCAAGGTAAGGTGTGATTTCATTTCCATTGGTATTTATTACGGACCCGAGGGGAATTGGTCTAGACCAAGTGCCAAACTCCATTTCAGATACAAAAATATCATATGTTTTATGATCACCAAGTCTATTACTGGCAAACATCATGACATTACCATTTGAGAATGAAGGGTTTATATCATTAAAATTGCTGGAAAGTGCATCAATTTTTTGTGGTTTACCCCATTTTAATTTATTCTTTGAGCGACTATCTTCCGAATTTAATTTATAAGAGATATAAATATTGTTGTTATATGATTTTCTTCTGTTTCCGTATTGTCCGGATAAATAAAGATTACCTTCATTATCGAAAGAGCCTACAGTTTCATTTCTGTCTGTGCAAAGTTCTTTTAGTTCCATAGGTTCTGTCCAACTTCCGTTTATCAGTGCAGAATAGAAAATATTTTCACCTTTAAAAGGGCTTCTTCTGTCTGAACCGAGTATCATAAAATCACCATCTGCATTCACGATTGGTGCATATTCACTATGGATTGAATTCAATCTGCCATGCGGTTCTTTTGTGACCATTTTTTGCGATAATTCTTTTGCTTCTACAATAGTGGCATAAAGAGAATCATCAAGCAGCACATCTTCCCCACCTTCACTACGAAATCCTTCGAGGGCAACCAAAGCTTCCTCATACTCGCCGAGGGCGATATGTAATTTTGCAAGAAGAAGCAGATATTCCGCATCGCCTTGATTTCCACGATCAACTCTGTTCATACTGCTCATTGCTTGAGTAAAATTACCTGTGCTATAGTAATTTTCAGCATCCATGAAACTCCTATCATCTTTCACATTTGCGAAAAGACAAGCAGTAAGTATAAAAAGCACGAACAAGATATAATACTTTTTCATTAATCCTCCTAGGTTAATTAGAAATTTTAGATTATGACAATGATTTAATCTATTTACACAACACAAGTAATCACACAAAAAAGATTAAATTTCTTCACAATTTAGAATTTCTAAATTATAGATTTTCCTAAAAAATAGAAACTATAAAATAAAAATGGGGGTGGAGGTTTTCCACCCCCTATTTTTATTATGTTAGAACTTCAATGTCAATGACATTAAATGATGATCTCTTGTATCGAGAGTATTTTCTGCTTTTTTATCAGTCAATTGATAAGCGTAGTTTATTTCAAACATACTATATCTGAGACCGATACCGCAAGCAAAATTTCCATCGTTGAGACCTGCTCTAATTCCTGCTTGAGTGCGTGCGAAGATGTCAGACCAAGTGCTATTTTCGCGGACACGAATACCAGTGATACTGGAACCCATATTGTCGTCTTGTCCAGCACCTAACCAATATTCAGCACCCATTTTGAGTGTTGTGTCTTTGAAATCATTTTCTCCAACAAGGTCTACTGCAAGTACAAGTCCGGGAACCGGGAACACAGCAACGCCAGGGATAAATTGTCTTGGTTTTTCTTTTCCGTCACCGTCATAATCTGAAGCAAGTTCGCGGGCAACGAAACCGAGATTAAAATAACGGTTCACATGCCAAGAAGCTCCGAGATCGAGACCATAACCAGTAGTTGTGTCACCATCAATATCATCCATATACAATTTTGGTGTAACACCTAAATTGAAATTTCCGAGTTTTAGTGCATAACTAAGGTTAATGTTATTAAAGCAAGTGTCAAATTTTCCAAGATATTGTCCGTTTGGACCCGTACGGTGTAAATCACTTACACCAGCATGAAGCCATGATAAAGCGATATAACCTAATGGCAATTCGAATCCGAGTGCAGCTGAGAAGATTTGTCTGTCATACTGCATATTTGCTCTGTATGCGAAAGCCAATTCATGTCTTTTAACATCGGCAAGGGTAGCCGGATTTAGGAAAGTAGCTGCTACATTATCGAGAAATCCTGCACCTACTCCACCCATACCTGCGGTACGAGCATCGAGACCGAGTTCCATGTAAGCACCAGCGAAATTTGATTGCGTGGCAAACAATGCTGCTACACCTACTATTATCAAGAGTGTTAGGACTATTTTTTTCATATTACTCATTAATTCCTCCGTTCAATATCTGGGAAGGTGTCACCACCTTCCCGATATTTTTCGTTTCTTATTTTATGATAGCTACTTTCACTACTGATTCGACTATCTTTGTATTATTTCTTACGGTTGCGCGTGCGAAGTATGTACCTCTAGCTACGCGATGTCCTTTATCTGAACGACCATCCCAATAGAGAGAACCGGTTTCAAGTTCACGAACCAAACGACCAGCAAAGTCATAGATTCTGATATTGATAGTATCGGTTGCTTTTCCACCGATAATCTTGAGATCGAAGTCTACACCATCATCTGTGTTACCCGGGTTAGGATAAACGATAGCAGGATTGTCTTTATCGAAGCTCAATAGATCATCTGGAGGTAGTATGATAGGAACAATAACTGTAAATCTGTGTGTTTTTGTCACTGTGTTACCGAGTTTATCATTGACTGTGAGTGTAAGAACATAGTCACCTTCAAGTGGTGGATCGATAACATAAGCGAGTTCAGTTATACCAGCACCAGTTGTTACTGGAGTAGTAGTTCTGAATGTAGGATCAATCATTACAAGTTTTGCATTTGCTATAAAGTTTGCACCGAGTTCGGTGGTGTATGTAGCATCTACATTGATCACTAAATCTTCTACATAGATAAATTCAACGCCATCAGCTGGGTGGAATGTAAGTATAGAAGGATCAACTCTGTAGATATCATATACATGAGTACCTGTTCCAGGGTTGCCAGTGATGTCTGTAGCTACTGCAACTACTTTTATAGATGTGGCATCAGCAGGTATTTGATTACCTTGTAAATTGACTAAGTATCTGTTGTTTACAAATACTGGGTTTGCAGAAGGTAACTCTACTTCACCAGGCATTGCGTAAACTGTAGCTTCAACTGTTCTAAGAGCAGTGATAGCGTTTACTGTGAAGGTGATTTCGTTGTTATTCTTCAAGTCAATCCAGTTTCCGTTTGCAAGCTCATTGAAGACGATCGTTGGAGCGTCATCAGTTGATGTGCGAACTAAGAAACCGAAGGTGTGAATACTTGTGTTTCCAGCAGCATCCCATGCTCTTATAGAAGCTATATAGTTACCAAATTCTGGTAAGCTTACCATTTGAGCAAGGACTTGTAAGTCTGTTGTGTATTCATAATCCATTTGTTGTGCAGTCGGTGTAAATATAGTCAAGCTTGTTCTTGCCAAACCTGAAGCTGCTGATCTTGATCCTAATGTTTGAGGATCAATGATATTAGCTGTGATATATACATTTGCTCCAGGTCCTACTAATACTGCTCCATCTTCTGGAGTGAGTAAAGTAATAACTGGTTGTAAATGGTCTATGGTATATAATTGTGTACTTATAGCGGTGAGGCCATAATTATGTGTAACTTCTACCTCAAATAGAACTCCGAGAAGTGTTTGAGGAAGAGCTGCACCATGCATGTTGATATTGTAAACGCCATCGTTTAGAACAGCTTGTTGTGTTTGGATAAGTTCTCCAACACCACCAAGTCCGTTTGCATAAATATTACCGATTACGCTTTCAATCATGTTACTAGCAACACCTGTTACAGTGAATGTAAGGACATTATTTGTTGTAGCAGCTAACCAGAAGTCGTTATCAGAGTAGATATCAATGATAGGTTCTTGAGAGATTCCACGAACTACGAAGGAAACGGTATCAGAATCTCTATTGCCGGTAGGATCTACTGCTGTGAGTAGAATTGTGTATTCACCTGCTTCCAGACCAATAAATTCTTCAGCTACTTCTTCGCTTGTTCCTGTTCTTTCCATGATTCCGTTAGGACCAGTAAGTTGGAGAGTCCAACTTGCTACTGCATCGTTGTCGGTGATTATAGCAAGAACGCCTACTATATGTTCTTCATCGAATACTTGGCCTTCTGTAGGAGCATAAATGGTCACTATAGGAGCTTCTGTATCTTCTGCTACAAATATTGTTACACCTGCAGCACCTTGATTTCCAGCAGCATCGATTGCAACTACGCTAATTGTATAGTTACCAGTCATTTCAAGAACAGGTAAAGTCTCAATAAGCACTCTGTTTGCAATTGAATCGCCATAATCAAATAACTCGTCATAAACAATATCTCCATCAGGTGCACTTACTTGTAACATTGCTAATACTATGCCGAAGTTGTCAGTCATAGTAGCATTTACTACAGGTGCATTTCCGATAAAGAACTCTTGTCCTTCAACAGGTGTATGTATTGTTACTACAGGAGCTTCAGTATCAGCAACGATTACAAATGTTACTGATGTGTTTGCACTATTCATAGCCGCATCTGTTACTATCATTATAAGTGTATAGTTACCTGCTGCTTCAAGAACAGGTAATGGAGCTACATATGATAGATAAGTTGGTGCGCCATCAATGATTTCTGTATCATTATACAATTCTACACGAGCTGGGCCGTGAAGGATTGTTTGAACAGAAGCAATTCCGTTAGAAGCAAACAAGTTTGCTACTGCAGTTGGTTGGTCACCTATGAGTATTTCCATTTCATCCAACAATGTAGAAATATTGATTGCTGGAGGAGTAGTCAAGTCATAAATGCCATATGCTATTTGATTAAATCCTGTGTTGCCATAGTTATCTGCAGCAGTCACAGTAAATCTAACCAATGTTGATTGTGCTTGTTGTGGTGTATTGTATGTATAACTGAATTCATACAAGTTATTAGCATCAGGTTGGCCGTTAAATGTAAGAGTTTGGATTACTTCCCATGTTTGATGATAATTATCTTCACCTGGGAACATTACCCAGCACCATTCTTCAACTACCATGTTCACGCCGTTAGCTGCAAGTTGAACACCTTGAGGTGCAAGAACTTGGAACTCGACATCCATTCCACGTGCTATATAAGATTGATTTGGAGAAATGAAGCTGACCATCGGAACTTCAACATTCACACTATATGTTACATCATAATTAGTTTGAATATCCATTCCTAAGTTGTTGATAGCTTCCCAAATTACTGTGAATTGATTACCAACATCTGCTAAATCAGCTAAAAGGAGAGTATAAATAAACTCATCACCATCTCTTTCAGTTACGCGAAGTCTTCTTCCATCGCCACCAAATATTACAAATACTTGGTCTATATCAGTTTCAGGATCGACTATTGTTGCACGGATCGTTCTGTCTTCAGGTAGAGTACCACTAAGCGCGTTGATTACAGGGAATGTGATATCTACATTGAAATAGATTGTTTGTTCTACTTCAACTGCATTTCTGACTAATCTTACTCTTACAGAGTTTAATCCAGCTTCAGGGACATTACCAACCCAAGTAATCCAACCTTGTTGATAAACAGCACCCGGCATCAACTGTCCGTTGATCCAAATAGTAGGAACTGCTACTTGTGGAACATAAACAGGTGCATTAGGATTGCTATCAATCATATAAGCCTTGAATCTTATAGTTGTTTCGTCTCTTGTCCAATATTCACCATCGGCATCGATATATTGAGGAATGAAGCTTACAAATTCAAGCATGAGTGCTGGAGCAGTGAGGATAGTATAAATACCGCGTCCTGTACCTACGAATGTTACTAAGTTTCCTGATACTGTTACGGGATAATATGTCCACGCACCGTCTGCATAGACCGCACCGACCATGTCATCCACTAGAGGATTGATCTCTGCAGTAAAGGATACTTGGTTTCCAGCAGCAGCTGTCCAGATACCTACTTGATCTACTAATTCTTCATATAATTCATCAAGTTCTGCATTAATTAGCAAGTTTTGTAGATATACAAAACCACCATTAACATTTGTTACTTGAAGATCTGTTGTTGTTATTGTTGGAGCTCCTACTATCAATTCTGTCTTGCTGAGCATCATCATCATATTGTCTATGTCAATGTCTGCTGCCCAGAAGTAATATGTTCCTGCAGCTGCGATAGCAGGTGTAATAGTACCTTCATATATACCTGTGAAGTTGTTGAAAGAAGTGGTATATGCAGCTCTATTAGGTGCAGGAGGAGCTGATATTCTGTTTATTATTGGGAATGTAAGTGCATTGTATACATGAGTTACATTTTCCCACCAGAGAGCTATTTCGATATCTTGATTGATAGGTTCAAGCTCATCTGTTAATGTATTGTATTCTACTTCGAGAATTGGTTGCAATGTAGAAATGATTCCACCACCATAAACTACGGTAGTTCTGAGTTGTTCAACACTAGCCATAGAAATAGGATTGAAGGTTACTTCTGCAGTCAAACCAGGATTAGGAATTGTAGTAAGGTTTGTCCAGCTTACACCATCAAATTGATCGATGATCAACTCATTGATGACACTAGCATTCCAATCTACGATTTGTGTATAGATTCTGCTTTGGTTTGCAACATTACTGAAATAGAAACCTGTGATTATAGCATATGGATCTTGATCAGTTCCATTTATCATTGTGAAGTCTACTCTTGCTAATGGAGAAGTATTTTCAGCATAGTCTACAGTTTGAACTGTGACAAAGTAATCGCCGGTATTTCTTCCCATAGTAGTGAATGTATATTCACTTTGATATGGAGCTGGGAATGGAGAAGGATCAGTATAAGGAACTACAAAAGTATCCTTCAATTGAGGAACTCCATCGTTTGACCATACTCTATAAATGAATTCTCTAATACCACTGCCTTCTGATGGGAATATAGCTGCTAAATCATAGTCAAAGCCAGAAGCACTAACTGTGTATTCTTCGCCTAATCTCACTATACGGACAGCGTCTAATATTAAGTTTGCTCCACCATTTACCATAAAGCCTGTGATATCGACAGTTGGATCGTCTTCATCAAGTATATAGTATTGACCTGGGAAGTCAGTGATAGCAAGATTACCAATAGACTGAGCATTGTCAGTGAGGTAAAGCTGCATTCTGTATCTTCCGAAGGCTATGTCGGTGTCATAGAATATTGCAGTATAATTACTGATTCCTTGGCGAGTAACGACTACTTCATAATCCAATCCCTTAGGAGCTGGAACATATGCAAAGCCAGGATACTCTGCTATCCAGAGTTCAAGACTATTTACATCGATTTCGTCAATATAATTATCTACTTCTTCTACTGAGAACATTATCTTATACTCTACATTATCTAAGATAGCGGGAGCATATGTGATATTTATTACAGGAGCTACTAAGTCGAATGTAAAGATTGCTGAGCAATATTCGATTTCATATTTTCCTATAAATGTGATTCTATAGTCACCTGAATCAAAATCAAAATCATCAAGTGGGTGACCATGTAATATAAATCTAACTGAATTACCAGCATCAGCTAAACGGTAAGGAGCTTCTAACAAGGTTCTTGGATAAGTATTTCCATTTACACCTTCTAAGAAGAGATCATGACCATCTACATAACCATCGTTGTCTAACAAGATAGAGATCAAGTTATTATAACGGCCTGTAAATACATCAGTTCCAAGTAACAACGGTTCTACATAAACACCAGCTGTTAAGCTAAGAATTCTGATATCATATGTTGGTACATAATGTACATTTTCTAACCATGGTATCCAGTAAACATGTCCGTCTATAGCAAATGCTTGAACGAACAAGTCATAATATTCTTCGAGCGGAAGTTGTGCTTCTACTCTTGGAAGAACTGCTGGGAGACCTTCGTAGATCTGTCCAAGTGTGTATTCAGGTCCGATTGGATTTCTGAATTGATATGTTTCAGGATCTTGTAAGATAAAATAGAACCAGTCGCCACTATTTACATCTTGGAATCTTAAATACATTTCGTTGATACGATTGTTTTCTAAAATTTCCCAAGGTGCTACATGACTATTTGGATCTGTGATATCTAAAGTGAATGTATTGTTGTAGTAACCTGTTGTGCCAGGAGCTTCGTTGAAACGAAGGATGTCTTGGTCAAGTCCAGTCACTGGATCTGTATAAACTACATGGTTTGTAATTGAAACAGGTGCGAAATCATATGGAGCTACAGTGTGGATCAAGCGAACTGGTTCTGAATATGATGGATTCATAGCAGTAGTAGCTTTGATTCTTACATAGTAGTCACGGATTACACGAACTGGATTAGCAAGTGTCCATGGTAAGTCTAAGTTGATATTATTATTTACGAGACCTTGAATTAAATTCGCAGGATCTGGAGCATCTGTCCATTCTAAATCTGGAGCATCTGCTTCATATGCCCATTGAACTACAAGATCATATGGCATTGCGCCACCGAATGCGTTCACTACGAAGTCGCCATCTAAACTGAAGAGATTATCTACAATTATGAGTGCTTCGTTTGCGATTACTGGGAAGCCATTTACAGATAAGATTTCTGAGACTACGCGTCCGTGAACATCATTCAAGACTACTGTTACAAAGTAATCGTGATTTGATCTGTTACCAACTAAATCTACAGCATCAAATGAAATTTGATAATATCCTTCTATGAAAGGTCCTACCCAATCAACGGTAGCTAAACCATTTATTACTTCTACATCAGTTGCAATTCTTTCCCATGCTAACCAGTTTTGTGCACCAAATGGATCGATTGTTGTTCTTACATAAACATCGGTTGTAAGCGGAGAGTCAAATTGACCATCCCATTCACCGACTAATGTGATTACGCCATCGTTGTCTTCTGGTATACTAATGATATTATGTGTATCAGTTAATAAGTCTCCGTTTGCAGAAATTAACATAACTACAGGGATACTGTTATCAACTAAAATATAATAATCATCAGCTGTATGAACAGCAAAGTTGCCAGCTCTATCGCGAACTATTGCTCTGATATAATATTTTGAATTTGCTTCTTCTGGATTATCGAGAACTCCGTCACCGTCATTATCGTATCCGTCAGTCAATGGATCAAGAGTCAACCACATATTTGATAATACATCGGCTGGGTCTACATTGAACCATCTTCTATATATATAAGGTGATCCTAATTCTGTTGCTGGTGCATCAGGGCTGAATTGATAAACAATTCTGCCATTGATGAAATCATCAAGTGGAACTAAGATTTGATTGTGATCTACAGTTGCTTCAAAATGAACTTCTTGGTTTGCTCTTGCATGAAGAACGCCATCCAAGAAATGTGTAAGTGGAGGTGTTGTTGCACTGAATTGTGTGATCACTGGAGCGACATTATCAACGAAGTATTCTACTCTTGGAGAATCGAACGAATAATCTGGATGTAATGCTACTGCCCAGAATTGGTGAATTCCAAGATCGAAATCATGCGTATCAAAAGGAATTGAGAATTCGCTTGTTACGAATATTCTTTGTAAAATACCGGCTACATTGTCTTGCCATGGATGTAATCCAGGATTAAATACGCCATCGTTCATAAAGTCGAATGCGAAATTGAATGTATGCATATCATTTGCTGTTAAAACGGCATCATAATAATAATACTCATTCACATCGTCACGAACCATCATGCCGAGAACATTCACGCCTGCTGCATCAAGCACAAACATGCCATGTTCATATGCACGACTACCATAAAGCTGAGCTATACGAGCATAATCAATTCTGATTTGAACTGTCACATCAGCATCTCTGGTTGCTGTTCCGATCCATCCATTTTCGCCCCAGAATTCTACTTCTGTTACTTCATCTGCCATCGGTCCGAAAACTGATGCAGAAAGTATAGTTGTACTTCTGACGAAGTTGTCTGCTGCAGGGAATTGAATTTCAGCAAATCTACCACCAGCATTATAAATGTCGATAGTAAAGTCGATTCTTTCTTTTGCATCAACCCATGAATAATCAAATGGGAATGTGATATCTGCAACGCCCGTTGCTATGTTGAAGCCTTGAGTATAATATCTGACTCCGTCTATAACTTGATCAACCCAGCCACCTGCTGCGAACCAGTTTGCATCTACTAGATTCAATGTAAGATCTCTAGTATCACTACCAGTTAGCGACATAAATTTCGGAATTGCTGCTAATGCAGGAGCCATTGCTGCATGATATACATATGCTGCTAATGCAGGATCTGCAGGATCTACAAACCAAGCATCGATATAATCTTGCATATCGGTATCGCCAACGAACAATGTAGCCATATAAGTGCGGAAACCTGCTCTTACTGCTTCTATATTGCTCAATCCGTCCATACCGATTACTACGAATTCATTCTTACCTTCAGGAAGTCTGCCTTCGCGTGTTAACCAGAATTCATATTGGTCTGCATTTGGTCCATATGTAGGATATACATCGGCCCATAAATAAGTCCAATCTGGATATGTAAGTTCATTTCTGGTATACAATCTTACTGCTGCAAGATCTGGATCAGCATCTAAATACATTTTAAGTTCAGATTGAACTGAAATATCATATACTTGTGTAAAGTCGATACTTACAGAAACACCTGAATTGTCTATTATATAATAATGAGCAACATCTTCGCTTCTTGTTGATGGAGGATTGTTGTCTACCATCACATCAGTAAAGAGATAAATCACAGCATTACCTGGATCATCCATTACGCTCACTTTTACTTGAATAGGTCCTTCAAACCATTCACCTAAGAAGCTATGTTCGCTTGCACCATTGAGGTTCAATCCGTAAGCTACAAAGGTATTAGTTGCAGGATAATAATATTGTTCGAAATCGTCATCTTCGTGCCATTCAATGCCGTCGATGCTCCATTCTGCTACTATATATTGTCTTCCGTTTCCATCTGTCATTCTTAAGAAATCGATCAAGTCAACGCCTACTACTGGCTCACCTGAAAATTCTTGATAGTTTTTCCAGTTGATTACCATGTCTACAGGTGAGAATGATGAAAGTGCTGGAGGACGATGGTCTACTACGATACTTGAATTAGCAAATTCAGGTTTCGGTATTGCAATATATTGTAATAATGCAGGGTCAAGATCAGGATGTAATACTAAATCTACTACATCTTCCCATACAAGACCTGCAATGTCAAGTATTTCTACTCTGCTTTCATAAGCTGGTCTAGCTTCCATTTCCACGAAATAGAAATAAGTTCTCATTTCCATATGTGGTAGGTTGAAGTCAGCAGGTGAAAGTACTAGAGGTAATCTAATGTTCAAATTCGAGAAATGCCACCATTCGTCTGAATCTATCCAGCCATCGACGCCTACTTGGACATCCATGTTGTGGCCAGTGATATCATGTGATGCTACTGCTGGGGCTTCGAATGTTTCTGTTACCCAGTTGTATGCACGATAAACAAATCTGAATCTTTCTATTGCTTCGGTAAAGCCGAATATCATACCGCCTACGCCGCTGAAATCAGCTTCGATTCTGATGAGATTCTCTCTTAAACTATTTTCAATCGGAGCTTGTCCGTAGCCTATTATGTGAACATCATCTGCTGCATATGGTGGCATATCTAAGCCATCTGTATGATAACCGAATACATTATTTATTCCAAGACCGGTATCGAATAATTCTTCATCGGCGATTCCTAATCCAGGTGCAGTCTTGAATAATGTGATTAAGTTGTTTACTGCAATCGGAGTAAATCTTACTCTGACTGTGTATTGTTGTGTTGTGTATACTTGGTCTGATTTGAAACCATATACTACTGCCCAAACTGCAACATCGAGGAAATCTGCTGTATTGTCAAATGCAGATATATAGTTGAAGTCGAATGCAAATTGCATATCGAGATCTTCTCTTTGAACTAATGTTGAAGGATAAGTAGTCGCTACAGGTGTTAAACCATCATACATACCACCCGCTAGATCATCATTGATATACAATTCGATATATCTGAGATTGTTTCGCGGATTCCAAATGTCATCAATTACTGGATTTCCTATTGTATTAGGATTTCCAGGAAGTACCGGTGGAATAGCATCAGCATCACCAGGCCAATAACTTCCAACCCACAAGTCAATTATATTGCCAGGAGCGTTGAAATAGTTATAGTCCACGATGATAGATTTGCCCGTGTCTGCTGGTATCATTGCACCAACATGAGCACCGATTACATCAGCTTGGATTGGTAATGTATTGTCATATACATTTATACGGAAATCTCTTTCTGTGATACTACGAGTTTCTGATATTGCAGTAACTCTGATCAAATGAGGCATAAATGCATCATCTGCCAAGAAGGTATCAAGCCATGTGTTCCAACCAGGACCAGCAGCATAATAACCTTCAGGAGTCCAGAATAAGTCGCTTATATTAAATTTGAATTCGTAAGGTGCTGATCTGTCTACAATGAATGAAGGCATTGCATCACCAAGAACCCAATATGTCATGTCATAAAGAGTGCTAGCTGCACCAGGAATAAGCACGCTCAACGGATTGTAAAGCATACCTAACCACAATGAAGGATCCGGTTCGTCAGCTTCTAACATAGCATAATTAGGCATATAGAAACCAAATGTAACTTCATTTAGCATTCCGCCTACTTGACCTACTGAAAGTTCCCAAACGAATTCTTCATCAGCTGTATAAAGTGCCATTTGACCATGTGTATCATTTGGTACAGGTGTATTTAGCACGATTCCCGCTGGAACTGGAGTATGATTATAGAATCTTTCATATGGATATTCGTCTGCAGGAACAGCGAACATACTTTCTACAAATATTTCTATAAAGTATGGTCCAATCCAAAGATCCCATGCTGTCATAAATAGATCTCTATTATTTGTAGCATCGAATACTGAATAGATTTTACCAAGGTCGAATTGAATATATGGATTCAACCATGTTGCAGGATCATCAAAACCAACCTCACCTACATAATTCAATGAAGTTAAGTTGTCTATCAATTCTTGCATTGCGAATGCATTGTCATAATATGCAAATACATCTGGAGCAGGTCCAAACATAAATGTTGATGCATCAGGATCAAGTCCTACGATAGCATCTTCATAATACATTCTGATGATTGACCAATCTGTTCTTTCAATACCTGTCATTTGTGCTGATATTGATCTTAACCAGTCGCCTGCACCAATTTCTTCCATAGTGTCTACTTCAGGTGTATTCAAAGCTTCTAGTAAAGATATACTTGAAACTTTAGGATTTGCTGTAGCAGCAGGTAATGCAGCTGTGATAAGTGTTGGACCGCCTCTTTCCATCTTGAATATGTTGTCATATGTCAATGCATATATAACATCATCAGTGATAGGATAAGCAGGGTCATAAATGAGTTCATCTACTCTGATCTTCACATCTAATACTATTCTAACTAAATTCGTAGTAGGTAATAGATCAGCAGCATCTACAAGATAGCCACCAGCTCTATAATATCTTACTTCCCATGTAGGAACTACCCAAGTATCGTATTCGGGTGTTCCAGCTGCGAATGCAAGGATAGTAGAATCAAGTCTGAACCATGATGTGAAATCAAAATTATCAGTATTTAACTCTTGTATTATTTTGTTTGCTAATGTGCCATTTATCATCGATTCTGTAGGTAAATTGATTTCGAAACTTACTTGCATTGGGTAGTCAGGATGCCAGCCTGGAACAGGAACATCTTTTCCTGCACCGCCGAGACCTAATGCTACAGGTTCTGCAAGATGGTCGAATACTACAGTCGGAGCCTTAGTTACGATAGATTCGTCATAACTAAACATTTGTGTGTAAACAGGTGCAGCAGGTGGAGGAATTACAAACGCCTCTACGATTTGCTCGATTATACCGGTTCCATCAAATGTTGTAGGATCAACAATCGGATAAGTGAGTCTATATAAGTTTCCAGCATATGGGAAACCATTCTTTATTAATTCTGCTGTTGTCAGTAAATGTGGTGGATTCATAGGACCAAATGTTACTGTTGCACCAACAGGTGGATGTAATACAGATATATTAGCTATATGATTTGTATAGATATATGTTGCAAATACTTGATCTGCATGAGGTTGTATTGTATCTGCTCTTCCATCAGAATCTACTAAATAATGATGAATGAAATCTACTGCTGAACCTTCATGTAATTGTATCTCATATCTTGCATCTACAATCAATGGTACAGGTGGACCATCAGTAGCTAAGACTACAGTTCTTCCACCTTCACGGAAGTTACCTACCGCATCATATACGAATACACGCATGTTTACTAAATGTGTGCCAAGAAGTGCTATTTCTGCATCTGATTTTGCTTGTAAATATACACTATCCGGAACCTTTACTATCCATTGACCTCTTGAAAGAGGATCAAACAATGGATGGGTATTGTCCATAATACTAAACCAATCACTTGGAACTTGCCATACAGGAACATCAGCACCATATCCGCCAGGCAATGCTGAAGGCATCATTGCAGCAGGTAAAGCACTTGCGCCAAAGAATTCTTCTAAAGCTTCATCTGTAAGGAATAAGTCAAGGTGTGAAAGGAACATTGAAGGAACTGAACCTACTGAAGTGTATCCGGTTTCATCTTCGAAGAAGATTTCGAATATCACGCCTTGTCCAGGTATTACATAATTTCCACCAGTTGCATCGTAGTCATTGTAAACATTGACATCTGTATCTGTGAAATCAGGTATTGTCAAGTCAACAACCATCAAGTCTTGACCAATTTGGTTGTGATATGTCCATTGATTTGATACGAGGATTCTATCAGGTGGTAAACCTAATAAAGCACCTTTGTATGTTCTTGTAACCCATACAGCTACATAAACACCGAGAATATCACCATCTACGGGAGTATATCCCCAATAATCCAAAGGTATTGGACCTGACATTGGTATTCCAGGATCAAAGTCAGAAGTATTATATACTCCAGGAACTGCCATACCCGTTGAAGGATCTATATAAGGTACTAATGGCCACCATGGATGGAATGTTCCTGCCATTGAGCCGTAATCATCTGGATCTACAGGGTTTGGTTCTACAAGAGGTGTTCCCCAACTATTGATACCCCATAAATAAACTTCGAATATTTCATCGTCCCAATCAGGTGAGCCGGATCTGGTCACTGCTGGTGGGAGTACGAATTGATCATTCAAAGAAATCCAGAAATGAGAATTTTCACGCACATATGGTGCTGAGAATACTTTTCTCAATTCTACAGGAGTACCTTCAAAATAGCCAGTACCACGGAAATCTTCCCATGCTATCAAGCCTTCCATATTACCCATATCAAGCGTTCCCGCAAACTGAATCCATAATGAATATTCAGGTAAATAGCGAGTGCCCGATACTTCTGTATTTACACCATTGTAATTTCTGCGTTCGAAGACATCTTCTAACCAACCAAGAGGAATTTCTAATAATTCACCGGTTACGGGATATTGTAACGCATTCGGAGTGAGTTTTAAATAGAAATAACCATCTGTATCAGCTATCGCTGTCATATGTGGTAAAGTAATACCCGCAAAAGGAGCAGATAGGTCAATCCATATTCCAGTCGCATCTTCGTATACTTCAAGAGTCCAATCTGCATGATCAAACTCAATAAATTGTGCTTCAGTCACACCAACGCCAGGAGCATCTGAGGCATCCATTCTGATATAAACAGAATGATTGTCACCGATATAAAATTCACCCGTTGAGAAACTGTAGCTCGGTGGCATGAAGTTGAATACAGTATTTGCATTGCCTTGCTTTGTAGTAGGAAGTGCTAAAGCTGTTTGTATATCAGCAAAAGTCAATACACCTGTGTTTTCTATCACTGTCATGCGAACTTTATCATATATTGGGAAGTCTTTGTCGACTAAAATTGAATGTGTATACATCCAAGGTTCCCATAATTGTTTATAAGCATCATACAACAATGAGTATTCTATATCGCTACCATCTGCCCATGCGTTTACTAAAACGCCATTCGGACCATGGATAGCTCCATTCGAATCTACTGATTGTGGATATGGAGCAGGTGTTGTCACCGGCTTTTGAGTGATCAACCATTCTACTATATGACGATAGACACCAGGATCGAATGTTACGGTATCTTCGTCTCTATCGAATGGATATAATGGATTGAATTCTCTAAGGAAGATTCCTTCATCTTGAAGTCCTAATCCTCTTTGAACATCAGCATAATCACTTTCATTGAACCATGGCTCGCTGAGTATATCCAAGAAATTGTCAAAATGTCCCCATAAAGCATTCCAAGGATTCATGCCCGGTGCAATATATACAGGAGGTACTGTATAAGGATCATTGTAAGCTACATCTACAGTGAAATAATTGTATTCTACATAAGCTGCTTGCTCAGGAATAAACCATCCCGGAGGAGTTACTAATGTAGGACTTCCATCAAGTTCAATATCTGTAGTATGGGTAGCGGTTCTCCAAGGATTTCTGAAGTCTAAAACGTCGAAAGTGATCGAAGGAGATAAATTACCATTCCAATTTCTGATTTTGAAATCGGGATAAAAATTAATGTAGTCAACAGACCAATGTTCCCAGTCATAATGACCCGTAAAATTCTTTATCGGTATTACGAATTCCCATGTCCAATTATTATCAAAAGTTGCTTCGACTACTCTTTCGGGGAAGTCACGCATAAAGTTTGCAATATGTTGAACAGACATTAAGAATCCACCAGGATAAGCTGGACCTGTGTTGTAATGGGTTGTAGGACTCATTACACCATGATTCATTATATCAGCTGGAGTAAGTGTGTATGTATCATAAAGAGTGTTAAATTGTATTTGTCTTACTTGGTCAGCAGGAGCAAATATATCAAAATTACCTACCCAAATCTTCAATCGCATATCGAAGTCTTCAAGTCCTTCTAATAGTGCTAAACGAAGAGAAACTTCATCTTTCTCGAAGATGTCTACGCTTGTAAGGTAAGGTATTCTGTCTATTACTAATCTACTCCCTATTTGGTTGTAAACATATTTTACACCTACAGGCTCATCAGCCATTCCCGATGGTTCAGGATCGGTAGGTAAAAGCCCTATAAGACCTATATCATATTCTTCATGAACTAATATAGCGGCAGCTTCGAACACCATCATGACTTTACCATTGATATCATCCAATCTCGGACTATTAAAGATATTTGTCCAGATAGGATATGAATTATTAAATGGCAATATTGGAAGGAAGAAGTCATCGTAACAACCATTCGCAAGTAAAATACTCTCTATGTTATCACGTGTATCCGATGGAGTAGCACCATGCCAAGTAAAAAATGTAGATCCTGCTCTTGTGCTTGCAAAATAATCAGCCATTCTTTCTAACATTACTGGATTTGTAGTATTAAATACTTCTTCATTCCAAGTATAGCTGACATGATTTACTTGCCAAAATTCAGCTAGATAATCTGCGATTTCTGTATCTGTTGGTACAGGAGGCAATACAGGAACTGTGAAACCATACATAACTTCAAATTCAGCCCAAGTTATTGGAGAAATCAAACTGATATTATTTTCAACTTCTACTAATAAGTTTTCCCACCAGAATGGATCATTTAATTCATCCCATGAAGGGTAATCTATAGAAGGAACAAGTGCATGTATCTGAGGCATCCAATATATAAGCTGATCTACTCCATGAGTAAATTGGACAGCTGTATATTGTAATTCCCAATACTTCTGATAATCGGGACCAAGATCTGAATCAGCAAAAAGACTAGATCCAGCTGGATCGACAGGGTTGTATGTTCCGTCAAGATTTAATGTTCCCATTAAAACTAAAGGATTCGGAAGTTCAGGATCTCCTACATTGTGATATGAATAATATGTTTCGCCTTGAACCATATCACCATAAACATAGAAATCACCCGAAGCATCAAGCTCGATTTTTCTGTAAATAGCAGGGTGACCCCATTTATCTACAAGATCTATATCTAAACCGAAATGATGGACTTTATCCCAATCGCCAGGATTAACTTCATTAATGTAAAATGTTAGGCTAAAGTAATGGGGTTCAGTGTCTGAAGACCAATCATATATAGTCATTGCGGAAGTAGCATAAGTTGCTCCATCATTATGAGGAGTTATGTCTATACCAAAGGAACCCGCTGGCATGTCTAGCTCAAAGAAAATAGATTCATCACCAGGTGTTCTATCATATTCTAATATAGAATAATCATATGCTGTTTGATCCCAGCCTGCTGTAAGATATGCTGCCACCATAGATTCGTCTACTACTCCACCCATGATAGGACCCAACAAAGTAGCATGTCTATGTCTTAAGATATATGTAACAGGATATTCATCAGATGCAGGAGGATTTTCTTCTAGATTTATTGGTACATAAGCTAGAATTTCTGGACCAGCTGTGATCAAGTCTATTGTTGCAATTGCAGTTGTGTCAATAGGAGCAGGTGCTGTTGCAACTTCTATATTTGTAAAAGGAGGTAACCCAAGAGGTGTACCTGCCCAAGCGTCTATCTTTGGCACAGCTGTGATCATGATATGACCACCGTCTAATACCCAAATCTGTGTTCTATAATCAAAACCGCTTGTTAACAAGAAATCATATTCGTCTGTAAAATCGGTATATTCCCAACCATCTTCTTGCCAAAGTCCCGCACGGAAATATTCTACAATTATAGAATCAGCAAGAACATTGTCGAATAACCATTGGCTATTGATTGATGTGAGGAAACGAGATTCTGATGCACCCAAAGCTGTGTTTTGGTACCTATCACCGATATTACCTGGTATCCCACCAGAATTTTCCCACATATCATTTTTATCAAAAACAAAACCTGATGCAGCTACTGCAGCAATAGATTCTCTAAGTTCAATCATGTCTGTTTTTGGTGCTGCGGGATCATTTGGATCAGCAGTCCATCCATAATACATGACAAATTCCATATCTGGCATGTTTGTATGATTAACAGGAACCACTGTTGGCCAGGTGCCATTTATGTCAAACACAAATGTAGTAAAACTTTCAACTGTGCCAGCTGCGTTATATGGATTCCATATTGTATATTCGAATTCTTCATATGTTGTAGCATCTCCAAGTGCTTCTATCTCAGCATCGAATAAAACAACGGGAGTTATATATTCTGTATCTAAAGCAAGAGTAAGGAATATTCTATGCTCTACTTTGTTTCCGAAGATATCGTCTGTATAGACTACTAAGACGACATTTTCGTCTTGGCCATTCGTTATTATGTTCTCAAAGTCATCAAACATTGTGGCCGAAGTAGTTCCATCCCATATACTTAATACCATTTCTCCCATAGCACCCGAAGGTATATTGAGTGGGCTAGCAGGATTTGAGGTTAGGGCAGGTGGTCTCATACGATTACCAGTAAGCAGGAATTCACTTAAAAGAGTAGATTCTGTTAAAGCAGTACCGCCTAAATTATCGCCAGCTAATCCATATGGATCTAAAGCATTAAAATCATCACCCCATAGTTCTACTGAAGCAGGTATCATTAATCCTGCAGGAGCAGTCCAATCTATTGTAAGAAATGGGTTAGATGGAATTACTGGATTTAATAGAAATAAACCGTTCGCTGTGTTCGTATATTGGTTGTGAATCATACCAACACCAAGGTCTTTAAGCGTGATTGTAAAAGGAAACTGACCAAATAAAGCGCTTAAAGCAGCGGGGCTTGTAAGGTAGCCAGGTGTAGTTTTATCATAATAATCCGGATGTTGTAAATTTACAACTGTTGTGTAATTTCTAACAAATGGATCTTCCAAAGCTCCAGTTGTAGGTAGTGGAGTTTTTCCATCGATTATTGGGAAACTATTATCAATAGTTACTTCCAACCAACCTAATGGAAACTCTAATCCGGGAATAATAGTGCCGTCTCGATAGTCTAAAGCAACTATCTGGATCCAACCTTTATCACCACTCCAAGTACCTGTTGCTGGATCTACTACTCCAGTCATTCTTCTTTGATAAGCATTTACAGTATTTTCAGCTGCAACGCCGCCCATATTTACATAGTCGTTAGCTCCCCACATTGCAAAATCACGGAAATAAGCACGATATTGAATACTTCTAGAGACTGTTAATAATGGGTCGGCAGGGTCAACCATTGGCTCGTGATTAACTGCCGCTGCTACCCTAAATTGGTGCCATGTAACTGTATCCATAATTTCTGAAGTTTTAAGATATGCTGTTCTTTCCCAAGCATCGGATCCCCATGAGGTAAAAGATCCCCATGTGTTAGCAGCAGCATCACCGTTTGCCCATCCCATCGCATATGTATTTTGAGTGAGCACTACCGACTCTGCGAGTCCTAGATAATTGTTAACTGGGAACATGCACCAGTCTCTAATCGGACCTTCAAAGGGAACATATCCCCATGAGCCCATAGAAGAACCTAATATAAGTGCAGTATAAATCAAAATACTAGCTTGACCTTCTTCGATGTTGCCTTTTTCAACAGTATATGAACCAGTCCATATACCTGTATCTGATGCAGGTGCACCAAGAGCGTCAACTTCCACAGCCATTACGCTAGCCGGTCCACCAAATTCTGACCAGTTCAACTCAACATGTTTCCAACGCAATAAAGCAGTCGTATCTACCAATTTTATGTTTATGGTATATCCGGTGAATATTGGAACCATGTCAGCGACACTATTTACCGCTATAGGACCTGAACCGTCGTACATCTCGACTTCTAAGTTTCCTACACCGGTCACATCAAAATCTGGACCTTGAGTATAAGTCGCTATAACTTCGTTTCGTTGACCGATAATATCAATCGTAAACAAAAACTGATCTATAGTACGACTTTGTGCAAATAAAGATGCTGAGCATAACATTAATAATGTCAGCATAATAAATAAATATTTTCTCATATTTACCTCTTTAAGTTTTAATATTTTTGTAAAATGATTTTGAGAATCTCCTCTCCTCAAAATCTTTGTTTTTTCTAAAGTAAGTTTCATAATGAACTCCTTTAATCTTTTTATAAATTACGAACTTTTGTAACTCAGTATTTTTTCTAAATTGGTGACATTCACCTTTTCGTAATTTATCTTTCATTTTCTACTAATGCAGCACTCGAGTATTCCGCTTTTCATTCCCCTCTATAGAGGGGTGCCGTAGGCGGGGTGTTTATTCCCTAGCCAATTCCCCTCTATAGAGGGGTGCCGTAGGCGGGGTGTTTATTCCCTAGCCAATTCCCCTCTAAAGAGGGGTGCCGTAGGCGGGGTGTTCTACCTTAACCATTCCCGTAGGGGCGGTCTCTGTATCGCCCGCTGGTGTCATTGCGAGCATCAGCGAAGCAATCCATACCGCAGCCAATTCCCCTCTTGAGAGGGGTGCCGTAGGCGGGGTGTTTATTCCCTAGCCATTCCCCTCTTGAGAGGGGTGCCGTAGGCGGGGTGTTTATTCCCTAGCCATTCCCCTCTTGAGAGGGGTGCCGTAGG
>Ga0123353_10001405_pt1 | contig 29425 bp, 24 predicted proteins | sample TergutLab28metaG_3_FD_92763 | JGI IMG/M metagenome (GOLD analysis project Ga0123353, IMG submission 92763) | Labiotermes labralis P3 segment gut microbial communities from Petit-Saut dam, French Guiana - Lab288 P3 | ecosystem: Host-associated > Arthropoda: Insects > Digestive system > Gut ...
ACGGCACCGGCACACAGCCGCGAAGCGGCGTTGTGTTTAGCCCCGGGTGAGCCGTACTCGGCGAACCCGGGTGCGGTGCGTTGTCCTTTCCTCCTCGTGCCTGACGCCACTGGCTGCAAGGCACGCCGACGTGCAGATACGGCATCGAATGGCCCGCACGTTCCCGTGTGCGCGTCGTTCGCGTCCGCCCTCACGCGACGGTGTGACTTGCAGACAGTGGCGTCAGGCACGAGGAATAAGCTTCAAAAACGCCCGCAAACCCCAGGTTCGCCGAGCACGGCTCACCCGGGGCTAAACACAACGCCGCTTCGCGGCTGTGTGCCGGTGCCGTCGCGCGGGGACGGGGAGGCTTAATCGGTTATTTTCCTCGAAAAACCAACGATTCACCACGTGCCAGAATTTGTTGTCACACCCCAGGCGAGTCATTCGTACCCCTGCCCGGTTTTTTCCGCGGGGAAGGACAGGATGAAGGTCGCGCCGTGTCCTTCCTGGGACTGGACCTCGACGCGCCCGCCCAGTTCCACGGCGATTCCGTGCACGACGCTCAGTCCCAGTCCGGGGTTGGCGCGGTCGCTTCCGAGCAGGCCTTTCGTGGTGAAAAACGGTTCGAAAATCAGGGGAAGGTGCTCGGGTTTGATTCCGCCCCCGCTGTCGGCGAAGATCAAGGCCACTTCGTCGTCGCGGCGGTCGACCGTGATGGCGACGCGCCCGCCGGCGGGCATGGCCTCCTCGGCGTTGGTCAGCAGGTTTCCCAGCGCCTGGTGCATGCGGTTGGCCTCGACGGCCACGATCGGGACGGGGTGCAAGTCGAGGTGGAGTTCGATGTTTTTTTCCGCCAGGGGTCTTTCCACCAGGTGCGAGAAGGTGAGAACGACTTCGGTCAAATCGGCCAGATCGGTTCGCGAACTGTCTTTTTCGGAGAAGGAGAGCAGGCTGTGTGTGATCTGGGCCGCCCGGGCGGCCGCCTCGGCCGCCATTTGCAGCGCCCGCCGCATGGCGGGAAGGTCCCCGCTGGTCAGGGCGAAATCGACAAACGTTCCCACACCGCCCAAAATGCTGTTGAAATGATGCGCCACACCACCGGCCAGCGTTCCCAGCGAGGCCATTTTTTCGGCCTCCACCAACCGTTCCGACAACCGCTTGCGGTGCGTCTGGTCGATCACCCACACGGCCATACCCTGGCATCGTGCGGGCGTCTCGCCCGTGCTACGGGGAATCGGGCTGAGCACCAGGAGCAGGTCCAGAGGCTGTCCCTTGGCGTCGTCGAGGCGGAATTCCAGTCTTCCGGTTTCCCCGTTCCGGGCCGTGTGCCGTATCAGCTTGGACAGCGTCGCGCGGTGCCTGGGCGGGACGGCCTCTTCGAGCGGGCGCCCGATCATCCGCTGGGCCGGCACGCCCAGCAATATTTCGGCCGCGACGTTCCAGCACACGATGGCGAAGGTTTCGTCGGTGGCGACAATCGCCACGGCGGCTTGTTCGACCAGTCGTTGAAAAAATGGTTCCATCGGCGATGGCATTCTTCACTCACTTGGATGGCGCAACGACTTTGAGCGGTACTTTCCGTATCGTCGGAACGATCACCAGGATGGTTTCGCATTCCAGCCCGTCCTTCTGATGGACCAGGAAATGCCTTCCGACGCTGAAGCTTTTTCGCGATTCGGCGCCGGGGCCCAGGATCAGAATCTCTCCGCTGGTGAGCATCAGTTGGAACGTGCAGGCGTCCAGGGTGAAGCGTTCGGATTCATAGGCGATGGTCGGACCGGCGATCTCGTTGCGGATGATCCGGACCTTGTCCGTCGAGCGGATCTGCGGGACGCCCGTGACGATCAGTTTGTTGTAATCCAGTTCGTTCAGGCTACAGTTAATCAACAGGAGATTGTCGCCGGGCGGATAGTCCTGACTGCTGCTGGGGCGGTCGCGGCTCCAGGTGGAGATGAACTGCTGGGGCTGGTTCGGTTTGAGGGTGATGGCCAGCGGAATCCCCGGAAGGGTGGGGGTGGTGGTTTCGACCAGTTTGGTTCCGGTCATTTCCTGGAGCACTTTGACCAGATCAGGCCAGGTGCTCGCGGGCGCGACGCCCAGGCGGACACCGTTCTGGGGCATGGTGGCGTCGCGGACGGCCTTGGAGCGTTCTTCGTCGAGGTAGCTCCACATTTTTTCCGATCCGCTGGCGACGCCGACGGGAACTTCCACGGAGGTAATCCGCACATCGACGAGGTACACGGTGGGGTCGGCGCCGTCCTGGCCATCGAGAGGCCCCGCGCCGGTCCTCACCACGGCTCCGGGCGCCCTCCACGGCGGCCAATGCCAATACCAATTGCACCCCCCGAGCATCAGCGACAACATCACCAGCACGACGATCCTCATACGTGTATGCTACAGAGAAGGACGGATTGTGTCAAACCTCAGGCTATTCCCCCGCCTCCACGCGGTCGCGGAGTTCGGGCGGAGGGCCTGTCAGGGCGACGTCGAGATCGGCCTGTGTCACCTCGAAGACCAGGAATGAGTAGCGGATTTTCTCGGTCGGTTCGCGGTGGGTTCGCAGATACGCGCAGAGGCGGGCGAAACGGTAGCGGTCGTATCGCGGTAGAACGGTGGTCATGAGGGCCGGCCTGCGGCGCAGCAGCGCGGTGCGCCCGGCCTGATCGTCCGCCTGCTCGTATTCCCGGGCCTGCGCCCGCAATGTCTGGTAGGTTTCCTCGTACTCGGCGTTCCAGGGCCCCATCGGCCAGGGGCGGCAGAGCATCAACTGCGACGCGCTGATGCAGTACACGCCAGGTCGGAGATGAACCCAGTCATGTTGGTCCCGAAGGTCATAAAATGAGGACAGTTGCGTGGCCTCGATGTCGTAATACGCCGGCAAGGCGCTGCCGAAATACGAGAAATAAATGTGTTTGTCGGCGTGGTCGTTGCCCCGTTGATCCTGCCGGGCACGGCGGGAGTCGACCCATCGCTTCAGGGCGGGCAATTCGCCGCCCCACTCCTGCGAACTGTCGCCCAGCACGCGCCAGCCGTTGTCCGGTCCGCCGACAAGCTGGTTCATGTATGGCACGTAATGGGGAAAGTAAAACAGCGTCTCGGCCGCCAGCAACGCCACCAGCGCGATCGGCAGCACCCGCCATCGCCGCGAGGGAAGCGTCGCCGCCGCCCCGATCAAAATCGCCAGCGGTCCGTATACCGGCAGAATGTGTCGATGTCCAATATTGATGTTGCTGACACAGGCCGCCAGACCGTACACCACGACGAGCGCCCACAACGGTGTGGTTTCGTAGACGGACGAAGCGACCAGCGACCAGCGACTCGTGACAAGAGAAGGCGACGTTTGGTTTTCTTCATCGTTCTCGCGGGAAACGATTGTTTGGGAAGACAAGACTGTCCCGCTCTTGTCGCTTGTCACCTGTCGCTTGTCGCTTCGTCCCGCGCAGCACCACGCGAGAACCGACGCTCCCGCCGCGACGATCAGCAGCGCTAACCAGCTCAGCGGATTTTTCACGGCGAAACAGAACGGAAAATAGTACCACCAGCCCGTGCCGCTGTAATCGCCGGCCAGGAAACTCATCCGGCTTCCGGCGTGGGCGAGGGTGTACGCGACCCCGTGCAGATAGGCTTCGGGCAGCAGGCGGTGCGTCGCGGCGAGTTGGAGCGCGCGTCCGGGCCCGCCCGCGCCGTCCGAGACGCTCTGCCAGGATTCGATGAACTCGCCTCCGGGACTGGCCTCGTAGCGGAATCCGTAGGCCACCCACACGACCACCGCCGCCAGAACCGCCTGCGCGACCAGCACGCCGAGCATGCCCGCCAGCCGGGCCGGCCTGGAGGGGAGCGCCCTCACCGTGGCGCGGGCATCTTGCCCGCGCGTCTCGCGGGCGCGAGCGCCCGCGTGGGGCTGGCCATACGGAACGTCGTGCCCATCAGCCGACGTTTGCGCGGGCGGGACGCCCGCGCCACGGGCGACCGTCAGCCCCTCGCGGCTGAGCAGCCGCACGACGAGCATCACGCCGATGACGCCCACAATCAACGGTCCGGAGGATTTGGATAGCAGCAGCCCGCCACACGCCAGTCCGCCAGCGAGCACGGACGTCCACGTTGCCCGCCGCAACGACCGCCACACCAGCACCGACGCCAGCAGGAACATCAACGACGCGGTGAGGTCCGACACGGCCAATCCACCGTACGCCAGAAACGTCGGGCTCAAGGCGAAGGCGGCCAAACTCAGCAGCCCGCCGCCTGGCCCGTAGCGGCGAAACGCGATGACGTACACACACAATCCCAACAGAGTCGCCACGGTGGTCATGCTCGCGCGGGACAGGCGGATGATGTGTGTCGGATCGTTCCCGCTGGCGTACAGCAGGTGTCGGCTGACCACGTAGACGTTGGAATCCTGCCATCCCGGCGACTGCCGAACGTCCATCTCGATACCACCGACCCCCAGCGGCCACGCGGCCAACCGCTGCGCCAGCGACCCGTTCTCCGTGTGCAGCCGAAACTCACCGGTTGTCCAATAACTATACCCGCCGGCGATATGCGTCGGCTCGTCGAACATGGGACTCTTATCCCACAGACTGCCATAACATAGCCCCCAGAACCCCGCCAAGAGCACGGCGGCGACAATGTGCGGCCAGGTTGTGCGAAGGCGGGACGAGGACATGGTGCAACTTTACTACGCGGCCGGGATGCGTTCAAGCTCGGTTATTTCTTCGTCTGGGCCTCGATTTTATTGATTTGTTCGATCAGGTTTTTGATGCTGGCGGCGCTGGGGTGGTTGGGGTTGTCGGTCAGCAGTTTTTGCAGTGTGGTTCGGGCGTCGTTGAATTTGCCCCATTTCGCCTGGAAGATGCCGAGATCGACCTTGGCACTCAGCGGATCGCGAAGGTTCTTCAGCGCGGCGCGTTGGACGAGGATGGTGTGGGCCCTTTTGTACTGGACCTCGAAGGTCTTGGTGGTCACCTTGTCCATCGCAAGCTCGGCCTGGTGTTCCAGCGCGGCTTCGAGGGAGTGTCCTTTATTGTCGGGGTCGAGTCGGCGAATCTCCAGGACCAGATTGTCGAGGGTCCTGGCGTTTTTCTGGGCCGCGGCGACCTGTAGCTGCGCGAACTTGGCCTTGACCGTGTGCGCGCGTTCCTTATCCAGCGTGAGAACCCGTCGGGCGGCGGCGTCCACTTTGTCCCACTCCTGCGTGGAGGCAAAAACCTCCAAGGCTTCGAGCTGGAACGCGAGGTCGTTGGGATGATCGCCGGCCTTGGCCTTTTCGAGAAATTTGTTGCGGCGTTCGAATTTTTCCCGCACTCCGTTGACGCGTTTGACGAACTCGTCCACGGCCATGTAGCTGAAGGAGTCCAGCACCGTGCCGTCGGGCGCGAGGATCACGATGAACGGGTAGCCTCCACCACCGTATTTGTCCAACAGCGCCTCGTTGGTTTTGACGTCGGGTGCTTTCTCGGAGCAGTCCAGACTGACGGCCACGAAACCGCTCAGGGCCTCCTTGCCTTTCTCGCTGGCGTAGACCTCTTTCTCGATCCGGCGGCACCAGCCGCACCAGTCGGTCGTGAAGTGGACGTAGAGCGGCTTGTTGTCCTTTTTGGCCTCGGCGAGCGCTTTCTCGAACGAGGAGGCGAACCCCGGTGGCGGATTCACGCCCGCCGCCAACGCCTCGTGCACCATTCCCGCAACCGCCAACGTCACCAGCACGATCATTAGACCCGTTCGCATGAGAACTCCTTTGCGATTGTATGAAGTCGTAAACAGGACGTCATTACTGTACAACCCGACCCCGTACAGACCAACGGAATTCCCTACCCCGTCGCGGTGCGGCCAGGTTGTGCGGAGGCGGGGTAGTGGCATGGTACAACTTTACTATGCGGAGAGGATGCGTTCAAGATGCAGGGAGCTGTTTCAGCAAGGCGGGCAGCGCCGTTTGAACGGTATCCCATACCACGTCAAGGTTGATATCGAAATAACCGTGGGCGACGCGGTTGCGCATGCCGCGCATGCTGTGCCATGGCATGCCGGGGTGCGCGTCAACGAATTCGGCGTGGTGATTGATTATTTTCGTGGCCGCTTCGCCGAGAATGACCAGGCACATGATGACGGCCCGCTGTGTGCGCGTGTCTTCCAGGAAATTATTTTTGTCCATGCCTTCCACGAAGCGGCACGCGTCCGTCGCGGCCTGGCGTATGTGGTCGAGATAATCCTCCAGGCGGTTTTCGGTCATATCGGCTGCGCCTCCGCGAGCACCTTGGCCCGGAATTTCGGCGGCAGGTCGCCCGGGGTTAACAGGTCGACGCGAACGCCCAGCAGGGATTCCAGTTCATCCTGCAGACCGCCCAGGTCGAACAGTGTCGCGCCCGGCAATGCGTCGACCAGCAGGTCGAGGTCGCCGCCCTCCCGATCGGCGCCATGCAACACGGAACCGAACACGCGAGGATTGGCCGTGCGAAAACGGCTGGCCGCCTCGCGCACCGCGCTTCGCTTCATGTTCAACGCAACGGAGGGTCGCATACCGGCCTCTCGCCTCACCCCATCTTCGCCCGGATCTGTTCCAGGCGGGTGCGGGCGTCTTTGTAGTTGTAGTCGATCTGCGTGACGCGGCTGAGGTGTTGCTCGGCCTGGGGATGCTGCGCCGTCTTGATGTAGAGCAGTCCCAGCAGGTAGCGGACTTCCTTTTCCTGGTCTTCGAGCAGTTGCCCCTTGAGGGTTTCCTCGAGCGTGTCGACCGCTTCGCGGTCGTGCATCCCTTTTTTCTCGAACGACTTGGCCAGCATGATGTTCGCCCGGACCGCGTGCCTCGCGTCGCGCCGGGCCTGCTGAAGCGACCCGATGGCCGCGTCGTACTGTCCCAGCGCGTATTGCCGTCGGCCCAGCTCGTACTTGACCGTCAGGTCGGTCGGATAATTGGCCGCCCGCTCGGTGAACTCCTCCAGTTCCAGTTGCGCCTGGGCCTTCATGGCCTCGGCGTAGGCGGCGTTGTCACCGGAATCCTTCACCTTGCGCACGCGCCGCTGCGCCTGCTTGATGCGGATCTCGCCCACGCGCATACGGTACTGGTAGCTGTTCGTGTCGCGATAGGCCTTCATCAACACGTCGACGGCTTCGTTTTCATATCCTTCGTCCGCCATGGCGATCAGGGCGTCGGCGTAGGCGTTGATTTTTCCGGGCGCCGCCGGGGTTTCGAGGTAGTCCGCGCGTTTTTTCTCGATCTCGCGGAGTTTGAAATCGTCGCTCTGCACCAGTTCGTCGCGTTCGGAGGCGTCCAACTGCTCCTGCATGTTTTTGACGCCCTTGGTGAAACTGGTGTTCTTGTCCCCATAGCCGCCCTTTTGAATGGTTTTCTGCGTCTGGAGATTCTTGAGCGTCTCCTGCACGACGTTGTTGGTCCGGTCGGTTTCCAGCAGCAGTGCGCAGGCGAGAATGGCCTGGTCGTACTCCTGCAACTCGTCGAAGGCCTTGGTCATTTCCTGGAGCAATCTCTTGTTGCGGGCCTTGACGGGTTTCTGGCGTTGCGATTCCACCAGCAGATCGAGCATCCACTTGGCAACCGCGGGCAGTTCGGCGGACCGGGCGGCCTTGAAGAACTGCTCCATGTGGACCTCGTTCCCGGGGTCCTTCCCCAGAAGGTACTCCGCAGCCGCCAGTTGGCTGACCGGGTCCTTTCCGGCTTTGTATTTGTTTTTCTCGAAGAACCCGGCGGGTTTTCCTCCCTTGGCCTTTCGCTGGAGGGCGGCCTTCCAGAGGGGTCCGTGTCCGCGGTCGATGGCTTCGGGTTCGCGAAGGATTCCTTCGAGGTAGAGTTCGATGGCAAAGTCCCAACTTCCGGTTTCGGCGACCTGATCGGCGCGGTCGAAAAACTTTTTGCCTTTGCCCTTGTTGGGTTCGGATGGTTCCGGTGCCTGATTCGGTGCTGTCGTCATATGTGGCGTTTCCTTGCCGCCCGCCGGGTCGATGGTCGCGCGGGCGCTCTCTACAGGATAGGAAGGCCGGCCAACCAAACGGTCGACCCGCCCTATCGTAGCGTAACTGTACACGGTCGGCGGAAAAATGAAAAGAGTTTCGCGCGGAAGTTTCGCTGAACGCATGGAGTCGCGCGTCACCCCGCGCCGGGTTGTCGCGCCTGCATCACCGCGCGGACCAGGCGGGCCTGGGAATACGTGTGGCGGTCCTGACTGGTCTGGATGATTCGCGTCAGGTTGACCAGGCCGTGTTCGGTGAAGAGCCGTTCCAGGTCCGCCTGGTCGTCGGCGGAGACCAGCGGGCGGATGTCCACGGCGTTCCCCTGGAGGATCAGCGTTTCCATGTGCGCGACGACGGTCGTTTCGGTCAGACCCTGGTGCCGGGCGGCCTCGGAGGGCGACAGGCCTTCGGCGAGCAGTTGCCCGGTACGCTGGGCGGCGCCGCTCGCGCCGCGAAGGCGGCGGGCGCGCGGCGCGACGTCATCGTATTGGCTGTCACCGCCGTTGTGATTGTTGCCGCGAAACACCACCGGCCGGCCGTTGGCGGACAACCAGATGGAAATTTCCTCCATGAACTCCTGACCGTAGAGCGCGAGCTTGGTGTCGCCGACCCCGTGGACGTGCGACATCTCCGCCAGCGTCGTCGGCGTCCGGCGGGCCATGTCTTCCAGCGTGCGGTCGGAAAACACGATGAACGGCGGGAGGTTCTCGCGCTGGGCGACTCGCCGCCGCAGCACCCGCAGCCGCTCGAACAACGCCAGATCGAACGGTTCGCTGCCGGTCCGCCCCGCGCGGCCCGCCGCCACCCCGCCGGGCCCGCCACCGGCCGCCGGTCTGGCCGGCTTCTGCATCGCCTTGTGCATCGAAAATGTCGCCCGGCCAAACAGCACGTCGCGCCCTTTGTCGGTCAGCCCCAGCGTGGGATATTGGCTGTCGCTTTGCGCGACCATGCCCTGGCCCAGCAGATTTTCCACCACCTGCCGCCAGTGCGGACGGGATTTGTCCTTGCCCACCCCGTAGGTTTTGAGCTGGTCATGGCCGTACTGGCGAATCCGCTCGGTCTGCGCTCCGGTGACCACCTCGATGACGTGGTTGATGCCGAACCGTTCGCCCGTGCGGACGATGGCCGACATGAGTTTCTGCGCGTCCACCGTCGCGTCCACCGCCACGGCCTGCCCGCCGCAGACATCGCACGCGCCGCAGTTGTCCTTATCGTACCGCTCACCGAAATACGCCAGCAACTGCGACCTCCGGCAGCGGTACACCTGGCCGAACCCGATCATCTGCGAGAGTTTTTCGCTGGCCAACGCCCGCTCGCGCTCGTCGGTCATCTGGCTGATGAAGAACCGCTGCGTCGGCACGTCGCCCATTCCCAGCAGCAGCAGGCAGTGCGCCGCCGCGCCGTCGCGACCGCTTCGGCCCGTCTCCTGGTAATAGCCCTCGATGTTCCGCGGCAAATCCGCGTGCACGACGAAGCGGACGTTCGACTTGTCGATGCCCATCCCGAACGCGATCGTCGCGACCATCACGTCCACCTCGTCGCGGTTGAACGCCTCCTGGTTCGCCTGGCGAGTGGCCGCGTCCATCCCCGCGTGATATCCCAACGCCTTCACGCCGCGATGGCAGAGAAACTCCGCCGTCTCGTCCACGCTTTTCCGCGTGGAACGGTACACGATTCCCGCCTGGTCGGCCCGTTCCCGAACGAAGGCCAGGATCTGCTGAAAATCGTCGGTTTTCGGCTCCACCTGATAGAATAGATTGGGCCGGTCGAACGACGCCCGCACGACGTGAGGCCCTCGCAGCCGCAACCGCTGAAGAATATCCTCCTGCACGCGAAGCGTCGCGGTGGCCGTGAACGCCGCCACCGGCACGTTCGGAAACTGATCCACCAGCGAGGACAGTTGCAGATAATCAGGCCGAAAGTCATGCCCCCATTCGCTGATGCAGTGGGCCTCGTCCACGGCAATCAGGCAGACGCGCACCGACTGGAGCCGCTCGATGAATCCCTCGACCCCCAGCCGCTCGGGGCTGACGTAGAGCAAATCCAACTCGCCATGCTCTAACGCCAGCGCGACGTTCCGCCGCTCAGCGCTGGTCTGCGAACTGTTCCAATATGCCGCCCGCAAACCAAACGAACGGGCCGAGTCCACCTGGTCCTTCATCAGGGAAATCAACGGACTGACCACCACGCAGACGCCTTGCATGAGATGGGCCGGCAGAATGTAACAGAGGCTCTTCCCGCCGCCGGTCGGCATGACGGCAAACACATCCTGCCCACCCAGAATGGCCCGCACAATACCCTTCTGGTTCGGCCGAAAGGCTTCAAAACCAAACAACCGATGCAGCACATCGGTCAGCGGCGGCGGAGCCGGTTCGAGTGGCTCAAGCGGTAGATTGTCCATTTCATCGAACATCGCGAGCAGTATATCAAAAAGGATGATGTCGCGGTATCGCCTTGACGATAGTATACATATTGTGTATACTGTACTGAGTGAGGGTAAGGAGTATCGTCATGGTCAAAACACTGATCAAGCACGGAAACAGTTACGCCCTGGTGATTGACAAGCCGATCCTGGAATTGCTTCGGGTTACGCCCGAGACACCGCTGGAACTCACGAGTAACGGCGAGATGTTGATGATTTCGCCCGTTCGGGACACCAAACGGCAGCGACGGCTTCGGGAAGCGCTGGATTGGATAAACAACCAATACAGTAATGACCTCAAACGACTAGCCGAGTGACCATGACGGACTTCCTTGACCCCCAAGACGTTCTGACGCTTCACGCGGACCAAGTGGACCTGTATGGCGGCGAACACGGCGTGCGTGATTTCGGTCTACTGGAGTCGGCCGTGGCCCAGCCGCGGGCGACTTTCGGCGGCGAGTTTCTCCATACGGATATTTTCGAGATGGCGGCGGCGTACCTTTTTCACCTCGTGAAAACCACCCGTTCGTCGACGGTAACAAGCGTACCGGCCTGGTCGCGGCGTTAGCCTTTCTGGTTCTCAACGACATCAATATCCACGCGCCAGGGGGCAGCCTCCATGACCTGACGCTCCGCGTCGCCACTGGTCAGGCGGGCAAAAGCGAGATCGCCGGATTTTTCCGCCGGCTGGCGACGTAAGGCTTGTTCGTATTGTCCAACCGGATTACGTATTCCTCTCGAACCACGCCAGCAGATCGTCGGCCTCTTGTACGCTGTCGGCGTTGGTGCAGTACATGGTTTTGGCCGGGTCCAGTTCGCGATGGGCGAGTTTGCATTCGTCGATCGTTCCGACGAACTGGACCGCCTTGCCGGCCTTTTGACAGCGACGGAGCAGCGGCAGTTCGCCGATGTGCGCCAGCCGCTCGCCAAGACTGACGGTCGGCACGTAGCCGATCGTGTGGAACCCCGGCAGCGAGAGGATGTCCGCCTCGTGCTTCAGCGCCGTCGGGCCGTCCCAGTGATGGAACGCGTGTTGAACGATGGCGGCCTCTTCCTCATACGCCGGGCGGATCCAGCGGCGGAACATCTCCGGGCTGATCATGCAGCAGAAATCGCACGACACGACGGCCGCCCCTTCCATCGAGTACAGACCGTTAATATGGCCTCGCTCGTACATGTTCGCAGCCTCGGCGATCCGGTACCAGAATTCCGAAAAGACTTTCCGGGCGCTGTCCATCGCGCGGTCGATCATCTCGGGCTGGTCGACCATGTCCATGCACAGCCGGTCGGGACCGCGGGCGGCGGCGAGCAGGTCGCCGTTGGTGTGCAGGTCCAGGTGGTTGATCAGCATCTTGCCGTCGAGCTTGACCGCCGCCTTGCGGACCAGTTCGAGCATGCGCTGCCAGAGCGGGTTTTCCTCGTGGATGCGGAACGGCAGCGCGGTTTCCCAGTCGTCCACGAACGGCTGCGACCAGTTGGTCCATCCGCTGTCGTCGTTGAAATGGAACTTGCCATTGCTACAGAAGACGGCCACCTCGTCGCAGCCGAAACTGATGCCCATGCCGGGAATCGCCTCGCCACCGTAGTAATGGCAGGCGGCGGATTCGAGGTTCGTGTCGATGATCTTGTCGAGATCGCCGAACACGTAATCGCGGTATCCCATCCCCGGCGGGGGCGTCTTGCCTTCATGCCGCGCGGTCACGCACACCAGAGGCCGTTTGTACAGTTCGCCGGCCAGATACGCCTGCCACCGCCTGGCGGCTTCGTCGAGGTCGGGTTTGAACTCCAGGGGGTATGGTTTTTTTGTCATGTTATTTCCTATTCCGGCAACAGATTTCCATTGGTAAACATCACTGGCACGAGCATGGTAGTTGGACGGCTGTCGATGGCCAGTTCGAGGACGGCGCGGGTGAGGCTGTCGCGCACGTCGTCGCAGACGACCTGGAACATGACGGCCGTCGATGCGCCCGGCGTGAGGGTGAGCGTTCCCTGCCGCGCCGGCGCGATGCGCAGGCTGTCGCCAGCGTACCAGCGAAGGTTCAGGATGGCCTGGAATTTCGAGGTGTTCTGGACAACGACCGTCAGCGGCCTGGACTGCCCGTTGCGCAGGGCCGGGCCGCCCTGACCGTAGTGGACGCGGACCGTGAAGAAATCGAACGCGAACGTCGGACCCTGCATGTGCGCCTCCAGCGACGCGCGGTCGTAACATCGCAGGCCGGCGGGGTCGAGGCCGCTCAGGTCGGTCGGCTGGTCGCTCCAGAGGTGCTCGGCGTGGTGGCGCATCAGCACCTGGCGGGCCAGATTCCGCGTGCGGTCGGTCAGTTCGTCGACGGTCTGCGGCAGTTGGTTGCCGAAAAATCCAAGCTCGCCGAGGTTCAGCACCACCGTCGCGATCCCCCGTCCGATGGGGTCGATCCACTTTTGCGGCACGGCCTGGGCGCCGTGAATGATGCCCCAGATCGATCCCGCCGTGGCGGCGGTGCAGTCGGTGTCCTCGCCGCAGTTGACGGCCGTGCACATCACCGCGCCGAAATCGTCACCGCCCCAGAGCAGCGCCACCAGCGTCAGCGCGATGTTCGAGGGCACGTCGTAGCCGATCTCGCCGGTGTCGAACCCCAGTTCGCAGTCGCGCGGACTGGGGCGCCCCCACGCGAGCCGTCCGCGGTGTCGGCGCAACACCTCGTCGCGCGCCTCCAGCCAGGTTTTGCCCGCGTCGCGACATTCCAGCGTGGTCCGAACCGCCGCCGCCACACCGCAGTCGGCCGGCACGTAGGTCAACGCGATGTCGATCAACACCCGCAGGTCCGAGACGACAAACGCGGCGCTTTCCAGCGCGGCCATGAAAACCTCGGCGTGCGTGCCCTCGCCGTCGCCGTGATCGAGCACCGCGTCGCGAACGGCGAAACTGGCCGCCACCTGCGGCAGGGCCGGCGCGATGCAGGCCCAGATTTCGCTGCGGATATACGCACCGCAACTGTGCTTGTACGGGTTGTTCGTGCTGCCCGAGAGCGGCGGCAACAGCCCGTGTTTCATGTTGATTTTTCCGTTACCGTATTCGGCCCAGTGCGGCGTGACGTAGAGACACCAGTACTCCGCCAGCCGCTGCGAGGTCACGTCCAGTCCCCGCTCCTCCATCGCGCACAGCCAGAGCAGTTGAATGTCCAGGTCGTCGTTGGGCATGGGGCGGCCGTTGAGGTCGGTCTGCACGTAAAACGAAATGTCGTTCACCTGCCGCTTCCACTCGAACGGCGCCCCCACCGTGCCGCCGATATTCTTACCCAGCCAGCATCCCAGCACCTTGTTCCGATAGTCGTCACGATTCAACCGCATAGCCATTCTCCGTGTAGGAATGCGACTATCTTCCAGGATTTTCCCGCAAACGCAAGGTCTCCTGAGAAGCGGAGTTTTTTACCACAGAGACACAGAGGAATTTGTTTCGTATTTCGAGTTTCGAATTTCGGATTTTAACGGTACGATTTCGCCGTCGTGTGGCGTGGGATTTGTCCAAAGGAGACCCTGATGACACAGGCCCGTCTGGAACCGGTCGGTCCCGGCGTGTGGAAGATTTCGCTGGGTCAGCCCGAGGCGGCGACGCCGGTGCGGTTGCGACATCGGGCGGTGGCGGCGGACCGCATGGCCGCGCTGCCGCAAGCGGAGTGCCCATTTACGGCCGCGGATTTCCTCACGGAAAAAACTTCGCGCGGGTTCACCGTCGCGCTGCCGCTGGGCAAAGGCGAGCAGCTCTACGGGCTGGGCCTGCAACTCAAGAGCGTCAACCAGCGTGGCCAGAAAAAGACGCTCCGCGTGAACAGCGACCCGATCGCCGACCTGGGCGACTCGCACGCGCCGGTTCCGTTTTATGTCTCGACGGCGGGGTACGGCGTGCTGGTGGACACCGCCCGGTACGCGACGTTTTACATGGGGTCGGCCGCGGTGCGGTCGGGCCCGTTGTGCCGCCAACCGGAGTGGACCGCCAGTGGCGACCGCGCGGTGACCGACCAGGCCGCCTCGGCGGAAGAACTGTACGCCAGCCAGCGGCATCAGAGGCCCGTGGACGTGGTGGTGGACATCCCGGCCGCCGCGGGCGTGGACATTTACGTCTTCGCCGGACCGACGATGCGCGACGCGATCGCGCGGTACAACCTGTTCTCCGGTGGCGGGTGCGTTCCGCCGCGATGGGGGCTTGGCGTGTGGTATCGGCCCCACGGATCGTTCTCGCAGCAGCAGGCGGAGGAATTGGCCGCCGCCATCCACGCCGACGCGATACCCTGCGACGTCTACGGCCTCGAGCCCGGATGGCTGTCCGCCGCCTACTCCAGCACCTGGATGTGGAACGAAAAATTCCCCGACCCCGGCGAGTTCGTGCGTCGCATGGCCGAGATCGGCATGAAAGTGAACCTGTGGATTCATTTGTTCACGCATGTGAACAATCCGCTGTACGAACGGCTCGCGCCGCTCAGCGGGACGGTCGGGGTCTGGAACGGCCTGGTGCCGGACCTGACGCTGCCCCAGACGCGGGCGCTGGTGGCCAACCATTTCGAACACACGCACGTCTGCCACGGCGCAAGCGGGTATAAAATTGACGAGTGCGACAACAGCGATTTTATCCCGTCACCGTGGTCGTTTGGCGAGTTTGGCCAATTTCCGTCGGGGCTGGACGGTGAGCAGTATCACAGCCTGTTCGGCCCGTCATGCCAGGAGACGGTCGAGTCGATATTCCGCCGCCGCGACGAACGGACGTACGGCCAGGTGCGCAACGCGCACGCGCTGGCGGCGAATTACCCGTTCGTGCTCTACAGCGATCTGTACGGGCATCGCGATTTCATTCGCGGGCTGGTAAACACGGGCTTTTCGGGGCTGCTGTGGTCACCGGAGGTCCGCGACGCGGCCTCGGCGGAGGATCTGATCCGGCGGCTCCAGAGCGTCGTCCTCTCTCCGCAGGCGTTGATTAACGCGTGGTACATCAAGCACCCGCCGTGGAAACAGTGGGTGACGGACGACAACAACGCCGGGCGGTTCCTTCCCGACGCGGAACAGTTGACGGCCTCCTGCCGGAAAATCCTGGAACTCCGCATGGCGTTGGTTCCGTACCTGTACGCGGCGTTCTACCGGTATCATCTCGAGGGCGTGCCCCCCTTCCGCGCGCCGGTGGCGGATTGGCCCGACGACGCGAACCTGTTCAACATCGAGGACCAGTGGATGATCGGAGACCGGATGTTAGCCGCCACGGTCGTCGCGGGGCAGCCCGAGCGCGACGTGGTGCTTCCACCGGGCGCGTGGCGGGACTTCTGGACCGGTCAGCCGCTCGAGGGCGGACGGTCCATCCGCGTGGCCGTGCCGCTGGAGCGGACTCCGCTGTTCGTGCGGGACAACTGTCTGCTACCGCTGGCCAACCCCACGCTGAACACGGCCGACCCGGCCAGTTTCGAGCTGGACGTGCAGGTGTTCGGTAACGGCGGCCTGGGCGCGACGCTGTTCGAGGACGACGGAAAAACGTACGGATACGAACGCGGCGAGTACACGCGCGTGGAGTTGACCTGGAACGCGGTGGATCGTGTCGGTGGAGTTCATCGCGCGGATCGGAACGATTTCCCCACGTACCGTGTGTCGCGATGGGTTCAACGGTAAACGCGAAACCATTTTGAGGACAAACACATGACGACAACGTTTCTCACCAACGTGACCGCCGAGTGGTCGTTCACCGCTTCCCGGCCCCACGCGAATCCCTTTACCGACGTCGACGTAGACGTGCTCGTGACCGGGCCCGGGCGGCGGTCGTGGCGAATTCCGGCGTTCTGGGCGGGCGGGAAGCAATGGCGATTTCGATTCGCCGCGCCCGCACCGGGCAAATACCGCTTCCGCACCGAGTGCACCGACGCGACCGACGCGGGGCTGCACGGTGTCGAAGGGGCCTTTACCGTCGAGAAATACCGCGGCGACAATCCGCTGTACCGTCACGGGCGGTTCCGCGTCGCCGACGACGGCCGGCATTTCGAGCACGCCGACGGCACGCCGTTTTTCTGGCTGGGCGACACCTGGTGGATGGGTCTGACCGATCGCCTGAAATGGAAAAAGGAGTTCCCCGCCCTGCTGGCTGACCGCGTGGAAAAAGGATTCAGCGTCGTGCAGATCATCGCCGGACTGTACCCGGACATGGACTGGCAGGACCCGCGCGGTCAAAACGAAGCCGGACTGCCCTACGACGCCCACTTCACCCGCGTCAACCCGAAGTGGTACGACTACGCCGACCGCAAACTGCTGGCCCTGGCCGACGCGGGCATCGCGCCCTGCCTGGTGGGCTGCTGGGGCTTTTTCGCGATCTGGATGGGGTTGGAAGGGGCCAAACGGCACTGGCGGTACCTCGTCGCGCGGTACGGGTCGTTGCCGCTCTTCTGGTGCCTGGCCGGTGAAGAGACCATGCCCTTCTACACCGTCTCGCTCGGGCCCACCGCCGACCCCGCCGAAGCCCGCCGACAGGCCGCCACGCAGAAGGCCGTCTGGACGGAGGTCGCCAGGACCATGCGGCTGCTCGATCCGTACCCAAACCCCGTGACGCTGCATCCCGGCGATCCGACGCGCGATTGCGTCGGGGACGATTCGCTGGTGGACTTCAGCATGGTGCAGACCGGGCACAGCGGATTCGACTCGATGGCCGACACGCTGCGGATCGTGCGGGAGGAGCACGCCCGTCAGCCGGCGATGCCGGTGGTACAGAGCGAGGTGAAGTACGAGGGCATTTGCGGACTGAGCAAGGACGACGTGCAGCGGGGCGCGTTCTGGCTGTGCGTGCTCAACGGCGTGGGCGGGTTCACGTACGGCGCGAACGGCTTGTGGCAGCTCAACCGCGCGGACCGTCCGTACGGACCCTCGCCGCACGGCGCGACGTGGGGAAACCGCACCTGGGACCAGGCGATGAAACTGCCGGGCTCGGGAGTGCTGGGACGGGCCAAGCGGATTCTGGAAGGCTATCCGTGGTGGAAGCTCGAACCGCACCCGGAGTGGTTCCTCTCCGACCCGTCGCCGCAGGCATGGCAGACACCGCAGATCGCGGGAATTCCGGGGCAACTGCTGATGGCGTACCTGCACGGTTCCAAGGCTCCGTGGGTATCCGCCGAGTGGGGAAAACTGGGCGGATTCGACCCCGGCGCGACATACCGCGCCCGCTGGATCGACCCGGAATTCGATATGGAGTACCCAATCCCGAACTTCAAAGCCGACCCCGCCGGCGAATGGACCATGCCCCATTCGCCAATCATCGGCAGTATCATTCTGGTGGCCGAACGGGTGGGCGGGAAAACGAGAGCACGATGAAGGCCGCGATTGAGAACGTAGCCATGGCGATGGTGGGGATGTTCCTGGCCTGGGCGATCCCAGGGGCCGGGCACATGCTGCTGGGGCGATGGATTCGCGGGGTGGTGATTTTCGTGACGGTCGGGGCGTTGTTCTGGGGCGGCGTGCTGGTGGGCGGCGTGCTGACCGTCGACCAGCACAACGCCCGCTGGTGGCTGGCGGCGCAGATGCTCACCGGCATGCATGGTCTGACAGGCTTCCACATGCAGCGCGAGGTGTATCACGACCTCGGCGAACTGCCGGACGATCCGATCGAACTGGACGCGCTCCTGGTGAAGAAAGGCATCGCGCTGAACGACAACCCCGGTGACAACATCGCCCGCGCGTACACCGGAATCGCGGGGATGCTCAATCTGCTCTGTGTCAGCGACGTCCTCCTGCTGGGCCTGATGGGCGTCCGCGGTGAACGACGTGACGCGGGCGTCTCCCGTAGCATGGGCGTCCCGCCCGTGAGTCGCATGGGCGTCTCGCCCATGCAAACGGAGTCTGGTGGCGAGACGTCCATATCACAGTCCGATGCGAGCGAAACGGCGATGCCCCGCCCCGAGCATGGGCAAGACGCCCATGCTACGGGAGACGAGGGCGAGACACCCGCGCCACGTGAGGGGGACGCGCCATGATCGCGACGTTGTTTTACCACCCGCTCACGCTGCCGCCCTGGGCCCTGCTGGTAATGTTGCTGCCGCTATGCCTGGCCGTGGCGATCGTCTACAAAACCGTCCGCGTCGTCGACATCCGCCGCCTCGGATGGGAGGTGCTGACCCTCTTCCTCTACATGATCTCAGGCCTGGCCGTCCTCATGCTCATCGGATACGCGATCGTCGCGTGCGTGTGAAACGGCAAGACCTTTACCACAGAGACACAGAGAACCACAGAGGGGCACTGGGAATTCGAACCATCACTCGAATTCCCAGTGCCCCTCTGTGGTTCTCTGTGTCTCTGTGGTAAAAAGAACGTCACCGGCCCACAAATTTTCCGCGAAATGACCGAACCCGCGAGGTCCAAACGCCTTACCAATAGTAGATTGGAGGCGGACATGGACCACGAACGCATTGTGCTGGACATCGATACACAGCGGGATTTCTTTCTACCGTCGGGAAATCTATACACCGACGCCTCCGACGAGGCCGCCCGGAACATCTACCGCATCTTCGAATGGGTGCGGACCCACGGTATTCCCGTCATCAGCACGGTGCTCCGCGTTCGGCCGCCGGACCGCGGGCCCATCGGCGAGAGGCCCCATTGCATCGACGGAACTCCCGGTGAAAAAAAACTCCCGCGGACCGTGCTGCCGCGGCGAATCAACCTGGGCTTGATCAACTCCACCGATCTGCCGGGCGACCTGTTCGGGCGGAACCAGCAGGTGATTTTCGAACAGCGCGACACGGACATTTTCGCCCACGCCCGCGCGGAACGGCTGCTGACGGAACTGCGGGGTTCGACGTTCATTCTCTGCGGTGCGGGCGTGGCCCAGGGCGTGATGCAGGCGGCGGTCGGGTTGCGGACCCGCGGATTCGGCGTGATCGTCGCCGGAGACGCGATCGTGGATTTCGCCCATCCGCGGGCCGAAATGGCCCGACTGCGCATGCAGGCCAAGGGCGCCATCTTCGCCTCCACCACCGACATCATCGCCACTCCCATCCCGCGAAAACGGGGAGCATTCCGCGCGGCCACAACACCGCGCACACGCGCCTGTTGATCACGCGCCTGATCATAAATATGGCTTCGCCTTTTTGCGTTGTGGAACATGGCACACCACAAAATAGTTTGTAGTGCATAACGCTCCACAACGCAAAAAGGCGGAGCCATATTTGCGTCCAGCCAGCTCTTTGCCCGTCACTCCCGTGTGAAATCCACGTCGTCTTCGTCACGGATTTCGTCGGTGGGGCGTCGTTTTTTGGCCTGTTTTTGCTCGCGGCGATGTTCCTCGTAGTACTCGGGGTCCTGCCGGGTCGGCAGCGCGGCGCGGCGGGCGCGTTTGACGACCGGTTTCGGGGCGGCCATCGCCACGGACTTTGCGGCAGGCACGGCCGGTGTGACCGGCGCGGCGGTCGCGGGTTCACTCACCGAGGCCTTTCCCTTGACGGTTCGCCGAGGCCGTTTGGCGGCGGGTTTCTCCGCGAGCGGAGCCGGCGTTTCAACGGCGGGTTTGGCCGCGGCCAACGATTTGCCGCCCTTGGCGGCGGGCGGCGCGGCGGGGGACGGTGTCGCGATGGCCTCGTTCTTGGCGGCGGTTTTTTCGCGAGGTTTTCGTCCTCGCTTTTTCACCGGTTCAGCGGCAGGCGCATCGGACGCGACAGGCGCCGACGATACGGACGCGGCCGCCTGCGGCGCAGCCACGGCGGAACGTGGCGCGGGCGAGACGCCCGCGTCACGAGATTTTTCCGCCGCGGCGGGTTTTGTGGCGGCTGGCTTGGCGGCGGGGTCCTGTCCCCCGAACAGCGCCAGCCACGGTTCGTCTTGTCCGGCGGCGGGCGTGGGTTTCTCCGCGGGCGCGGGGTTGTCCTTTCGCGCGGATTCCCCATGCGGCGTGGCGGCGGGTTTCGATTCGCCACGAGGCGGATGGATGGGTTTCGAAGCCGCCGGCACGGGCTTCGGGGCGGGCGCGCCGGGCGGTTGCGGCGGCATTGGAGGCTGCGACAGCGCACTCACCGCATGGCCCGGTGCGGCCTGGTGTGGCGCGGCGGCTGGGGCCGGCTGATCCAACGCGGCTGGCTGATCCGACGCGACCTGGCCTTGACCCTGGAGTTGTTCCTGGCGTTTGCGATGCCGTCGCCCGCCACGACGTCCTCGGCGGCGCCGACGCTTTCCGTCGCCCGACTCGGCGTCACCGGGCTGACCGGGCTCGCCCCCGGCGGCGGGCGCTACATACGGTGCGGTGTCGCCTGCTGGACGTGGCGCGGGCGTCTCGCCCGCGCTGGGCGTTCCATGGGGCTGGCTGCTGGAGGACGTCAAGCCGTCTTCACCAGACACGGGCAAGATACCCGCGCCACGAGACGCCTCGCCACGGGACGACGGTTTCCCACTGGCTGGCTTGTCACCGGTCTTGTCACCATCGGCCGGTTTGCCGGCTGTTTTATCGCGTGGGCGTTGCTGGAACAGCCAACCGCCGTCGGATCCGTCGGTGGCGGCATGATCGGCGACGGGTTCGGTAACGGCGTGCGCGTCGTCCATCGCGTGTCGGCGCGTTTTGTCGGCCGGCGCCTGGACTTCGGCGTCCGGGGCCGTCGTCGCGTCCGCGGCGTCGGACTCCTCATCCAGCGGTTGGCCGCCCATCCAGTCACCGTCCTCATCGAAGAAATCCTCGCCGTCGGACACCGGGGCGGCGGGCGGAAGCACAGTCGCCAGCGGAAGCGTCTCCACCTTCGTCCGCTCCGTCGCGGGCTTGAGGGGCTGATCCCACGCGACCTGACTTCCGCGCGTGTTCGTGCAGACGATCAGCAGTTGGTTTCCCGACAGGGCCGGGTCGCCCTTGAGCATGATTTTTTTGTTGTACGAGGCCTCCAGTTCGAGAATCCGCCGCCGCTCGAAGTTCGAGAGATGATTCGCCACCGTCGGCGTCACGGAGACCTCGATCACGGCCACCTGATCGTTCGTGCAGGCCCGCTGCAAATTCCGCATCACCAGCAGCGATTGACTTTCCTCGCTCTTGATGAGCCCGATGCCCTCGCAATGCCCGCAGGTGCGGAAGATGCTGTGCTTGAGGCTCGGGCGGACGCGCTGCCGCGTCATCTCGATGATCCCGAAGGCGGAAATCCGCAGCACCTTGCTCTTGGCGCGGTCGGTTTTCATTTCGTCGCGCAGCACGCGCTCAACGGTGCGGCGGTTCTTTTCCTCGCGCATGTCGATGAAGTCGATGATCACCACGCCGCCCAGGTCGCGCAGCCGCAACTGGCGGGCGATTTCGCGGGCGGCTTCGACGTTCATTTTGGTGGCCGTCGTTTCGGCGTCGCTGTGCTCGCGGAAGCGTCCGCTGTTGACGTCGATGGCCACCAGCGCCTCGGCCTGGTCGAACACCAGCGACCCGCCCGAAGGCAGTTCGATGCGCCGCGCGTAGATTTTTTCGATCTCGTCCTCGAGCCCGACGTCGTGGAAGAGGCCCTGCTTTCCGGTGTAGAGCTCGATATTGTGCTGCGTGCGGGGCATGGCGACGTCGAGGAACTCCTTCGCCTTTGCGGCGACGTCCTGGCTGTCGCAGATGATGCGCCCGATGTTGGCGTTGTACACGTCGCGGATGGTGCGCGTCACCAGGTCGCTTTCCTGGTAAATCTCGGCCGGCGACTTGCTGTTATTGATCCGGTGGCGAACATTTTTCCACAGCCGCAGGAGGTAGTTCAGATCGCGCTGAAATTCTTTTTTCGGCCTGTCGATCGCGGCGGTTCGGACGATGAAGCCCATGTCCTCGGGCGGGTTGAGTTCGGCCAGGATGGCGCGGGCCTTGTCGCGGGCGCCGTCGTCGTCGATCTTCCGCGAGACACCCAGGCGGCTCATTCCGGGCATCATCACCAGCAGACGGCCCGGGACCGAGATGTACGTCGTCATCGTCGGGCCCTTGGTTCCGATTCCCTCTTTGGTGAGCTGGACGATCACTTCCTGCCCGCGGCGAAGGCAGTCCTGGATCGGCGGGCGGTCGCGATGGCCTTTCTTTCGTCCGACGGACTCCTGCTGCCCGCGCCCTTTGTTCTTCGGAAAATACGACGGGTTCACGTCGCTGATGTGCAGGAACCCGTTCTTGCTCAGCCCGAAGTCCACGAACGCCGCCTGGATCGACGGTTCGACGTTGGTGATGCGGCCCTTGTAAATATTCCCGACGTGGCTGGCGGAGGAGACGCGCTCCACGTAGAGCTCCTCCAACTGCCCGTTGTCAACGATCGCGATGCGGCATTCCTGCCCCTGCACCGTGTTAATCAGCATCTCTCTTGCCATGATGTCCTTGCCGCGAGTTTGCGTCAGTCGTTTATTCGGCCGAGACCGAAGGCCGAAGGGGAAGGCTTATGAAGGATTTCGCCTGATCTATCATAAGCCCGCACCTGCGCCCACAGCCTTCGGTCTTCGGTCTATTGTTCCAGGCCGTAATCCACATGCGTGCGAACCATGCGGGCGAGGTCGGCTCGTTCGTCGAGGTTCAGCAGGCGGAGGATTTCAGCGGGTCGTGCCCAGGCCTGATCGAGCGGAACCAGCGTCAGGCGGAGCGTGCCGCCGTCGGTGACGGTGAGGGTCCGCACGAGCGGCCTGAGGTCGATGGCCTTTCCCGCGAGCGGATCGTCGAGGGATTCATCGCCGGTGACGCGCCGCATCGGCCAGGACGGATGATCGTCCAGCGCCCGCACGCGCGGCGCGACGTGGTCGGCCTGCGCGGGCATCAGCGCCAGTTCGATGTCGGCCGACCGTGCCCGCGGGCGAACGCCCGGTCCGAGCACGGCCGCCCGGTAAGGCGAAAGCCCCTTCGGGGCCATCGCCGCCAGCCGGTCCAGCAGCTCCGACGCGTCCAGCGGCGCGTCCAGCGTGATCGCCAGCACATCCTCGCGACTGGCCAAACCGACCGGTCGAGGAAGCACCAGCGACAACGCCGGGCGCGGATTGAACCCTTGCGAATACCGCAGCGGGATTTTGGCCCGAACGGCTTGGCGCTCGATGGCCCGCATCAGGTCATGATGCGACAGGAACCGCAGGTCCCCGTCCACGGCCAGCCAAACAACCCACTTCTGTGGCAAACTCGCGTGTGTCCTTTCTTGTTCTTGTTGTGCGTTATTGACCAATTACAATCTATCTCTATGTCACCGACCATCGGTGTTTCTGAACGGAACGACAGCGACCAGCGACAAGTGCTACTTGTCACTGTTATCAATCCGGGTACGCCTCGGGCAACAGTTTATGCGCTTCCATTCGGAGGTAGTTTTCGATTTCCGCTTCGCTTCCCAGGGTCATCACGCGGCGAGCGACCTCCATGGCCTGTTCCATCGTGACGCTGCGGATGATCTTCTTGACCTCCGGGATCATCGGCGGAGCGATGGAGAACGTGCGCAGACCCAGTCCCAGCAGCAGCACCGTGTACTTCGGGTCGCCGGCCATCTCACCGCACATGCTCACCGGGATGTTGTACCGCTGCCCGGCCCGGAGGATGTCCTTGATCAGTTTCAGCACGGCCGGATTGGCGGCGGTGAAGAGCGAGGCCACGCGCTCGTTTCCGCGGTCCACGGCCAGCGTGTATTGAATGAGGTCGTTGGTTCCGATGGAGAAGAAGTCCACTTCCTGCGCGAACGCGTCGCACTGGAGGGCGGCGGCGGGCGTCTCGACCATGATGCCCACCGGAAGGTCCGGTTCATGCTCGATCCCGGCCTCTTCGAGGTCCTCGATCACATCGCGCATGAGGGCCTTGGTCTGGCGGAGTTCCTTGAGGTTCGTCAGGAGCGGGAACATCATGCTCGCCCGCGTTCCGACGGCGGCCCGCAGGATCGCGCGAATCTGCGTCTTGAAGGCCCCGAGGTGCTGGAGACAGAACCGGATCGACCGCAGACCGAGCATCGGGTTGCGTTCGGGCATCCGGGCGCGGCGCTGGGTGTATTTGTCGGCGCCCAGGTCCAGCGTGCGGATCACCACGGGGCGGTCCGAGCAGACGTTCAAGGCCTCCCGGTACGCGTTGTAGTGATCCTCCTCGGTCGGTTCGGTGTCGCTGCCGAGGTAGAGGAACTCCGTGCGGTAGAGTCCGATCCCCTGCCCGCCCTTGACCAGGACGCTGGCCGCTTCACTGGGGAACTCGATGTTGCCCAGCAGCGCCACCTCGTGATGGTCTTTCGTGTTGGCCGGTTCGTGCCGAAGGGCGTCGAGGCTGTGGATGAACTCCACCTGCTGGCGGGCCATTTGCCGGTAGCTGGCGAGCGTCTCGTCGTCGGGATCGAGCACGACCAGCCCGCGCGTTCCGTCGATAATCACCGTGTCGCCACCGACGGCCTCGACCGACAGGTCGTTGAGCCCCACCACGGCCGGCAACCCCAGTCCGCGGGCGACAATGGCCGTGTGACTGGTTTGCCCCCCGACGTCCATGGCCAGTCCCCGCACATGCTCGCGGTCCATGGCCGCCGCCTGGCTGGGGGTCAGGTCCGGCGCCACCACCACCACGTCGCGTTTGAGATGGGCCAGGGTCTGGTGACTTTGCCCGATCAGGTGCCGCAGCAGCCGCCGCTCGATGTCGTACACGTCGTGCGCCCGGTCGGCCAGGTGTTGGGGCATTCCGTGGAACGACCGCGCATACGTCCGCAACACGGTGGCGACGGCATATTCGGCCGTCACATGCTCGGACACGATCATCTCATTGAACTGCCGGTGAAGTTCCTTGTCCTCCAGGAGCATCACATGATACCCGAAAATCCCGGCCGTTTTTTTGTCGATGGTCTCGGCCGTGTGACGGCGGAGTTCCTGGATTTCCTTCTTGGAAACCGTCGTCGCCTTGCGGAGCCGGGCCAACTCCACCGGCGCATGGTCGGCGGGGACATGCCGCAACGGAATGTCGAACTCTTCGTCGTTCAGCACGACGGCCTGGGCGATCGCCACGCCGGAACTGACACCAATGCCCTTCTTAACCTTCATCCTACCCTGAATTTTCGTCGTCCATTTCACCGAATCCGCCGGACACCAGGTCCACCAGGGCGTCGACGGCTTGTTGGGCGTCGTCCCCGTCGGCGCGGATGGTCAACACCGCGCCCCGCGGGCTCGCCAGCGGCAACATGGCCATGATACTCTTGGCGTTGTCCGCCGACCGGCTGCCGTTGGAGACGGTAATCTTGCAGCCATACCGGCTGGCCAATTCCACAAACTGCGCCACCGGGCGCATGTGCATCCCTTGGCTGTTGGGAATGGTCACGTCGCGTTCAATGCGTGCCAAGACTGGTCTTCCTCATTCGTCGTCCATTTCTCCAAAACCGCCGGCCACCAGGTCCACCAAGGCGTCCGTGGCGACCTGCGCGTCGTCCCCGTCGGCGCGGATCGTCAGGACCGTTCCCTGCGTGCCCGCCAGACGCATCACCGACATGATGCTCTTGGCGTCCACCGTCAGAGGGCCGTTACACACGTCAATCGTGCTTCCATACCGGTTGGCCAATTCCACAAACCGTCTCGCCGGGATCACGTGCAACCCGTACTTATTGGGAATTTTCACGTCGCGTTCCACACTGGCCAATTTCGTTATCCTAACTCGTCGGCTTCGTGGATCAGGTCCACGATCGCGCCGCGGGTCTCGCTCTGCCGAAGGAACTTGCGGAAGATGTCCCGCTGCACATGCTTGAAAATCGTCTCCATCGCCTGGAGATGTTCGTCGGGCTTATCCGGGTTCGACAGCAGCAGGATGACACTATAGACCGGTTTGTAGTCCAGGGCGGAAAAATCGATCCCCGCGCCGGACCGGCCAATCGCCGCCATCGCCTTGGGAACTCCCTTGAGCTTGGCGTGCGGAAGCGCCACACCTTTTCCGATCCCTGTCGTCGCCTGGGCCTCGCGGGCCAGAACCGCCTTGACCACGTCCTTGACGCTCTTGGAGGGAACGACCCCCGCCGCCGCCAACGCGTCCACCAACTCCTCAATCGCCTCGTTCTTGGTCCTGGCCTGCAACTCGGGAAGGATCGCGTCCGTGACCACGATGTCTGAAAACTTCATGCGTTACTCCTGACGGCCGATTCTCAAGCCGCAACGGTCGCCCTCGGGGTTGAAATCGGAAATCGAATCGGCTTCAACAACAATCTCCGGCCTGAGTTACTTCCAGTGTACCGTCTTCCCCTCCGCCGTGCCAGACACTGTTAGAAAATTCCGGGACCGTTTTTTTACCACAGAGGTACCGCGCGGGCTTCGCCCGTAACCGGACCACGTTGAGACTGTAGCATTACAGGCGTGTGGATTCGATACGGAAAACAACCGAGTGTCCTCCCCGGCCCCGCGCGACACGGGCCGGCACACAGCCCCAACGGGGCGCCCTGGGTACGCGGGCATTTTGAACTTTTCATCGCTCCTGACGCCACTGGCCGCATATCACGCCGATGTGGGAGGGCGCCATCGAACAACGCGCACGTTCCCGTGTGCGCGTCGTTCGCCGCCGTCCTCACGAGACGGTGTGCCTTGCGGCCAGTGGCGTCAGGCGTGATGAATGAATTCTGAAAACCGCTCGCGACCCAGGGTTCGCGGAATACCGCTCACCCTGGGCTACCCAAGACGCCCCGTTGGGGCTGTGTGCCGGCCCGCGTCGCGCGAGACCGGGGAGGACAGGTCATCCATCTTCCGTGTCGAGTCCACACACCTGCAACGCGACAATCGTAATTTGGTTGGGTGCGGGCGAAACCCGCGCGGTGTCTCTGTGGTAAAAAACGGTCCTCGCGCTACCAGATCTCGGGAAGCCCCGTGACGTAGCGATCCGTGTCGCTGTCCGTCAGGAGGATTTTGGTTTTTCCAACCGTGATCCGGGTGCCCTGGAGCACCTGGATGCAGCCGCGGAAGTTGCTCTTTACGCCGAGCCACGACACGGTGTAGTTCTTGTTTTCCGTTCCATCCCGGCTGAGGTCGGCCTTGTTCCGGATGGTGATGGACTTGGCCCGTCCGTCCACGTAGATGTTCCCGTGCCGCATGTCGAACATCGAGATCGTGCCCATATTCCCATACACCTGGAGGTCGCCAAACAGCGTCCCCTGGAGCTTGAGGGAACCCAACACATTCCCCAGCACCCCATGCCCGCTGAGGACGATCATGCTGCCGTCCCATCCGGTCTTGTCACCCAGATCACCGGAGACTTTCGCCCCGGTGCGGTCCTTGTACCCCTTGACCGTCATCGTGCCGATGGAGGACGCAAAAATCCAACCGTCAAAAGCCCCCACCGTTACGCTCTTGATCGACTCGGTGTACATCCCCTCGTCCACCTGGTTGCCCACACGGATTTCCCCGGTGAACAACCAGCCGACCGAAATCGTTCCGATGGTGCCCTTCTGGACGCGGAGGTCGGCCGACATGTCGCCCGTGGCCTTGATGGAACCCAGCGTGTGCCCCTTCGTGACATTCACGCCGGCAAGCAGCAGGTCGCCATGCAGGTCGCCCGCGGTCTTGACTTTGTACCCGCCTTCTTTCTTGACGGTGAATCCGGTGGCCGTCACCTTCCCGATGGAATCCATCCAGACATCCAGCCACTCGAACGAACCGGCCGTGATGGAGTTGATCCGCCCGCCGGGTATGAACCGCTCGTCACCCACGTCGTATCCCCAGATGCGACCACCGTACACCTGGCCCACCTTGATGGACTCAATGGCCACGGCCGTGGAGCGGTTGGTGTACACATGGCAATAGAACGATTCCTTGACGACGATCTTCGTGAAGTAACTCGCGTCCAGCACGCACCGCTGGATAATATCCCCGTCGACGTCGCGCAGCGGGTCGAACCGCGTGGCCGTGACGGACAGTGGCAACCGCAGCGCGTCGATGTAGGTGTTCTCGACCACGCCGAGTTTCAAGGTCGTCACCTTCGTGGCCGTCTCACCGCCCAGGAGCATGTCCACGTCGATGAGGTCCCCCAGCGTGATCTTCGTCCCAATGGCGTTTTCGATTCCAAACACCGCGTGGTCCGTGTAGGAGGTCCAGGCGTCGTCGGGAATGTCGAAGGCGATGTTGACCTTTCCGGCGTTGACCGCCTTCATTCCGCCGTCCCCCTCGATCACCATGCCCAGCAGCGTCGTGGTCTTGATGGACTTGTTGGCCTTGTTTTTGACCGAGATCGAGATCGTGGTCCCGGCGGTGGCGCCTGTAATCCGCAGGATGGGGTAGGCGTTGTCCGTGACGTCGCGTTCCTTCCACCATCCGTCGTAGATGTCCGGGAAGATCAGTTCGCCCTTTCCGCCGCCCTTGAGCGTCATGACCACCGTGCTTCCCTGGGCGTCGGTGTAGCTCATTTTGGTCGGCGTGTCGAACTCCACGGTGCTCAACAACAGCCTCGGTTCGAGCGGTTCCATGACCGCCGCGAACGGCTCCGCGACCGGCGCGAACGCGTACGATTCCTCGACATCCCGACCCGTCTGCCATCGCGTCCCTGCCTGCTGCGTCATCGCCAACATAGTACGACCCTTTCGTGAAATCGTGTTGACCCGCCTTCCGCGCGGAGTTCGTCAATGTGAATGAATCTGAAGGTAACGGGACGTTCCAGGCCATACAAGACAATTTACCGAAAATTGATTTGAAAAATGGCGATGGCGTGGGATATCAGGGTCATCGTACCGTGCCTCCGCGTCACCGTGTTCTGCCGCGTTCGCTGTCCGGGAGGAGTCGCGAGCGGACGTAGCGGCTGAATTTGTATTGGACGATCATGCCGGTCGCGGTGAGGGCGATCGTCAGGACCGCCAGCAGGATCAGCAGGCCCAACGGGGCGGCGGCCGCCCCGGTGGTGGAGACAGGCCAGTCCGCCAGGGTGCGGTCGGTCAGCAGGGCCGCTCCGCTCGCGACGGCCGTGGCGGACCCCACGAGCGAGCTGACGAAGATGAAAATCGGTTTGAGATGGCGGAACGTCAGCACGGCGGCGATCAGTCCGGCGAACCCCAACACCACGCCCACCCAGGTATCCACGCCGCCCGCGACCAACACCCAGGCCAACCACCCCACCAACGCCAGCACCATCACCGCGAACACCAGCCGATCCAGAACCCACGCGCCCAATGCCAGCAGAATCCCCAGGCACGAACAGACGATGAA
>Ga0123353_10001406_pt1 | contig 29423 bp, 23 predicted proteins | sample TergutLab28metaG_3_FD_92763 | JGI IMG/M metagenome (GOLD analysis project Ga0123353, IMG submission 92763) | Labiotermes labralis P3 segment gut microbial communities from Petit-Saut dam, French Guiana - Lab288 P3 | ecosystem: Host-associated > Arthropoda: Insects > Digestive system > Gut ...
ACTTTATTTGGATAAAGATGTTCGAAATGGTATCCGAGTTTGCTCAAAATCGGCTTAACGCCGGGGATAACGACTAACTCAGTAATTTCACCGAGTCTGTTGCCAAAGTTACCAAATCTAAGGCTAAACTCCTCTTTTTCTTCTTCGAATCGTCTTCTGTCTTCTTCGCGCTGTTTATTGACTTCTGCCACCCACTTATCGAACTTGGCGTCGGACTCCTTGCGCTCTTTATCACGCTCTTTATCACGCTCCGCTATCGACTTGTCCAGCCTCTCGTTCGCAATAATCATGTCTTTCTCAAGCTGATACAATCTCTCCAAAGATTGTGCGCCAAACTCAAGCAGCTGATCTAAATCCATATTTGCAAAATCTATCTTTGCCACAATAGCCGCCTTTTAAATACCGCAGATTTAATACGACCGATACAAGTGAGCAAAGCTCACAAAGGAGCGCGCCGCCGCATATCACAATTATACTGAATAACGGCACAAATCCACACTATACCGCTAAGCAGCTTCACGGCCCCCTGCGTGCAGTTTCATGCGGTGCGGTGCAGACGCGTGCCGTGTACCAGTATAACTAATTAACAAACGAAACCTGCGACCGGTGCAATTCGCGCCCCGTGACCCTGTCGCGCAGCACCACTATGTAACTGCCCGCGGGTACAGCGCCGCTTCCTATATTCACATTATAACCGCCTGTAACCGACTGCCTGTACACCGCCGCGCCGCGAATGTTGTAAAATATTACATCTGCGGATGTACCAACCGGGCCGGCTATCAATACGCCGGATGATGTACGGCGGATACCCCAGTGAGTTCTATAATTGTCTATTCTATTGAGAACAGAAACGCTAACGATAAAATTGGCTGTTACTGTCTGAGGCCCTGTCATGTTTACAACGCAATTGCCTGTACCGGTGCAGCCAGCACCGCTCCAGCCGGCAAATGCAAAACCCTGCTCCGCCAAAGCCGTCAAAGTAAGCGATGTACCGGCGGGATGAGATGAGGCAGCCGTTGCCGCAGTATTGGTAAATGCTTGTACCCCGTTAATCATCACCACGCCGTTTACGGCTGTGCCTGCTACGGAACGGTTTACCGTTAAAACATGCTGCGTCGGAGCGCTGCCGCTTATAAAATTGGCTGTAACCGTTTGGTCTGCGCTCATAGTTACCTGGCATGGGCCCGTGCCGACACAGGCGCCCGACCAGTTGGAAAAAGAGTAACCCTCATTTGGTACAGGCACCAACGTAAGAACCGCCCCTGCCGGATGAGTTGAGTTACCTATGACTGAAGTGCCATTGAGCGTCACTGTTCCGCCCGTTGACGGAGATCTCGTAACCGTCAGCCTGTTTGTTGTTGACGCGAAATTCGCGGTAACTTCCCGATCCTGGGACATTGTTATAACGCAGCTGCCGGTACCCGTGCAAGCGCCGGACCACCCCGTGAACATGTTCCCGGCACTGGGCGCCGCTGCCAAAGTGAGCGTAGTACCGGCAGGGTGAAATACCGACACAGACGACTGAGAGCCAGAGAAAGCCGCTTGGCCGTTAACCGTTATTGAGCCGCCGGCAGGCGGGGCCCGGCGAACAGTGAGTGTGTGATTGACAGCGCCGGTAATGCCAAAACTCGCTGTAACCGTGTGAGATTGGTTCATAGTTACCGCGCAGGTGGTGTTAGTGCCTGTACACGAACCCGACCATCCGGTAAATGAAAAACCGGCGCTTGGCGCTGCAACCAATGTGATTTGTACTCCGCCGGTATGTGTCGAAGAGGCCGATGTCGCGGTACCTGTAAACGCAGGTGAACCATTTACTGTTACCGTACCGCGGTCGGCGATATTTCGGTTGATCGACAGTACGTTTACGAATGTTGGATTTGTAGGAGAACCTGACAGGTGGCTATTATGCCTTCCCAATAATTCCGCCGGACAGGCAACCGTTCTTCTTGTAAATTCCGGATTGTTTGCAGCCATGAGCCAATCTACATAAAAGTTACACCCCGCCCGAAGCCACTCACGCCGTCCAGTACCTGCAAATACCGTATTGCAGCGTTCTCTGACGCATGCCTGCGTTGGTGCAAGCGCGCCGTCCCCGCAATTACGCAAAAAACCGCCGTACTGATGCCCAAGAGACGGATGGCCTTGATTGCCCGGATTATATCCGCTGTTCAAACCAAGCTGCCAGGAGAATGAATCAAACAGCCCCACGCCGCCGCCCGGCACCAAAAGATCAAACTGGTTGACTCCAACATCACCGCCGATGTTAGTTGCCATCACGATCATTCTTCTTCCCGTAAGAGCCTGATGCGTAGGGTGTGTTCCATGCTGTCCGCGCCCGACAAATGTCAATTCCCAGCATGTACCGCATGTGTTAGGAGGGGTGGTTGCCACAAACCCGTAAGCTAAAAGCGGGTCGTTAGAACTTACCCAGGGAATCATGTCCCAGCAAGTGAATGAAGTTCCCCCCCTGCAGCTGCTCTGCTGTCCGTTTCCTGTCGCCAGCGGTCTGTCCTGCATATCGCAATGCCGCGTTGCACCCGCAGCGCCCGCATTATCAGTCCAAGCACAGCTGGGCTTGCAGCCATCCCAATAGCGGGACAGCCAGCCAGTCTGCGCGCTCACCGACCCTGTCAAAAAACCTACGGCTGCTGCTGCTATAAAGAAATGTCTTTTCACAACCCCCTCCTTATTCAACGACTTTCAAAGCAATTCCGCGGTAACCGTACACGGGCGAATGCTTGTTTCCGCACCAAGTCACCAAACCCCAACACGACCTGCCGGCGGCGCCTGAGCTACTAAGTCGAAATGATAACCGAGTTCGAGCAATTTATCTAAATTATTTAAATCTATCTTTTCCATAACAAAACGCCGCCTTTTAAACTAACACGCAGGGCCAACATCATTACGCTTATAACCGCTGCAATAATCCTAAAATGTACTATAAGATTTTGTGCCAAAACACTGTTCTTTCATGTTTTACGGCTTCTTTTAATTGAAGACGGCCCGTATAAGGACCGTCTTCGGTAACAATGGTGCGGGCGGCAGCGTGAACCGCCGCCCTTGAGAAACAATATCAGACAAAATCAGAGTCCCGAACAGGTACCATTATTCACAGGGCAAGCAGATCGTGACCTGAGATTAGTACCGCAATCTGTTACCTGCGTCTGTGTGTGAACAGTCCAGCATACACCAGGATTCCACTCACAACAACCTAAAGGCTGCTGAATAGAAGTCGGCGGCGTAGTACTTTGACCCCTGCCGGTAAACGTACCGCCAGCGCACAAAGAACCTGTACCTTCTGTACCGCCGGCAAACACCCACCCATTAGTTACGCACTCTGTCATTTCGGCAGCATTATCAATCGGCCAGCAGTCACAGCTGGGCCATAAGCACATATCAAGAACACTTCCCGGAGTTGCCGGAGTTGTGCTGCGGCCTGTACCGCTAAACGCACCGCCCGCGCAGTAGGTACCAGATCCTTCTGTACCGCCATTGAATATCCAGCCAAAAGATGTGCACTCTGTCCTGTCTGCCGGAGTATCAATCGGCCAGCAGTCACCGCTGCTCCATAAGCACATTTGAATAACGGCTCCCGGGGTTACCGGTGTTTGGTTTCTTCCTATACCGCTGAATGCACCGCCCGCGCAGTAGGTATCTTCACCTTCCGCACCGCCATTGAATATCCAACCATAATTGGTGCACTCTGTCCTGTCTGCCGGAGTATCAATCGGCCAGCAGGCGCCGGTATTCCATAAGCACATTTGAATAGTACCTCCCGGAGTTACCGGTGTTTGGTTTCTTCCTATACCGCTGAATGCACCGCCCGCGCAGTAGGTACCAGGTCCTTCTGTACCGCCATTGAATATCCAGCCAAAAGATATGCAATCTTGCCTTGCAGTTTCACTTTCCATCGGCCAGCAGTCGCCGGTGTTATATAGACACATTTGACCACCCGGAGTTCCGCCGCCGGTACACGCGGTACCGTTCCATGTCTGACCGGCAGGACAAGGGTGACACTGCTGGCCGTTCCACACCGGCGTATTGCTTGGGCAAACGCACGCGCCGCCGGTTAATACCTGGCCGCCGAAGCACTGAGTGCCGCCGCCGCCGTCACAGAAAGCGCCGTTCCACTGCTGACCAACCGGGCAAGGCGCACAAAGACTGCCCTGCACATAGTTAGGCGGGACGCAAGGACCGCAAATGCCATTCACCATGTAGTTTGGCGGATTGCATGAGGTGTTTTGAGGAGCACACTGGAAACCGTTCCATTGTGTACCCGCCGCGCAAGGCGCGCAAACGCCATTCTGCATGAAGTTAGGAGGATTACACACGGCCTGACACTGAGTACCGGTCAGCTGATCAATAGTCTGAACTTGATTAAAAACCGGGTTTGAGAGACAGGGCATTATGGATTGACCCGCCGCCTGACAGGTTGCGGGAGTTACTTGCAGAGTCCCCCAACTGGTACAACCGGTGTTAGGATCGCACGCCGCGCCGCTCAACTGATCCAATATAGTAATTGAGGGGGGGGCGCCGCCTTGAAGACACGGTACTGTAATAGTACCCGTCTGAGTACAGGTCGCAGGGACCGTCACCGCGTCACCCCACTGCGTACACCCGCCGCCCCCGCCTATGATAGGGTTGCCCTCATCATCGGTACACGCCACAAACGCCAATCCGATACCCATAACAGCGGCAATACCGGCGGCTACAAACTTCTTTAGAAAAGAACGGTTCATGGTGAACTTCTCTCCTTATCTTGATTATGTTATATAATTAGCACCCAGCGGACGAAGAGGTTCGTCTGCTGTTTACCGTTTTTTGAGATCAAGCCATCGTCATAGTATAACATACCGCGTAAGCGGCGTCAATAGTTATCGTGACTTTTTTTAGTTCACGCGTTCAGAGAAAAAACTCCGCATGCCTGCCGCTGTGATTACCGAAGCCCTAATTCCCCAAAGACACTCTGCTTTTGTGTACCTCCCGGCCCGCGCTGTTTCTTACAACAAGCAAATAACTGCCGGCGCCCATGCCGCTGCCGATAACCATCCCGTTTTGAGCCGCTTTTCTGCCAACTATTTTACCGCGGGTGTCATAAAGCGTAACCGCTGCGCCCACATCTGAAGGGCCGTGAAGACGAACAGCACTGCCGCCCGATGAGCTAGAGACGCTCCAAGACACGCGGGGTTTGCCGGCGTAGTGCGGAAGGACGCTGACGTTGGGGTTAAAGCGGGTGGCGGTGATATTAAAAGAACGGTTACTTAGAGTTTGAGGCGTTCCAGCTCCCTTGCTCAAGACAAGGTTGAAACGGAAACTGCCGTTTGTACCCGCCGGGGTTGCTTCGGTTCCAGCTACCGCGGGCGTGAAAGTGCTGTCTACGATCGTTACGGTTACGCCGTTCATAGAGGCTGCCGGCCATCCCGCGATAATACTGTTGAGATGCGCACGCGCCGCCGCGACATCATTTCCGTTCGCCTGTGACATAGCGGCAAAAGGCCGGCCCATAACGTAAGCCAGCGCCGCGTTAATGTCTGCATTGTCCTGCGCCGCACCCGTTATCGCCGTAAATACCGCCGTAACGACCATATCCCTATTCACACCCGTACCGGAAGGAGCCGGAGTAAATGTTACAGGGTTATTATTCGCCAAATTCGCAGGAAGACCCTCCCACCTAGATAACATCTGACCAGCAGCCGGAGTCGCCTGAAGCGAAATAGCGGCGGGAGCGGCACCCGATACTTCAAACGGACCAACCCGATTCGCTCCGCTAACCGTTCCATTGCCCTGTGCCCGCGGGTCTACGGAGAAGAACCGCGATTGTCTTGCCTGAGCCGGAGTATTACGAAGTTCGCTGCGCAGAAAATTGCCCGAAGTAGAAATTTGGTTTGTAGGCCAAGGGCTGCTTGGACTTGCCGGAGTTCCCGGATTAAAAGCGGCGGAGCTTTGGTTCATCGCGCTAAACGACCACGCGGCCCAGCCAATCTGATACTGCCGCATAAAATCCATCCAAACATTAGAATTGGCGGCATTGTGCGCTCCCGCTCCATCGGCGGCTACTGTCCCCATCTCCGAAACGAAGACAGGCAGGCGATGTACCATCATCGTGCGAATTATTCTCTGTTTCAGCCCTAAATTATGATCATTTAAGCCGGACGGAGTGGATGGGTTTGTACCGGCGGCGTAAAAGTGAGCGGAATAGGCCACATGCGGAACGAGGCTGCCGTTTGCCATGCGAAGCGGATTAGCCGACGCTATGTCCGGCGCCTGACAGAAGAACGGTGTTCCGGTAATTATAAGTCTGTTATCGTTATTGGCTCTGATGGCTCTCGCAACCGGTTCCAGCCAAGGTACCATACTACCGGTCCAAAATTGTGTGGCGCCTGCGCCTCCGCCCTGGTCCTGGTGCGGCCCCACCGGCTCGTTAAAAATTTCCCAAATAATGTTGGGGTGGGTAGACTGCGGAAACGCGGTAGAAAGACCGCGGAAAAAGTCGATCGCCTCCTGTACGGGCGGCAGTGTGTTGGATTGGTTGTTAGTATGCTGATAGTAGGCGTGCCAGTCAACAATTACGTACATTCCCTGGGCTGTCGCGGCTCGTATTACCGTCTCAACACGTCCCCGATTTCCAGCTCTGTCGCTAAGATATGCCTGTTCGTCGCCCGCCCAGTTAAGATTTATGCCCATAGCCGCCCGCACAACATCAGCGTTCCAATCCTGCCTCAGGTGCCTTATTGCCGTTTCGTTATAAAATTGCCTGCCATCGCGGCTTTGGCTCCAAAACAGACTCATACCCCGCAGCTGCACGGGATTGCCGCTCGCGTTTACGACCCTGTTACCTTCGGTACGTATTAGACCGTTGACAGCAACAGGGCTGCCCGCCGGAAACGATTGCGCCCACCCCGGCACAGCAAAGACCGCTATCAGAACAACCGTAATAGCAATGTAAGATGACAGAAATATAGCTCTTATCATGATACCTCTCCCAAAACTTGGTAAATAGGTAAAAACTCCAACATATATATAATATAATACAAAAAGCGCAAAAAACAAGCGTAAAAAAACTTTTTTTGGGTTACGAATGGCACATGCAGATAGTATTTTCCTTGAAAGTATTAAGGACGCTTCAAGTTGTGTTCCACAATCGTTTCGCTCTTCCGCGGCGAAAAAGAAGTTTTTGATGGATTGGCTATTTCTAAAGGCAGATAGAAGATAAAGACTACGCGTCAATTTATGCCGGCAGCGGAAAAAAGCTGGTAAAAGCAGGCGTCGTTTTCAGCAGAGAGCTGCGCAATATTGTTGAGTGGAAAACCGGGAACTAAACGAGTAATGTCAACGCAGAGAATAGCATCCGTTGGCTTCGCCGCGATAAACACGGTCAGGATGCAAGAAAAAACATACCCGCTCTCCGTTGTTAAATCAGGGATGTACCGCAAATTTCTTCTCTGCTTCTTCGAGTGTGTGTCCGCTTTTTAAGTATTTTAGAATTTCTTTTACACCCTGCTTTACACCTTGCTTTACACCTTGTTTCATACTTTCTTGCCTGACCTCCTCCAACCATCCTTCTTCTTCGGACACGTCTTTCCAAACCTCTTTGATACTGCGCATATATCCCTCCGTTCTAAATATTTCTTCGTTCGCCGCAGCCATAAACATCAGCCACGGGTGCAAATCTTCAACATAATCCTCGCCCTTAGACGCAATCTGCGCAACCCACCTTGCCGTATCACTGTCAATTCCGCTCCTCTTACGGTATTCACGCAAACGGTGGGCAATAGCCGAAAACGCCGCCTCGTGGTATGGGTCGGGAGTTTTGCGTTTGCGCTTTTGTTTTTGGCTGACAGTATTGGTTTTCTCGCTCATAAACTCCTTTAGCTATTAATATTGCGTATATATTGTAATATACATTTTGCAGATAAACACTGCTAAAGTTATACCGTTTGGGAACGAGATGAGAGAGCGGGGATGCGGGACGGTTGGGGTAATCGAAAAAAGGGACGGTCAAACGACCGTCCCCATTTACCGCTTTCGATTATACTGAAAATTTGAAATTACATACAGTGAGCCTGACCAGCCGCTGCCGGCGGGCAGTGTCCAACGGGACATCTATCCCTGATTGTACACCAAGTCGCACCCTCACATTCGGTAATTTGCGACGCTGTACCTCCAGCATAACAACCGCCGTTAGTACAATTCCAACCGCTTCCGCCTTCACACGGTCCGAAATCGCGAACCTGATTGTCGGTCGCAGGAGGAACAAACGCCTCGCACGCTGCCATAGTGGTGAAATAACGGCCATTCTCCTGACAGTTTTCTACATTCGTTAATAAAGGGTTGTCCGCATTCGGAGAATTAGGATTAGCTATTGCAACACATCCGGTAGGCCAACGGCAGAAATGCTGGGGCGGAACAAAATCACGGCAGTCTGGGAATTGACTGACGAAACCAAACGCCTGACAGGCTTGCAGTTCAGTCATACCAGGGTTTTCATTATTCATTCCGGGACCGATCGGATGACAATCGGCTCCAGCAGTAGCACCCCAATTGCAATACGATACGCTCGGCGGATTGTCGCAGTCGGCAATAACCGTACCGTGATCTGCTATGCACAATGCCTCAGAGCAAGTTGAACCTTCACAAAAATCACCGCCTATAGGCCAGCATTCTGCCTGAGGATTAGACGCACTGGCCGGCCAATAGCAGTTGATACCTGTCGGAGTACCTCCCTGATTAACACAACCTGTATGAGTAGCGTTAGGCACCTGACCTGTAGGACAAGGCTGACAAACGCCGTTCATAGTCACACTAGGAGGATTGCACACAGCCTGACACTGAGTACCGGTCAGCTGAGGAATAGTCTGAACTTGATTAAAAACCGGGTTTGAGAGACAGGGCATTACGGATTGACCCGCCGCCTGACAGGTTGCGTGAGTTATTTGTATATCCCCCCAACTGGTACAACCGGTGTTAGGATCGCACACCGCGCCTGCCAACTGCGGCAATACAGTAACTCTAGGGGAGGCATTGCCTTGAAGACACGTTTCTGTAATCGTACCCGCCTGAGTACAAGTCGCGATGACCGTCACCGCTTCACTCCACTGCGTACAGGCGCTGCTAATCGGGTTACCATCATCATCGGTACACGCGACAAACGCCAATCCGATACCCATAACAGCGGCAATACCGGCGGCTACAAACTTCTTTAGAAAAGAACGGTTCATGGTGAACAGCCCTCCTTAACTTTAAATATAGGTTAATAATAAACAGCGCCCCGCAACTGAAGAGATCCGCCGCGGAATGCCATTTTTTGAAATTTTGTTGTTTATAGTATACCATATAACGTATGCGATGTCAATCATTATCGTAATTTTTTTTATTTTTTGGGGTTTTTGGGGCGGGGTTTCAGGGGGAAAGGAATATTATTATGAGTACGTGCGTTATTGATGTTGATTCAAAATTAGTCGAAATTCGCGAGACAAAAGTTTTGTTAGACAGTGACGTCGCTTCCTTGTATGGAGTCGAAACCAAAGAGGTCAATCAGGCTGTAAAGAATAATCGGGATAAGTTTCCTGACGGCTACATAATTACCCTTGACAAAAATACGAAAAGTCAAGTGGTCAAAAATTTTGACCACTTGACAATGTTGAAATATTCTAATGCTCCTGTTAAAGCATTTACCGAAAAAGGATTGTATATGCTTGCCACTATACTGTGATTATTCCTTAATGTGCTTTTTGGGAAAATACCAAAGATAAAGGCGCACTATTTGCTTGTGCGTATAAATAATGTATTTTAAGATATCAATAATACAGAATTTTTAAAAAGAAACGGTTCTAAAATTTCATGAAAATCAGACTATCAAAAACAGCAAAATCCACAACCATAATCAGCTTTCTTTTTGAAGAGAGCAAAAATCTTCCCCAGGATTTCAAAGCGTCAAGCGGTGAAATAACCGTTAGATATGAAGCTGATATCACAAATATATACTGCGGACTTGGCAAAGAAGAAGAGGTAAGCGAACGCACGCTTAAAACCGCCGCGGCAAAAGGGATTCAAAAAACATCCGAACTTAAAAAAGAGCGGGTCTCTATCATACTGCCTGAGATAAAGCGGTTAGATAACGAAAAATTATTAAGCTGTTTGAAAGGCGCGCTTCTCGGCAAATATAAATTTACCAAATACAAAAGCGAAAAGCCCGTCTCTATAGAAACTATTGACATTGTAAGCTCACGCCCTATCACCGCTGCCGAGATAAGCCGCGCGGAAATTATCGCCGACTCCGTAAACTACGCGCGCGGTCTTGTGAATGAAAACGCGCATAAAATGACCCCCGCGCAGCTTGCGAAAGAGGCTCTCGCTATCTCAAAAAGCGGCTCTATGAAATTAACCGTACTTGACGAACATGATATCTCCAAGCAGCAGCTTAACCTGATAAAAGCGGTTGGCGACGGCTCTCCGTTCCCGCCCCGTCTTATTATACTTGAATATAACGGCAGCAGCAAAAGCAAAGAGCGTCAAATGATTGTAGGCAAAGGGATAACTTTTGACAGCGGCGGCCTAAACCTCAAGCCCACAGGCAGCATGGAGACTATGCGCTCCGACATGTCGGGAGCGGCGGCAGTACTTGGCGTAATGAGATGTATAGGCGCGTTAAAGCCTAAAATCAACGTGTGCGGCGTAGTCCCCGCCGCGCAAAACGCTCTCGGCCCCAAAGCGTATTTTCCCGGCGACGTTTACAGATCGTATGAAGGGCTTACTGTAGAGATATGCAGCACAGACGCGGAAGGACGCCTGATCCTTGCCGACGCGATCTCCTATTGCAGAAAAAAAGTTAAACCGACCTCAATTGTTGATCTCGCAACTCTCACCGGCGCAATCGCGATCTCTCTTGGCGATACGGCGGCCGGTCTCTATTCAAATAATGATGAGCTCGCTCAAAAACTTTTTGAAGCGGGCGAAAGAAGCGGCGACAGGCTTTGGCGCATGCCTCTTTTTCAAGAGTACAGCGACTCAATTAAAAGCGATATCGCCGATCTTCGCAACCTTTCAAAATTTAAAAAAGGGCACGCCGGTTCAAACACCGCCGCCGCGTTTATTAAGGAGTTTTGCGGCATGATCCCCTGGGCGCACATAGATATCGCGGGCGTCTCGTGGAACGACGGCCCGCCCAAAGGCGAGACCGCGCAGTTTGCCACAGGGTACGGCGTACAGCTTATAATTGACTATCTGCTTAAAAACAGTGTCTGACCGCGTTTTCATAAAAAATATTGATAAAATATTGTACATTGCCGCGCATTATGTTATTTTTATATAGTAGTCTATAGTAATTGTGATTACGCGTGCGTTATTGTTGAATTTGAACAAACGGATAAAACACGCGTCCCAATGATCACAGTTAAAAAAGAAAACTTTATACAAGGAGGATTCTGTGCTTAAGTTAAAAGTTACTATTTTGGCGGCCTTGGCTGCGGTCTTTGCAATCGGATGCGGAAATGCAAGCGCTCCCGCGGTTAAAGAGGGTGATCTGCTTGAGGTTATCACAAGTCTCCCCAGAGAGCGTTTCGAAGCGGCTTACGGTGATCTCGAAAACCCCGGCGTTGCTTTGAATGTAGACGGCTCTCATGTTGAGATTGAGGCCGGTACTGTTTTAAAAGTGCTTGTTACTCCGAAAGACAGAAACGCGAGAATCGAAGTTATTCCTGTAAAAATCGGCGATTTGACCAGCGACTCCGAAATCCGCGACCACATCGTCCCCGAAAGATTCAGAGAATTCAGAGAGATCAGAGGCTACTTTTTGTATTACAGCTTCAGCTTGGATCCTGAGTATTTGGGGAATCAGGTTAAGATTAAGAACTAAGATAAAGGCAAGATATTATGAGGGGGGAAGTCTCCCCCTCGCTCCCTTTTGTCTTCCGCTGCCCCCTCTGCGGGGACGCCCCGCAACGCCCCGCCACATTATCACCCCCAACCCCCTCAAGGGGGCTAAAGACAAGAGGCCGATAGCTATGCGTGTCCTTTCCATCGCTCAATACCCCCGGGCAGCGCCCGGGGTGATTTGGGGGATTAATTAGAATTTAAGAAGATTCTCATAATCCGTAACAGACCCGCCGTCATAACAGCAATCAATAATTGCTTTACCAATCGGATCAAGCTCCGGATGCTTGAACTTCTCAAGCTCAACCTTGAAGAAATTATGCAGTACTTTCGCGCCCGCGTCGTACCCATCGACTCCTACGTCCGGCTGCTCGTCTACTCTGAGCATATCGGTAGGCAGGAACGTGCCCTCAATCTGCATCGACTTGAGCGTGTGGCCGAGAAGCGGGCAGCGGGATGGGATAAGCGATTCCGGCTTGAACTTCGCGCTGCCGCGGCGTGCGAGATATTCGCGCGCGATCCACTGCGGCATGAAGCTCACCTCATAGGCGCCGACGTTTTGGTTAGGCGTAAGCGTGTAGCGCATATTGTACGTTCTCTGAATCTGTCTGAAGAGCAGATTCGCGTGATCAACAAGACGCCCTGTGGCAAACGGCCAGTATGATCCTACACCTTCGCTGGTCATCCCGTGGGTAACCGTGATGCTTGGGTTAGAGTGCCCGCGCGGCGCAACAAGTCTCCAAAGCCAGCCAAGAGCAGGCGGCAATACGTGCATGAAACCTACGATACCGTAGGTCGGCTTATCCTTAAAACAGGGCGGTGTGCGGATTCCAAAATTACGGAAGTGCGCCTCAACCGTGCCGGTTACACTGCCGGGCATAAGGTGGCGCGGCATAATAACACGCGGATTCGGGCAGGGGATGCCCGGCTGATCCTGCGTGTGCTCCCAAATCAGGATCGTCGCGTCTTTTGTGCCGTCCATACTAAGGAATATAAGCGGTTCCTTGGGGTGGATTGTAATATATTCAAGGTGCGGATCGGTGCCGTAGTGCGTAATGTGGTTAAGACGCACGAACCATGCGCGCTCGGCGTCGCACGTTCTTACGTAACCGCTGCCGTCCTGCTCTTCGGGCGGACACATAGCCATGTCGTCTGTAACGGGGCGCAGTTCGCAGTTCTGATTCATGGAGATCACGCGCTTTTCGCCGGTTTTAACGTGCTTGCCAAGAAGCAGACGGCCGTCGGTTTCGCGGTGGGCGTACTCAAGCATCTCGCTCTTGCCGCCGCCTGAAGCGCCTTCGTGCATGATTGTAGTTACGTTATCGTAAGGGGTAACAACCTGCACCGTTGCCGCGTGAAGAGTGAGCCACTCCTCTTTTTCGCCAAGCGAAAGCAGTACGCCGTAGACGCCCTTTTTGGCGGATGGGCCCGGATAGAGGTTGTATGAGAAAATTTCGTGAAGACCCTCAAGGCGGTTGTGGACAACGACCTGCTTGCCGTCAAAGTTTGTGTGGCGGTATGGCGGCGCGAGGTAGATCACGCAGCTTATATCAAAATCTTCGGGAAGATTTAAGGGATCGCACATACCCTGAAGATCGGCGAGTCCGCCGGCAAAAAAGCCCGCGTTGGCGGGGGCTACAAGAAGCGCGCCGTGCTTGGTTTCGCCGAGCATGAATGTTGTCACTAAAAGATCCTGCTTTTTGAGCCAATCGAACGTATCGCCGCGCAGCGGTTCGAACTCTTTGCCGAAGCGGCTTTTATAAGTGTCGCGGTCGGTAGGAAGCCCGTCGGCGATCACCGTGCAGTCGGGGTCGCGGCGGCGCATGTAAACTTCGGTATAGTTCACCGACAGCCCGTTGCGGCAGCGGACTACGTTTACCTCTTTGTACTGGCCTTTGCCTGGAACGTCATAACAGACGTCAAATTCCTTGCTGTCTTTACCGCCCACCGCCAAATTAACTATCTCTTCCCGTGTAGCTGGGAAAATAAGGCTCTTGCTGTTAGCCAAAATGTCCCTTATATGGGCTGGAAGATTTTTTAGTTTTTGCCAGTCTTTTTGCAAGTTGATGCTGCTCATGGGACTCCTTCTTTGTGAGAAATGGAATATGGAATATACCGAATCACGGCACGCGTTTACCAGTATATATCTAATGTCGGTTCCTAAAATACGTAATAACGAGAATTAAAGTCAATTTTTTTGGGGGATGTTGTTTTTTGATATTTATGAATTTTCAATTACTGGTTCTCATCCATCTCTTGAGCCTGCTCAAAAGTATGGCACCTAATGTCTTTATTTTCTATCAGATGCTTTTCGTAATTTAAGATTATTTCCGCGACGTCATCATCAACTTTTTCAAGCAGTTCCGCACATATTTTGTCTGCTTTTTCAAACTCTCCAAGACGGCGTAAAATATCAATAAACAGAAGTTCTTCTTCGCTGTGAGAGTCTGCAAACGAAGTACCGCCGCCGCCTTCCCGCGCCTTTGTGAAAAAGTCAAGCGCGAGCTTTCTGCATCTTTGAGCGCTTTCGGCAAATTTGTTGTCGTCGCATATCCACGCCGCGTGCAGGGCGCTCCAGCCCGCTTCCGACCAGCTTTGCGAATATCTCAAAAGAAGCGCGCAGCAAAGATAGGCGTTTGCGGTTTCCGTTTGATCCTTATTGTTGAGCATCGCCTTGTAAGCGTCGCTTTTTACTATTTCGGGGTAAGATTCGTGGCCTGCCGAGGCGTCTAAACTGCAATAACCGCAGTGTATGCAGCGCTGAACCCTCATATAGATGTTTGAACGGCCCATCCCGGAGGGTCTTCCGTCCAAATCTCTTGATGTACCGGCGTCCATGATAGGGCCGGACTGAGGGAAGCGGTTGTTTTTACCGCATACGTAGCACTTCGTCTCTATCATAAAAATGGTTGCCATATTTTACCTCTTACCTATATTGTACAATTATTCACAACCAAATTTCAAGAGGTACCGCTATCTATTTGGATCAAGAGCGTCGCGCAGGCCGTCTCCAACGAAATTAAAGGCTATTACCGTTAAAAAAATAAATATGCCCGGCAGTAAAATCCAAGGATGGAGCTGAATTTGTGACAGATTCATCGCCGCGCTTAAAAGGTTACCCCACGAGGCGTGAGGATCCTGAATCCCAAGTCCGATAAGGCTCAGCGCGGATTCACCTAATATGTATGACGGGATGGAGAGCGTCATGGAGACAATCGCGTAAGACATAGTTTGAGGCAGAATATGGCGGACAATAATTCGCAGATGAGACGCGCCCGACGCTTTGGCCGCTGTCACAAAATCTCTTTGGCCTATGGATAGAGACATTCCGCGGATTACGCGTGCAAAACCCGCCCATCCTATAAGGCTCATTATCACCACGATAAGAAAGTAGATCTGCACGCTTGAAAGCTGTATCGGAAACGCGCTTCTTAACGCGAGCATCAGAAAAAACGAGGGGACAAGCATAAAGCACTCCGCAAAGCGCATGAGAACCCAGTCGAGCTTACCGCCAAAATATCCGGCGGCGCCGCCTATGAGAAACCCAAGAACGCAGGTGATAAAAACTCCAAAAAAACCGATAGATAACGAGACGCGCGAACCGTAAACTATGCGTGAAAAAAGATCGCGCCCCATCGCGTCCGCGCCCAAAAGATAGATGCGCGTGTCTCCGCTGTTACCCTCAAGTCCAAAGAGGTGTCTTTCTATGGGAATGATTCCCCATAGTTTCACCTTATCACCCTTTGCAAACAGCGTAATTTTAGATGGACGTGATTTATCCTCGACATAAACGCGTTCAAAAACTTCGTTAAAGGTGAACGATTTTGGATAGACGACCGGCTGAAGCGTGAATCGTCCGTCATGGAAAAAGTGAATTTTAGAGGGGGGCTGGTATGATTTATTTCTGTCGGGATTGTCGTAGTGATACGGCGCTATAAACTCGGCGAAGATCATCATAATGTATAATCCGCAAAGTATAACAAGGCCGGCCACGGCAAGGGGGTGCGCGAAGAATTTTTGACGGGCTCGTTTATCAATAAAAAGTCTCATATGGGTACCCATTTATCTTCGCACCCTCGGATCTGCTATTACAAGAAGTATGTCGGCGATAAGATTTCCGCATATAAGCATTAATCCGCCAAGTAAAAGACTGCCCATCACTAAAAAAGTGTCCTGCGTTTGGACTGCGCTTAACATGAGGCTCCCAAGTCCCGGCCAGTTCATTATTATCTCAAGCAGCGCCGCGCCGCTTAAAAGCGCGCTGAATTCAAAGCCGAAAAGTGTTATCAGCGGATTTATTGCATTGCGTAATGCGTGCCGGTATACGACTTTATTTTCGGGCAGACCCTTGGCGCGCGCAGTCACCACATATTGTTTTCTTAACTCTTCGAGCATATTCCCGCGGCTTATTCTCTGTAAACCGGCAAGCGCGGTGATTGAGAGGACGGTTACGGGGACAACCATGTGCAGCGCCCTGTCAATCAGTTTGCCGAAAAAGCTGAGCTGATCGTGATTTGCGGAGATCATCCCGCTTGTTGGAAGAAGCGATATCAGCGGAAGATCACGGCCCAGGTAAACAAAAAACATAAGCAATAGAGCGACAAAAAAGGTGGGCAGAGACATCCCCACATAAGAGATAACAGACATAATCCTGTCACCCCAGGAGTACTGTTTCACCGCGGCGTAAATCCCTAAAGGGATGGCAATCAGCCATGTTATAATAATCGAAAAGAATGACAAAATAAATGTGTTGAACAATCGCTCTGAAATAACGCTTGAAACAGGGGCCTCGCGGGAGAAAGAGTAACCAAGATCACCCTGCACGGCGCGTATAAGCCAGTGACCGTACTGTACTATGACTGGCTTGTCAAAGTGAAACTTTGCTTCTATCTCGCGTACGGTTTCGTCGCTTATGCGGGGATCAAAACGGTACTGCGCCAAGACGTCTCCCGGCGCAAGGTCGATAAATAGAAATGTAATGAATGACATCAATAACAGCTGCGGGATTGAAATCAGAATTCGCCGTATTAATTCGTTTCGCATTTATGTCCTTAAAAATATGCAAAATATGATGGGAATATCAACGCGGAACAGGGCGCGCCCTGTCTCCGCTACGTTGATATTTCCATTATTTATTTAACGTACCAATATTCCAAATTATGCAATAATCCGCTGTTCATATTCGGATTGACATTTCCGAATTTATCCCATATACACTCAATCCGCTCTGCTAACACGGTATAGATAAACGGCTGTTTTTCAGACGCTATAACCTGCCACTCGTCGTAAAGCTCCTTGCGTTTCGCGCGGTCCATCTCTTTTACGCCAAGATCAAATATCGTGTCGATACGCGCTTCCCACGGTGTTGACGGGGAAGCTTGGCGCGGATACCACATGTGAAGACCGCCGCTTGAGTGCCATACGTTTCTTCCGAAGTGCGGCTCCGGGCCTCCTGTGAGACCAAGAAGAATAGCGTCCCAGTCAAATGGCGGGTTGTCCAATTTTTGAATTATGCTGTTAAATTCAAGAACCTGAAAATGCACCCTTATGCCAAGGTCTTGAAGATCCTTGCGTATGATCTCCGCAATTTTTATCCTTACGTTATTTCCGCTGTTAGTCACTAAAGAGAACTCTACGACGCTGCCATTCTTATCAGTCAAGAACTCACCGCTGCCCTGCGTTGGGACTTTAAACCCTTCCGAAGCAAGAATCTCCCGCGCTTTTTGCGGGTCGTAGTGATATTTCACAACATCAGGATTGTAAAAGTACCCCTCCGCCGGTGTTTTGGCCGACCACTGCGGATAACCAAGTCCGTTCATCGCGATGCGCACCATGTTCTCTTTGTCAATTACGTGCGCTATCGCTTTACGAAAGTTGTCATTGCGAAACCATTCAAGTTTAGTTGGTGATACAAAAGTTCTGCCTGTTTGCGGGTTCACTTTTAGATTTTGGTTAAACACCATAAAACTTGAACCTGTCATGGGGCCAAGGCGGTAGACGGTAAAATTGCTCCCGCTCTCCGCTCTTTTAAGTTCGGGGAAGTCTTCGCCTTTTGCCGCGAAGTAATCGACCTCTCCCTGTAAAAACCGAAGCATTTCGGCGTTTTGGTCTTGGACAATTGTGTATACAAGTCTGTCAAGATACGGCAGAGCGTTGCCCTCACTGTCTTTTTTCCAATACCGGGGATTTTTTCTGAATATCACTCTTTGAGACGAGACGTAATTGTCAAGCAAAAACGGCCCGTTTACAACCATATCCGCAGGCGGCGTTCTTATTGAAAGTGAAGTAGGAAAAGTTTTAGCCGCCACAGCCGCCGCGTGTTTGTGCTTTGGCAAGATCTCTTGGCTCAACGAGTTTAAAAACGGGGCGAACGGAATAGGAAGTATGAACTGTACTCTTGCACTGTCAAGCGCTTTTACATTGATCTGTTTTCCCGCCAAAGTAAAGATATCCCGCGAGGAGTTTGGGACAACGTCTCTATTGTAGATCAAATCATTAAAAGTAAATTCAACATCATAAGCGCTGAGAGGTACGCCGTCAGACCACTCTACTCCCGGTCTCATAAAGAAAATCCAAGTCAACCCGTCTTCACTCGACTCCCAGCGCTCCGCGATATTGGGTTCCATCTCCAAAGTTACGCCGTTTCGCGTAAGAAGCCCCTCGTACATAAGTCCCGTAAAAAAAGAGGTGCTGGTTTCTGTGGATGTTATCGGATTAAATGACTTGGGGTCGGATATGGTAGAGAGCACAATCTCGCCGCCCGGCTTACCAATAGACGGCACAAACTCTTCCGCGCGTTTTTGAATCTCCTCATAACTTAACTGAGTGCCGAGCCCGGAAGCGTCTTTGCGTCCGCCGCAACCGACACCAACAGTAATAAGAACCGCGCTTAATATCGGCAAAATTATTTTTCTCGTCATTTTCGTCCTTACCCGTCCTTTGTTGTTTATTCATACTCATTTATGATGAAGTATAAATATAAATATACGTTATTTAATAGCAAAACAGTTACTATTGACTTATTACAGGGATCTCCGTTGTAGTCAGGACAGGTAATTTACGATGATTTTCAGGTGAACATCACCAAAAAAGCAAGTTACGCTCCAAATATAAAAAAGCCTACGCTCGTGCCGCAGGCTTTATTGAGGGCAATGCAGTCAACTTAAGGAAATCCGCACCCCTTTAGGGGTGCAAGGATGTAACCAGGGGCTTTAGCCCCTGGGGAGCGGAGGATGCAGGAGGCGCGGGAGCGGGCGGGCTAAAACTCCGCCCCAATAGAAAAGTAGTGAACGCCTTTGCCGGTATTAAGCCAGTCTGTAGGCCATCCCCGGTCGTATCTCAGCACAAATATTCCAAGATTCGCCCTCATTCCATAGCCTATGCCGCATAAGAGCCGGGAGGGCCAGGGGCTCTGTGTTTTATCTTCCGCGTACCACGCGTATCCCGCGTCTGTAAAGATCGCTCCATTGACATAGCGGATAGCAAGCGGCAGCGGCCACACTAATGAAAACTCTCTTACAAACGGGAAGCGGAACTCCGAGTTCATGAGCACCATCCTGTCGCCGGTTACGTCAAAATATTTATATCCTCTAAGCGGTGAGACGATGTCTGAGTAGAAGCTGTAAGGGAGATTATTATCATAATTTTTGCGGTTGACCCCGTAGTTAAACCAGTTATCATTTCCGCCAAGAAAAAAGCGTCTTGCCGCAGGGCTGTCGCCGTCGGTTGCAAATGAGCCGCCGAATGTAAGGCGGTTGGCCCATACAAATTTTTTTGCGATATGCCAGTAATTGCGGAAGTCTGCGTCAGCCGCGATGTACGGTTCTTCGACAAAGTCAAACTGCGGCGAGAGGTGAAACCGCATCTGAGCGCGCGTTCCGTTAAGCGGGCCTGTGATTCCCCATAAGATATTGTCAAATGAAAAGGCGAGCGTAGAGAGCAGCGCCTGAGAACTTTGCGTATATGAGTTCTCCCTCAATAAAGCGGTGCGCTCTATGTGGCGGCCAAAGAACTGCAAATCCGCCCTTGTAAACATTGAAAACGGATAGCTTAAGCCAAGGAATCCGCCGGTTTGCATATCGTGATAGAAACGGTTGAACAAACCGTCATAAGCGTAGTCCTTACTGTAAAAACCGCCCACAGCGGCGTTGAGGCGGTATTTGAGATAATGATACGTAACGTAAAGATGAGCGTATTCGTCAAAATTGTACTGTACATCCCCCATAACAGAGATACGGTGATCTCCCATGATATCGCTGAACATGGCAAGCCACTGTCCGCTTGTTCCGCTGTAACTGCTTATGCCAAGACCAAATAATACAAGGTCGGGTGTGAAGCGAAGCCGGTATGGGAGAGGATGCGGGGGATCCCCGGCGTCAATAAAATGTTTAAAACCGGCGGCGGCAAACGTTGAATCGCCTATATCAATAATGTCAACAGAATCATCCGCAGCAGTCAAATCAGTAGAATCAGCTGTGTTGACAGAGTCAATAATATCTGTTGCAGATATCTGTACATCGGTTGAATCACTGACGTCATTAATATCAACCGAATCATCCGCAGCAGTCAAATCCGTAGAGTCTGCGATGTTGACAGAGTCAACAATATCTGCGGATATCTGTACATCAGTTGAATCGTTGACGCCGTTGACATTAGCCGCAGCCAATCTCGCTGCCGCCGCAGTAACAGTTTTCTTAAAGAAAGGAGCAGTATTATCTAACTCATGCTGCGCCCACGCAGTAAGGGCAAGCGGTTCATCCATAGTTTTTTCAAGCGGATTCTCTATGCGCCATATGTTCCATGATTGATTTAAGAAGAGATCAAAAACGACCGACGAGCCGTCTCTTGACCAGTCGGGATTAGCAACGGTTCCAATGTAATCGGTCAGCGGCTTTGCGTCCTTTGGCGAGTCAAGTGAGGCTATGTATAGATTGTCAATACCGTTGCGGTCGGAAACAAACATGAAATGTTTCCCGTCCGGCGACCATACGGGCTGCTTATCATTCCACGGCGTATTTGTCAAAATATAATTACGTTTTTTTTCAAGATCATATATTGCGATATTATAGGCTGACCGCGGTGTGTTTGAAAAGACTTTGGCTCCAAGTCCTGCGGTATCAAGAACAGAGTAGATGATTTTTGTCCCGCAGGGGCTAAATTGCGGATCGCTCTCCGTATGCGGAGAATTTGTGAGCCGTGTGAGTTTTGAATCGGTCAGGCCATACATATAAAGATCTGTTTGACCGTTTGAGATAGCGGTAAATGTCAGCTTGGAACCGTCTTTAGACCAGTGCAGACTGTTTATTGCTGACAGTGCAAGTCTTATGGTGCGTCTGTTTCTCCCGCGCTTTGCGTCCACAATTCTTATCTCGTTGCGTCCGCCCCGTTTAACGGTAAACGCAAGCATATCGCTGTCAGGCGACCAGCACATCCCGCTGTTAAAGGCTTGGAACGATTCTATCGTCTCGCCAAAGCCAAGACCCAAGAAACCGTGCTGCCCGATCTGCCTTATCTCTTTGCCGCTTGTATCACGGATTATTATCCGCATGTAATCTCGTTTGTCACTGTAAAAAGCGATAAGGCGTCCGTCAGGTGAAATTTTCGGCCGTATATTTACGCGGCTTTTTTCCTTAACGTTATTTGTAATCTCAAGAGCGTTTACAGATGGCTGCATGCGCCGTCCGACTTCCGGCCAGTAAAGGCGGCGCAGTTCGAGTATCCATTCACGGCCAAGAGTTTCCATATCCTTTTTGTATACGTGTTCAATCGCTTTTTCAGCGTTTTTCCTTGTTTTAAAATCACGGAGCATCGCATTAAAAAGACTGTCGCCCTCTGTTGCGTATAGATAATACAAAAAGGATTGCCCCCCTTTATACGCCATGTATCCGTTCATAAATGGGCCGGGAGGCGCTATGCTTGAGTTTATGGCTCTGTCAATCATAAACATGTCATCCGCTTTGTTCCAGCCGTTGGAGAGAACCTCCGCAAGCCCCTCGTTAAACCACAGCGGGATCTGTACGGGTGATCTAAAGAGCGTCCGGCCGTCGTAAATCATCCCAAAAACAAACGCGTGCACCATCTCATGATGCAGCACGTGGCGGAAATCATGAAGAGAGCCGTTGAACGGCATCGCGACCCGGTTCTTAAAAAGCTCGGTAAATCCGCCGACCCCTTCGGGCAGAATCTCTGTAATGATATTAGTCTGTTCAAAGAGCGGGCTTGATTCGTAGATGACCACAGGCACTTTTGACTTATGAACATATTCAAACCGGCCGCTAAGGCCGCGGTATATGTCGTTTAAAAGCTCGTAGGTAATTTCGGGAAGTGTTCCCTGTCCTTGATGATAATAAACAGTATAATGAGGCGCGTGCAGCTGCCGCCAGTCCATAGATTGATACTGGACTTTGTTTTTGCCGAACCCTGAAACCGCTGCCGGCAGTATTGTGAGAATCGTGATGGCTGTGGTTAAGAAGATTGTTTTTATTGATGTATTCATTAGTGATCCAAAATAATTCAAAAATAAGACATCTGTTTTTGCCGGATATTTATCGCTGATTGAAATATACAATGTGATTACGGTAACGGCCTCTAACTTACCCTTTTCTTACGGATATTTACCCTGATGCTCCAAATATTTTTCCCCTGCCTTTTTAATATTCAACCCATTGAACAGCGCCCGCGTATCTTTGCCGCCGATTTCTGTTGTATTCTCAAAAAAACATTTGAGCATATACTGATTAAGCGTCTTACCAAACCTGCGCGGACGGGTGCAGAGAAGAAATTGCGCGTTACTGTCTAATATATCCTTGATAAACAGCGTCTTATCAACATAGTAAAAACCGTCCTCTATCAAGCGGTCAAAAATAGAATTACCTACCGGCAGCGGGGTAGCGTTTTCTTTATTCATAATAGTAATATACGTTTTCCATCAGGCCGTATTCCCTGATTTTTAATGATTTTCAGTAAAATTACAGATTTTGCGCTCCAATAAACTATTTTTGATATTCTATTCTTTTATGGAGGCGGCTCATAGAAATCACATTTTTAGGTACGGGAACTTCGCATGGCGTTCCGCCGCTTGGCTGTATGATGGAGGATTACGCCGATTGCCCTAAAGGGGTATGCCGCAAATCTCTAACAGATGCGCGTTACAGGAGAACCCGTACGTCAGTTCTATTGAGTAAAAACGGTAAAACGCTTTTGGCGGATGTATCTTCTGATTTCCGTGAGCAGGCTTTGTCCAACAGAATAAAAAATATTGACGCGGTGCTTATCTCTCACGGACATATTGATCACTACGGCGGACTTCCAGACATAAGGTCTTATACAAAACAGAAATCAATGCCGATCTATGCTTCCGCGGAAACTATACATAATGTCAAGATCACATTTCCATATATGTTTCCCTCAGCTATGCCTGACGCGGCGCAGTACTGCGGCGGCGGGATTCCTCACTTGGATATGATAGAGATTAACAGCAAGAGAGAGATCGCAGGTTTTTCGGTAACACCGATTCCTGTTATTCATGGAACAGTTGGCGGGTGTTTAGGATTTAGAATTGATAATCTCGCTTATATACCTGATGTTAAGCATATTGAACCCGAAAATGAAAAACTGTTGAAAGGGCTTGATTGCCTGATTTTGAACTGTCTTAGAGACAAAAAGGAGCACAATACTCATCTCATTCTGCCTCAGAGCATAGAGCTTAGCAGGCGGTTTGCTCCAAAACGCGCGCTTTTTATTCATATGACTCATGAGATCGACTATGTTGCAGACAGCAAGGATCTTGATCCGTGGATGGAATTTTCTTACGATGGACAGACTATAACAATTTAAGGAGGGTAAAAATGGAGAAGTTCAAGGAAGAGTTTATAGAGTTTATGGTTCGTTCCAAGGTGCTTACTTTTGGAGATTTTATTACCAAAAGCGGCAGAAAAACCCCTTTCTTTATAAATACCGGAAACTACAGTACAGGCGCTCAGCTCTGTGAGCTTGGACGGTTTTACGCTGAGGCTCTGTCAAAAAATTTGGGTAAAACCTTTAATGTACTTTTCGGCCCGGCATATAAAGGGATCCCTCTTGCGGTTACAGCCTCTATGGCGCTTCACAGCCGCTTTCATCATGACGTCGATTTCTGCTTTAACCGTAAAGAGGCAAAAGATCACGGCGAGGGCGGGGTAATGGTAGGGCACAAGCTCAAAGCCGGCGACAAGATTGTAATAATAGAGGATGTGACAACCGCCGGAACATCTGTGCGGGAATCCGTTCCGTTTCTTAAGCATACGTTAGGCGTTGAAGTGATAGGCTTGATAGTGTCTGTTGACAGGATGGAGCGGGGAGTAGGAACCAAAAGCGCTCTTACAGAGCTTAAAGAGGAGTTTGGCTTCGCCGCGTTCCCTATTGTTAATCTTGATGAAATTATTAACTATCTGCACAATAAAGAAATTGACGGTAAAGTAATACTCAATGATGAAATATTAAGCAGAATAAAAGAGTATCGTGCACAATACGGGGCTGAAAGTTAAGATGTTTTTAGTATTATCAAAGTTTTTGGTTATCCCGTTCAATCCTGTCGGATTGACGCTTACGCTTATGCTGTCTGCTCTTTTAGTTATGTTTATTTGGCGCAGGGTTAAAATATCAATGATACTTTTTTCAAGCGCGTTTTTTGTAATTTTTCTGTTCAGTTCGCCTCTTGTATCACGGGTATTGATGCGGGGGCTTGAACAGCGGTACCTGCCGTCTGTCAATTACGATAAAGCCTCCGCGGTAGTGCTTTTGGGCGGAGCTACGGTTGGTCAAAGAGCGCCGCGTATTAATGTTGAAACAAACGCTGATGCAAATCGTATTTTTAATAGCGTTAGAGTTTTTAGACAGAGCGGTTCCGAAAAACTTGTTCTTAGCGGCGGGGTAGTAGAAGTTGTCTCCAATGATACTGTTCCTGAGGCGCACTCTGCGTTTTTACTCCTCAATGAGCTTTTTGGGATTGACAGTGCGGATGTGCTTCTTGAACCCAATTCAAGAAATACCAGAGAAAACGCGCTTTACACGAAAAAAGTAATGGAAGAGGCTGGGCTCGGAAATGATATTATCTTAGTGACAAGTGCGTATCATATGCCCAGAAGCGCGGCTATTTTCCGTAAAGCTGGGTTTATCGTAACGCCTGCCCCGGCAGGTTTTTACGAAGAGGATTATATTGGATTTAAACTTTACGGATGGCTGCCAAACGCTGGTTCGCTCTTTAGATCTACAATAGCTCTTCATGAATATTATGGGATCGCTGTTTATAAAATATTAGGTTGGATGTAAAGATGATTAACGATTTTCATGTTCACTCAAATGAATCTGACGGACAGCTCAGCCCTGAGCTGCTTATTGATATGGCGATTGGAAAAGGGATTTCGGTTATAGCTCTGTGCGATCATGATACAACCGCGGGCGTGAAACGTTTTGTACAATACGGTAAAAGCCGCGGAATAAAGGCTCTCTCAGGAATAGAACTCTCCGCTCAATGGAAAGGCGGCAACTGCCACCTGCTTGGTATTTCTGTAAGTGATGATTATGAGCCGCTTGAGTCTGTTCTCAAAAAAACGCGTGAAAGCCGCAACAGGCGCAACAGACTTATTTTAGAAAAACTTTCTGATCTTGGAGTAGACCTTAGTATCGATCAACTGCGCATTCAAGCCGGCGGCGAAGTGGTTGCGCGTCCCCATATAGCGGCGGCGCTTTTCAAAGCGGGTTATGTGAATTCTTTTCAGGAGGCTTTCAACAAATATTTGTGTAAGGAGGGACTTGCCTATGTTGACCGCTTCAGACTTGCGCCTGTGGAAGCTGTAAAGCTCCTGTGTGAAGCCGGCGCTTTTACGGTGCTCGCCCACCCCGCTCAGCTTAATCTCAGTAACAGTGACCTGTTTGACTTTGTCATTGAACTTAAAAACGCCGGACTAAAGGGGATCGAGATTTACGCCCCTAACACCTCAGAGCAGAAGATCTCATTTTACAAAGAGATGGCGGTCTCTCTTGGACTCACCATGACCGGCGGCTCCGATTTCCACGGCTCAAATCAGGGCGGACGTGATGTAGGGTACTATCAGCCTAATAAGGTAATTCCGCAAATAAGCATCCCTGAACTTGGGATTTAAAAACACACCCCAACAAGCTCCTCTTGAGTAACATAAGCAGTCCCAAGCTGCGCAACAGTGATCCCCGCGGCATGGTTTGCCAAAACAGCAGCTTCAAGCGGCACGGCCCCGCTCACAATCGCGGCGCTCAATACGCTTATAACCGTATCCCCCGCGCCTGTTACGTCAAAAACTTTACGCGCCGCTGTCGGCAGATGCGAATATATTTTACCGTCTCTCTGGAAAAGTCCCATACCGCGCTCACTTAAAGTTATAAGAAGATACGGCAGTGAAAGCGCCTCAACAAGTTTCCAGCCAAGTTCCTGTATCTCTTCATCGCTTGGGCTGCGCGGCTGCGTAAGTCCTAACATCGTGTACGCTTCTTTGAGATTGGGGGTGATAATTGAGACGCCTTTGTAAAGATTGAAATGCTTCTCTTTTGGGTCAATAGCTATAAATATATTTTTCGTGATACATGTCTCTATTATTTTACTGATGAGAGGTTCAGAGATGACGCCTTTGCCGTAGTCGGAGATGATCACCCCTTTTACATTGCCGATATTTTTAAGGAACAATCCCCAAAGCGCCTCATACTCACTTTTGCTCAGGCTGTTTGTTACCTCTCTGTCCGCGCGCACCACCTGCTGGTTGCGTGCCATTATCCGCGTTTTTATAGTTGTGGGACGTTCGTCAGATTGAAAGATTCCATCTGATTGACAATCAATACCGCTTATCATTTCGCGCAGGAGCCTGCCGTTGCCGTCATTGCCGCAAACAGATATTATAATCGGCTTTACATTTAGCTTGCGAAGATTCTGTACAACATTCGCCGCGCCTCCAAGTTTTCTCTCCACCTCTTCTACGTCAACTACAGGCACAGGCGCTTCGGGAGATATTCGTCTAACTTCACCCCACATGTATTCGTCAACCATACAATCGCCGATTATCATAATTGACGATGAGGTGAAGCTGCTGACAATATTTTTTATGCGTTCAGCGCTGATTGCGGTCATTGATTTAGCTTACCTTTCCAAATGTAATAAAATGAATCAGGTACATAAAGGGCCTGTAAACAGGTTCCAAGATTTTGAAGAGAATGTGCTGTCCGGTCATAAATCCAAAGACTAAAAGACCGATGAAAATCATAGGCACATGGCGCGTAATATTCATGTAACCGGGTATGTGTCTGTCGGGCAGAACTCCCATTAAAATTTTTGAACCGTCAAGCGGCGGGAATGGGAGCAGATTGAAAAACGCGATTCCAGCGTTGATGTAAAATCCCAATTGTAAAAGCATAAGCAGCTGAGGATTGCCTGTAAGCAGCTGCGGATTAAAGGCGATAAGGAAACGGATTATCATTCCAAAACAGAACGCCTGTAAGATATTTGAGACAGGCCCTGCAAGACTTACAAGCAGTATATCTCTCTTTGGATTTTTTAAATTATATCCGTTTACAGGCACCGGCTTTGCCCACCCAAACACTCCGCTCATAAGCATTATCGCGCCAATCGGGTCAAGATGAGAAAACGGATTGAGCGTAATGCGTCCATGATCACGCGCCGTAGAGTCGCCAAGCTTAAGCGCAGCCCAGCCGTGAGCGACCTCGTGTATCGTCAGCGCAAGAAGAATTATCGGTATGCGCAGAATAAACATCTCGTAACTCATGCCTAAAATCATCGTATTAATTCCCGTAAGTTAATTGTTCTTTTTGTGAAACCAGTCCGCTTATATCTATTTCTGATTGGTAAAGCAGCTCTGAGACAGTAACCGCTTCATACCCCATCTCTCTTAACGTGTCGATAAGTTTGCCCAAAATAAGATGCACCTGCATTGCGCGTTCCTTTCTCTCCGTACCAAGGTGCATAAGCACTATACCGCCGTTTACCCCCAAAGGCTGATTCGCCATATTGACAATTTTATAAAATACTTCATCGGGAGTCTTAAACGAAGGGGAGTTTGTATCTGTAATCCAATCGTTTGAATCAAGGTTTTCATACCAAGTTCTCCCTTTCCTCCAGCCGATGTGCAGATACCCCGCTTCAAGAGCCCAGCCGCATATCTCTCTATTGTATTCGCCGTAGGGGCTTCGCCACAGAGGAGCGAAGCGAAGGCCGGTGCGGTCCGCAAGAATTCTCTCCGCGCGGCGGAGTTCATTAATTACGGTTTGGCGGGAGATTTCTGCTCTCGTAGTATGCCTTTTTGTTTCAGCGAAAGTTGTCATGCGGGGATGAGTCATGGTATGGTTAGCCAGCTCATGCCCCTCATCAGCCAGCCGCGTTACGATCTGAGGAAATCTTCTAATAAAAGCGCCTGTGAGAAACATTGTACTTTTAACGCCGCGTGAGGCAAGTGTATCAATAATATCAAGAGCCGCGTTTGCGTTTGACCCGCCGTCAAATGTCAGGGCAATCAACTTTTTGTCAACCGAACCGTTATTAACCGTATAAGGCAATCCAAACGATGACAATTGTTGTTGTGTTTGATGATGCCGCCTCCCGGCATTTTCCGCGTCCCGCAGGGACGAAAGATCTGCAGCCCCGGGTTTTAACCCGGGGGGGATGGAATGCAGATGATCGGAGGATTGAGATTGCCGGACATCACGGTTGATCAATTGATCAACATCAATGTCATCATTCGTAGTTTTTGAAGATATTTCATCATCCATTATTTCTGCGTGAGTCTCCATACTCCCATCAGACAGGTATACCGACAACTCCTGAGTATGATAGTTTTGCGCCTGCCGATTCGCCATGCGCCGCTCAATCTCATTAAAAATCCAAAAAGCGTAAACCGCAACACACACCGATAACACCGCCGCAGTTATCGCAACGATCTTTTTTGGTATTTCGGGAGATTGATTTTGGTCTTGAGACATGGTTTAAAAATAAAATCCGCCCTCTTGCCTTTCCATAGCAACGTCTTGTAACTCCAAAATTTCCAACGATTTTATTTATTAAAAGTTCAAGCACGTTATATATTGTAGAGTGCAATTTATAAGAATGTTGTATTAAGGTGGCAATTAAAGGTCGCAACTCCCGGCACAGCGCAAGAGTTAATCGGCGGATTAGTATCTCACTTACGTTTAAACTCTCAAAACTTTAAAAATAATGGAGCATATTCGATGAATACCTGTGAAAAAGGCAGATTGGGAGAAGACGCTGCTGTTGAGTATCTGTTATCTAAAGGATATATAATTGAACAGAGAAACTATAGAACTAAACATGGAGAAATTGACATAGTGGCTAAATCGCCGGGCGGAGCTTTTGTCTTTGTAGAGGTTAAATCAGCTAGAAACAGCGGATGCGGCAACCCGCTTTACCGGGTCACATCTGCAAAGCAAAAAACAATAACCAGCCTCGCGCGGCGCTACATGTATGAGCGAAAACTTTCTTCCGTACCTTGCCGTTTAGATGTAATCTCTGTTTTTAAAGG
>Ga0123353_10001407_pt1 | contig 29415 bp, 20 predicted proteins | sample TergutLab28metaG_3_FD_92763 | JGI IMG/M metagenome (GOLD analysis project Ga0123353, IMG submission 92763) | Labiotermes labralis P3 segment gut microbial communities from Petit-Saut dam, French Guiana - Lab288 P3 | ecosystem: Host-associated > Arthropoda: Insects > Digestive system > Gut ...
CGAGAAAAATAAGGGAATGAGGAACAAAGGGAAGGGAAGCGGAAAAACAGCAGAAAAAGAAGCGGAATAAAGAGCGCGCAAAAACAACCCCTGTGAGGGGTTGTTTTTGCGCGAAAAGGGACAATAAACAACGCCAAACGGAAATGAAGCACGCTGAAAAGGAATTGCAAAAAGCGGAGAAGCGCAAAACGGAGCTTGATAACCTGTTTGCTAAAATGTATGAAGATCGGGCAGCGGGACGGTTGGATGATGAAAACTACACCATGCTTTCCGGCAGATACAGGGGCGAACAGCGGCAAATCAACGAGCGCGTGGAAACGCTCAAAACAAAGATTGAACAATCAGAACAAAACAAATGCGGTGCGGAACAATGGCTGGCACTAATCAAAAAATATGAATCCATTTACGAACTGACTGCGCCGTTGCTAAACGAACTGATCGAAAAAATCGAAGTGCATCAAGCATACAAAGACGAAAACGGGAACAAGATTCGTGACATAGACATCTGCTACCGTTTCGTCGGTAAAATCGACTGACCAGACCACGGATTACCCCACAGGGGTGTCCATAGTGTCTTTAAGTAATATAAGGCGGTAGGTAATACAAAACCATTACCCACCCCATTTTCACGTTTTGAAACCCTTGCTGCAAGCGGGTTTATTAAGGCAAAAACGTGACATCGTAAGCCTGTTCAACCCACCCCCGCCGCCCATTCATGGGCGGAGCGGCTCAAAGGAATATATCCCCGCCGCCCACCGCAAGAAAGCGCAAACCGAAAAGAAAGTCAAGGGTAAAATGAACGCTTCGCGCCCTTGACTTTCTTTTCGGTTTGCGCTGTGAAAAATGCGGCGACGGGGAATATTCCACCGAGCCATTTTTACGGGGCTTCGCCCCGACGGGAACACTTCGGGTCAACTTGGCCCGAAGTCATATAAAAAATAAAAACGCCATTCGGTTTTTTCTTCCGAACGGCGCTTATTTTTGTAGGTTGACGTCACGTTTTCGTTTTTTTCGGTTGCACATTGTTTAACAATGTAAAAAAAGATTGATAAACATCATTCTCTCTCGCCTGTAAGTCCGCGTGAAGCATCGGCTTATGCAATTAAATGCATGATTTGGTTATCCTCGCTGCCAGTGTTATATGAAACAAAATAAATATCATTGTACTTGTACTGTATTACATCATGGTCAGCGAATAAGTGTTTCGTTTTAGTTGCCCCCCTATCTTACCAAGACGCAGATCCGTAGACAATCATAATCGCCGGGATATGTCAAAACGACTGGGTTGCGCCAATGGAATACAGCGGTACTACCGACAGTGTTTTGTTTGAGCTTTGGTTTGAGAATTGCTTGCTGAAAGAAGAGCGGGGAGCGTTATCGTTCTTGACAACGCAGCTTTCCACAGGAAGTCCGTCATCCCAGATCTTGCGAAAAAGAAAAAATGTCAGGTGCTTTTTCTGCCGCCATATTCCCCTGACTTAAATCCTATTGAGAAAAAATGGGCCTGGCTCAAAAAAGGCTGCGTAAAATTTTGCCTGACTTTCGTTTCATTTGAATATGCTATGGGGTGTTGCTCTTAAAGTGGTTTGACTATAGTCGCTGGCAGTAGCAAAGAACCTCGTCGCCTTATCCGGACGGCGGGGTTCGTTTTGTGCTGAGGGCGTCAATAATACGTTATTATATTCTCCCGTCAACGACGGATATCATGGCCAGATAGCTGTCAATAGGGCAGTAGCCGGGAATACTGTTGCCGCTGCCCAGTGCGTAACCGCCCCGCTGTCCCGCCCGGTCCAGCATATTGCGCGAGCGTTCCCTGATCCGCTCCGGCGTGGCGCTGCACAGAAAGTGCAGGTCAATGCCGCCCAAAACGGCCATTTTGCCCGCCAGCAACTCGTACGCCCGTTCCACCGGCATAATAGTATCCTCATATGAGTGCCGCCCGTCGTAGCCCATGCCGATGATGTCGTCTACAATGCCCTCAAACCAGCCGCAGGAGTGCAGCACAGCGGGCTTGCCGGCCGCGTGGGCCGCCTTGACGATCTCCCGGTGCCAGGGAAATACGTACTTGCGCATGGCCTTGGGGGAAATCATGGTCTGGGACTTAAAGCCCCAGTCGTCGTTGGACATCAAAAGCCCTACGGAATCATATTCCATGGACCTGCGGTAGTACTCCACCAAGCCGCTGCCCACCCGCTCGAATATGTCCCACAGCAGTTGCTCGTCATCATAGAGCATGAAGCACAGGTTGTCGTAACCCACGAGCCTGATAACATTTTCCAGTACGCCGCCGGGGCCCATGACCATCAGCTTCATACCGCCGGGCAGGTCGGGTCCTATATCCCTGAGCCGGGAGTAGTCCGCCGCTTTGGGGTCCTGCCATTGGTAGGCGGCGAAGCTCGCGCGGTCGGTGATTACGGGCGACTCGTTGAGCGAAATGGTCTGTGCGCCGTGGTAGTTATTTTTGCGTGGGAAGCAGTAGTTTGAGCCGTTGACGGTGGCATAGTCGTAGCCCAAAGACGAGAAAGCCTTGATCATGGCACGAGTCCAGTCCAGAGGGTTGTCCTTGGGCAGGGGGCCAACGACGTGCTCGTAGACCTGGTCGCCCATGAACAGCTCGAAGAGCACATCCCGGTCCGGGATGCCGCCCTCGAGGACTTTCAGGAGCTGTTTAAATTCGGGTTGACGGTTGTTATAGGCCATAAATCCTCCTTAGAACCTGTTTAGCAACTCCCACGCGGCGACCTTTTGGAAAAATCAGGCGGACTGCGGCGTCAAGAAATGCAGAGGCTTGTAAGCAAGCCTCGCAATAAAGTGATTATTCCTGTGCTTTTTTCCTTGCATTCCACCCGATTTTTCTCAAAATTACGCTCGCGGTGAGTTGCTAAACAGGTTCTTATGCTATCGTAAGGAAATAATCATGTTGTTCCGATATGAGCCGTTTTAGTTCATCAATATCATTTTCCTCTATATTTGGGACAAAAACAGGATAGGCAGTACACCTGAAAACTTCTCTTCCATCAGGAAATTGGTGAAAATACCTCATGCCGCCGCCTGAACAGCAATGACATATTAACGTGCATTTTTTCATTATTTCGTTTTTAGGAATCGGAGCAGAATCAGGAGGCGGCACTTCTCTGCTATATCTATTTTCATTTGCAACAGCTTCGTCGTACAAAGCTTTCATATATTTTTCCGAAACATCCTTACACGCAAAATATTTGAGTCTAAAATTGCCCTTTTGTTTTGAAATTCCTATTTTAGCGATTACTTTTCCGTTTTCCTTATGTTTAAATGATAAATCAAAAGCTTGAACTTTTTGTTTTTGCGGTATATACCCAAGTTTAACGATATAGTTTACTATTTCCCTGTAAACCTTTTCTTCGTCCTTTGGTAATAAATTAAAAAGGTCGTCCATTAAAGCGTTTTGTTTTACAGTCATTTTTATTCCCCCTTTGAGCGGTTGCTTAATTCCCCAGCGCGGCTTGTTTGGCCGGGCTGGCGCGCCCCTCAAGGTCAGGCCAGCGGCGTTCAATGGCCGCCATGGCGATCTCCATATCCTCCAAGGCCTCCCGGGCGTTGCTCACCCCTACCGTGACCATGTCGCAGGGGCGGATGGTGTTATAGACGAAGTTCAGTCCCACATAAGGCGTACAGCGTCCCGCGGCCATGGGCTTGATGGTCATCACGGGCTTTTTGGCGTGGTTGATGATCCGCGCTACGCCCTCGATCTCCACCTGCATCAAAAAGCCCATGGGGTTGTAGATCTGTATGTAGGTTTCCACGTCGTAGCCACGTTGGTCGGAATACAGCACAAGCTCCGGCATGTGGCAGGAAAGCCCCGGCAGCATACCGGCGTCGCGGATCATCCTCGTGTAGTCGTCCAGGCGCTCGATGCTTTCACTGCCTTTGTTGACGAGCTTTTCCGCGCAGGAGTGATGCAGCAGGCAGAAGGTTGTGCCTTTCGAGGCGCTCCACTTGAAATAGGCCTCGCATTCGGCCCGGGCCGCCGGACTGTCCTCCAGATTGAGGACGGGCGTGTCAATGATGATCAGCTTACGCCCCAGCGTTTCCTGAGTATAGTCCAGCGCCGACTCAAAGCGCTTTTCCTGTAAAACGCCCATAACCGCGTCCACGCCGCGGCTCAGGTAGGCCTCGAACACCGGCAGGAAATCCTCCGGCCTTTGGTAGGCTGACTTGATTTGCGCGTCGGCGGCGGGGCTTTTATGGCTCCAGCCCAGCAGCCAGTTGGTGCCGATGATCATGCGGGGCATACTCACGCCCGCGACTTCGGTTCTTGGAAATTGTTCGTTGTTTATTTTACTCATAATGCAAATGCCCTTTTCGCGTTATCGTAAAACACCGCCCGCAGGATTTTCTCCGCCAGCGCCATATCGTATTCTCCGCGTTCCGCCTTTTCGGCAAGAACCTCGCAGATGTTTTGTTTGGCCAAGGCGAGGTGGCCCACGACCCCGTCGAAGAATTTATAGTCGCCGCCAAAAGCGAAAATCTTCGTGTAGGGCAGCACGTCCAGCGCCTCGCGGAAGAACTCGCGGGAAGCCTGCGGGGAGATAATGTGCGCCCAGCACATGTCGATGCAAACGTTGGCGAAATTCTTGGCCAGCACGATCAACGGCCGCCAGTAGGGATAGCCGATGTGGAATAGGTCGAAAGTCACATTGGGATACTTGGTGAAGAGGTTTTTCAGCAGCATGGGGTTACTGTTTTCCACGTCGTTGCACATGCCTTCCTGCAGGCCGGTGTGGATCTGCACCGCCATGCCGTCCTCGTTGGCCAGACGCATGGCGTAATGGAGCATGTAGTCCTGCAAGGGGATGGGAAAGCGCGTCACGTCGTCGTATTGGCGGAACAGAGCGTCGGCCTCCTCATAGCTTACGTCGCCGGCAAAATAAAGGCTGCGGCTGTAGGCCATGGCGATTTTCAGCGCGGCGATGCCGTCGGCTTTCCGCCGCTCGTATTCCGCCTTATAGGACTCGCAGTATTCGGCCAGTGTGGTGACGCCGAGCTTCTTAACGGTGATCTGCGGCCCGGCATAGCTCTCGGGATAGAAAGTGCGGGCGAAAATGTCCGTGGGGTCTTTTGGGCTGTCGTCGGCGCAGGTGATGGCTTTCTCAATATGGCACATGTCCCGCATGATGGACCGGGCGAAATCCGGACGCGAGACCTTTTCGGAAAAGCTGGCCTGTAAGGTCCCGATGGTGTCTCTGGTGATATCGTCGATCCCGTGGACTTTTTGCACGGCGATTTGCAGGGATTTGTAGTACGAGGTGTTGCGCACCCGCTGAAGATACGGCTCCAGAATATCCCAGCGTTCCATCAGGTCAAGATTCCAGTCACTGACCTTCGCGTGATCCTCAAAGGACAGGCCTGCGGTGAGGAGGTCGGATGACAGGTAGTGTGACAGGTACTCGAACAGGACGTCAGGCTTGCCGCCGATGTAGCTGCTATACACCGGCAGGTGCTCGTGCGTGTCGATGACGGGCATGGTTTCCGCGACAGACATCAAATAGGCGTAGGATTGTGATTGCGGTATGCTCATGGGGCGCCTCCTGAATTTTTAATTTTATGTTTACCCCTGCCACCATCTCATAAACGCCTCTCTGGTAAGCTCAACGGCCCTTGTCAGCCGCCACGGTTCGCCGCGCACCGAGCAAATATCCCGAAAAGTGATTTCGAGCGGACAGCCCCGCGCGGCTTTGACGGTTTTTTCCATATGCGCAAGGAAAGCCTCCTCGTCGAACACGGGGTCCACGCTGAAAAAATTTGTGAAAGGCTTGCGATGGTAGACAATCTTTTTGCCGCGCAGGGCTTCGCCTGTGAATTCTTCGTCGCACCAGGGCGAAACCGACAGCTTGCGCAGGTTTTTCAGCCGTGAAAGGCAGGGTTCCCACAGGTCGTGAACCGGCTCACAGCAACCGTAAGCGAACAGGCCGAAGCGGTCCGCGACCTCCTTTATGTAAGTGAAAAAGAATTCGTCGAACATGGACGGGGATATGTTTATGGTCTCCTGTGAGTTGCCGTAACCCCACAGGTCGGACATTTTTACGGGCCGGTCAAGCCCGTCCGCGCCCGGCAAGTCATGCGTGTAACCATAGGAGTCCTGCCCGACGTAGCTTTGGTCATTGTTCGGAACGGCCGCGCCGCCCGCTTCAATGGCGTCAAAAAACGCGAGATAGTCCCCGGTGAACCGCCGCATGACTTGATGGAATAGCTCCGGGTAGTCGAGAATGCTGACAAACATGGTTTCCATGCCCATCATCTGAACGAGGGGATAGCTGACGCAAAAGCTGGGCGCGGGGAATTCAAGGCGCACGGGCAGGATGTCCCCGATGATATTTTCCACTTGCGACCTTTGCTCGTTGGCCTGCCGAAGTCCCTCGTCAACGCCGAATTCAGACGCCTTGAATACGCCGAAATCGTCCAAAAGATCATGCACCGCGTGCTCGAAGCTGTGCGCCATGCCCGGCGCGTGAACACACTTGGGTTCATAACCGAAGGGCTTGAACCAGTTTGGGATGCGCACCGAAAACGAAGCGGGAATAACACGGTCATCCCAATAATTCTCATGCTTAAAAATCTGATGCCGGAGCTGACGCTCAATGCCGCGCACAAACGGTGTTTCGCAGGTCAGCGGCGGATAGACGTCGCTCTCCACGCCGTGAAATTCCATCGCGATCAGCGGGTGTTCCGTCTTTCCGCCGTTCAGATCATGCCAAAGCGCACGGCGCAGGCCCATGACGGGCAGCGCCGCGATTTCAGCCTGCCGCTTGGCAAGCTCGCGCAGCGTTTTTCTTTCTTGCTGAGTGATGGACATGGCCATACCCCTTTGCTTTTTGTTAGTTATACCTGTGCGCAAAACACAAACTGACGCGCACCGCCGCCCACGTGGAACACCTGCCCCGCCTCCGTAAACGCATACGCTTCCGGACAGCCGCTTTGCTCAACGAATCGGCCGCCGTCTATTTTTGGCAGTACGACTGTTGCCCGGACATTGGCCGGAACGTCAATTTTTAGAGTGTAGCTCCTATCCTTGCCTGAATAGGATAAGATTACCGGGCCGCGTTCTGTCACGACGCGGCTTTCGGCGGAATCCAGCAGGCCCGCCGTCAGGGGATTGATCAGCACGGACGCCGCGCCCGGTTCGGTTACCTTTACGCCCGCGATATAGGCCAGCAGCGGCGCGACGGAGGCCGCGCCCCAGCCGTGGGACTGGCTTTGGTGCTGGCCGACGGTCCACTGCTCCCAGGTGAAAGTGGCGTCATGATGCTCGATCAGCTGTGCCCAGCCGTAATCGTCCTTATTTGTCAGCAGCTTCAGCGCCGCTGCCGGGCGGTCCGATTGGAACAGGGCCTCCACCAGAAATACCGCCGTCATCGGCCCCTGCCGCATACCCATGCCCGCGATGTAGTCGGCCATGCGTTCGCGTATTTCCCGCGGGGCGATGTCAAACGCCAGAGCATAGGAGGTCGAATGCTGGCCGAGATGGCGGCTCTTTTCGCCGCCTTTGCGCAGGCCGTCGCAATACAGGCCCTCTTGTGTGATCAGCTTTTCGTTTATGGCCTTGCGCAGCTCCGCCGCGAGACTTTCGTAATGGCTGATTTCCTCATCGTCCCTGCCCAGCTCCCGGGCGATCAGCGCCATGATATCGAACAGCTGCACCGAAAGCGCGTTGACGGTGGTCCGGGCACAGGCCTTGATGTCGTAGCCGAACCGCCCCACCGGCGGCCAGTCGATGTTGCCGTACTTGTAGTTGCCGTTGCCGCCGCCTGAGAGCCGGTCCACCAGCCCGGTCAGCGGCCCCTCCGCCGCGATGTGCCTTTTGGCATAGTCGGCGGTGCTTTTCATGTAGGGGTATGCCGTCTCCAGCAGCGCCCTGTCGCCGCACTGCATGTAGTAGCGCCAGACCATCAACGGTAGGTTGAGGGTGAAGTCGGGGATATCCCGCTTGCCCTCGCCGTTGGGATACACGGCGTTGTAACGGCCGGTATCGTTGCCGTCAGCCCAATGCCGGTCAGCGGAGGCCAAAAACTGCGTGACCGCTTTGCGGGTCGTGGCCCGTTCGTACCATGCCGTCGTCGCCGCCGCGCTGATGTTGATGGCGTCGTGGAGAAACTGCCCCTTTTCCCGCGTGGGCGTATCCACAAAGGTGTTCTGCGTGGAGTACAGCGCCGAGCGTTTCATCAGCTCAAACACCTTGTTGAGCATCGCGTCGGAGCTTTCAAACGCGGAATCCCGCCCGGCGGGGACTTCCGCGTAGTACAGCGTTGCCCACAGATCGTCCGCGGTAAAATCCTGATTGGCCGCTGCGGGGATTTGCAGATACCGAAAGCCGAGATGCTCCCAGCTGTTATATTCGGCGGCGCCCGCTTTCATAGTATAGAAATAGTTCATGTTGGTATCCTGTCTGGCGGCGCGGGAGGTGTTGATTCTGCCGGATCGAGTCAACTGATACCCCGTTATCAGCTTGAGCTTCCTGCCAGCCCTGCCGTTTGTAAAGCGGACGCCGGGCCGCGCCGGGATGACGCGCCCGAAATCGGCCAGCGTATCGCCGCCGGGCAGCTTTTTGACGGAGACCGGACGCGCCGTTTCTTCCGTAACGTGCCCCAGCTCGGCGGTCAGATGCGGAAAGGTTTCGTTGGGATGAGCGCCCAATACACGGGGCGCTTTCCAGCCTGCTGTATCGCAATTCGGATCGGCCCAGCCGGGATGCTCATTCCGCGCGTCGTAACGCTCGATGGTATCGCCCTCATTGTTGCGCTTGCGGCTGCATGGCGTGAAAGGCGTGAGGGCCGACGTCAGCCAAGAGCTGTCCGTCGCGATCACCTGCTTCGAGCTGTCGTCATAGTAAACCGCGATATGACCCAGCAGGCCCTGCACATGGGCGTCGCGCCCTTGCCCGCTGTTGAACCAGCGGCAGGTCAGCGCCAGTGTGATGTCCGCGCCGTCCGGCGGCAACGCCTGCGTAATGTCCCAGCCCTGATAGCGCTGTTCACCCCGGTAATCAAAGCACTGCCCCCGGCCGAAGCGCCGCCCGTTGACATACAGATCGTATTCGTGCTGCATACAGAAATACGCCAGCGCCCGCACGGGCTTCTTCCCGGCGGCCAGCGGCTTTTGTGTCCGGGCATACCAGTAAAAGCTGCGTTTTTTGGGCGGATCGTCCAGCTGCAGCCAGTCAGCGTTCCAGTCACTGTCGGCAAGGCCAGTGGCAAAGCCCGCCGCTTCGCTGTAATCGGAGACGACGTCGTTCGCATCCCAAACGCGGACCCTCCAGACATAGGGATGCCCCGGAGCCAGCGCGGGCCCCGCATAGCGGACATTGCTCTGCGCCGGGGACGCGACCTTGCCGGAATCCCACGCCGTCACGCCGCTTATACCGTCAGCGACAAGCAACTGATAGGCCGACTGCGTCTGATCATAACCGCCGCCCTTGAGCCACCAACTGAAATATGGCACGCCCTCGACGTTCATTGGCGATTCCAGCTCGTTGGTCAGCAGGCCATAGACCGTGAATGCGTTTCCGCTCATATATAGCCCATCCTTATTCAGATTACAGCAAAAAATCCTCCAAACATTCCCGGTTCATCGCGCGCATTTCGGCAAAGAGCTTCTTGCCGTTCTCCCTGCCGATTCTGGCGACCTGCGGGTCACGGCAGAACACTTCCTCCAGCGCGTCGACGTCACGCTGGAAGTAGGCTTCCACAAAATCCAGCTGATTCTGCGCGTGTATGTTCACCAGCGCGGCGGATTCAGGGGTCATGTCGCCGGCGTCCAAAGCCGCGACGCTGTCTAATGAGAACACGGCGTCGGTCTCCACGGCCGCGTTCATAACGATGTTACCCTGCTGGCCCCTGTTGGGCATGTTCACATTTGTGGTCAGCTCCCGCAGGCCGCAGATCGCGGTCATCTGATCCACGCCCTCCTCATCCGTTCCCTTGATCCTCGGGTTGTAGAGGGGCGTATCCGCCAAAGCGGTCGTGAATCGCCGAAAGCCGTTGAACAGCTTGCGCAGCCACACGGGCGTCAGTCCGAAGCCCTCGTGCCATATATGCGCTTGCGCCAAAAACTGATCCGGCACAAATTCGGCCAGATGCCGGTCTCCCGCAGCGGCGGCCACGCCGGTCTGCTCAAAAAGGGTATATTTCACATTTTGGTTGTTGCGGATGCGTTTCACAAATGCCGGTACAAGGCTGCCCATGCGGTTTTCGTTATTCTCGCGGAACATCTTGATAAAAGCGCCGTAAAGCTCCAGCAAATCCATGCCGTTGTATTCGGCCTTGTTGATCCAGGTGAAGTGGTTGATGCCCTGCACGTTGGCGGTGATGTCGTCCCGCCCGAACTGCTGGAACTTCTTCAGCCGGGTGAAGCTTTTGCCCTGCGCGCTCACCTCTGCCTTGACCGCCTTGAGATCCGAGGCCTTGAATGCCGCCTTGCCGGACTCCGAAAGAGAAAGGTACATGCCCGCGATACGGCACAGAAGTGTCTTGGTTCCAAAGACCTCGTGGCAGCAGCCGAACGCCTTAATATCCGGGAACTCGCGGTAAAGGGTGTTCATGCACATGGCCATGGGGTTTGTGTAATTGATGACCCAGGCGTTGGGGCAGTTTTCCCGTATCTTTTTCGCGAAGTGAATATAAGCGGGAATCGTACGCAGGGCGCGGGAGTAGCCGCCGGCCCCTACCGTATCGCCCACGGACTGCCATATGCCGTACTTTTCAGGATAGTGCACGTCCACGTGCATATTGTCCAGTGTGTATGGCAGGATTGAGATGATGACAAAGTCCGCGCCCGCCAGAGCCTTGTCAATGTCGCTGACGACGGCGCAGGTCCATTTGCTCTTGATTTTCGCCGGGTTGTGCTTAACCAGCTTATCGAAGAAATTCTTGTTGCGCTGCGCTGCGGGGACGTCGATGTCATACAGGCGCAAATCGCCCTCAAGCTTATCCTGGGACAAAAGATCCGCGAAGTAGTTGTGGGCCCAGCCCTTTGAGCCCCCGCCGATGTAGGCTACCGTTAACTTTTTCATGGTGTTTGTCTCCCTTATTTATGATATAGGTCAAGGCTGTTTTAGCCCTTTGTATTGATGCGAGAGATTTATACCCCTCCGGCGCTGCGCGCCACCTCCCCTTATAGGGGAGGCACGGTACAAGCCGCCATCAAAGCCTCCCCTGCAAGGGGAGGTGGTACGCAGCGCCGGAGGGGTTGGGAAACTCAAAGTCAATACAAAAGTCTGAAAGAGCTTATGTCAAAACGAAATCTTAATATCCTTGCGGTGCGTCTGCCACGCGATGAGGCTCATGACGGAAAGAATAGCCAGATTGATCGGTATTCCCAGCCACAGGGGCCTTGGGTCGATGGCCATGGCGGCGCCGGTGAGCATAAGGTGGATCACATAAAACAGCATCGGATTTTCGCCCCACCAGGAGACCAGTCCCGGCCGTTTGGGCAGAACCTTTTTCGACAGCAGATCGGCGGCCAGATAGACGGCGCAGGAAATGGACACGCAGATCAGGATAAACGTGACCTGATTGTGCTTGGTGATATAAATGCCCGGCAGCAGCAGCGGTCCGAAAGCCGCCAGACTCAACACGCCGGTACCGATGAGGAAAGGCTTGATTCCCTTGCGGAACAGATCAATCATGGCGGTGGAGAGCATCAGCGCCGCCGTCATGGAGACGCCTTCGAATACCGCGCCGATTTCACCCACGAATATGTCTCGCGCGAAATGGTACGTCAGCTGATACACGCCAAGGACGAACATGCCCGACGCCACGCGTACCCACCACGGAAAGCGGATCACAATGAGCGTCAGCAAACCCGCCAGGCCGATGGTGTGCAGGGTGCCCCAGTTCGTGTCACCGGTCCAGGCCGCGTTAAAGACGCCGAACAGCGCCCCCAAACCCATGATGGCCAGATAGCGGTGGAAGAAGTGGAAGTACGCGTCTTTCCTGTTGACAGCCGCGCGCTTGTTGAACGACATGGCGTATGTAGCCGCTATGGCAAAAATGAAGAACTTCGATACAAGGTCTGCCAGGCCGATGCCTCCGTCGCGGGGCGCGTGGTGGAGTATCGCGGGGACATCCTCCACGTTGGCCAGGTCGTTTACGATAACCATCAGGATGATGGTCAGGCCCCGGAACCGGTCAATCGCCAGATCGCGCTGTTTTACCATAAAAAATTCCCCCTTTGCTTCATTTTATCAAATGATTCGGCGGATTGCAAGTTAAAACCAAAATAAACTTGCCATATCAAAAAACTTATGCTACAATAAAAAATACATAAGTGCGGTCAAACCGCAGGGAGGGAAATATATGGCCTTAACCGAGGAACAGCGCGACGTTCTCCGGCATCCCATCCGATGGTTCTCCAAAGCGGAGGAGGACGTGATTCCCCGCAAGGAGCTGCTTGGCGTTTTGCTCGCGACGGTCGGTCAGTCGTCGATGTTCGGCATGGCGGGCGCCAACTGGTTCTTTCACTTTTGCACCAACGTGCTGATGCTCGACCCGAAGATTGTGGGGGGAATGACCGGCGCGATGCCGGTGTTCGACGCCGTCATAGACCCCGTTGTCGGCGGCGTCATCGACTGGCACCAGTTCAAAGACGGGCGCAAGCTCGTCCCGTGGATCCGCAACCTCGCCATCCCCGCCGCTTTCATGGCTTTCATGCTTTTCGTCAACTGGAATATCTCAGGTACGGTCTATAAGGTGGTTTACTGCGTCGGGATATATTTGATTTGGGATACCCTTTATTCTTTCCTGAATACCTCTCTGCTGGGACTGACGGCGGCCATTTCGCCTCATTCCAAACAGCGGGTGCGGGCGGTGCAGTGGCTGGACATCGGGGTGCTGATCGGCTCGTTCTTCCCGGAGTTGCTGCTGCCTTTCCTCAGCGGAACGGGCGGAAACGGTTCTTTCGGGCTGAACCAGCAGCAGATATATCTGCTGTTTGCCGCGATCATGTGCGGCGGCGGCGGTCTTCTGTTTATGACGGTTACGGGCACGAAGGAGCGGGTTACCGCCATGCAGGGCGCCTCCAGAAACCCCTTTGTGCTGATATTTAACGTGCTGCGCCACAACCATATCCTGCTGCTGTTCATGGTTGTTGACCTTGTGCGCGCCGCCTCCCCCTATGTCAGCGAGGCGTACGTTTACCAGCAGGTGACCTACAATGTGGGGGGCAAGACCATCCCCGCCTCGGCGCTGATGACGATTTTCATGATCCTGGCCGGGCTTCCCGGCGCTTCGCTGAAGCTTGTCGCGGTCAAGGTCATTGACCGTGTGGGCAGCATGAAGCGCGTGCTGATCCTTGCCGCCATCACGGATGTCGTGACGCGCGTAGTCGCCTGTATCATTGGCATAAGCTCGATTCCCCGGCTCGTTTTAGTCTATGTGTGCGAGACTATCAGCAACATTCCTTGGGGCGTTTACGGCATCGCCCAGCGCGCCATGATCAGTGACAGCGTGGATTATGTGGAATGGAAAACCGGGCAGCGCACCGAGGGCATCACGATGTCAGCGCGCAACCTCACCGGAAAATTGGGCGCCGGCCTGCGGCGGATCGTGATGGGCTTCTGCCTTGATTTCATCCAGTACAACCCCGAAAACGTGAAGCTGGGCATCCCGCAGAACGCGCATTGCCAAAAGTGGGCGTGGCCGACGTATAAGCTGGGAACGGCTTTCGGCGCGCTTGTTTCGCTGATACCGCTGATGATGCTCAACTACCCCGATTCCCTCAAGACGCAGGTGGAATCCGACCTGGCCCTGCGCCGCGCGGCAGCCGCCCAAAAAGTGGAGATGGAAGTTTATACTCCTTAAAGGATTGATCGCAGGCTATGAAAAAAGCGCTGACGGCGCTTGCTGCCTTGGCAACCGGGGCGGCGGCGTTTTTGGCATGGTTCTTAAATTTTTACGCCGACGTCTTTTTGATGATTTACGGCACGATCGAAATGCGCCGCTATCAGCTCATTTTGATAGCGGCTGTGTTCGTCGCGATCCCGGCCGCGCTGCTGGTTCTCATCCGGCGCAAATTCCCAAGCCTTAGAAAATTGAGCAAAGCTTTGCTGTGCGGAGGGTTGTGCTTTATCATGGCCGCATCCATTTTTGGCCCGGTCTACCTGCGTACCACGCTTGTGCGCGGGGTACGGGGCGTGGATTATTTTTACAGGCTCTACGGCAATCAAAGCGAATGGGAAGTCCGGCGCAAAGCTCTGACCGATACGACGCTGGATATCTTTCAGCTTGACCTCGAAAAAGCAAAGGCGGCTCCAACAGGCAAAACGGCGTATGCCCCGCGCATATATGATGAAGAAGCCGGGATCGTCATAGAGCGGTTTTACGTCGAGACCATTCCGGGATATTACCTTTGCGCCAATATTTACGCAAGCGCCGACCCCGCCGTAAGCGAAAGCCCCATGCCGCTGGTGATGCTGGCTCACGGCCATTTTAACCGGAGCTTTGAAAACCGCGACCGTTTCTTTGAGGACAGCCAGTACCTCGGCGCGGCGTTCGCGCAGCGGGGGTTCATTGTCGCGGCTTGGGATATGATCGGCCTGGGGGACGACAGGAATGACGCCAATACGTCCATCCTGCCCCACGCCGATAAAAACAACACCGTCCTGCAAACCTGGAACAGTATGCGGCTGCTGAGTTATCTGCTGTCAGGCCGCTTTACCGAGGAGACCCGCTATCAAATAGACGAACGTTATGTCGCCGTGACCGGCGCGTCCGGCGGCGGGACGCAGACCATCTACATGTCCATGTTCGACGACAGGGTGACGGCGTCCATTCCCGTGGTGATGGTGTCGGCGTATTTCAACGGCGACTGTAAATGCGAAAACGGAATCAACGCCTTGAGAGCCGGTAAATTTAAGACGAACATCACCGAGCGCATCGCCTGTTTCGCGCCAAAGCCGCTTTTGGTCATCTCGGACGGCGACGACTGGACCCGGCGCAATCCCGTCACGGAATACCCCTATCTGCGGCACGTCTACGCGTTTTACGGCGCGGAGACGCGGGCAGAGAATTTTCACGACCTCCGCGGCAAGCACGACTACAGCCTGCTAAAACGCCAAAAGGCGCTGGACTTCCTCCTGCGGCAGTGGAACCTCCCGGCCAACGGCGTGTTTGACGCGCCGTATACGGAGGATCGTTATACCCTCAAGTCCGCGGATGAGCTGCGGACCTTTGGTGCGTTAAGCGGATTGGAACGGCCGGGGGATTACGTTAAGAGCATTGATACGTTAACTGATTATTCGCATGAATAATGATATAAATTTTAACAGAGGTGAACGCGTGGCCATCAACGAAAAAAGCGAAAAGACCGGCGAGATCGCCTATACCCGGCGCTACGTAGGCTTCCACGAAACCGTCGCCTATCTTTTCAACGACGTCTCAAACTCTTTCAACATCGGCGGATACGAGGACCGCTACAAATGGGACGTTGTGGGAATTGATTTCAAAATCGCGGCGACCGTGAATGTGTTTACGGGCGCGTGGGACATCATCAATGACTCCATCATCGGCGTGATGGTGGACAAAACCCGCACGCGCTGGGGCAAGTTCCGGCCGTACATACTGGGGCTTCAGATTCCCATTACGTTAGTCGCGGTACTTTACTGGTTCATCCCGATTTTCTTTCCCGGCACGGCCACGACCTATGTCCCGAAGCTGGCTTTCTGGTTTTCGCTGGGCGTCGTGAAGGAAACGGCGAACACGTTCCGCGACGTCGCGCGGGGCGGGTATATGTCTACCATTACCCCGAACCCCGACGAGCGCGGGCGGCTCATCATGCTCGCGGAGCTGCTTTCAGGCAACATGGGAGAGGATCTGCCGAATGTGCTGATGGGCGTGCTGATCGACCTGATCAACAACCGGGTTGTGCCTTGGAAGCTTGGCAATCTGTTTATCATCATGGGCTCCGTAACCAGCGTCCTTTCCGCCGCGATGAGCTTTTGGTTTACGCTTATCGCGCGTGAGCGCGTCATGCAGCGCGTCGAGCGTCCCAGCATAAAAGAGGGGATCAGGGCCGTTATAAACAACAAGCCGATGCTGCTGATCATGCTGTCTGAGCTGCTGGGCGACTTTAAGATCAGCGTCGGGCGCGGGAACTATTTCATCGACGTGCTGGGCATGGCCTCGCTGGACACGATCGTCAACCTGCCGTCGTCTTTCAACGGCACGATCAGTTACGCTTTTGTACAGCCGCTGCGCAGGCGGTTTTCATCCAAGGCGCTTTGGGTTTTCGAGGACGTCTATACCCGCTCGCTGACTATTCTGCTGTTTTTGTTCGGAATGGTCAATCATAACTACAGCAACCGGATGATCATGAGCGTGCTTTTCGGAACGCACGCTTTCTTCGATAAATTCATGTTCGGCATCCGCAAGGTCATAGGCGTCGAGCTTCAAAACGAGGCGCTGGATTACTGCGAATGGAAAAACGGCTACCGCGCCGAGGCGACGATCTCTGTGGCCAAAGGGCTGGTCAAGAAGATACAGCGCGTCGCGATGGACTCGGTGTACCAGCTTGTCATGGACAGGATCGGTTACCGGCAGCAACAGGCGTTCGGTTCGCAGACCGCCAACACGAAGCGATGGCTGTTCGCCATGTGCACGGGAGTTCCCGCTATAACGAGCGTGCTGGGAGTTGTGCCTAAGTTTTTCTATCCGCTGTCAAAAGAGATACGCACCAGGATGTATAATGAGCTGTATGAACGGCGGGGGATAGAGGCCGCGGCGGTCAACGAGGGATCGGGATTCATGGATTAGGATACGCATTTTTAGAAACGCGGAAAACATCCTTGTATTTCACAGAATCTTTTGGTATAATAAACAAAATAAACAAAGAAAACGAGGTACGTAAAATGAACATTATCAGAACCACGGCAGTCGAGCTGTCAGAAATTCCCGCCATCGCGTATAAGCAGAAGATTTCCGCGGGCGGCGCGGGCGTCAAGATCTTACGGCTGGACAGGGACGCGTCCGCTGTTTTTACGATTGACAGAAGATCGGGAGAAGCCGTTGCTTACGGCCCGTATGACGCGGAGCTGTTCACGGACGAAGCGGTCGCCGAAGCGCTGGAGCTGACCTCCGGGCTGCCGTATTCGGCGCGCGGCAAGCTGCACGTCACTGTTTTTGAGGAAGCGGCGGGCGCCGAGGACGTCGATGAAACGGAAACCGAAAAGATCGATATGGTCGATAGTGACGAATACAAGGCGATCGTGAGCCGCTACGCGAACGAGAAGGGGAAGCTGAACTATTCCTTGATGAACAAGGACTTTATACAGTTCGCCAGCAAGAGCAAGGTCGTCGCCGAAATGGTTGCCAATAACGCCGGGGTAGAGTCTGTTTTGCTGTTCATCATTAAGAGCCGGGCGACGTTCCTTTCAGGGAAAAAGGAGAGCCTAAGCGATCAGGAAACGGCCGCTTTGATCGAAACGCTGGATGAAATCGATCCGCGCAGCGCGTTCAAGGAATTGTCGGCTTATCTCAAGCGCCTGATGGCGAGAAAATAAAAGCCCGCAATGACAGTGTGAGTTTTTTATCACGGAGTGTTTTTTAGAGATTCATAATTACCCGAAAGGTTTGATTTGATGAAAAAAATGACACACGCCTCACGCAACCGCTGGGCTTTCTCGCTTGGAAGCGTCGGCAGAGACATGGTCTACAATCTCTTCACCATGTATCTCATGACCTTTATCATCTACACGAAATCCCTCACCAACGCGCAATACGCGGCCGTCGGCGCGATTTTCGTGGCGTGCCGCGTGTTCGACGCGGTGATTGACCCTTTCATAGGCGGTATGGTGGACAACACCCATTCCCGCTTCGGCAAATTCAAGCCCTGGATCTTCGCGGGCATGGTCATCGCCTCCGTTGACCTGGTACTCCTGTTTTCCGTGCCCCTTTACGGCTGGGGCTTCGTAGGCTTCCTGACTGCGGGCTATGTGGTATTCAGCGCCTCGTTTTCCCTCAACGACATCTCTTATTGGGGAATGCTTCCCGCTCTGAGCAGCGTGCAATCTGAGCGCCACAAGCTCGTATCCGTCTCCAATATATGCTCGGGCGCCGGTACGGCGGTTATTGTCGCTTTAGTGCCCGTGCTTTCGGCGGGGCAGTTCACGATCGGAGGCAACGCCGTGAGGGCTTACGCGGTGATAGCCGCTTTTTCGGCTGTGTTTTTCATCGGATTCCAGTCCATCACGCTGTTTTGGGTGAAAGAACCCAGAGAGGTAATTGACGACGCCTCGCCGGATGAGAAGTTCGGGTTTAAGGCGACGGTGCAAACCGTGGTCCGCAACGACCAGCTGATGTGGGCTTCATTCGTGCTTCTGCTACAGTGCATACTCGGGGGGCTTGGCAGCGCCGGGCTTTCCATGGCCTACATATACATCAGATACGGTTATAACGGTATGCTCATGCCGCTTTCCGCCGCCGGAGGGATTTCCACCGCGTTCATCACCCTGTTTTTGCCCCAGATACTCAGGCGAATTACCCGCAAGCGCCTGATATTCCTGTCCTGCCTGTCGCTGGCCGTCGGCTCCCTGATCATGCTGATTTCCGGCCTGATGCCCAAGGATCCCATGCTGCCCGGCTTTTTGGTATTCACGTTCGCCAGCGTCTTCACTTTCTCGGGAATAGCCGCGTTTTATCAGGTGCTTTTCATTGACCTCGCGAACACCGTGGAATACAACGAGTGGAAAACCGGGCATCGCAGCGAGAGTCTTATTTTCTCCATGCGGCCCCTGATGGTGCAGATATCCTCCGCCGTCACACAGCTGATTATTATGGTGATATTCCTTGCGCTGGGCATCACCCAGGTCAACAAAGGCATTTCCGATCTGGAAAACGCGGCGGAGCGGATGCTGATCTCTTCGGAGGAAAAACTCGCGGGGATACAGGATATACTGAACGCGGTTTCGGGCGGCAAGGCTACGGCGCTGTTGGTGTGCCTGGCCGTGCTCCCCACTCTGATCGCCTTTATCGGCTACTGGGTATACAAGAAAAAATTCAAGCTGGACGAGGAGACGTATGAAAACATACTGAAAGATTTGAAAGAGCGGGAAAGCGTACATTCTGCATAAACTGTTATACCTCTCCGGCGCTTCGCGCCACCTCCCCTTGCAGGAGAGGCAGTAGTTGTCGCCCCTGTAAGGGGAGGTGGCACGAAGTGCTGGAGGGGTTAAAAATTCAAAGCCAATACGAATCTAAACGCGGGCGAACACAGTGTGCGCCCGCGCGTTTTTATTGTGTGCCGCGCGTTTACGCTAAAAAGAAAACCTGCGTAAGCTTAGGCTGCGCCCCCGTCACCGGGTCCATTTCCATGATCATGACGTCCTTCATGTACTCGTTCCAGCGATCGACAATTTCGCTTCCGGCTTGGGTTTTCGCGGCGAAGTCCACGCCGTTTTCGCATTCGTAGTAGCCGAAAAGCTCGTTTCCCACGTTCCAGATCGTGTAGTTGCCGATGCCGGCGGCTTTCAGCAGCTGTTTAAGCTCCGGCCAGATGTCATCGTGCCTTTTTTTGTATTCATCGAGCATACCTTCCTTGAGCAGGGCTTTCCATGCGTAGCGTTCCATAAAAAAATCCTCCTTGTTAAGATTGTGTTTGACCATACATATTCAACGTATCCGCAAGCCGCGCAAAATCCTCCAGCGAAAACCGTTCCGCCCGGATGTTTTGCTCGAACCCGCAGGAGTCCAGCGCGTGGGCGACTGTCTCTTTCGGCAAGCCAAGTCCCGCGCTGAGTGAGTTCACCGCCGTTTTTCTGCGCTGGGAAAACGCCGCGCGGATAAGCCTGAAAAACGCTTCTTCGTCCGCGACCTCCACGGGCGGCGCGCGGCGGATATTCAGGCGTATGACCGTGCTGTCAACCTTTGGCGGCGGCATGAACGAACCGCTTGACACGCGGAAAAGCTTCTCCGGCACGGCATAGTAATGCACGGCGGCGGTGATGGCACCCGAAAGCGGGCTTCCGACCTCGGCGCACAGCCTGTCCGCGACCTCGCGCTGGATCATCACGGTGATGTTCTCAAGGTTCAGCCCGCTTTCCAGCAGGAACATGATGACCGGCGACGTGATGTAGTAGGGCAGGTTGGCGCATACGCTGGCGGGTTTGCCGCCGAACTTTTCCAAGAGTAGTTCGGCCAGATCGGTTTTCAGGACGTCCGCGTTTATGATTTCAACATTGCCGAATCCGGCGAGAGTTTCGTTCAGTATCGGCATGAGCGCGTTGTCGATCTCGAACGAAAGTACTTTCGGGAAAGTTTTGCACAGCTCGCGGGTCAGAATGCCGATGCCGGCGCCGATTTCCACCGCGCCGCCGGCGTTTTCCGAAAAGCACGCCTCAGCCATGCGCGGGCACACCGACGGGTTGATCAGGAAATTCTGGCCCAGCGCCTTTGTGAACTTGAAGTTGTGCCGCGCGAGGAGAGCGCGGATCGTGGCGGGGTTGGACAGATCGTTCAAGAGTGTGGCTCCTTTTGTATTTGTCAACTATATATTATATCATAAAATGCGAATTTAGGCAAACCAAATATGCAGAAATAAAAGTAAAAAAAACACTTGCATTTTACTTTCAAATGTGCTATAATTCCGGTTGTTGTATTTATCTCATGAAAGAGGTGACAGGAATGAAAGAAGGCATCCATCCGAAATACGAGAAAACGACGGTCCGCTGCGCGTGCGGCGAGGTGATCGAAACCGCGTCGACGAAGCAGAACCTCCGCGTTGACATCTGCTCGAAGTGCCATCCGTTTTTCACCGGTAAACAGAAGCTTGTTGATACCGGCGGACGCGTTGACCGCTTCAAGAAGCGTTACAACTTGACGGAACAACAATAATACTGTTTTTCGTTAGAAATGTATACAAAAAATTGAGCAAAGCCCATATACGCAAGCCTTTGCTTAAATTTTTGTACATTTCTTAGACGAAAAACAGTATAAGAAAAAAGCGTTGCTGGAAAGCGGCGCTTTTTTGTTTGCGTTTTTGCGGATTTGTGTTATAATGCGTATAGCATCAATTATTTATAGACAACCACTTAAAAACTGGTTTGATTATACAATTTGGAGGATACAAATGAAAACGCATAACATTGCCCTTGCGTCATTCGTCCCGCACGGCAAGGTTTCGGTTATGATGGAAAACGGGGAGCTTCACATGACGGGCGGCTCCGACCGCAACGCTTATGCCGGGATACCGGGTAAATTCAAGCTGCCGTTTCGCGTGGACATTACCGCGAAAATGGATTCGCCCGCCCTGACATTGCGCATAGGCGAAGGCTATATCAACCTGAACACAGGCGGCATGGACAACCGTAGGATGATGTCTGTCATCGGCGGCGAAACGAAGCCGAATCTGCACAGGTTCGACCATCGGGTCGCGCTGGATGAATATTTCGAGCTTTCCGTGATCTACGGCAGGAAAGCGATGCAGCTCATCATAAACGGCGAGGAGCGGTATTTTAACAGGAAAGACATATACATGAAATCCCCAATGACCGATACGGATTTCCCAGACGGATTCGGGTTAAGCCTTGCCTGCCTCAAACGCACAGAGGTAACTGTAAAATCATTGACGGTGACAGAGTATACCGAAGAACCCGAGTTTGCCGCGCTGCCCAAAGAAGATTTTATCTATGCACCCACCCTTACACCGACGGATCATCCGGCGCTTGAGGGCTGTATAAAGGATCTGTCGCCGGAGCTGAAAGCCTGCGTTCGCGGCATGGATAAGCACTTAAAAGAGTTGAAATTCAGGAGGAAAATCGAGGGAGGCTATCCCGAAAGCAAGATCACGTACTTTGTTCCGAAAGTCGTTTCCTATCAAATCAAAATTTCGCATCATTTGCTGGCTCACAGGACCACGGCGATGCTGGGGTTCTACATCAATCACGCGGGGGAGCGCGACCAGTTTAACGTTCAATTTTTAAGCAAGCTGGAGGAAATCAGTCCAAGCCTTGCCGGGGAGATATTCTATAGAATGTATGAGCTTCACTGCGGTTCCTGCCGTGGGAATCATAGCTGTGCGCATTATAACTTAACCGAATACAATGGGCGCAAGAAGAATAACTGCCAGCATATCGTGCAATTTAAGATGATACCAGCTGATTTCGACGACGTGAAAAAGGTAATCGGTGTGATTCTTGATTTGCGGGGATAAATAATACATTTTTTTAGTAAAACATAGCAAAAAAGGAAGGCACATATGCTCTACTTCGTACTCGGCCGATCAGGCGCGGGCAAAACTACATACATCAATCAGCTTGCGAAATCCTTCGCCGAAAGCTCCGACTCCGACGTGACGCTTCTGGTGCCTGAGCAGGCGTCCTTTATTGCCGAGCGCAGCATGATCAAGCTCGTCGGCGCTCAAAAGGCCGACAGGATCGACGTTCTGAGCTTTTCAAGGCTGGCGGAAAATATTTTGTCGCGTTCGGGCCGCAAGTCCCGCGCCAAAATTGACGACGGCGGCCGCGCCGTCATGATGAGCATGGCGCTTGAGGCCGTGTCAGACAGGCTTTCCATCTATCAAAAGCACAGCAAAAGTCCGGCGGTCGTGAACGAGCTGCTGCGGCTATCCGAGGAATTCAAGCGGTGCGGCGTTACGTCCGCGATACTCGAAAAAACCGCCGCGGAGATGGAAAATTGTCTGCTGAAAGACAAGCTGCGCGAGCTGTCGGTCATACTGGGGGCCTACGACGCGTTGGTCGCGCGGAGCTTTGAGGACGACAACGACCTGCTGACAAGGCTGTACGAGGTTCTGCCCGAAAGCGGATATTTTTTAAACCGCGTGGTGCTGATCGACGCGTTCAGCGGCTTCACGCGGCAGGAATATAAAATTATACGCTGTATGCTTTCGCAGGCGAAAGTGGTTTACGTGACGCTGTGCGCCGAGTCGCTTGAGGTTGACCCCGACAGCGGACCGTTCGGTTACATATACCGGACGGCGCAAAAGCTGATCGAAACGGCGAAACGCGCCAACGTGCCGGTGGCCAGCCCGCTTCGGCTGTCGGGCGAAAGCAAGTACAACAACTTTCCGCCCGGCTTTGAGCGGTATAAAAGCCGCGCGGTCGCCGCCCTGGAGCGCGGGCTTTACGACCCGGCGGCGGGTGTTTTTTCGGAGGAAACGCGCGACATAACCGTCTGTGCCGCGCCGGACGTTTTTGACGAATGCGCGTATGCGGCGATGGAGGTGAAGCGGCTGCTACGGGAGGAGGGGTACCGCTGCCGCGAAATTGCCGTGATCGAACGGGTTCCCGGCACGTATGAACCGATGCTGCGTTCCGCCCTGAAAAAGTGCGGCGTACCGGTGTTTGAGGACAGGCGGCAGCCCATCGTCACGCAGCCGCTCATGACGCTGATTCGGTCGGCAACGGATATCGCGGCGAGCGGCTTCAGCTGCGACCGTGTCATGCGCTTCCTGAAAACGGGACTCACGGGAATTATGGAACAAGATATTGCTGATATGGAAAATTACGCGCTGATGTGGGAGATCGGCGGAGACGCCTGGCTGCGGGATTGGGAGTCGCATCCGGGCGGCTACGGCGTCGATATGACGCAGGAGGATATGGCGGAGCTTGAGCGGCTGAACGTCATCCGCCTGGCGGCAACGGAGCCGCTCTCCGCGTTTCGGGAGAACTTGCGTCATGCGGACGGGACGGGCTTCGCAAAGGCCGTGTTTCGGCTTTTACAGCGTATCGGCGCAGCGGAAAATTTGAAGCGCTTCGCCATCGAGCTTGAGGAAAGCGGCGAGCCGGCGCTGGCCTTGGAGCAGGAGCGCGTCTGGGAAATCGCGATGGATATCCTCGACCTGATCCATGAAACGGTCGGATCACAGAAGCTGACGCCGAAGCGTTTTTGCGAACTGCTTGACATGATCATCTCGACCAGGACTCTGGGCGCGATCCCGCAGGGACTCGACGAGATCGCCATCGGCAGTGCGGACAGGATGATAACGTCCGGGGTACGGGCGGTGTTCGTCGTGGGAGCAAACGACGGGGTGTTCCCGAAAGACCCCGTCATGCGCGGAATTTTAGGAGATTCTGACCGAAAAAGGCTCTTTGATCTTGGTCTTGAGCTGTACGATTTCGGCGAATACCGCGTTATTTCGGAACGCTTTTTAGTATACAAGTCGCTGTGCTGCGCAAGTGAAAAGCTTTACACCACATACGCGTCGTCGGGTATGGACGACAGCGCGATGGCGCCGTCGGAATTCGTGGCGCAGATCAGGCGGATGATGCCGAAATGCGTTGATACGAATACGTCAGCGGTATTTGAGTCCGCGCTGCCAGAGGGCGTCAAGCCCGCCTTTGAGCTGGCGTGCGTACAGCGGAGTAAAGGCAATGTACTTTACAGATCTGTGCGCCGTTGGTTCGAGGAAAAAGGGTCGCTTCCGGGTAAGTTTAAGATTCTTGACAGGGCGGCTGGGGACAGATCCTTCCATATTGATGACGGGCAAATATCGCGGGAGCTTTTTGGGACTGATATGTACCTTTCGGCATCGAGGGTCGAGCGGTATTACAGGTGTCCGTTCGCGTATTTCTGCGATTACGGCCTGCTCGCTAAGCCGCGGAAAAAGGCGGAGTTCGATCCGGCGCAGCAGGGGACGGAGATACATTTTGTGCTTGAGACGATGCTGCGCGAGCATGGCCGTGACGGGCTTCTGGCCATGACGGCGGCGGAGCGTTTCGCGGAAATTTCGCGGCTGCTGAATTGGTATTTGGAAGAAAAATTGGCGGGAAAAGAGAAATCGCAGCGGTTCGCGTATCTGCATGAGCGGCTCGCGAAAACGCTTGCGGAGGTCCTCGAGCGGCTCGTGGCCGAGTTCGGTGCGAGCAGTTTCGTGCCAGTGGATCTCGAGCTGAAAATCGACTACGACGGCGATCTCCGGCCATACGAGGTACGGGGGCCGGACGGCGGCACGGTGCGGATCAGAGGGGAAATTGACCGGGTTGACCGGCTCGAGATAGACGGGAAATCCTACGTCCGGGTGATGGACTACAAGTCCGGCGGCAAGAGCTTCGCGCTGTCGGACGTGCTGGGCGGCCTGAACATGCAGATGCTGCTGTACCTGTTCGCCATATGGCAAAACGGCGGCGAGCGGTACGGCGAGGTGGTGCCATCGGGGATTTTATATGTCCCGGCGCAGGCCGGATTCGAGGAGGTCGGGCGTGACGCAGGCGAAAATACGGTACTCAGAGAGAAGCTCAAGGGCGCAAAAATGAGCGGCGTCGTGCTAAAAAACGACACGGTTATTTTGGGGATGGAGGAGGGCGGCGCGGGCGTTTTTGTGCCCGCTTCCATCAATTCCAAGGGAGAACTAAAGGGCAATCTGGTGACGCATGAGCAGCTTTCGCGGCTGAAAGAAATAGCCGACGGATTGCTGACCGAGATGGTCGGCGCGCTTCACGCGGGGCGGATTGGCGCGGAGCCTGTCGGCGGTAAAGGGCATGAGCATACCTGCGACTACTGCGATTATAAAAGCGTGTGCGGGCACGAGGATGAGTCGCCTGTGCGGGAGATAATGCCGCTTGAGCATAAGGATGTGCTCGCGTTGCTGGATGAAGATGAAGAAAACGCTGGTCAACAGATGTAAAGTATATACACTTTACAAACACATATTCAATTTTTGACTTTGACAAGCAAATAGCTTTACACAAAATAAACGAATAAAAACGATAATAATATAGATAAGCGGAGGAAAACGCTGATGTGGACGCGTGAACAGGAGCAGGCAATTAATGCCCGTAAAGGTACTTTACTTGTCAGCGCGGCAGCCGGTTCGGGCAAGACGGCGGTGCTGGTTGAGCGCGTTATCGGGTGGCTGACAGATGAAAATACCGGGTGCGGCGCGGAAAATCTGCTGATCGTGACGTTTTCCCGGGAAGCGACGGCGCAGATACGCGGCCGGATCGCGGCGGCGCTGGCCGCAAGGCTCGCGAAAGAGCCGGGAAACTGCGGGCTGCTCCGTCAGCAAAGGCTGCTGCCGTTCGCGAAAATTTGTACCATCGACAGCTTCTGCAATGACATCATTAAGGAAAACTTCCACGAATTGGACATCAGCCCCGACTACCGTATCCTCGACGAAACAGAGCTGAGCATCCTGAAAAACGAGGCCGCGTCGCAGGTTGCCGAGAGCCTGTACGAGGAAAATGCGCCGGAGTTCCGTGAGCTGGTCGAGCTGCTGTTCAAGGGGCGCGACGACACCGCGTTGACGGATACGATTTTCAGTTTGGACGACAAGGCAGGGGCGTATCCGTTTCCCGAGCAGTGGCTGAATTCCCTGTGCGCGCCATTTGAAAAGGATGAGCCGCTGAGTGAAAGCGGATTCGGGCGGCTTGTGCTCGAGCACGTTCGCGAGTCGCTGGAATTTTGTGTTGAGGCGTCGGAAAACATGTGCGAACGCGCGAAAGCCGAGCCTGAAATTTGCGCCGCTTATGTCCCCACTTTTACGTCCGACATCGTGCTATATAAAGGTATGCTGGACGCGCTTGGCGGTTGCTGGGACGAAACAGCGGCGGCGGTTCACAGGGCGGGCAAGCAGTTTGAGCGCATAGGGAGTCTGCCGCGCGGATACGCTTCGCCGCTGAAAGACAGCCTCCAGGACAGGCGCGGCAAGCTTAAGGACATCGTGCAGAAAAAGCTGCCGAAGTGTTTTTGCGTGACGGAGGAGCAGAACCGCGAGGACATGGCCTACTGCCGCCCGATCGTGCGCAAGCTGGTTTCTGCGGTGCTGATGTACCGCCGGACGCTGCTCGCGATGAAAAAGGAGGCGTCGGCCTACCATTTCGCGGACGTCAGCTCTTTCGCGCTGTCACTGCTCATAAAGCGCGGCGACGATGGCTCCACGCGCAAAACGAAGCTCGCGGAGTCGCTTTCCGAACGTTTTTTTGAGATACTCGTGGACGAGTTTCAGGACATAAATGAGGCGCAGGAGCTGCTCTTCAAAGCCCTGTCCAGGGACGGCCAGAACTTGTTCATGGTGGGTGACGTGAAGCAGAGCATTTACAGATTCAGGCAGGCGATGCCCGAAATTTTCCTGCGAATCAGGGCCGGACTGCCGAAATATGAGGACGGAAACTACCCGGCTTCCATCAGCCTTGACCGGAATTTCAGGAGCCGGAAAGGCGTGACGGAAACTGTAAATTACATATTCAACCAAATTATGAGCGAAAAATCAGGTGAAATTGATTACCGAAGCGGCGAAGCCCTCGTCGCGGCCGCCGATTACGAGGAGAGGCCCACACCTGACGCGGAGGTGCATTTGCTTGACCTTTCGCGGGCTGAGGGAGACAAAATCGCGCTGGAAGCGGCCTATATCGCGGACGTGATCAAGGATATGCTGGACGGCGGGCTGACGGTCAAAGACGGTGAAAGTGTCCGCGCGGCGGCTTTCGGGGACTTCTGCATCCTGCGCCGCTCCCGCAAAAATCAGGAGGCTTTCACGCGGGAGCTTACGCGGCGAGGCGTCCCGGTTTACGCCGAGACGGACGGCGGATTTTTTGACGCGGCGGAGATCAGCTTCATGGTCGCGCTGCTGAAATTCCTCGACAATCCCGTGCAGGACATCCCGCTGACCGCCGTCATGCTGTCGCCTGCGTTCGGGTTCTCGCCGGACGACCTGGCGGCGTTGCGGATACGTGACCGTCATTCAAATCTGTATACGTGCTTGCTGAACGCAGCTCAAAGTGATGATGAGAACAGCCAAAAATACGCCGATTTTTTGAGTGAGATACGCACCTACAGGCGTCTGTCGGCGACGCTGACCGCCGGGGAGCTTGTGCGTAGGCTCATGGACGAAACCGGCTATCTGGCAGTGGCCGGCGCCATGACGAACGGCCGCTGCCGCAGGGCGAACCTGCTGCGTTTTCAGGCGCTGGCGGCGCAGTATGAGTCTTTCGGCGGGGGGGGACTTCCCGGCTTCGTGCGGTTCATTGACAGGATGGACAAATCGCGCTCGAAACTGGGCGGCGGTAATCAGCCGCGAGCGGGCGTGGACGCTGTCAGGGTGATGACAATTCACAAAAGCAAGGGGCTTGAGTTCCCCGTATGCATTTTGGCGAACTGCTCCGGCAAATACAACGAGGACGAGATCAGGGCGAAATACGTGATCCATCAGCGGCACGGCATCGGGCTGACGAGGCGTGACCCCGAAAGGCGCGTGGAGTACAGGACACTCAGCAAGGAGGCCGTCTCGCTTGCTTTCACAAAAAGCATGTCGGGCGAGGAAATGCGCCTTTTGTACGTAGCCATGACGAGGGCGAAAGAGAAGCTGGTGATGGTTGTGCCGCACGCCGACCCGCAAAAATATTTGGCGGGCTTGGCGGCCAACGCTTACGGCGAAACGCTTTCGCCCTTCGCTGTGGGGAACATGAAATGCTTCGGCGATCTCATCATGACGGCGGCGCTTCGCCATCCTGACGCCCACGTGTTCCGGGAACTGGCAGGTGCGGACGGCTCCGCGGTTCTTCCGGCGGAGTTCAGGCTCAAGGCGATTTTTGGTGAACCGCGCCCGTTCGCAGGCGAGGAAGCTGCCGCAAAAGAGCAGTGCGAGTCCGATGATACCATTTTACGGGAGCTGGATGAGCGACTGTTATACGTGTATCCGTATGAGGCTTTGTCCGGCGTGATGGCGAAACACAGCGCGTCAAAAATGGAGGAGCTGACGCTCAATAGGGAATTTTTCGCGGCGCGGCTTCCGGCGTTCATGAGCGAAAAGAGCCTGACTCCGGCGCAAAGAGGCACGGCGGCGCATAAGTTTATGCAGCATTCGGATTATCACAGGGCGGCCGCTGACGTAAAAGCTGAAATCGAGCGGCTTGTCAGCAGCGGACGTCTGACCCGGACAGAGGGCAGCGCCATTGACAAAAAATCGCTTGAACGCTTTTTTGCGAGCGGGATTGCGGCGCGGATGCTCGCGTCGGAGCGGATCCTGCGCGAAAAGCGGTTTGCCATCGTGAAAAGGGCAGGGGAGGTATACCCCGATCTGCCGCCGAACGCGGCCGCCGAGGAGGTCGTGATTCAGGGCATGGTGGACTGCGCGTTTATAGAGGACGGCGGCTTGGTCATCATCGACTATAAGACGGACCGCGCGGCCCTCGCAGAGCTTCGGGAGCGGTACGCCGAGCAGCTTAATGTGTACCGCGGCGCGATGGAGGAGTATACGGGACTCCCGGTGCGGGAGGTTTTGATCTATTCGTTTTACAACAATGACGCGGCCGCTTTGTAACCGAATTGACATAATATTGATACCGTTTTTTAACTTGAATGTTGGGCTGCCGCATTGTTTTTGATAAAATAAAAATGCAGCGAATGGCGTTGAAAAGTGCAGCACCCTGAAAGGGTTAAAAAATGAGCCAGTTACCACACCTAAAAAAATCTGCTATCCTTTGAGTGGTCAGCTAAA